>Ga0164241_10000258_pt1 | contig 118655 bp, 91 predicted proteins | sample OricomyardsoilBY_FD_108780 | JGI IMG/M metagenome (GOLD analysis project Ga0164241, IMG submission 108780) | Backyard soil microbial communities from Emeryville, California, USA - Original compost - Back yard soil (BY) | ecosystem: Environmental > Terrestrial > Soil > Unclassified | place... | reverse complement strand
CGCTGGTCTCGGAGTCCGACAAGGTCGACCTGCGCGCCGCCGAGGACCGCGCCGCCGACCTGGCCCGCCACCTGCCCGGCGTCGGCCTCGTCCACGGCCAGATGCCGCCCGCCGAGAAGGACGCGGTCATGCAGCGCTTCGTCGATGGCGAGGTCAGCGTGCTGGTCGCCACCACGGTGGTCGAGGTCGGGGTCAATGTCCCCAACGCCAGCATCATGGTCATCGAGCACGCCGACCGCTTCGGCCTGGCCCAGCTGCACCAGCTGCGCGGCCGCGTCGGCCGGGGCACGCGCGAGAGCTCCTGCGTCCTGCTCTACGACCCGCCACTGTCGGAAGTGGCCCAGCAGCGCCTCGACATCCTGCGCCGCAGCGACGACGGCTTCGAGATCGCCGAGAAGGACCTGGAACTGCGCGGCGGCGGCGACCCGCTGGGCCTCAAGCAGAGCGGCTTCCCGGCCTACCGTCTGGCCGATCCGGTGGCGCACCGCGACCTGATCGCGGTGGCGGCCGACGATGCGCGCCTGATCTTGGCCCGCGACCCGCAACTGACCTCACCGCGAGGCCAGGCCCTGCGGACCATGCAGGAGCTGTTCGACTGGAAACCGTCCTCGCCGCTCAACGAAGCGGGCTAGTGCGCCGCCGCGCCTTTGCGGTGATGCCAGAGGTGCATGATCCCGGCCAGGATTCCACCGATCACCAGGCCGACCACGGCCGAGCCCAGAGCGAAGGCGAACCAGCCAGTCACAGCGCCGACGCCCGGCGCTCGGCCCGCCCAGTGCTTGAAGCCTTCGACCCAAGTCGGGATCGGGGTCAGGTGGAAGTGTTCCAGGCCGTGGACGATGATGCCGCCGCCGACCCACAGCATGGCCGCCGTGCCGATCACGGTCAGGGCCTCCATGGTCACCGGCATGGCCTTGACCAGGCCGCGGCCGAAGGCCTTCACGCCCTTGGTCTCGCGGCGCGACAGGTGCAGGCCCATGTCGTCCATCTTCACGATCAGCGCCACCGCGCCGTAGACGACGACGGTCAGCAGCACACCGACGATGGCCAGCGCCGCCGCCTGCATCGGCAGGCCCAGGTGCGCCACCTCGGCCAGGGCGATGGCCATGATCTCGCCGGACAGGATCAGGTCGGTGCGGATCGCGCCGTCGACCTTCTGCTTCTCCAGCTCGGGGCCGCTCAGCGCCAGCTCCTCGATCGCCTCGCCCTCGGCCTGGGGTGTGAAGGCTTCCAGGATCTTCTCGGTGGCCTCGAAGGCCAGATAGGCGCCGCCGACCATCAGGATCGGCGTCACAGCCCAGGGCGCGAAGGCCGACAGCAGCAAGGCGCCCGGCAGCAGGAACAGCAGCTTGTTGCGCAAGCTGCCCATGGCGATCTTCCAGACGATCGGCAGCTCACGGTCGGGCGTGAACCCCATGGCGTAACCCGGCGTCACCGCCGCGTCGTCGACCACCACGCCCACGGCCTTGGTCCCGGCCTTGCCCGCAGCGGCCCCCACATCGTCCAGCGAGGCGGCGGCGAGCTTGGTGATGGCGGCGACGTCATCGAGCAGCGCGGCGAGACCGGAGGGCATGGGAAGTCCTGAGTTGGTTGAAGCTCCACGCCTAAGGCGCGCCGGGCTCGCCGTAAAGGTGCGGGCCTCTTGCATGACGTAAGGTGAAAGCTGGAAGCTCGTTCCATGGACGTCGCCGCCGCTCTCGATCGCCTCGCCCCGCGCCTGTCGCCCACCGCGACGGGGGCCGTGAACGCCCGTCGCCTGTCGGGCGGGGCCAGCCTGGAGACCTGGGCCTTCGACCTCGACGACGGAACGCCGTTGATCCTGCGACGACGGCCGGACGGCGCGGCGATGCGCGAGACCGCTCTGCCCCTGGCGTCCGAGGCCGCCCTGATCCGCGCGGCCGACCAAGCCGGAGCGCCAGCGCCCAGCGTGGTCCATGTCTGCGAACCGGCCGATGGTCTTGGCGAGGCCTATGTCATGCGGCGGCTGGAGGGCGAGACCCTGGGCCGGCGGATCGTCCGCGACGAAGCCTTCGCTGGCGTGCGGCCGGACCTGGCGTGGCGGTGTGGCGAGGTGCTGGCGCGGATCCACGCCGTCCCGACCGAGGCCCTGCCGGAGCTGGCGACCTCCGACGCCCGGGGCGAGTTAGCACGCTACGAGGACATCTACCGCCAGTTGGGCGCCCAGCGGCCGATCCTGGAGGCGGCGTTCCGCTGGCTGGAGGAGATCGCTCCGCCACCGCCCCAGCGGCCGGTGCTGGTCCATGGCGACTTCCGCAATGGCAATCTGATGATCCATCCGACAGATGGCTTGGTCGGCGTGCTGGACTGGGAGCTGGCCCATCTGGGCGACCCGGCCGAAGACTTGGGCTGGATCTGTGTCAACTCCTGGCGCTTCGGCGAGTGGAGGAAGCCCGTCGGAGGCTTTGGCGACTATGCCGAGCTGCTTGCCGGCTATGGCGGCGGGATTTCGCTGGAGCGCGTCAAGTTCTGGCAGGCCCTGGGCTCCCTGAAGTGGGGCGTCATGTGCCTGATGATGTATTCCAGCTTCGCCACCGGCCAGGATCGCTCGATCGAGCGCGCCATGATCGGCCGGCGGACCAGCGAGACCGAGGTCGACCTCGTCAAGCTGATGGAGGGCGCATGATCAGTCATCCGACCGCCGCCGAACTGACCGAGGGCATCGCGGCCTTCGAGGCTGAGCCCGCGATCCCGGGCGACGCTCGCCAGGCCTTCCTGGCCCGTGTCACCGAGAACGCCCGAGCCACCCTGGCTCGCGAGGCCGAGCACGGCGCGCGGCTGGAGGCCGAGGCGGTGGAGCGGCTCAGCGCTCTGATGGGCGAGACCGGCGATTTCACCATGCTCAACGCCAAGCTCTGCGAGGCCCTGCGCGAAGGCGCGATCGATCCGCGTGATCCAGCGCTCCTGGCCCATCTGCGCGCCACGGCCATCGGCCAGATCGCCATCGACCAGCCGACCTATGGCGGGCTAGCGGCCCTGCGGGATGGCTAGCGGCCGGCCGATCATGGTCGCCGAGCGCGCCAGAGCGTCGGCCTCGAGGTCGGCATAGAACAGGTTATAGGCGTCGACCTTGCGGCGATCGGCCCACGAGCCGCTGTCGCGCAGGGCGCTGGACTTGGGCTTGCTGGTGCGCAGCAGGCCGTTCTCGCAGTGGGCCGAGACCTGCCGCTGCAGGAAGGCCGGCCGAGCGCCCCATTCCAGGCCCGTGGCGTTGGCCGCGCCCAGGTTCAGCTTGGCCGGCGCCCGCTCGGCGCTGACCCCGCCCAGCAGCGGGTTGAAGCATAGCGGCGCGCGATGCTCGAGATTGACCAGCTGATCGGTCCCGTCCCAGACCAGCGAACGGCCGAGAAGTTCCTGCACGGCCTGGAAGTCGCCTTCCTGGGCCGAGGCCCAGGCCGCGACGCAGCCGGTCTCGCCCCTGTGCTCGCAGGCCGGGATGGTCGCCTTGGGTCCATATTCGTCGGCCGGGGCCACGGTCTCGATCAGATAGGCGGCGACCAGGCGGCGCTTGAGGTCTGGATCGGTGGCGATCTCCTCGCGCACCAGGCGCGCGGCCAGGGAGCCGCCCTGCTCCACCCCGACGACGATGAACGGCCGCGCCTCGCCATAGCGCGACAGGTAGGTCTTGAAGGCCTGGCGGACGTCGCCATAGGCGAAGCGCCGTGCGTCGCGAGCGTCGTCACGCAGGGTCAGGTAGGTGTAGAGGCTGGCCTGGCGGTAGCGCGGTGCGAACACCCGGCCGACGCGGTCGAACGGCCCGGCATAGTTGGGGATCACCACCCGCGACAGGAACCGCTGGGCCTTGGGCTGCTCGATGCCGCCGTTCCAGTCGCGACCGCCATCGAAGGTGGTCGGATGGACGAAGAATACGTCGACCGGCTGGTTGGCCCGGGGCGCGCCCGGCAGCAGCGCCCATGAGGTCCGCTTGCCATAGTCCGGAGCCGGCGGCGGGTGATAGGTCAGGAACGGGACCTTGGGGTCCAGGGCGTTGCTGAGGATGTCGTAGCGGAAGATGAAGGCGGCCGCGAGGAACAGCGCGACGAACAGCGCCAGCCCCCCGAAAACCCAGCGCTTGAAGCCTTTGAACGAACCGCCCATGGCCTTGGGTTACACCAAGGCCAAGGCGGCTTTAAGCCTCTTTTCCGTTACGCGCCTTCCTGGCCGATGATCGCCACCGAACAGACATTGCTGGCCGGCGCGCCGCCCAGGTTATGGGTCATGCCGAACACCGGATTGGAGAGCTGCCGCTCGCCCGCGCGGCCCTGAAGCTGCAGGTACATCTCGTACAGCATCCGCAGGCCCGAGGCGCCGATCGGATGGCCGAAGCACTTGAGGCCGCCGTCGATCTGGCACGGCACCCCGCCGTCGGCGTCGTAGAAGCCGTCCAGCACGTCGCGCCAGCCCTGGCCCTCGGGCGAGATGAACAGGTCCTCCATCGTCACCAACTCGGTGATCGAGAAGCAGTCGTGCACCTCCATCATCGAGATCTGCTCGCGCGGACGCTCGATGCCGGCCTCGCGATAGGCCTTGCCGGCGGCGATGCGGGCGGTGTGGAAATGACTGCCGTCCCAGCCATTGTACTGGCTCTCATAGCCGTTGGAGACCGACAGCTGCAGGGCCTTCACGGTGACGAGGTCGTGCTTGCCCAGGCTGCGGGCGATCTCGGGCGTGGTGACGATCGCCGCCGCCGCGCCGTCCGAGACGCCGCAGCAGTCGAACAGGCCCAGCGGCTCGGCGATCATCGGCGCGGCCAGGGCCTGCTCGGCGGTGATCGGCTTGCGCAGGTGGGCCTTGGGGTTCTTGGCGCCGTTGGCGTGGCTCTTGACCGAGACGTGGGCGATGGCGCGCTTGAGGTCGTCCTTGGAGACCCCGTGCTTGGCGCGATAGGCGCTGGCCAGCTGGGCGAAGTTGCCGGGCGCCGAGCCGTTCGGCATCACCTGCGGATTGAGCGTCCCGGGATTGGCGACCGGCAGACCGCCATAGCCAGTGTCCTTCAGCTTCTCGACGCCCACGGCCAGGGCGATGTCAGCCGCGCCGGCCGCCACGGCGTAGACCGCGCCCCGGAAGGCTTCCGAGCCCGAGGCGCAGAAATTCTCGACCCGGGTGACGGCGATGTTGGGCAGGCGCAGGGCGATCGACAACGGCGTGCCGCCCTTGCCCGAACCGATCTCGTCGATGTGGGTCGAGAACCAGGCCGCGTCCAACTGGGTCTGATCGATGCCGGCGTCCTGCATGGCCTCCAGATAGGCCTCGACCATCAAGTCGTCGGGGCCGGCGTCCCAGCGCTCGCCGAACTTCGAACAGCCCATCCCGAGGATGGCGACCTTGTCCCGGATACCGTGCGGCATGATCGGTCTCCCTATTCGGCGGCTTGAGCGGATTGGCTGGTGATGGCCGTGCGGTCGGGCGTGGCCTTCCAGAAGTAGCGGACGAAGCCGCGCTTCTCGTCGACCTCCTTGATACGGAACACCATCCGCACCGGCAGGCCGGTCTCGACATCGCCCGGCGCGACGTCGGTGATGTCCATCATGATCCGCCCGCCGCCCTCGAAGACGATCATCCCGTAGTGGTTCGGCGGAGCCATGGAAAAGGTAAGATAATCAGCTGAATAGCTCAGGACGTTCGCGCGGCGCTCGGCGAAGCGGTACGGCTCCTGAGTATCGACGGCGGGGTTGTTGGGCGCGACCGAGATGCGGGTGCGCGGGAACTGCACGACGCCGGTCTCGCGGCAGCGGCCGCCGACTAGGCCCAGGATCATGTCCTCGTTGCGATAGAGGGTGGTCAGGGCCGTCTTGTTGTCCTTCTCGGCCCGCATCCCCTTGTCCCATTCAACGAGGCCATTGAAGGTCAGGAATTTCAGATAGTTGGTCTCGACTTCTCGATCGGCCAGAGAACCGGTGACGCCGCGCGCGGGGCGCTGCCCCTGGCCGGTGGCGCGGAACACCAGCGCCTCGGCGCCCTGGCCGAACTGGGCGACCAGGATGACTTCGCCGGCCTTGGCGTCTTCCAGCGTGTGCGCCAGCATGATCGGCCCGTGCGCGCACCCGGCCTCGCCCATCACGGCGGCGAGGTTGTCACGGACGGCCTCGGGCTTGATCCCGACGGCCTTGGCGACGGTTGCGGCCATGCCGGAGAAGGTCGACGGGAAGCAGAAATGATCGACTTGTTCAGCGCTTAGGCCGGAAACCTCCAGCGCCTTGCGGATCGCCGGCGGCACCAGCTTGACGATGCCCTCGTCGCGGATCCAGCGCTCCTCCCAGTAGTAGTCGAAGCCGCCGTCATCGCCGCGGAAGTGGTCGACGAAGTCGTCGGTGACGCTGCCCCGCCCCAGCAGCTCGGCCGCGCCAGGACCGTCGGTGACCACGAACGCCGCCGCGCCATCGCCGAAGTCCAACTCCTGGGCCGAGACCGCGCGCGCCCTGCGGTGCTCGCCAACAGCTACGAGCGAGGTGCCGCCGGCCGCCAACGCTTGGCCCAGCGCCGTCAGGCCGCAGCGCTGCGAGCCGGTGACGTCGCTGGCGACGATCGACTTCTCCAGGGTCAGGGCCGCCGAGACGACGCCCGCGTTCAGCCGGTCGGCGAACGGCGCGGTCGTCGAGGCGAAGTAGAGGTTGTCGATGTGGCTGCGGTCGTCGTCGGGACCCAAGGCGTCGCGGGCCGCCTCGACCGCCATGGTCAGGGCGTCCTCGTCCCAGTTGGCCATGGACCGCTCGCCCTTGCCCTTGGCCTTCAGGTTCGGGGCGACCCAGGCATTGGCCTCGGTCACGGCCTTGCGGCTCAGACGCAGACGCGGCGCATAGGCGCCCCAGGCGGCGATGCCGGCCATGACCAAACTCCCTGACGTCGAGGTTCGAAGCCTCGATCTCAGGGGTCAGCCTACGCCCGTGGGCAGGACCGGCAACCGTGCCCTGACGTCAGCGGAAAGGGTCCTCGGTGTTCAGGTACCCTGCCACGTAGTCGGCCACGCCGTCCTCCAGCGGAGTCATCGGCGCGTTGTAGCCGGCGGCCCGCAGGCGGCTCATATCGGCCTGGGTGTAGTACTGGTACTTGCCGCGCAGCACCTCGGGCATGTCGATATAGGTGATGTCCGGCGCGCGGTTCACGGCCTCGAAGGTCGCCACAGCCAGGTCGCGGAAAGAGCGCGCATGGCCCGAGCCCAGGTTGAAGACGCCGTTCACGGCGGGGCTCTTGCTGAGCCAAGCGATGACGTCGACCACGTCGCGGACATAGACGAAGTCGCGCAGTTGGCCGCCGTCCTCGTAGTCCGGATGGTGCGACTTGAAGAGCTTCACCCCCTCACCGGCGGCGATGCGCGGCCAGATCTGGGCCACGACCGACTTCATGCCGCCCTTGTGGTCCTCGTTGGGGCCATACACGTTGAAGAACTTCAGGCCCGCCCACTGGGCCGGGGCGTGGCCGCGATGGGCCTCGCGCACGGCGTAGATGTCGAACAGCGCCTTGGACCAGCCGTAGGCGTTCAACGGCCGCAGAGCCCGTAGGCTGTCGAGATCGTCCTTGCCCTCGAAGCCCAGCGTCCCGTCGCCATAGGTCGCCGCCGAGGAGGCGTAGATCAGCCGCTTGCCGTGCTGCGCGCACCAGTCCCAAAGGTCGCGCGACAGCACGAAGTTGGACTGCACGATCTTGTCGGCGTCCTGTTCGGTGGTGGAGGACACCGCGCCCATGTGGACGATCAGCTCGACCTCGGCGCCGTGCTTGGCCAGCCAGTCGAAAAGCTGCTCGGGGGCCACGAAGTCGGCGATCGGGTGCTTGGCGATGTTGCGCCACTTGCCGCTGGCCGCGTCGCGCAGGCGGTCGCAGACCACCACGTCCAGGGCCGGATCCTCGCAGAGGCGCGCGACGATGTTGCTGCCGATGAAGCCCGCGCCGCCGGTGACGAGAACGATACGACGGCTCATCGGACGACGCTCGAAACGGGTTTCGGGGCTACGGCTTTCGGCTGACTCAAGGCAACTCTTCCGGCGGACAGGGATTTCAGGCGCCCAAGAGGTGACCTTTCGGGCGGGACGAGGCAAGTGCGGACAGATCAGAACCAGGAACCGATCGTCGTCTGGTTCCGCAACGACCTGCGCTTAGCCGACAATCCGGCCCTGCGCCATGCCGCCGACAGCGGCCGGCCGGTGATCGCGCTCTACATTCTCGACGAGACCAAGGGCGTGCGGCCGATGGGCGCGGCCTCGCTGTGGTGGCTGGACAAGTCGCTGAAGAGCCTGGCCGAAGGCCTTGAGAAGCTTGGCAATAAACTGGTGCTCCGCAAGGGCGTCGCCGCCGAGGTGCTGGATGACGTGCTGGCCCACAGCGGCGCGACCTGCGTGCTGTGGAACCGGCTCTACGACAAGGCCAGCATCGATCGCGACACCGAGATCAAGGCGCGCCTGAAGGACGCCGGCGTCGACTGTCAGAGCTTCAACGCCGGCCTGCTGAACGAGCCCTGGACCGTCCAGAACGGCTCCAAGCAGCCCTACAAGGTCTTCACGCCCTACTGGCGTGCGGCGCGCGAGCACCTGACCCACGTCGTGGTAGAACCCGCGCCCAAGCACCTGAAATCGCCCGTACATTTCCCGCATAGCGAAAGCTTGACCGGCTGGGGGCTGCATCCGACCAAGCCCGACTGGTCCAAGGGCTTCGACCTCTGGACGCCCGGCGAGGCCGGCGCGCTGGAGCGGCTGGATGACTTTCTCTCTGGTCCCGTCGACGGCTACGGCGAGAAGCGCGACATCCCCGGCGTCGAAGCGACCTCGGGCCTGGCCCCACACCTGCACTTCGGCGAGATCGGCCCGCGCCAGGTCTGGCTGGCCGCCCGCAACGCCGCCGAGCACGGCGACACCCCCGCCGGCGAAGTCGAGAAGTTCCTGTCCGAGGTCGGCTGGCGCGAGTTCAACCATTCGATCCTGTTCCATTGGCCGGAGCTGCCAACCAAGAGCTTCCGGCCCGAGTTCGACGCCTTCCCGTGGAAGAGCAACCACGCCTTTTTCGAGGCCTGGACCAAGGGCGAGACCGGCTACCCCATCGTGGACGCCGGCATGCGCGAGCTGTGGACCACCGGCTTCATGCACAACCGCGTGCGCATGATCGTCGCCTCGTTCCTGATCAAGCACCTGCTGGTCGACTGGCGCGAGGGCGAGGCCTGGTTCTGGGACACGCTGGTCGACGCCGACCTGCCCAACAATGTCGGCAACTGGCAATGGGTGGCCGGCAGCGGCGCCGACGCCTCGCCCTACTTCCGGATCTTCAACCCCATCGCCCAGGGCGAGAAGTTCGACCCGAAGGGCGTCTATGTCCGCCGCTGGGTGCCTGAGCTGAAAAGCGTTCCCGACGAAGTTATCCACAAGCCGTGGGAGCGGGCCTTGCATCTGCCGGCGGAAGCCAAACGTCTCTATTCGAGACCTATCGTCGACCACGCCCAAGCCCGCGAGAAAGCCATGGAGGCTTATCGCAGCCTGTAGCCCAAGCGTGATTTTACGATCCGGTCGTCAACGGCGTTAATGACGCGCAACCGGATGCGAGGCCCCGCCTTGGATACGACGCTCTGGAACCACCTCGACCTGAAGGCCGCCCCGGCTGCCTTTCGCACCGCCCTGAAGGTGGCGGCGACGAACTGGGAGAGCGGCTCCGTCACCTTCATCCTGCCCACGGGCGCGGCCTTGACCGTCCACGGTCGCCAGCCGGGGCCGGACGCGACGATCCGGATCCGAGACTACAACTTCGTCCGCCGCGCCTTCTCGTCCGGCGACATCGGTTTCGCCGAGGGCTTCATGGCCGGCGAGTGGGAAACGCCCGACCTGTCGGCGGTGCTGGAGGCGTTCTCGCTGAACTTCGACAAGCTGTCGGCGCTGGTCGACGGCAACCCGGTGATGCGTGTGGTCAACGTCCTCTACCACCTGTTCCATCGCAACAGCCGCGACGGCTCTCGCAAGAACATCCACGCCCACTACGACCTGGGCAACGCGTTCTATTCGCGCTGGCTGGACCCCAGCATGACCTATTCCTCAGCCCTCTATGAGCGGCCGAACCAGTCCCTGCCCGAAGCCCAGACCGCCAAGTACGCGGCCTTGGCCCGGACCATAGACCTCTCGCCCGGCAAGCACGTGCTGGAGATCGGCTGCGGCTGGGGCGGCTTCGCCGAGTTCGCGGCCAAGGAGGTCGGGGCCAAGGTCACCGGCATCACCATCTCCCAGGCCCAGTACGATTTCGCCCGCAAGCGCCTGTTCGAGCAGGGCCTGGCCGAGAAGGCCGACATCCAGCTGATCGACTATCGCGACGTCCGGGGCCAGTTCGACGCCGTGGCCTCGATCGAGATGTTCGAGGCGGTCGGCGAGGAATATTGGCCATCCTATTTCGGCAAGATCCGCGAGGTGCTGACGCCCGGTGGCCGGGCCGGCCTGCAGATCATCACCATCCGCGACGAGCTGTTCGCCGACTATCGTGGCCGCACCGACTTCATCCAGCGCTACATCTTCCCGGGCGGCATGCTGCCCAGCGAGGCGCGGCTGAAGGAAGAGACCGAGCGCGCGGGGCTGGAGTGGAGCGACCTCAAGCGCTTTGGCCAGAACTACGCCGACACCCTGGCCGAGTGGGCGCGCCGGTTCGAAGCCGCCTGGAGCGATATCCGCAAGGACGGCTTCGACGAGCGCTTCCGGCGGCTGTGGCGGTTCTATCTCAGCTATTGCGAGGCCGGCTTCCGCACCGAGCGAACCAATGTCATCCAGTTGGGCCTGAGCCGCAGCTAGAGAGAGCGCCGTGACGAACCTCTACACCCTGGTCCTCGACTTCCACGGCGGCACCTATATCAGCCAGTTCGACGCGGCCTCGGCGGAGGACGCCGTCTCGGCCTGGTGCGGCGAACTGCAGGAAGAACAGCTGCTTGGCGAGGTTTCCTCGGATGTTGCCGAGGGGATCATGATCGACGCCGTCGAGAACCGCCTGGTCGAGGTCGAGGGCCTGCACGGGGCGTGGTGCGCGGCGACCACGGTGTCGGGCAGCCTGGCGCTGCTGAACGTGATCATCACCCAGCGGCTGGACTGATACCGCCAGGACCGTCTTCAGGAAAACTGGCCTTGCTTGTCGCGCCTGGGTCACGATCTAAGGCGCTCGAACACCGCCCGACCGGACCTCAAGATCATGACCGCACTGCCTAGCGTCCTGGACGCCATCGGAAACACTCCGCTGATCCGCCTGAACCGGGCCAGCGACGCCACCGGTTGCGAGATCCTGGGCAAGGCCGAGTTCATGAACCCCGGCCAGTCGGTCAAGGACCGCGCGGCGCTGGGCATCATCCGCGACGCGGAGGCCAAGGGCCTGCTGAAGCCTGGCGGTCGCATCGTCGAGGGCACGGCCGGCAACACCGGCATCGGCCTGGCCATGGTCGCCTCGGCGCTGGGCTACAAGACGACGATCGTCATCCCGCGCACCCAGAGCCAGGAGAAGAAGGACGCCATCCGCCTGCTGGGCGCGGAGCTGGTCGAGGTGGACGCCGTCCCCTACTCCAATCCGGGCAATTACGTCCGCTATTCCGGGCGCTTGGCTGAAGAACTTGGCGCCGTCTGGGCCAACCAGTTCGACAATGTCGCTAACCGCGAGGCCCACTACCGCAGCACCGGCCCGGAAATCTTCGCGCAGACAGAGGGCAAGGTCGACGGCTTCATCTGCGCCGTCGGCTCGGGCGGCACCCTGGCCGGCGTCGCCGCGGCCCTGCGCGAGCGCAAGCCCGGCGTGAAGATCGGCCTGGCTGATCCCTACGGCGCCTCGCTCTACAGCTGGTACAGGGATGGCGAGCTGAAGGCCGAGGGGACCTCGATCAGCGAGGGCATCGGCCAGGGCCGCGTCACCGCCAATCTCGAGGACCTGGCCGTCGATTTCCCGTTCCGCGTCACCGACGAGGAGATGCTGCAGGTGCTCTACGACCTCGTGCAGCACGAGGGCCTGTGCCTGGGCGGCTCGTCGGGCATCAACATCGCCGGCGCCGTCAAGCTGGCCAAGGAATTGGGCCCCGGCCACACCATCGTGACCATCCTGTGCGACCACGGCTCGCGCTACCAGTCCAAGCTCTTCAACCCGGAATTCCTCGCGGAAAAGGGCTTGCCGACGCCGCCTTGGATGTAAGGTCCGGCCCAGTCAGATTCCGAGAGGCGCTCCCATGGCCACCCCGTCCGATCCACTGGTCTCCACCGCCTGGCTGGCCGAGCATCTCGACGCGCCGGACGTGCGCGTGGTCGACGCCTCGTGGCACATGCCGGCCGCCCAGCGCGATCCCGGCGCGGAATTCCTGAAGATCCACATCCCGGGCGCGGTGTTCTTCGACATCGACGACATCTCCGACGAGACGTCCGACCTGCCGCACATGATCCCGACGGCGGTGAAGTTCGCCTCGCGCGTCAAGAGGCTGGGCCTGGGCGACGGCTCCCGGATCGTCGTCTACGACAGCAGCGGCATCCTGCCGGCCGCCCGCGCCTGGTGGCACTTCCGCGCCATGGGCCATGAGGACGTGGTGGTGCTGGACGGCGGCCTGCCCAAGTGGATCGCCGAGGGCCGCCCGGTCGAGGACGGTCCGGCCGCGCCGCAGGAGCGCCACTTCACGCCGCGCTACCAGGCCGACATCTACCGCTCGCTGGAGCAGATGCGCAGTGTCGTCGAGACCGGCAAGGAGCAGATCATCGACGCCCGCGCCGCCGGCCGCTTCGAGGGCCGCGATCCCGAGCCCCGCGCCGGCCTGCGCGGCGGTCACATGCCCGGCGCCCGGAACATCCCGCTGTCGGCCCTGCTGGGTCCCGACGCCACCATGCTGCCGGCCGAGCAACTGAAGACGGTGTTCGAGACCGCCGGCGTCGACATCAACAAGCCGATCGTCTCGACCTGCGGTTCGGGCATCACCGCCTCGGTCGTGGCCCTGGCCCTGGCCCGCCTCGGCAAGCCACGCTCGGCGGTCTATGACGGCTCGTGGACGGAATGGGGCGGCCTGGCGGACGTTCCTGTCGCGACGGGTCCCGCGAGCTAGCGCATCGGCGGCGCGTACAGCAGGCCGGACTTGGGCGCGTTCCACAAGGCGTTCAGGCCCCGGTCCAGCTTTAGCGCGGAACCGCCGCCGATCTCCTTGTCGAAGATCTCGCCGTAGTTGCCGCCGGCCGTGATGGCGCGCGCGGCCCAGTCGGCGTCCAGGCCCAGCATGGCTCCGAAACCGCCCTCGCCCAGCAGTCGACGCGCCTCTGGATCGGCGCCGGTCTTCATGTCCTTGGCGTTGGCCTTGGTCACCCCGTGCTCCTCGGCCAGGATCAGGGCGTAGAGGGTCCAGCGGACGATGTCGGTCCAGGCCGGGTCGTCCTGGCGCACCAGCGGACCCAGCGGCTCCTTGGAGATGGCGTCGGGCAGGATGACGTGGGCGGCCGGGTCATCGAGCACCGACCGCGCCGCCGCCAGGGCCGAGATGTCGGCGGTGAAGGCGTCGCACTTGTCGGCTTGGTAGGCGGCGCGCGCCTGCTCCTCGCTGTCGAACACCATGGCCGTATAGGCGATGCCGCGCGCCCGGAAGAAGTCTTCCAGGTTCTGGGCCGAGGTCGCGCCGGTCTGGACGCAGATCTTGGCCGTGTTCAGCTCGACGGCGCTGGTCAGGTTCAGGCTGCGGCGGACCAGGAAGCCCTGGCCGTCGAAATACGAGATCGCCGCCATGTCCAGCTGGTCACCGGCGTCGCGCGAGAAGGTCCAGGAAGTATTGCGCCACAGGACGTCAACCTTGCCGGTGCGCAGGGCCGTGATGCGCTCCTCGTTGCCCAGCGGGACGAAGGTCACCTTGTCGGGCTTGCCCAGCACGGCGGCGGCCAGGGCGCGGCAGAAGTCGACATTGAAGCCGCGCCAGCGCCCGCCATTGTCCTGGAAGGCAAAGCCCGGCAGCTCAGGGTTCACGCCACAGCGCAGCTCGCCACGCGCCTTGATGGCCTTCAGGGTTTTGCTGGGCGCGGCGGGCTTGATCGTCAGCGGCGCGGCGGTCTCGGTCGGCTGGGCTTCAGGCGCGGCCTTGCGCTGACCGCACGCCGCGAGCGCCAGCACCGACAGAAGCAACACGCCAAAACGCACCGACACCTGATCACTCCTTGAACCGTGCGCGCGGAGCCTTAAACCACAACCGTTACGCCGCGTCGCGAGAGTCCCCGCCATGGATGAAGAAACCCGCCTGGTCCGTACAGGCTCCGAGCCGACCGCGATGGCGCGCACGGTCAATCCGCCGATCCAGCGCGGTTCGACGGTGCTGCTGCCCAATGCCGCGTCACTGTATGACGACGACCAGATCACCTACGGCATCACCGGCCTGTCTTCGCCCGCCGCCTTGCAGAAGGCGTTGGCCGAGCTGGAAGGCTCGCCGGACGTCACCCTCTATCCGTCAGGCTTGGCGGCGATCACCGGCGCCATGCTGGCGGTGCTGAAGGCCGGTGACGAGATCCTGGTGGTCGACAGCGCGTACAAGCCGACGCGCCGGTTCTGCGACCGCGTCCTGACCCGCTTCGGCGTCGCCACCACCTACTACGACCCCGCCCTGGACGCCGACGCCCTGATGGCGCTGGTGACGCCCAGGACCCGGATGATCCTGCTGGAGGCCCCCGGCTCCCTGACCTTCGAGATGCAGGACGTTCCGGCCATCGCCAAGGCGGCCAACGACCGCGGCGTCATCACCCTGATCGACAACACCTGGGCGGCCGGCCTCTATTTCAAGCCGCTGGCCCACGGGGTGACGATCAGCGTCCAGGCCCTGACGAAGTATGTCGGCGGCCACTCGGACTGCTTCATGGGCTCGGCCACGACCATGGACGTCGATATCGGCAACGAGCTGGGCAACGCCATGTGGGACATCGGCTGGTCGGTGTCGCCCGACGACGCCTACACCATGCTGCGGGGCCTGCGGACCCTGACCACCCGCCTGCCCCGCCACCACGAGAACGGCCTGGTCATCGCCCGCTGGCTGCAGGACCGGCCCGAGGTGGCCCGCGTGCTGCACCCCGCCCTGCCCGGCGATCCCGGCCACGCGATCTGGAAGCGCGACTTCACCGGCGCCTGCGGCCTGTTCGGCGTGGTGCTGAGGCCGTGCAGCCAGCGCGCCGTCCACGCCTTCCTGGATGCGCTGCAGCTGTTCGGCCTGGGCTTCTCGTGGGGCGGCTTTGAGAGCCTGGCCATCCACTGTGATCCGCAGCTGAAGAACCGCTCGGTCCCGGTCAGCCTGGAAGGCCCGCTGCTGCGCCTGCATATCGGCCTGGAGGCGATCGACGACCTGAAGGCGGATCTGGATCGCGGCTTCGACGCCCTGCGCGCGGTCTAGACGACCACGCCGTCCTTCCAGTCGCGGGCCATGAACCGGCCCGTCGCGCCGCCCAGCACGGCCAGGGCCGCCTCGATATTGCGCGCCTTGGCCTCCGCGGATTTCACGCTGTCGAAGCGGCGCAGGGCTTCCTTCTGGAGGCTGGGCGTCAGAGCGTTCCAGGCCTGCGCGGCGGCTTCATCGCGCTTCAGTCCATCGGCGAAGGCGTCGGGCATCGGGTGGGCCGGTCCGCCGCGATAGGCCTCGTCGAAGGCCACCGACACCTCGACCGTGTCGCCCACGCCGACCCCGGCCGCCTCGCGCACCTCGCCATGCAGGTAGAGGAAGAAGCCGCCGTCGCCGCGCGGCATCATGTTGATACGCCATGGCTCGGCAGGCGCGCCATTGACCTGCACGCAGACGGGCATGGGCTTGCGCCAGCCTTCACGCATGCGCGCGGCCTGCTCGGCGTCGACCGGCACGAACGGATTGATGCCGTTGATCTCGATCCGGGCGGTGAAGCGAAGGCTCGTCATGGAACTCCCGACTTGGTCCGTAACCTGCAGCGCCCCTGGCCAGTGATCCCAATGCGAGACACCGCCATGACGTCGATGATCGATTTCCCGGACCGCGACACCGCCAAGATCAAGGAAGAGATCGTCCTCTTCAATCATCGCCTGGCCGAGACCGGCCTGTTCACCGACGAAGCCCTGGCCCAGCTGCTGGACGAATATCCGCGCGACCAGGTCACCATCTGCACCATGCGCGAGAACCCGCCGCCGGCCGAGCGCTGGACCGCGGGCGACGCCACCGGACTCTCGGGCGCCGAACTGGTCGAGGCCACGCGTCGCGGCCGCCTGTGGGTCAGCCCGCGCACGGCGATGATCGATCACCCGAAGTACCGCCCGGTCTATGACAAGGTCATGGCCGAGTTCACCAAGCAGACCGGCATCCAGGTGCTGCGCGGCAGCGCCGCGATCCTGATCTCCAGCGCCCGCATGGGCGTCTTCCTGCACGTCGACGCGGCCGAGACCATGCTGTGGCACGTGCGCGGCAACAAGACGATGTACGTCTACCCGACCAAGGAAGAGCTGATCTCGGAACGCTCGCTGGAGGCCATCCTGCTGAAGGAAACGCTCAGCGACCTGCCCTACCAGCCGTGGATGGAAGCCGAGGCCGTCGCGGTGCCGCTGGCGCCGGGCGAGGCCGTCTCGTGGCCGATCCACGCTCCGCACCGGGTGGTGAACGGCGACAACACCAATGTCTCGGTGTCGGTCGAGTACACCACCCGCCGGTCGATGCTTAAGAACGGCGTCCACTGCGTGAACGGCCGCCTGCGCCGCGAGCTGGGCCTGAACCCGAAGGCCGCGAGCGTGCCCGAAGCCCTGAAGCCGGCCTACTGGGCCGCCAGCAAGGCCTGGCAGAAGCTGTCGCCGCCCAAGCAGAACGCCCTGGCCAGCCACGGCCGCCAGTTCGACGTCGATCTGTCGGCGCCGAACTGCGTGCGCTGGCGCCCGGGCTTCGGTCCCGAAGCGATGAAGCAAGCCGCCTAGAGGTACTTCATCTCAGCCGCGCTGGGCTGTTCCCACCAGAGATTGTCGCGGCCGTTGCCATAGTTGATGGGGGCGGCCGCCAGCTCTTCCGGCGTGACGTCGTCCAGCGTCGCGACCTGGATCGAGACGACCTTGCCGCCCAGTTGCTCGACATCGGCGCGCCCGAAGACGCGCACGCCGCACGTCGTGCAGAAGCAGTGATCGCCGCTCATCGTGCCGAACTGGTAGGTCCCCAGGCGGTCCTCGCCGGCCAGCAGCCGGAAGGCGTCGGGCTTCATCAGCATGCCCCAGGCGCGGGTCTTGGCGCAGATCGAGCAGTTGCAGCGGCCGGTGCCGGCTTGCAGATCGACGTCGGCCTCGTAGCGGACGGCGCCGCAGTGGCAGCTGCCGGTGTGGGTCTTGAGCATGTGGGGTCCCTCTCGGTGTTTCGTTGCACACCGTTCTAGGGACCTCCTGTTGCCACCCTACTGTCAGTATGGATGCGCTGATCGCGCCAAAGACGATTGGAAGATGCAATAGCGCCGTTCGCTCTTGCGGTCTGGTCGCAAGGCAAGCCAGTGTCCGTGCCTCAATGTAAGGGGGAGTCTTCCATGTTGCTCTACGTGCTCGCGTTGCTGATCGGCGTGATCGCCGGCCTGCGCGCCATGACCGCGCCCGCCGCCGCCGCCTGGGCCGCGCGCCTGGGCTGGCTGCCGCTGGCCGGCTATCCGCTCGCCTGGCTGGGCGGCCTGATCTCGGTCCTGGTGTTCAGCGCCTTGGCCGCGCTGGAGCTGATCGCCGACCAGCATCCCAAGACGCCGAGCCGTAAGGTCCCGCACCAGTTCATCGCCCGCGTGATCAGCGGCGCCTTCGCCGGCGCGGCCCTGATGATGCCCGGCAGCCACTGGCTCCGCGGCATGGTCATCGGCGCCGTCGGCGCCGTGATCGGCACCTTCGTCGGCGCTGAGTTCCGGGGCCGCCTGGCCGCCAAGTTCGGCAAGGACCAGCCGGCCGCGATCATCGAGGACGTCGTCGCCGTCGTCGGCGCGTTCGCGATCTTCTTCCTGGCCAAGACGGCGTTCTGACCATGGCCGCCGCCGAAGCCTTCGACGCCATCATCATCGGGGCCGGCCAAGCCGGCCCCTCCCTCGCCGGCCGCCTCAGCGCCGCCGGCTGGACCGTGGCGATGGTCGAGCGCAAGGACTTCGGCGGCACCTGCGTCAACACCGGCTGCATGCCGACCAAGACCCTGGTCGCCAGCGCCTACGCCGCGCATCTTGCTCGCCGCGCGGCAGACTATGGCGTCATCCTCCAGGGCGAGGTCGGCGTCGACATGAAGCGGGTCAAGGAGCGCCAGCAGACGGTGGTCCGCAACGCCCGCGGCAATGTCGAGAAGTGGCTGCGCGGCATGAAGGGCGTCACGGTCATCCAGGGCCACGCCCGCTTCGAGAGCGCCGACACCGTGCGCGTCGGCGAGCGCCTGCTGACCGCGCCCAAGATTTTCCTGAACACCGGCGGCCGGGCGAACGTGCCGGACATGCCGGGCGTCAACGATATCGAATTCCTGACCAATGTCGGGATGATGCAGCTGGACACCCTGCCCGAGCACCTGGTCATCGTCGGCGGCAGCTATATCGGGCTGGAATTCGCCCAGATGTTCCGCCGCTTCGGCAGCCAGGTGACCGTGGTCGAGATGGGACCGCGCCTGATCGGCCGCGAGGATCCGGAGATCTCCGACACGGTCCGCGAGATCCTGGAGGACGAGGGGATCACCGTCCGTCTCAACGCCGAGTGCATCAGCTTCAGCACCTGCCCCGAAGGCTACTGCGTCCACGTCACGTGCGAGGCCGGCGCGCCGCAGGTCACCGGCTCGCACGTGCTGCTGGCCGTGGGCCGCAGACCCAATACCGACGACCTGGGCCTGGAGGCGGCCGGGGTCGCCGTCGACAAGCGCGGCTATGTCACGGTCGACGACCAGTTGAAGACCAACGTCCCGGGCGTCTGGGCGATGGGCGACTGCAACGGCAAGGGCGCCTTCACCCACACCGCCTACAACGACTTCGAGATCATCGCCGCCAACCTGCTCGACGACGATCCGCGCAAGGTCAGCGACCGCATCACCTGCTATGGCCTGTTCATCGACCCGCCGCTGGGCCGCGTGGGCATGACCGAAGCCGAGGCCAAGGCCACCGGCCGCAAGCTGCTGGTCGGCCAGCGCCCGATGACCCGGGTCGGCCGCGCCGTCGAGAAGGGCGAGACCCAAGGCTTCATGAAGGCGATCATCGACGCCGAGACCAAGGAGATCCTCGGCGCGGCGATCCTGGGCCTGAACGGCGACGAGGTCGTCCACGGCATGCTGGACGTCATGTACGCCAAGGCCCCCTACACGACGATCTCGCGGGCGGTGCACATCCACCCGACGGTGTCGGAGCTGGTCCCGACCATGCTCCAGGAACTGAAGCCGCTTTAGATTTTCACCGCGTCGCTTTCAGACGAAATCGATCCTGTTGCGGTTGCGATACGAAACCCAGTCCCCACCTAGCTTCGCAGACGCCGACGGAGGGTCGGCGCCCGTTTTCACGGATACTGCGATGACTAACCTGTTCGACCCGCTGCGCGTCGGCGACCTGACCCTTCCCAACCGCGTCATCATGGCGCCGCTGACCCGCCTGCGGGCCGGTTCGACCCACACCCCCAACGCCCTGATGGCCGAGTATTACGGCCAGCGCGCCTCGGCGGGCCTGCTGATCACCGAAGGCGTGCCCGTCACGCCGCAAGGCGTCGGCTATGCCGGCGTCCCCGGCATCTGGTCCAAGGACCAGACCGAAGCCTGGAAGCAGGTGACCAGGGCCGCGCACGACAAGGGCGGCCGCATCTTCATGCAGATCTGGCACGTCGGCCGGATCTCCGATCCCGAGCACCTGAACGGCGACCTGCCGGTCGGCCCCAGCGCCATCGCCGCCAAGGGCCATGTCAGCCTGCTGCGCCCCGAGCGCCCCTACCCGACCCCGCGCGCCCTCACCACCGAGGAAGTCGCCGGCGTGGTCGAGGCCTTCCGCCAGGGCGCCCAGAACGCCAAGGACGCCGGCTTCGACGGCGTGCAGATCCACGGCGCCAATGGCTACCTGCTCGACCAGTTCCTGCAGGACGGCTCCAACCAACGCACCGACCAGTACGGCGGCCCGATCGAGAACCGCGCTCGCCTGCTGCTGGAAGTGACCGACGCCGTGGTCTCGGTGTTCGGCGCCGGCCGCGTCGGCGTCCACCTGGCCCCGCGCGCCGACAGCCACGGCATCAGCGACAGCGACCTGCCGGCCACTTTCGGCTACGTCGCCAAGGCCCTGGGCGAGCGCAAGATCGCCTTCATCTCGACCCGTGAACACGCAGCGGCCGACAGCCTGAGCCCGGCGCTGAAGGCGGCCTTCGGCGGCGTCTACTTCGCCAACGAGAAGTTCGACCTCGCGACCGCCAACGCCGCGATCGATGCCGGCGACGCTGACGCGGTGATGTTCGGCAAGGCCTATATCGCCAACCCGGACCTGGTGGAGCGCCTGCAACAGAACGCCCCGCTGAACGCCCCGGTCCCGGCCACCTTCTACGCCCCGGGCGCGGAAGGCTACACGGACTACCCGACGCTGGCCCAGATCAGCGAACCGGCCGAGTAAGCGACGCGGTCCCCGCGATGGCTCAGTCCGTCGCGGGGATCAGCCCCTCGGCGATGTAAGCCTGCGCCACCGCCTCGGCGACCTTGATGCCGTCCACCGCCGCCGAGAGAATGCCGCCAGCATAGCCAGCGCCCTCGCCGGCCGGGAACAGGCCGGCGGTGTTGAGGCTCTGGAAGTCCTTGCCGCGGGTGATCCGGATCGGCGACGAGGTCCGGGTCTCGACCCCGGTCAGCAGCACGTCCGGATGATCATAGCCGGCGATCTGGCGACCGAAGACCGGCAGCGCCTCGCGCATGGCCTCGATCACGAAATCCGGCAGGCAGGCCGACAGGTCCGTCAGGGTCACGCCCGGCTTGTAGGACGGCGCGACCTCGCCCAACTCGGTCGAAGGCCGACCAGCCATGAAGTCGCCGACCTTCTGGCCCGGCGCCTGGTAGGTCGAGCCGCCCGCCACATAGGCCAGGCTCTCCCACTTGCGCTGGAACTCGATGCCGGCCAGCGGATGGCCCGGATAGTCGCGCTCGGGATCGATGCCGACCACGAAGCCGGAATTGGCGTTCCGCTCGTTGCGCGAATACTGGCTCATGCCGTTGGTCACGACCCGGCCGGGCTCCGACGTCGCCGCCACCACCGTGCCGCCCGGGCACATGCAGAAGCTGTAGACCGTGCGGCCGTTCTTGCAGTGGTGCGACAGGCTGTAGTCCGCCGCGCCCAGGTCAGGATGCCCGGCGTAGGTCCCGAAGCGGGCCTTGTCCATCCACGACTGCGGGTGCTCGATGCGCACGCCGATCGAGAACGGCTTGGCCTCGATGTGAACGCCGCGCTCGTACAGGACCTCGAAGGTGTCGCGGGCGCTGTGGCCCAGGGCCATGACCACGTGGGTCGCCCGCAGATAGTCCTGACCGGCGATATGCAGGCCCTTCAGCCGGCGTGAGCCGTCAGCGCCGACCTCGATGTCGAAGTCCTCGACCTTGTGCTGCCAGCGATATTCGCCGCCCAGGCTCTCGATCAGCGCGCGCATCTGCTCGACCATGTGGACGAGGCGGAAGGTGCCGATGTGCGGATGGGCTTCGGTCAGGATCTCTTTCGGCGCGCCAGCCGCGACGAACTCCTCCAGCACCTTGCGGCCCAGGAAGCGCGGGTCCTTGATCTGGCTGTAGAGCTTGCCGTCCGAGAAGGTCCCCGCCCCGCCCTCGCCGAACTGGACGTTGGACTCCGGGTTCAGCTCGCTCTTGCGCCACAGGCCCCAGGTGTCCTTGGTCCGCTCGCGCACGACCTTGCCGCGATCGACGATGATCGGCTTCAGACCCATCTGGGCCAGGATCAGCCCGGCGAACAGGCCGCAGGGCCCGGCGCCGATCACCACCGGACGCGGACCGTCGAAGCCCTCCGGCGCCTTGGCCACGAACTTGTAGTCGGTGTCGGGCGTGACGCGGACGTGGTGGTCGCCCTGAAAGCGCGCCAGCACGGCGGCCTCGTCGCGCAGGACCACGTCGACCGAATAGATCATCAGGATCGCCGCCTTGCGCCGGGCGTCGTGGGCGCGGCGCGCGACCGCGAAGCTCACCAGGTCATCGGCCGGGATTCCCAGGCGCTCGACGATGGCGGGCTTCATCGCTTCCGGCGGGTGGCCGAGCGGCAGCTTCAGTTCCGAAATACGCAGCATGGCGGGCGTCTTAGCCAAAACCGCGCGCCCGCGCCATCGCGATGCGCATCGTCAGAGCGCTGTGAAAAATCGTCCGCTCAAGGACATTGAGCCCTAACCGTCGCAAACACTTCACATAATTACCTGTCCCCGAAGAGCCCCCTCGCCGCCTCTCCCCGCCTGACGACTGACGGGGAAGCCTCTCCGTCCCGTCATCGCTCAAGCGGAAACCGCAAGGGATCGGGGCCATGCAAACCAAGTTCAAACTTCTGACCACGACGGCTCTGACCGTCGCAGCGCTTCTGGGCGCCGCCCAAGCGCACGCCGCCGAGACGCCGGCCGCCGATGTGGCCGCTCCCGCGGCTTCCGGCGACGCCTCGGAAGTCGACGCCATCGTCGTCACCGGCTTCCGCGACAGCCTGATGCACGCCCGCGACCTGAAGCGTAAGGCCGTCGGCGCCGTCGACGTCATCGTCTCGGAAGACATCGCTGCATTTCCCGACCTGAACCTGGCGGAATCGCTGCAGCGCATCCCGGGCATCACCATCGGCCGCGACAGCGGCGAAGGCCGTCAGATCACCCTGCGAGGCCTGGGTCCGGACTTCACCCGCACCCAGCTGAACGGCATGGAAGTGCTGGGCAACACCGCCTCGGGCATGGACAACCGCGGTGGCGTCAGCCGCTCGCGGGCCTTCGACTTCAGCCTGTTCGCCTCGGAACTGTTCAACCGCGTGACGGTGCAGAAGTCGTACGCGGCCGAGCAGGACGAAGGCGGCATCGGCGGCACCGTGCAGCTGCAGACCGCCAAGCCGTTCGACTATGCCGGCTTCAAGGCCGTGCTGTCGGCCAAGGCCCAGCGCAACAGCAACGCCGACGACAAGGTCACCCCGCGCGTGGTCGGCCTGATCTCGAACCGCTGGGGCAATTTCGGCGCCCTGGCCTCGATCGCCTACGGTGAGAACGACTCCAACGAATTCGGCTATCGCAGCTTCAACTGGGGCGCCATCCGCGCCAATCCGGCCAACATCGGTTCGGGCGTCAGCGCCGCCGACGCCGCCAAGCTGACGGCCGCCACCCCGACCATCTTCGCCCCGCAGGCCGACACCTATTCGACCTGGTTCGACCATCGCAAGCGCCTGGGCGCGACGGTGTCGCTGCAATACAAGGGCGACAAGCTCGACCTGGACTTCGACGGCCTCTACAGCCAGCTGGAGAACAGCCGCCAGAACTTCGCCTTGGCCACCTCGGGCATCAACAGCCTGACCGGCAACATCACCGGCACCCAGGTGATGCAAAGCGCCGTGATCCAGGGCAACACCCTGATCGCGTCCAGCTACACCGGCGTTGACCTGCGCAGCGAGTTCAACCGCGAAGAAGACAAGACCAAGTTCACGCAAGTGGGCCTGAGCGGCACGTACCGCGCCACCGACAAGCTGACCCTGACGGGCCTGATCGGCTATTCGAAGTCGGACTACCACCTGCCGATGTTCGACAAGGTGTTCCTGGAATCCAAGAACCACGCCTTCAGCTTCGACGACCGTCCCTCGATGCCGGTCAACACCTATGACGCCGGCATGACCGATCCGGCCAAGTGGGACCTGATGCGGATGGACACCCAGGAGAACCGCATCTCCTCGAAGTACACCAACGCCAAGTTCGACGGCGAGTACGCCCTGAACGAGACCTCCAGCTTCAAGGGCGGCGTCTCGTACAAGAAGTTCGAGAACTTCGGCGCTCAGTGGGGCGACAAGCAGTTCAAGAACGTCCCGGCCAACACCGTCATCGCCAACGACCTGAAGATGACCGTGCCGTACAAGAGCCTCGGCCAGTACATCGTCGGCGACGTCGATCGCGTCTACGCCCTGATCGGCCAGACGCGTGACCTGGAAGCCCAGGGCGCGAAGTTCGCCACCCCGGGCACCAACTACACGGTGACCGAGGAAACCAAGGCCGCCTACCTGCAGTACAACCTGAACACCGAGATCCTGGGCAAGGGCGTTCGCGCCAATGCCGGCGTCCGCTACTACTCGACGGACCTGACCTCGGACGGCACGCTGAACACGGGCACCAGCCTCCAGCCGGTGTCGATCAAGCACAAGTACAATGGCTGGCTGCCGGCGTTCAACGTGGCCGTCGACGTCAACGAAGGCCTGGTCGCCCGCTTCAGCGCCAACCGCGACATCAGCCGCCCGGCCCTGGGCGACCTGGCTGCCGCCGGCTCGCTGACGACCGCTCCGTTCGGCGGCACGATCAGCACGGGTAACCCGAACCTGACGCCGTTCACCTCGGACTCGATCGAAGGCTCGCTTGAGTTCTACGACGGCAAGGTCGGCTCGTTCACGATCGGCCTGTTCTACAAGAACCTGAAGTCGTTCATCACGTCGCAAACCAGCATCATGCCCTACTCGCAAACGGGCTTCCCGCTGTCGTTCCTGCTGCCGGGCCAGGACGGCTCGATCATGTACAATGTCAGCCATCCGGTGAACGGCCCGGGCGCCGACATCCAGGGCGTCGAGATCGCGTTCCAGCGTGACTTCACGTTCCTGCCGGCCCCGTTCGACCACCTGGGCGTCGTGGCCAACGGCACCTATGCCGACGGCTCTACCCCGGTGATCATCAGCGGCCAGTCGATCACCCTGCCGCTGTCGCAGCTGTCGAAGTACTCGGCCAACGCCACGATCTACTACGAGACCGACAAGTGGGGCATGCGCCTGTCGACCGCCTATCGGGACCAGTACCTGGACGGCGCCGGCGGCAACGGCAACATCGGCAGCGGCGTGAAGGCGACCAACAACATCGACTTCGCCGCTCACTACAACGTGCTGCCGGGCCTGAAGCTGACCCTGGAAGGCATCAACCTCTCCAACGAGCACGCCATCCAGTTCACCGACATCGCCGCCAAGCGCACGACGGTGAACGTCAGCAGCGGTCGCACCTTCCTGGTCGGCGCGACCTACGAGTTCTAAGAGCCCCTTGAACTTGGGCCGCCGTCCTCTCCCGGACGGCGGCCACCTTTTCAGAGTTTCCCGCGATGCGCCTCGACCGCCGATCCTTGCTGGCCGCCGGGGCCGCCGCCATCGTCCTCCCCTTTGGCGCCCTGCCCGCCTCAGCCAAGCCTCGCGTCCCGCGCCTCGGCCTGATCGCCGACTGCCAGTACGCCGACGCGGACGACAACGGCCAGCGGATGTACCGCCTCTCGCCCGGCAAGCTGAAAGCGGCCGTGGACGATTTCAACACCCGCAAGGTCGACGCCATCGTCCAGCTGGGCGACTTCATCGATAAGGACTGGAAGAGCTTCGAGACCCTCCAGCCGATGATCGACGCCGCCCACGCGCCCTGGCGCTTCGTGCTGGGCAATCACGACTTTTCCGTCGACGACGCGCTGAAGGCCAAGCTCACCCAACGACTGAGGATGCCGGCCCGCTACTACGCCTTCGACCTCGCCGACTGGACGTTCCTGGCGCTCGACGGCAACGACCTCTCCGAATACGGCTGGCCGGAAGGCAGCCCCGAGCTGATCCAGGCCCGCAAGGCGCACCGCGAGCTCTATGCCGGCAAACCCGACTGGGACGGCGGCGTCGGCCCCGCCCAGATGGCCTGGATCGACCAGCGCCTGACTGCCGCCGATCGCGCGGGCCGCAAGGTCGCGCTCTTCTGCCACTTCTCGGTCTGGCCGGTGAACCCGCACAATCTATGGAACGCGCCCGAGATGATCGCGCTGCTGGAGCGTCACCCTTGCGTGAAGGCCTGGATCAACGGCCATAACCACGACGGCGACCAGGGCTTCAAGGCCGGGATCCACTACCTGAACCTCAAGGCCATGCTGGATACGCCCCAGACCTCGTACGTGGTCGCCGACTTCCATCCCGACCGCATCGATATCCACGGCGTCGGCAAGCAGGCCAGCCAGACGTTGCGCCTGGGCCACGCTCCGGCAACGGAATAAATCCGTCCACAGCGCCTTCAAATTACTGACATGCGCCGTTTGTAGGGGTTCGCCCAGGCGCCGGAAGCTTTGCCGGTCGCCGCTGTGAGGACCCTGATGGCGGTACGGCGCGCCTGGCTGTCGCGATCTGGCTCCGTGCTGAGCTTGGTCGCCGGCCTCTCGGCGACAGTGGCCATCGCTCCGGCGCGGGCCGAGGCGCCGCGACGCTTCGAGATCCAGGGCGGCGATCTCTCCCAGGTCCTCAACATCTTCTCGCATCAGGCCGACGTACCGGTCATGACCCTGGCCGACATCCGCCACCGCACCAGCCGGGGCGTGCGTGGCCTGCTGACCCCGCACGAGGCGTTGAACCGGCTGATCGACGGCCAGAACCTGCGCGTGGTGGCGGCCGGCGGCGGCTATGTCCTGCGCGAGGCCGCAGCCGCACCGCCTCCGCCGCCCGTCGCCGCGCCCCACGTCGCCCCGCCGCCCGAGGCTCCGACCGAGGTCGATCAGGTCGTGGTCACCGGCTTTCGCGAGACCATGCTGCACGCCCGCGACCTGAAGCGTCATGTCGCCGGCAGCCAGGAGGTGATCCTGGCCGAGGACATCGCCGCCTTCCCCGACCTCAATCTGGCCGAGTCCCTGCAGCGGGTGCCCGGCATGACCATCTCGCGCGACACCGGCGAGGGCCGCCAGATCGCCCTGCGCGGCCTTGGCCCCGACTTCACCCGCGCCCAGCTCAACGGCATGGAGGTCTCGGCCTCGACCGCCTCGGGCATGGACAACCGCGGCTCGGTCAGCCGCACCCGGGCCTTCGACTATTCGATCTTCGCCAGCGAGCTCTTCAACAAGGTCACGGTCTGGAAGTCCTACGCCGTCGACCAGGACGAAGGCGGCATCGGCGGCACGGTCGAGCTGCGCACGGCCAAGCCGTTCGACTATGCCGACGACAAGCTGGCCTTCTCGGCAAAGGCCCTGACCAACAGCGCCACCGGCACGGTCAGCCCGCGCTTCGCCGCCCTGGCCTCGCACCGCAAGGGCGACTTCGGGGCCCTGGTCTCGGTGGCCTATAGCGAGAACGACGCCAACGAGTACGGCTATCGCAACTGGGGCTGGACGCCGGTCAATTTCGGCGCCGCCAATGTCGGCCCTGGCGTCGATCCCAAGCTGGCCGACCGGCTGATCAACGCCACCGGCGCCAACCGGGTCGTCGCGCCGGTGGCCGAGACCTACTCCACCTGGTTCGATCACCGCACGCGGCTGGGCGTCACCCTGGCCCTGCAATACGAACCCGGAACCCGCCTGAAGCTGGGCGCCGATCTCCTCTATGGCCGCCTCTCCAACGGCCGCGACGAGTTCTCGCTCGCCTCGGCCGGCGACAACCCGCTGACCGGCGACGTCAAGGGAACCCAGCGCCTGAGCGCCGCCGAGGTGCGGGGCAACAGCCTCGTCTATGCCGAGTATTCCGGCGGGGTCGACCTGCGCAGCGAGCACAAGCGCTCGGAGGACACCACGGTCTTCCTGCAAGGCGCCGTCAATGCCGAATGGCAGGCTGCCGACCGTCTGCGCCTGCGCGCCATGACCGGCTATTCGAAATCCGACTTCGAAGGGCCGGTCTTCGACAAGATTTTCCTGCAGGCCAGCAACAAGGCCTTCAGCTACGACCTGCGGGGCGGCGACGCGGCGGCCGGCAACACCTACGGCTTCGATCCGGCCGATCCGGCCCAGTGGAACCTGATGCGAGCCGACACCCGCGAGGATCAGGTCGTCAACGAGTTCACCACCGGCCGGCTCGACTTCGACTACCAGGCCGCCCCGGCGCTGACCATCGAGGGCGGCGTCCAGTACAAGGCGTTCCGCAACAACGGCTATTCCCGGCGCGGTCGCACCGACTATCCGACCGGCGGTCCGAACCCGGTGGCGGTCAAGGAACTGATCTTCGAGACCTCGCTGCGGCCCTATGTGGTCGGCGACATCGACGCCACCTTCGCCCGCCTGGGCGTGCCGCGCGACCTCAGCGCCGCCGACGACCAGCCCGGCACCGACTATTCCATCACCGAGAAGACCTGGGCCGCCTATCTGATGGCCCGGGCCAACGGACTGATCGGCGAGCGCACCTGGCGGGGGGACATGGGCCTGCGCTGGTACGCTACCGACCTGACCTCGGCCGGCATGGTCAATACCGGGACCAAGCTGGAGCCGGCCACGATCCACAGCACTTATGACGGCGTGCTGCCGGCCGTGAACCTGGCGGTCGACCTGTCGCCCAAGGTGGTGGCCCGCGTCTCGGCCAACCGCAACATCAGCCGGCCCAGCCTCTCGGACCTACGCGCGGCCGGCAACGTCAACTCCGCGCCGTTCGGCGGCACCATCTCGGCCGGCAACCCGAACCTGCGCCCGTTCCTGGCCGACGCCGTCGAGGGCGCGCTGGAGGTCTATCAGGGGCGCACCGGCTATTTCGCGCTCAGCCTGTTCTACAAGCGGATGGACTCGTTCATCACCACGGCCACCAATTCGGTGACCTACGGCTCGACGGGCTATCCGCTGGAGTTCCTGTCGCCGGGCAACGGACCCAACACGATCTATAGCTTCGTGCGGCCGGTGAACGGAAACGGCGCCTCGATCCGCGGGGTCGAGCTGGCGATGCAGCGGGACTTCGACTTCCTGCCCGCGCCGTTCGACAAGCTGGGCTTCGTCGGCAACGTCACCCGCGCCTCGGGCCGCTCCAACGTGCTGATCGACGACGCCTCGGTGATGCTGGACCTCTTCCAGCTGTCGAAATGGACCTCGAACGCCACGCTCTACTACGAGACCCCTCGCTGGGGCGCGCGCGTTTCGTCGGCCTATCGCGCGGGCTATCTGGACGGGCCCGGCGGCCAGGGCTCCATCGGTTCGGGCTACAAGCCCAGCAACAACATCGACTTCGCCGCCCACTACAACACGGCCGGGGGTCTCCGGATCGTGGTGGAAGGCGTCAACCTGACCAACGCAGCGATCACCCAATATAACGACATCACCGAGAAGCGCCTGACCGCCCGCACCGTCAGCGGCCGCACCTTCACCCTCGGCGTCACCTACGAGTTCTGACGTCAGATGGCCAAAAACATAGATTTCCTGTCCCCGTTCGCGCGGTTCGCGCCTCTACCCACCATGGACGCGTGCACGACCATGCCGACTGGAAGCGCCATGAAGGACGTCCTCGCGGAGCTGCGGCCCCACGAGCGCAAGCTCGCGGCCTATATCGTGCGCCGGTCCAAGGACCCCGCGCGGGCCGAGGACATCCTGCAGGAGACCTTGTTGACGGTGCTGCGTCAGGCGCGGAAACAGGAGATCACCCAGCCGCTGGCCTATGCCTACCGGGTGGCGGACTCGCTGATCTTCGCCCAGGCCCGCCGCGACCGGCGCGAGGAGCCGATCGGCGACGAGGACTTCGGCTGCGACATGCCCTTGCCCGACGCGGTCCTGGAGCACAAACAGCGGGCCGCGGTGTTCGAGAAGGCGCTGAAGCGTCTTTCGCCCCTGCGCCGCGACATCTTCATCCGCCGTCATATCGACGGCCAGTCCAGACAAGCCATCGCCGACGATCTTCGGATCAATGTGGAGGCCGTCAAGAAACACCTCGTGCGGGCCATGACCGAATTGGCCGGCGCGATGCAGGACGCGGCGGTCAACGCCGCGCGAGAAGGAAATGGCCGCCATGCGCGCTAACGACAACTGGCGCCTGCCGTCCGACGAGGACCTGGAGATCGCCGCCGACTGGGCCGATCGCCTGGCCGAGCTGACCGCCGACGAGCGCGCGGATCTGGAAGCCTGGCTGGCCGGCGCGCCCGGCCGCGCCGCCGCCTTCGCCCTGATGCGCGACACGCAGCGTGACATCGCCCTGCTGGACGCCGCCGAGCGCGTCCGCGCCATCCCGGCCGGCAAGCGCCAGCTGCGCATGGGTCTGATCGCCGCCGGCGTCGCCATGGTCGCGGGCCTGTCGGCCGCCGTGCTGGTGCGTCCGTACCTGGCTGAGAAGCCGTTCGATCTGGCGACCCCGGTGGGCGCGCGCGCCGAGCACCAGCTCAGCGACAAGTCCGTGATCACCCTGGCCGCCGATACCGGCGTCTCGGTGCGCTACAGCCGCGGCGCCCGCGACGTGGCCCTGAACAAGGGCGACGCGATGTTCGAGGTGGCCAAGGACAAAGCTCGCCCCTTCCGCGTGCAGGCCGGCGACACCCAGGTCACGGCCGTCGGCACCACCTTCGAGGTCGAGCGGGTCAGCGACGCCGTCCAGGTTCGCGTCTTCGACGGCGTTGTGCGGGTCAATCGCGACGGGGCCGAGCGCCGCCTGGGCAAGGGCGAATGGCTGATGCTGGTCGCCGACCGCGCACCGGTCCAGGGCCGCCTGGGCGCCGACAGCTACCAGGCCTGGCGTTCGGATTGGCTGGACGCCGACGCCCTGCCGCTGAAGTACGTGATCGCTCGCCTGAACCGCTACACGGCCCAGAGCGTGGCCCTGCACGACCCGTCGCTGGGCGAGCTGAAGGTCAGCGGCCGCTTCAAGCTGGACCGCCCCGTCGAGTCTTTGGCCATGATCGCCGCCCTGCTGGACATGCGGACCGATCCGGACGGCCGGAAGGTCTATCTGTCGCCGCGTCAGCAAGCGCGACGTCCGGCGGCCTAATCGCTATTGTTCCGCCGTCGTTCTTTCGGAGCACGGAAGGATCATGGACCGCATCGACGCCATGAAGGTGTTCGTCACCGCGCTGGACGAGGGCAGCCTCGTCGGCGCGGCTCGCAAGCTCGGTCGCTCGCCGGCCGCGGTCAGCCGCGCCATCGTCTTCCTGGAGAACCACGTCGGCGCGCCGCTGCTGCACCGCACGACCCGGGTCATCAAGCTGTCGGAAGCCGGCGAGCGCTACGCCGCCGCCTGTCGCCGAGCCCTGGTCGACCTGGAAGAAGCCGACCTGATCGTCGCCGACGAGAGGTCCGCCCCGCGCGGGGTGCTGTCGGTGACCGCCCCGGTGTTCGGCGGCGAGGTGTACCTGCGGCCGGTCATCGAGGCGTTCATGGACGCCTATCCCGAGGTCAGCGTCCGCCTCTACCTGTTCGACCGGCCCGTGAACCTGATCGAGGAAGGCCACGACGTCGCCCTGCGCTTCGCCCATGTCCAGGATGCGACCCTGACGGCGGAGAAAGTCGGCGAGGTCCACCGCGTCGTGGTCGCCGCGCCCGCCTACCTGGATCGCAGCCCGGCCATCGCCGAGCCTGCAGACCTCGCCGGCCACAGCATCGTCGCCATGACCCGCTTCGGCGTCGACTCCTGGAGTTTCCCCGGAGCGCCATTACCCCGCACGATCGCGATCCAGCCGCGCCTGGTGGTCAACAGCGCCCAGGCTGCGGTGGCCTCAGCGCTAGAGGGACGCGGAGTCACGCGACTGTCCTCGCACCATGTCGCCGCCGAGCTGAAGGCCGGGACCTTGCGGCGCATCCTGGAAAAGGACGAGCCACCGCCCCTGCCCGTCAACCTGGTCACGCCGCACGGCCGCCAGGCGGTCCCGAAGGTCCGTGCCTTCGTGGAGTTTGCCGCGCCACGTCTGCGGGCTGTGTTCGAAGGCCTGAACTAGGCCAGCAGCACGGCGGCCTGGGCGACGATCCGCCGGACCAGATCGCCCGCCGGCGGCAGGTCATGGATCAGCCCCACGGACTCGCCGGCGCCGATATTGGCGATGTCGAAATCGGCCTCGACGACAGCGGTCTTGTAGACGGATTGCAGCGCGACCTTCTCGGCCGCCAGCCCTTGCGGATCCCCCTCCCAGCGATCGAGGAAACCGTTGCGCAGGAACCGCGCTCGGTAGCCCGCTGGCCAGTCGCGCTCGCGCAGGATGTCGTAGACGCTGGTGCGCGCGGTCTCGTCGCCGGCGGCCGCGACCAGCCGCGCCTTGGCCGCCGGATGGGTCAGGGCCTCCTGGCTGGCTGAGAAGCGCGTGCCCATCATCGCCCCGTCCGCGCCCAGCATCAGGGCGGCGGCCAGGCCCCGGCCGTCGGCGATTCCGCCGGCCGCCAGCAGCAGCGCGTCGTAGCTGCCGCGCGAGATCAGGTCGGCGACCTGGGGCGTGAAGGCCATCGTCCCCTGGCCAGCGCCACTGTGGCCGCCAGCCTCGGTCCCCTGCGCCACCACGATGTCGACGCCGAGGTCGAGGACGTGCCGGGCCTGGTCCAGCGTGTTGACCTGGGCGATCAGCATGGCGCCCGCCGCATGGATCTGGTCCACGAACGGAGCCGGATCGCCGAACGACAGCATCACCGCCTTGGGCTTGTGGGCCAAAGCGAGGTCCAGCAGCTCGCGCTGCTTCGCCAAACTCCAGGTGATGAAGCCCACTCCGATCGGCGCGTCACCCGCCTTGGGGAACTCCGCCTCCAGCCAGGCGCGATCGCCATAGCCGCCGCCCAGCACGCCGAAGCCGCCGGCCTCGCTGACCGCCTTGGCCAAGGCGCCGCCGCCGATCTGGTCCAATGGGGCCAGCACGACAGGATGCTCGATCCCGAGGCGGCGGGTCAGTCTGTTCGCGAAAACCATGTGCGGCTCCTTATCCGTAGCCCGGACAGATAAATCCGGCCTCTAGATCGCCTAGGGACGCGGCGCGGCGGACACTGTTGCGCAAGACGTGGGAATGCCGGGCGAATGGACCTGGCGACTATTGCGCCGGACGCAAGCCGCTCTGCCGGCGGATGGACGTTCGGTCGGGACGCGATCAGCGCTATGACTGCTGCGCTCAGCTAACAGGACAGTGCGCTATGAGTACCATCGTGCAGCGGATCGGCGTGCAACTTCCGGCTATCCAGGCCCCCATGGCGGGTACGTCCACGCCCGCCCTGGCGGCGGCCGTCACCAATGCGGGGGCGCTGGGCTCGATTAGCGTCGGCGCGGTGAACGCGGCCAAGGCTGGCGAGATGATCGCCGCGCTGAAGGCCCTGACCGACGGCCCGTTCAACATCAACGTCTTCACCCACCAGCCGGCGACGGCCGATCCGGCCCGCGAGCGCGGCTGGACCGAGGCGCTGCGCCCGGTGTTCGCGGCCTATGACGCCGAGCCGCCGGCGGCGCTCAGCGAGATCTACACCAGCTTCAATGTCGACGAGGCGATGCTGGAGACCCTGCTGACGGCCCGGCCCGCCGTGGTCAGCTTCCATTTCGGCTTGCCGCCCGAGCGGTTCATCCAGCGACTGAAGGCCCAGGGGATCATCCTGCTGGCCAGCGCCACCAATCTCGACGAAGGCCGCGCGGTTCAGGCCGCCGGCATCGACGCCGTCGTCGCCCAGGGCTGGGAAGCCGGGGGCCATCGCGGCGTGTTCGATCCGGCCGCGCCCGATCCGCAACTCGGGACCATGACCCTGACGCGCTTGCTGGTCCGCGAGCTTTCCATCCCCGTCATCGCCGCCGGCGGGATCATGGACGGGGCCGGCATCGCCGCCGCGCTCGACCTCGGCGCTGAGGCCGCTCAGATGGGCACGGCCTTCATCGCCTCGCCGGAGTCCTCGGCCGACGCCTATCACCGCGCCGCTCTGATGAGCCCCGGCGCGACGGCCACCGAGATGACGGCGCTGCTCTCAGGCCGGCTAGCCCGGTCGCTGCCCAACCGCTTCACGGCCCTGAAGGACGCTGAGCTCAAGGGCGTCGCCCTGCCCGACTACCCGATCGCCTACGACGCCGGCAAAGCCCTGGCCGCCGCCGCGCGCGCCAAGGGCGAAGGCGGCTTCGGCGCCCAGTGGGCCGGTCAAGGCGCGCCGCTGGCCCGCGCCCTGCCCGCCGCCGAGCTGATCGCCGCCTTGGCGGCCGAGCTCGAAGCGGCGCATAGAGGACGCTGACGCTTCTTCGTAGGAACCAGGCTTGGATCGCCTCGACGCCATGAAGGTCTTCGTGGTCGCGCTGGACGAGGGCAGCCTCGCCGGCGCTGGCCGCGTGCTGGGTCGCTCCCCCGCCGCCGTAAGCCGCGCGATCGCCTTCCTGGAAGAGCATGTCGGCGGCCAGCTGCTGTACCGCACCACACGCGGCATGAAGCTCAGCCCGGCCGGCGAGCGCTACGCCGCCGCCTGCCGCCGTATCCTGTCCGACCTGGAGGAAGCCGAACTGCACGCGGCCGGAGAACGGGCCACGCCGCGCGGCGTCCTGACCCTTTCAGGCCCGCCGATCGCCGGTGAGATGGTTCTGCGCCCGATCGTCGACGCCTTCCTGAAGGCCCACCCGACCGTGTCAGTGCGGCTGCAACTGGTCGACCGCCACGTCAGCCTGATCGACGAGGGCGTCGACATCGCCCTGCGGGTCGCAGACCTTCCGGACTCCTCGCTGATCGCCGTGAAGGTCGGAGCCGACGTGCGGCGCATCGTGGTCGCCTCGCCGCGCTATCTGGCCGAGAACCCGACGATCCGCGAACCCGGCGACCTGGCCCGGCACCAGATCGTGGCCATGGGCAATTTCGGGCTCGACAGCTGGACCTTCCCGCCGGCGCGCGTCGTCAGCTTCACGCCCAGGATCGTGGTCAACACGATCCGCGCCGCGGCCGCCTCGGCGGTCGAGGGCCTGGGCGTCACCCGGCTCTATTCGTACCACGTGGCCGAAGAGGTCCGGGACGGCCGGCTGCAGGTAGTGCTGGCAGACCACGAGCCGCGCCCGCAGCCGGTGCACATGGTGGTCCAGCCCTTCCGCATCACCGTGCCCAAGGTCCGCGCCTTCCTCGACTTCGCCACGCCGCGGTTGAAGACGGCCTTCAACCAGCTGGCCTGCGAGGCTCGCGACATGACAAAGGGCGAGCCGTAGACCGGCCCGCCCTGGGTTGGTGATCGTAGAGAGGGAGAGGCCTAGAACCCTCCGCCCTCCAACGTCTTGCGGTATTCGAGGGCCGGCAGACCGCCCCAGCCCCAGTTGTCCGTCTCGACCTCATGGATCGCGACGAAGGTGGCGCTCTTGGGCTTGCCCAGCGTGTCGAGCAGCAGGTCGCTGACACCGGCGATCAGCTTGGCCTTCTCCTCGGCCGTGGCCGCCGTGCGGCCCTCGCCCGTGCCTTCGCGCGTAATGTAGATATGGACCATCGGCATGGTTGGCTCCTTACCAGTGACCAGCGGCCTGACCGCCATCGACGTACAGCGTCGAGCCGGTCACGAACGGGGCCTTTTCCAGGTAGAGGACGGCGTCGACCACATCCTGGATCTCGCCCATCCGGCCGACCGGGTGCAGGGCGGCCAGGAACTCGTGGGTCTCAGGACCGTGCATCGGCGTCTTGATCACGCCCGGCGCCACAGCGTTCACGCGGATGCCGCGACCGGCATATTCGATCGCCAGGCCCTTGGTGGCCGCCTTCAGCCCGCCCTTGGTGATCGAGGCCAGGACAGCCGGCACGCCGTTGATCGGCTGATCGACCAGGCTGGTGGTGATCTGCACCACGTGGCCCGAGCCCTGCGCCTCCATATGACGGATGGCGTGCTGGGTGACGAAGAAGAAGCCGGCCAAGTTGGTGTTGATATTGGCCGTCCAGTCCTCGACCGAGAACTCGGTGAAGGGCTTGGCGGTGAAGATGCCGGCGTTGTTGATCAGGGTGTCGACGCGGCCGAACACCCGCACCGTCTCGGCCACGATCCGCTCGGCCACGGCCGGGTCGGAGACGTCGCCGGCGATGTTCAGGATGTCCGGATCCGTGCTGGCCTTGATCGAGCGCGAATTGGCGACGACCCGGTAGTCGGCGTCGCGATAGGCCTTGACCAGGGCAGCGCCGATGCCTTGCGAGGCGCCGGTGATGATGACGACTTTCTTGTGCGTGCTCATGGGACCTTCTCTCCAGTTGGCGGCGACCTCGCCGTCGATGGAGAGAAGGTGGCCCAGGCCGCTCCGCGATCGAATACCCGCTAGTCGGCGGGCAGCCTTGCGCATCACGGCATAATCGAACGCTAGAGCTTCACGACATCCAGGATGGCCTGGGCGAAAGCCTTGGGCGCTTCCTGCGGCAGGTTGTGGCCGATGCCGCCGGTCAGGGTGCGGTGGGCGTACTTGCCGGTGAACTTCTTGGCGTAGTTGGCCGGGTCCGGATGCGGCGCGCCGTTGGCGTCGCCTTCCATGGTGATGGTCGGGACGGTGATCACCGGCGCGGTCGCCAGCCTGGCCTCCAGCGCGTCGAAGCGCGGCTCGCCCTGCGCCAGGCCCAGCCTCCAACGGTAATTGTGGACGGTGATCGCCACGTGGTCGGGGTTCTGCAGCGAAGCCGCCGCGCGGGCGAAGGTCGCGTCGTCGAAGTTCCACTTCGGCGAGGCCAGCTTCCAGATCAGCTTGGCGAAGGTGTCGCGGTTGGCCTCATAGCCCAGACGGCCGCGCTCGGTGGAGAAGTAGAACTGGTACCACCATTGCAGCTCTGCCTCGGGCGGCAGCGGCTTGGCGCCAGCGGCCTGGCTGCCGATCAGATAGCCGCTGACGGCGACCAGCGCCCTCACCCGCTCGGGCCAGACGGCCGCGACGATGTCGGCCGTCCGCGCGCCCCAGTCGAAGCCGCCCAGGATCGCGGTCTTGATGCTCAGGGCGTCCATCAGGTCGACGACGTCGGTGGCCAGGGCGGCCGGCTGGCCGTTGCGGATCGCGTCAGGCTTGAGGAAGCGGGTCTCGCCATAGCCGCGCAGGTGCGGGGTGATCACGCGATAGCCGGCGCTGGCCAGGATCGGAACGACATCCTCGAACGCGTGGACGTCATAAGGCCAGCCGTGCAGCAGGATCACCACCTCGCCCTTGGCCGGCCCGGCCTCGAAATAGGCGACGTCCAGGTCGCCGGCGGCGATATGGCGAGGCTCGCCCAGACCACGCGCCTGGGCTTGTGCAGGAGCGGCCAGGGCGGCGGCGCTGGCAGCGGCCAGACCGGTGGCCAGCAGGCCCCGGCGGGAGGGGTTCGACGAAGGGGACATGATTGACCTCATGAAATACGGAAACGATTTAATCGGACCCGATATACATAGTGACCAATTCATCAGCAAGCGCTTTCCGATTTAATCGGACGCGCTATATATGACCCACGATCAACGCTCCGATGAGGGTCAGCCATGCCGTCCGACACCCCCGACGTCTTGAACCAACCGCGCCTGGCTGACTTCCTGTGCTTCGCCGTCTATTCAGCGAACCTGGCCTATGGCCGCGCCTATCGCCCGATCCTGGACGAGCTGGGCCTGACCTACACCCAGTGGATCATCATCGTGGCCCTGTGGGAGCAGGACAACCAGACCGTCGGCGGCCTGGGTGAGCGCCTGTTCCTGGAATCCAACACCCTGACCCCGATCCTCAAGAAGCTGGAGGAGCACGGCTACCTGACCCGCCGCCGCGATCCCAAGGACGAGCGCCAGGTGCTGGTCGGCCTGACCGACGCCGGCCGCGCCCTACGCGAAAAGGGCGGCCAGAAGAACCTGGTCGCGGCCTCGGGCCTGACGCCGGAGGAGTTCTCGGCGGTGCAGAAGGCCGTGTCCAAGCTGCGCGACAACCTCCTCAGCCACGTCAAGGACGGCAGCCTGGCCTAGGTCTCGTCGCCCGCTGAGCGACGGCTCGACGGGTATTCAACTTTTCCTTGCCCAATTGTGGCGCCTTCTTGGCGATCGCGCGTTGTCTGGTGTCGACGAAAACGTCGCCACAGGGTGGCAATGCGCAGGTTCCGCTTCGAGGTGATAGCGCCCGAGCACTTCCCCGATCCGGAAGGCGTCCTCCTGCACGACCTCGAAGAAGCCAGGCGGGAGGCCTGGCGACTGGGCTCGGCCCTGGTCCGCGACTATCCCGAAGCCTTCGACAAGCCCGGTCCGTGGCTGATGGTGATCCTCGACGAAGCCGGCGTCGTGCTAGCCGAGATCGAGCTAGGGTCTCAAGCGCGCCCGGGTATTCGCCTCTCGGGCCCGTTTCCCGCCCCGCTCAAGTCGGGGAAGCGCCTGGGGCCTTGGACCTTCAGCGGCGGCCAGCTTTACCTGCGCCAGCGAGCGCGCAAGAAGGACGGACAGTAGGTCGATGTCCTGGCGTGAGAAGCCGGCGAAGGCGGCCGCGTGGGTCGGCGCCAGGTCGGCCAGGATCGCCTCGGCCAGGTCGCGCCCGCCCGGTGTCAGGTCCACCACGACCAGCCGCCGATCTTCGGCCGGCGTGCGGCGCTCGACATGGCCGGCGACCACCAGGCCGTCGATCGTGCGGGTCAGGGTCGTGCGATCGGCGCCGATGAGCCCGGCCAGGGCCGTCATCGACGACAGGCCCTCCTTGTAGAGGGCGTCCAGCACCAGCCATTGGCCGAAGATGATCCCATGGCGCGCCAAGCGGTCGCCCACGAGCAGTCTTCGGGCCTGTTCGGTCTGGAAAAGCAGTCGGTTGAGATCGTCTATGTCGAGCGGCAAAGGCGAAGTCCGGCGTCCCTAGTTAATCTTCAACGCGGTAACCACAATTTCAGATGACGTCGTTCGACCAGTTTGTCGACGGTGTTGCAGATATGCCCAAGCTGTCAGAGGCCTCGCACGGCCGTCTTGAACGCATTCGCGAGCCTCTTGCCAGACTCCGCGGCATCGCCGACAAAAGCCCATCGCCTTCGTAGAGTTTCGTGCATGGCTCGACCGCAAACGCCTGTCATCGCGGTCATCGGTGCGGGATTCAGCGGCGTGATGACGGCGTTGAACCTGCTGCGCCAATCCCCCGACGTGAAGGTCATCCTGTTCGAGCGCCGCGTGCCCGTCGGCCTGGGCGCGGCCTATGCGACGCACAATCCGCATCACCGGCTGAACGTCCGCGCCGGCAATATGAGCGCCTGGCCCGACCGTCCCGGCCACTTCATCGACTGGCTGGCGAGCCAGGGTCTGGGGCTCGGCGCCGCCGACTTCGCCACCCGCGCAGACTATGGCCGCTACCTGCAGGGCCAGGTCGCTGAGATCGCCGAAAGCCCGGCCGGAGCCGGTCGCCTGGTGGTCAATCCGGACGCCGTGGTCGGCCTGGAGCCCGGCGGCGACGGCTGGCGGCTGCGTTGCGCCATGGGCCGCACCGTCGATGTGCACGCCGTCGCCCTGGCCCTGGGCAATCCGCCGCCGGCCCGACCGCCGGGCATCGACGAGGCCTTCGCCGCCACCTCGGCCTATATCGCCGACCCTTGGCGCTGGAACGCCGCCGAGCTGCCGCCCGGTCCCATGCTGCTGATGGGCACGGGCCTGACCATGGTCGACGTCGCCCTGTCGCTGGACGACGCCCAGCGCGGCCGGCCGATCCTCGCGCTGTCGCGGCGCGGCCTGGCGCCGCTGGAGCACGACGGCGCACCGCCGAGCCAGCCCTTGCCGCCGCCGCCCGAGGACCTGTCGCCCCTGGCCGCCTTCGGATGGCTGAAGGACAGGGCCGCCGAGCACGGCTGGCGCACGGCCATTGATGCGGTCCGCGCCTCGACCCAACCGCTGTGGCGTCACTGGTCGGTCGCCGAGAAGCAGGCCTTCCTGCGTCACGCCCGACCGTTCTGGGAGATCCACCGCCACCGCCTGGCTCCGCAAGTCGCCCGCCGCATCGCCGCCCTGCGCGCCACCGGCCAGCTGACCATCGCCGCCGGCAAGATCCGCGAGCTGGCCCTGAAGCCCGACGGCCTGGCGCTGTGCAAATGGCGCGGCCGGGGCGAGCGCGGGACCTACGTGGCCCGCGCCGTCGCGGTCATCAACTGCACCGGCCCGACCAGCGACGTGCTGGCCTCGAGCGATCCGCTGATCCAGGACCTGACACGCCGCGGCCTGGCCCGGCCTGACGCGCTGCGACTGGGCTTCGACATCGACGAGGCCAACCGCCTGCGCGACGTCTCGGGCGCGCCCTCGCCCACCCTGTTCGCGGTCGGTCCGGCCACGCGCGGCGCCCACTGGGAGATCACCGCCGTGCCCGATATCCGAGGCCAGGCCGCGGCCGTCGCCCGGGCCATCGTCGCGAGCCTGGGCTAGTCCTCGACCGGCTCACCGATATTGATGAAGCCATGCGCCTGGCTGCGGGTCGCCTCGCCGGTCGTGATCCGCATCAGCGGGTTGGGCCGGGGCTCGGCGACCTTGGTCAGGGTGTTGCGGTCGATATGGCGGAATGGCGCCGTGCGACCACGAACCTGCAGCATGGTCGTGGAGGTGTAGGACCAGCGCCCATCTGCCTCGAACTGGACGTCCAGCTCATAGGAGTCCGTGCGGAACGCCCACTCCAGAAAGTCGGTCGAGCAGATGCCGTAGCTGGGGCTGCCCCGCTCGGCGCGGACGACCAGGCCCGAGCCGTCCTCGGTCGCCTTGCCGGCCGCCAGGGCCGTCTGGCCGCGCGGGATGGCCAGGGTTTGCAGGATCAGGCCCGTCGCCGGCTCGTACAGCCAGTAGCCGACCTGGTCGTGGAAGGTGGTCTCCTCGTCCGAGGCGACGATGTGGACGTGGTAACGCAGGCCGTAGAACAGCTGCGGACCGTTGGCCTGCGGGTCGATCGGCTGTATCTCGATGCGCTCGAGGAAGTCGCGCCGCTCAGGCCCCTCGGCCTTGGGGTTCAGGTCGACGCCCTTGAGGCCTTCCCAGACGCCGGCCAGCCGCCGCAGCGGGCCGAGATTGGCCAGGGTGTCGGGATCGACGTCGGAAGGCTCGGTGAAGATGTCGTCGGGAAAGTTGATCATGCCGGCCTCCGGGAACGCTTGGCTCCGGCTCTAGCGGGCCAAGCGCGCCGGTCAAGCTCGACCTTGGCTCTAGAGCGTCCGCCGCCGTGCCAGCAAGGCGGTGCAGACCAGCGAGATCAGGCACGTGACCGCCAGATAGAGCGTGATCGCCAGGCTGCTGTGGAACTTGGCGAACAGCGCCGTGGCGATGATCGGCGCGAAGCCGCCACCGAACACCGTGCCGATCTGGTAGCCCAGCGAGGCGCCGGAATAGCGGATCTCGACCGGGAACAGCTCGGCGAAAAGCGCCGCCTGCGGCCCGTACATCAGGCTGATCAGGATCAGGGCCACGCCGATCGCCAGGATGATCGGCGCCACCGCGCCTGTGTCGATCAGCGGGAACATCGCAAAACCCCAGACCCCGCACAGCACCGCGCCCAGCATGAAGAGGCCCCGCCGGCCCAGGCGGTCCGAGGCCGCGCCACAGGCGATCAGCGCCGGGATCATGGCCAGGCTGGCGATCGTCACCGCCTCCAGCATGGTCTCCTTGCTGGTCCCGACGACGATCGCGCCATAGGCCACGGCATAGGTGATGGCGATGTAGAAGCAGGTGTTGTTGGCGATGAACGCGCCGCCGGCCAGCAGGACGTCGGCCTTGTGCTCACGCAGGATGCGGCTCAGCGGCGAAGCCTTGGCCGGCTGCTCGCTCTTGGCGGTCTCGAACACCTGCGGCTCCTCCAGCGCCCAGTGGACGTAGATCCCGATCAGGACGAGCACCACGCTGAGCAGGAACGGGATCCGCCAGCCCCAGGCCTGGAAAAGCTCCGGCGAGACGACGCGGCCCACGACCAGAAAGACCAGGTTGGCCAGCACCACACCCAGCGGCACACCGATCTGCACGAAGCTGCCGTAGAAGCCCTGCTTGCCCGCCGGTGCGCTCTCGATGGCCAGCAAAGCCGCCCCGCCCCACTGGCCGCCAACGGCCAGGCCCTGGATGAAGCGCAGGGCCACCAGCAGCAGCGGCGCGAACACCCCGATCGCGCCATAGGTCGGCAACAAGCCCACACACGTCGTGGCCGCGCCCATGACCAGCAGCGCCACGGCCAGAACCTTCTTGCGTCCGTAGAGGTCGCCGAAGTGTCCGAACAGCAGGCCGCCGATCGGCCGGGCGATGAACCCGACCGCGAAGGTGCTGAAGGCGGCGATCTGGGCGACGAGCGGCGGCAGGTCGGTTGGAAAGAACAGCTTCGGAAAGACCAGCGCCGCCGCCGTGCCGTAGATGAAGAAGTCGTACCACTCGATCGCCGCCCCGGCCGAGGCGGTGACGGCGGTCTTGATGATGGACGCGCCAGAAGACAACCGCGCACGGGCCATGGTTCCCCCTCCGCGCTCGCGCGCCGTGGACTTGAGATCAGTGGTGTGGAGACGCCCTAGAAGGTGGCGTCGATCGCCGTCCGGAACGCCTTGGCGACCGGCAGCACTAGGTCGCCCGACACGCAGCGCATGTCGTCGCCCGACGTGTGGAAGTAGCGGTGGCCGCCATAGAGCCCGATGGCCGAGGCGTAGCCGGCCTCGATCACATTGACGAGCTCGCCGCCGGCGTTTGCCTTGTTGGCCTCATAGGTGGCCTCCAGACCGCTGATGCCGTGGAAGGCCTTGCGGGTCCGTTCCAGCAGGTCCGGCGTCGCGGTCAGCACCCGCTGGGCGTCGGCGCTGGGCAGCGGCCGCAGGGTGGCCAGCTCGTGCCAGTCACGGGCCGCCGCGCTGGCGCCGATGTGGATCCAGGCGTGGGTGTCGGCGGGCTTGGGGGCGTGATGCTCAAGATACTGCTCGCCGCCCAGATAGATGTATTCGTGGCCGCTGGTGGCGATGAACTCCAGGTTGGCCGGGTGCTTGGCCGCCGCCAGCCCATGGGCCAGCGACAGCCAGACGGCCACGCCCGCCCCGCGCTCGGCCGCGCAGGTGAACCAGCCCGAGCGCGGCGTCGTCACGATCAGGGTCTTGGCCGCACCGCGATCCAGGCGGCCGATCAGGTTGTAGGCCGGTCGGCGACCGACCTCGGCGTCGACGGTCAGCGTCACGGTCGCGCCGACCTTTGCAGCGGCGACGAACGGCGCGGCGTCCTTGGGGGCCAACAGGACGACCGGCTTTTGGAAGCCGGGCTCGGACGGGCTGACATTCAGGCCTATCACCTCGCCGGTCGGTCCGGTGGTCACGACCACGGCCGCCGCCGCGCCGCGATCGAAGGCGTCCTTCAGCGCCGCGCCGATGGCCGGCTGGGCCATGCTGACCCAGCGACCGAACGGCAGCACGACCAGTGCGATCGCCCCGTCGAGGCCGCCCGGCATGGCGGTCGACTTCAAGGGCGCGGTCAGGCCGCCTGCCCCCGTCGTCTTGACGATCGCCTGCGGGAAGACCGTGGCCTTCTTATCGCCGGCTGCCAGGGTTGCTTGGCGGATGTCGGCGTACGGGACGTCGAAGGCTTGCCGCTCGCAGTGATAGCCGAGCGCGGTCAGATCCTTTTCCAGCCACTCGCCACTGGCTACGTCGCCCGTCCCGCCCGAGGCCTTGACCCCGAAACCGGCGAAGCGCTCCAGCACGGCCTGCAGCCAGGCGGCGTCGGGTTCGCCGACCGCCGCCTTTGCCTGAGGCGCCGCCGCCAGGGCCCCGACGCCCAGGGCGCCCACCAGAAGATCCCGACGCGACGCGCCCATGCCGTCCTCCGTTCCTACCAGCGGTAGATGATGTTGGCCCCGACCGTCCGGGGCTGGTTGTAGCGATTGGCCAGGGGCGCATTGTTGCTGGTGAACTGCAGCAGCGCGATCTCCTTGTTCATCAGGTTCTGGACGAACACGGCGAACTGGATTCGCTTCACGTCGATGCCGGCGCGAAGGCTCATCTGGTCGACGGGCTTCAGATAGATCGCCGGCGTGGCCAGGGTCACCGTGTCCTGCACGCCGCCGTCCTGGCCCTGGTACGAGATGTTGCCGAAGCCGCTGACTTTCTCGGTGATCCGGTGGCGATAGTCGATGGTGGCCGAGGCCGTCCATTTCGGGATCTGGGCGACCGACGAGCCGACGACCGGCAGGCCCGAGTAGTTGGCCGGGGTCTCGACATAGCGGGCGCGCTGGCGGGCGCCGTTGACGCTGACCGACAGCAGGCCGCCGCCGACCTGGAAGCGGCCGTCCAGCGCCGCCGAGACGCCGCGCGCGTGCACGGTGCCGCCGTTGATGTTGAAGATCGTCCCGGCCTTGAGGCAGGCGTTCAGCACGGTGCAGCCGTCGGTGATCGAGGTGATCGCGTCGTCGGTCTTCGACCGATAGGCGCTGAGCCGCAGATAGATGTTGCGCGCCAGATTACCCTTGAAGCCGGCCTCGTAGCTGGTGGTGTCTTCGTTGTCGTAGGTCGAACGGAACGGGTTCGGCGCGGCCGGCGACGAGGTGCGGGCGTTGACGCCGCCGGCGCGATAGCCGGTGCCGATCTTGGCGTAGACCAGCGACTGCATTGGACCGGGGATCTTGTAGCTGGCCGTGACCGTGTAGTTCAGCCGGTCGGCGCCGAACACATAGGCCGCGCGCGGCGAGGCCGGGGTGCTGGTGTAGAGCAGCACCGTCTCCTGGGCGGCCTTCTTCTTGTCGTCCGAGTAGCGCAGCTCGCCGGCCAGGGTGAAGCCGCCGGTGTGGTAGCGGACCAGGCCGTAGACCGACTTCGACTCGTTGCGCAGCGGCGCGCGGGCCGAGGTGCCGAAGGCGGCCGGGAACACGGTCGGACAGGCCGTCGAAGTTGGCAGCGGCAGATAGCACAGCGGCGCGCTGGGCGTGCCGGCGCAGATGCCCGCGCCCAGGCGGAAGGTGCAGGGCGTGGTCGCCGAGTCCGTGCCGTTCAGATCGTGCTGGATCAGGTAGTCGGCGCCGGCCAGCCAGTCTAGGCTCCCGCTCAGCGCTTGCCCGGCCAGGTGGAAGTCCTGATAGAGGGTGCGGTCCTTGGCCACGGTCGAGGTCTGGCCGAACGGATAGAGGCCCAGCTGGCCCTGCTTCTGCAGCGCGGCCTCGGTCGCGAAATCGACGCCCGCCGCGTAGTCCTGGCGCGAGATCCAGTGGCTGGCCATGGTCGTCGAGGTCAGCTTGCCCCAGCCCAGGTCGTAGTCGGCCAGGATCATGGCCCGCTGGGCCTGCTGGTGGACGCCGTCCTTACCGTCGTGCGGGATGACGAAGCGGTCCTGGGTGAAGCCCAGCGGCAGCGCCGCGTTAGCGCCCGGCGGGGCGACATAGGTGTTGAGGAAGGTCGGCAGGTTCAGGTCCTGCGCATCGACCAGGAAATCGACGTCCAGCGGACCCTTGCTGTAGCGCAGCTGGGCGCGGCCGATCCAGCCGTCGGTGTGGTCGTAGTACTTGTTGCTGTTGGGGTTGAAGTAGAAGCCCTTGCCCTGCCCGATCGCCTGGACGCCCAGGCGCATGGCCACCGTGTCGCTGAGCGCCTGGTTGACGACGGCCGAGACCTTCGTCTGGGACAGCTTGTCGGTGTAGGTCGCGTTGACATAGCCGCTGTCATTGAACTTCGGCTTGGCCGAGACGATGTTGACCACGCCGTATTCGGAGTTGCGCCCGTAGAGCGCGCCCTGCGGCCCTTCCAGCACCTCGACCCGCTCCAGGTCGAAAAAGTCCATGTGGCGGAAGTTGCGGCCGCCCAGGGTGCTGGAGCCGACATAGGCGCCGTTGACGAACAGGCCCACGCCCGAGTCCGCGCCGGTGGCGCGCTGGGTGCCCGAGCCGCGGATCGAGATTTCGCTGAGGTTGTTGCTCTGCAGGTCGTTGAACCGCACGCCCGGCATAGTGCGCAGCAGGTCGCCGACGCCCGCCACCGGGCCCATGGCCTCCAGCTGGGCGGCGGTCACCGCCGAGATCGTCGCCGGCACGTCGCGGAGGGTCTCCTCCTTGCGCTGCGCGGTGACCACCACTTCCTCGATGGCCTGGACGCCGTCGGTCTTGGCCTGAGTCTGAGCCAACGCCGGCGTCGCGGACACGGCAAGAGCGACCGCCGCAGCGGACATGAACAGGTGTCGCATGATCCCTCCCTCGGCGCTGTCTTTGCGCGCCGTTGGCCTTGAGGACACATGCGGCGTCCGACTCTGTCAACAATATTGTTCAACAATTTGTTCTTGATGATCGGGCAAAATAGGTTTCATCTCGCCACAATCGAGCGCGGTTTCCGCTTCCTCGTTCCCGATTCCAACGCCAAGATGGCCATGCAGGACACACAACCTCTGAGGCTCACCCTGGTCATGCCCGACATCATCGTGTCGCCGTCGAGCACGGACCCGCTCGTTCAGGCGCTGCGCCGCCAGATCCAGGACGGCCTGCTGTCGCCCGGCGAGTGGCTGCGCGAGGCGCGGCTGTGCAGCGAATTCGGCGTGGGCCGCACCATTGCCCGCAAGGCCCTACGCACCTTGGCCGACGACGGCCTAGTGGTGATCGAGGAGAACCGCGGGGCCTATGTGGCCGCCACCACGGTGCAGGAGGTGTTCGACCTCTATGAGACGCGCGCCGCCCTCTACGGCCTGGCCGCCCGCTTCGCCTGCATCCGCGCCACGCCCAAGCACATGGCCGAGACGCTGAAGCTGATCGACGCCCTGCTGGCCGCCGCCGACGGCGGCGCGGCGGCCGAGGACCTGATCCACCAGTCCGAGACGATCTTCAGCCGCCTCTCCAGCACGGCCAGCGCCGACGCCCAGAAGATGATCGAGTCCGTGCGCCGCAAGACGCGCTGGCACTATTCGTATGTCAGCCTGACCGAGAGCCCTGGCGGCCCGTTCGACCACTGGCGCGTGGTCCGCGAAGGCCTGGCCGCGCGCAACGCCGCCGTGGCCTCCGAGGGCGCGCGCAACATCCTCTACTACATGCAGAACGAAGCCATGCGCCTGATGATCTCGCGCGGCTACGGGCTGGTCCCCACCGACGAGGTCAAGCCGGCGCGCTCGCGCAAGGCCTCGGCCTGACGACCTAATAAGGCTCTCAAGGGCCGCATAATCAGAGGGAGGCGGCTCATGCCGTTCGAGATTTCACGCCGGACCATCTTGGCCGGCGCAGGGTTCCTTGCGGCCTCGCCGGCCCTGGCGGCAACACCGAAAGACCTCCAGCCGGTGCTCGACTACGTCGGCAACCAGAACACCACCGGCTTCCTCGTGGTCCAGGACGGCAAGACCCTGGTCGAGAAGAACTGGCCGCTGCCGGCCGACGCCGCTCAATTCCAGGCCAGCTTCACCTACGGAACGACGCCCGACGGCGCGCTGCTGGAGGACGTCGCCTCGCAGCAGAAGAGCTTCGTCTCGATGCTGATCGCGGTCGCCATCGACAAGGGGCTGATCGATGTCGACAAACCGGTCGCCGACTATATCGGCGCGGGCTGGTCCAAGGCCTCGACCGAGCAGGAGGCCGCGATCCGCGTCATCCACCTGCTGAACATGGCCTCGGGCCTGGACGAGAAGTTCGCCTTCGTCGCGCCGGCGGGGACGCAGTTCTTCTACAACACGCCGGTCTATGCGGTGACCAAGCGCATCGTCGCGGCTGCCGCCAAGCTGCCGCTGGAGACCATCACCCACGACTGGCTGACCGCGCCGGCAGGCATGAGCAACACCGCCTGGCGTCAACGCCCGGCCGCCTTCGCCAGCGTCGGCAACGCCACGGGCCTGGTCACCTGCCCGCGCGACGTCGCCCGGTTCGGCCAGATCGTGCTGGACGGCGGCAAGGCGGCCGATGGCAAGCGGATCGTCTCCGAAGCCAGCCTGCACGCCATGTTCGCTCGCTCGACGACCAATCCCGCCTATGGCCGGCTGTGGTGGCTGAACGGCGGCTCGGAAACCATCCGCGCGGCCGGTCGCGCCACGCCGGGTCCGCTGATCCCGGCCGCGCCGGCCGACACGGTGGCCGCGCTCGGCGCGATGGATCGCCGCCTCTACGTCGTCCCAAGCCGCAAGCTGGTCGTGGTCCGCATGGGCCAGGCCGTCGCCGACAAGGACTTCGACCAGCAGCTGTGGCTGCGCCTGTCGAAGGCGCTGGCCTAGGCCGCCTTGGCCTCCTGCGCCGCCTTGGCGGCCAGGAACGCCGGCCGCGCGGAGAGCCGCTCCCAGTAGGCCGTGACCTCCGGGCTGAACTTGTGGTCCAGGCCCAGGGTGCGGGCCAGCAGCAGGGCGTAGCCGACGCTGATGTCCGCCGTCGTGAACCGTCCGGCGCACAGCCATTCGCGGTCACTCAGAGCCCGGGTGACGTGACGCAGGCGCGACAGGAACCACTGGGCGTAGTCGTCGGCCGCCTGCTTCACGCGGCGTTCCTCGGGCTCCAGCTGGGTGTAGCGCAGCACGATCGTCTGCGGGAACGTCAGGGTCGCCTCGCCGCGATGCATCCAGTCCAGCCACAGACCGTAGTCCGGCTCATCGACACCGACCGCCAGCGGCGTCGGGCCATGGCGTGTGGCCAGATACTGCGGGATCGCCGCCGACTCGGTCATCCGCGTCTCGCCGTCGACCAGCAGCGGGATGGTGCCCAGCGGGTTCTCCGCCAAGTACTCCGGCGCCAGGAAACGCGGCGGGAACGGCAGCAGGTGCAGCCGATAGGCCAGGCCCATCTCCTCCAGCGTCCACAGGGCCCGGAACGATCGCGCGTCATGGCAGTGATAGAGTTCGATCATCCCGGTACCCTCGCCTTTTCGCCCAGAACATCCGCCGGAAGCGGCATGGGCAATCTCGTTCTGAGAATTGTACAACAATAATTGAAATCTTGGACGACAAATGTCTTGTGAGCCTTCGGCCCCGCCCATAGGATCATGAGCAAGAGCCGCCCGGCGAGGCGAGCTTCAAGAAACTGGGAGGGGCGACGATGGGATCACCCGAAAAGCACGGCTTCGACGGCGCGCGGCTGAACCGCATCGATGCGTTCGTCAAGGAACAGTACCTCGACACCGGCAAGCTGCCCCACGCCCAGCTCCTGATCAGCCGCGATGGCGAGATCGTCCACTTCAGCAGCCAGGGCGCGGCGCGCGCGGGCTCGGACAAGCCGATCAATGAGGCCTCGCTGTTTCGCATCGCCAGCATGACCAAGCCGGTCACCTCGGTGGCCTTCATGATGCTGGTCGAGCAAGGCAAGGTCGCGGTCGATACGCCGGTCAGCCACGTGCTGCCGGAATTCAAGGATATCGGCGTCCATGCCGGCGGCGGCGGCGACGCGCCGTTCATGACCAAGCCGACCGCCGAGCCGATGCGCATGCTGGACCTGCTGCGCCACACCTCTGGTCTCACATACGGCTTCCAGAACCGCACCAATGTCGACGCCGCCTATCGCAAGGGCAAGATCGAGGACTGGCACGACAATCTCGACCTGGACGGTTTCGTCGCCGCCCTGGGCAAGCTGCCGCTGGAGTTCTCGCCGGGCGAGGCCTGGAACTATTCGGTGTCGACCGACGTGCTGGGCGCGGTGATCCAGCGGATCTCGGGCATGCCGCTGGACCGCTTCTTCGCCGAGAACATCTTCGGCCCGCTGAAGATGCACGACACCGGCTTCGTCGTGCCGGCCGACAAGGCCGACCGCCTGACCGACTGCTTCGCCTGGGGCGGTCCGGGCAAGCCGCGCACCATCCTGGACGGAGCCGCAGACAGCGCCTGGCTGAAGCAGCCCAAGCTGCTGTCGGGCGGCGGCGGGCTGGTCTCGACGGCGCTGGACTATCACCGCTTCTGCCAGATGTGCGCCAATGGCGGCGAGTTGGACGGCGTGCGCCTGCTAGGGCGCAAGACCCTGGAGCAGATGACGCTGAACCACCTGCCCGGCAAGACCGACCTTTCGTCGATCTCGCGCTCGCTGTTCAGCGAGACCCAGAACGGCGGGGCAGGTTTCGGTCTCGGCTTCGCGGTCACCCAGGACGTCACCCGGGCGATGATCCCCGGCTCGATCGGCGAATATTATTGGGGCGGCATGTTCTCGACCTCGTTCTTCATCGACCCGGTCGAGCGGCTGCACGTGGTGTTCATGACCCAGCTCAGCCCGTCGTGGATTTACCCGATCCGCCGCGAGCTGAAGACCCAGGTCTACGCCGCCCTCACCTGAACTTTCGGGTTTCCCGAAACACCGCAACGGCGGCGCGGCGTGAGCCGGCCGCCGCCTGAGGGCGCGCGCCCTCGCCGCTCCAGACTGGATACCCGCCGATGATCGATGGCGTCATGCAAGACTTCCCACTGACCCTGGACCGGATCCTCGAACACGCCGCCAAGTGGGCCGGCGACGTCGAGGTCGTCGCCGCGCGCGAGCATGGGCCCTCGCAGCGGATCGGCTATGGCGCCTTGCGCGAGCGGTCGGTGAAGGTGTCGAGCGTGCTGGCTGGACTGGGCGTCACGGTCGGCGAGCGCGTCGCGACCCTGGCCTGGAACAGCCAGGCCCATGTCGAGGCCTGGTACGCGATCATGGGCATGGGCGCGGTCTGCCACACGCTCAACCCGCGCCTGACCGCCACCCAGCTGGCCTGGATGATCGGCCAGTCGGGCGCGCGCATCCTGATCGTCAGCGCCGATCTGCTGCCGCTGGCGACCCAGATGGCCGCCGAGGCGCCGGGCCTGGAGCGCGTGCTGGTCATCGACGGCGCGGTCGAGACCAGCGCTCGGATCGAAGCCCTCGATCCTCTGATCGACCAAGCCAACGCGACCGTCCGCTGGGGCAACTTCCCCGAGACCGCGCCGAGCGGCCTGTGCTTCACCTCGGGCTCGACCGGCGCGCCGAAGGGCGTGACCTACACCCATCGTTCCAGCTTCCTGCACACCTTGCGCCTGCTGCAGGCCGACGCCCTGGCGCTGAGCGGTTCGGACGTCGTGCTGCCGGTGGTGCCGATGTTCCACGCCAGCGCCTGGGGCCTGCCCTTCGCCGCCCCGGCAACGGGCGCCAAGCTGGTCCTGCCCGGCCGCCACACCGACGGCGCCAGCCTGGCGCGGCTGATCGAGGCCGAGGGCGTGACGGTCGCTGTCGGCGTGCCGACGCTGTGGCTGGGCCTCTGTGATCACCTGGAGGCCACGGGCCAGACGCTGCCGTCACTGAAGCGGATCACCGTCGGTGGCGCGGCCATGCCGCCGGCTTTGATGGAGCGCCTGGAACAGCGCCTGGGCGTCGTCGTCCAGACCAGCTGGGGCATGACCGAGCTCTCGCCCGTCGGCACCACCGGGGTGATGAGCGATCCGGTGCGCAACGCCGGCCTTTCCGGCCGTCCGCAGCTGGGCGTCGACCTGATGGTCGCCGACGAAGACGGCAAGCCCTTGCCCGAGCAGCGCGAGACCGAAGGCCGCCTGCACGTGCGCGGCGCGGCGGTGATCGAACGTTATTTCGGCCAGGAGACCTCGGCCACCGACGCAGACGGCTGGTTCGACACCGGCGACCTGGCTCTGATCGACCGCCAGGGCAATCTGAAGATCACCGCCCGCGCCAAGGACCTGATCAAGTCCGGCGGCGAGTGGATCAATCCGGCCGAGATCGAGGCCCTGGTCTGCGCCCTGCCCCAGGTCGCCCTGGCGGCGGTGATCGGGCGGGTCGATCCCAAGTGGGGCGAGCGGCCCCTGCTCATCGTGCAGCTTTGCGAAGAGATCGCCGACGAAGCGGTGCTGGGTTGCCTACGCGGCCAAGTCGCGTCGTGGTGGATTCCCGACGCCGTGGTCCGCGCGCCAGCCATTCCGCTGGCCGCGACGGGCAAGATCGACAAGATCCGCCTGCGTGCGACCTACAGCGGGGCCTAGAGGCCGGGCTTCTTACGCGCATAGCTGCGCGTCGACAGCGCCGGGACCTTGTAGTCGACCTCGAAGTGGCAGGCCTCGCCATAGGTCTTCACGGCCTCAGCGCAGCCGGCGGCCAGGGTCGCGGGGCTGGGCTTGGTCCCCTGTTCGATCCAGGCCGTCATCGCCCTCAGCAGGGCTGCGTATTCCGGCGTCGCCAGCTTGGAGTGCTCGTGCTCGTCGGTGAACGACTGGACCAGCAGATCGCTCTTGCCCGCCTTGGCGACCGTGTCGTGCAGCACCTGCTCCAGCTCGACGAAGGCCGTCGGGTCGTCGATGGCGTGCATGGTCAGGGTCGGGACCAGCAGCTGGCCGGTCAGGTCGCTGTCGTCGGCCAGCTTGCGCACGCCTTCGGGATCGGCCTTGAAGCGGATGACGCCCTTGTTCAGCGCCTTGTCGTCGTCCGAGCCCTTGTAGACGACGCCGACGTTGGTGAAGGGGTTCTTCCCGTCCAGCCGCTTGTTGACCATGTCGGCGAAGGTGAAGGTGGCCCAACCCAGATGGCTGCCCAGGGTGCGCTCGGGGATCCTGGTCACGGCCAGGATGTTGGCCAGGTTGCGCTTCTGCTGGGCGGTGCGTTCGCTGGCCGGCAGATCGACGCCGGTGCAGGCATTGACGCGCTCGTCCAGTTCCTTGTTGGTCAGCTTCGAACCGACCGGCTGGCCTTGCCACAACGGATACTGGGTCTCGCCCTTCTCCGGGTGGTTGCCGCAATAGTACTGGTAGACGGCCCGCAGGTCGGCGCGGAAGTCGTAGGCGCGCGTACCGCCCGAGACCACGCCGCTGGTCAGGATGACGCCGTCATAGATCAGCTTGCCGTCGGCGTCCTTGCCGTAGAGTTCGGCGGTCTTGGCCGCAACATTGCCGCCATAGGACTGGCCGTGGAGGATGGTGCGCTTGGGGCGACCGAACTGATCCCAGAACAGCTTGCGCAGGTTGTCGCTGTCCTCGGCGGCGCTGCGGGTGCCGTAGCCTTCGCGGCGATAGTTCGAGCCGGCCCAGGCATAGCCCTCGGCGACGGTGACGGCGAAGCGCTGCAGGTCCTCGAGCGCGTCGTCAGGCTTGGGCTTCTTCAGGCGCGGCCCGCCGTGGGTGTGCAGGACGAGGGTTCCGTTCCAGGCCTTTGGAATGGCGATCCAATAGTAGGCGCCGTTCGCGTCCTGGCCGGCCAGGCACTTGGTCTCGGCCGGCAGCCCCTCGGGACAGGTCTTCGCGGCGGGCGCTTCGGCATGGGCGGCCGTGGCGGCCAGGGTCAGGCCAAGAGCCAAAACGGCGGAGGACAGCTTCATCACCGGCGGAAACCTCGTCACGCGAACAGAAAGGAAGCCGGCCGCTCCAGGCAATGGAGCGGCCGGGCAGTTCAGCCTTAGAACGACTTGCTGACGCTCATGTACCAGTAGCGGGCATAGGGGTTGTAGAGCGAACCGATGAAGCCCGACGACGACAGCGGCGGATCCTTGTCGAACAGGTTCCGGGCGCCGACGCGGATGCGGGTGTCATTGGCCCAGCCCTTCTGCTCGAAGCGATACTGGGCATAGAGGTTGACCGTGGTGAGCGGCTCGACGCGCCAGGGCTCGCCCGTGGTCGACAGCAGGTCGGTGTCCAGCACCGCGCCGGTGTAGATCACCGAGGCGCCGATCTGGACAGGACCGCCGCGCCAGGTGGCCGTGCTGCTCCACTTCCACTTCGGCTTGCCGTTGCGCTTCAGCAGGTCGCCCGGATCGGTCAGCGGCGTGGCCGGATTGATCGTGCCCTTGGCGCGGGCGGCGAACAGGTCGGCGATCGGCGGGGCTAGTTCCTGCGAGAACTTGTCCATGTAGGTGCCGTCGATATTGGCGTTGAAGCGACCCAGCTTGTCGGTGCGCAGGGTCCAGTTCAGGCCGAAGTCGATGCCGCTGACGGTCTGGGGCTGCAGGTTCTTGAACTGGTCGCGGATTTCCGTGATCTGGCCCACCGGCGTCAGGCCGGTGCCGTTGAAGAAGGCGACGTCGTCCACCGTCGGGGCGGCGCGGATGACGTTGGCGTTCGTCGTGCCGGTCAGGCGGAACAGGTAGTCCTGAATGGCCGCGTTGGTCGACCCCAGGGTGCCGACGATGCCTTGCTGCTTGATCTGCCAGCGGTCGACCGTGACCGTGAAGCGGCCGAACTGCTCCGGGATGAAGGTCGGCTGCAGGACCATGCCCACCGAATAGCTCTCGCTCGTCTCGGCCTTCAGGTTCGGGTTGCCGGCGGTCGTGAAGCGGATGCCCACGCCGCGCGTACAGGCGCTGAAGGTCGAGATGCGGCCGGCGCGCAGGTCGGCCTCGCAGCGATAGTAGTCAGTGACCGTGTTGGTCCGCGAATAGGCGAACGGGTTGGTCGTCTCCAGGTTCGGGGCGCGGAAGCCCTTCTGCCAGGAGCCGCGGAAGCGGACGCCGTCGACCACGTCCCAGGCGAAGGCGATCTTCGGCTTCGCGACCGAACCGAAGTCGCTGTAGTGCTCGTAGCGGCCAGCCAGTTGCAGATCGATGCGACGGACCAGCGGGATGTTCATCTCCGGCGAGACCAGCGGCACGGCCAGTTCGGCGAAGGCCGAGCCGACGTTGCGCGAGCCCTTGGTGCTGGGCGTGTCGTTGACGCCGGTGACGTTGCTGTTCGACGTCGCGCCGGTCACCGGATCGGTGAAGGGCGTGCGACCGTCCAGCTGCGGGTCGCGGCGGTCCTGCTGGGTCTCGTGACGGAACTCGACGCCGGCGGCGACGCCGACATCGCCCGACCAGATGGTCAGCAGGTCCGGCTTGGAGACCTTGAAGTCGGCCAGGGTCAGGGTGGTGGTCGAGTGACGCTTCAGGCGGAAGCGGATCGAGTCCAGCGCGGCCTTGGAGCTGGGCGTGCAGTCACGACCGCCGGTGCCGTCCAGGCAGCCGCCGTTGAACGGGTTGTAGTCGTCGGGGGTCGACAGGGCCAGCGAGGCGGCCAGCTTCTTGCTGTCGATGCCGTCGCTTTCGTCCTTGGCGTCGGCCTTGGAGTACAGCAGCGCCGAGTCCCAGGACCAGCCCCACTTCTCGCCCTTCAGACCGCCCAGGAAACGGGTCTGGTAGTTCTCGACCTCGACCTTGCTCGGGCCCAGGTCGTTGAAGCGGTAGTTGGTGAAGGTCACCGGCAGGCCCGTGACGGGAACGTTGGTCAGGCCCGGCAGGCGGTTCGGATTGGCCTGGCCGTTGGCGAAGGTCACCGGACCGAAGGGGTTCCAGTAGTTGCTGGCCGGCACGCCGATGGCCACTAGGCTGGTGCCTTGCGTCGTTAGGCCTTCGGACGTGGCGTGGTAGAAACCGAGTTCGCCATAGGCCGTCAGGGTGTCGCTGATGTCGTAGTGGCCGTTCAGGAAGATGTTCTGGCGCTCGATCTCCGGCTGGACCGTCGTCGCGTCGTTCTGCACGGCGTTGTAGCGGTAGGCGTTGGCCGTGCTGCCAGTCGCCAGGTTGCCGGTGCCCAGGCACAGGCCGTTGCCGATCTGGGTGGCGCAGCCGTTGATGGTGTTGGGCTGGACGTGGGTCGCGCCGGCCGCCGTCGTCAGGGCCGTCGTGCCCTGGCGGATGATCCCCGGGCCGCCGAACACCGTGAAGTTGGCGAACGAGTTCTGGTTGCCGCGGTTGTCCGGCGTGGCGCTGGCCGCGTACTCCGGATAACCGGCGAACAGCGAGCGCAGGTCCTGGGTCGCGGTATAGGGCCGGTCGCTGGGACGCTGGGCCGTGCGCCAGGTGAAGTTGCCGTTCAGCGAGATGTTGCCCCGGCCTTCGGCGAAGTTGCGGCCGGCGAAGATGTTGCTGGTGTATTCCTTGCGGTGCGTGCCCTCGGCCCAGCCGTACTGGGCGTCGACCGTCAGGCCGTCGAAGTCGCTCTGCAGCACGGTGTTGACCACGCCGGCCACCGCGTCCGCGCCGTAGATGGCGGCGGCGCCGTCGCGCAGTACTTCCAGGCGCTCCAGGTTCGAGGTCGGGATGGCGTTGGCGTTGTAGCCCAGCAGCGGCACGGTGCCCGACGACTGGCTGGTCGGGTGCGACACCAGGCGGCGGCCGTTCAGCAGCACCAGGGTGTTGCCGACGCCCAGGCTGCGCAGGTTGATCGAGTTGACGTCGCCCCGCGTCGAGTTGCTGGTCTGGGCCGCGTTGCTGGGGTTGATGAAGACGTCGCCCATCGCCGGGATCGAGCGGAACAGGTCATCGCCCGAGACCGCGCCGGTGGCGGCGATCTGGTTGTTGTCCAGCACGGTGACCGGCAGAGCGGCCGTGGTCTTGGCGCCCTTGATCTGGCTGCCGACCACGACGATCTCTTCGACCTTGGTGTCGGCGGCCGCTTCCTGGGCGGCGGCGCCGGTGGCGACCAGCAGGCTGGCCAGGGCTGCGCCTTGGACGAGGCGGCGGCGATAGCCGCGGAGGGTTTGGTGCGTCACGTTTAGCTCCCCAAGTTTCTTGTTCTGAGCAGGCTTAGGTTAAGTCCGGCGCCCCTTACGGACGCGCGGCGTCCGGGATGGGACCGGCGGCGGCCGGCGGGTGTTTCTTCGGGTTCAGGGCCGACTTGAAGGCGGCGACGTCCAGGCCCTTCTCCCAGCGCGAGACGACGATCGCCGCCACCGCGTTGCCAGTGAAGTTGGTCAGGGCCCGGCACTCGGACATGAAGCGGTCGACGCCCAGGATCAGGGCCATGCCGGCCACCGGGACCGAGGGCACGACCGACAGGGTGGCGGCCAGGGTGATGAAGCCCGCGCCGGTCACGCCCGCGGCGCCCTTCGAGCTCAGCATGGCCACGCCCAGCAGCAGCGCCTGCTGCTCCCACGACAGATGCACGCCGGTGGCCTGGGCGATGAACAGCGCCGCCAGGGTCATGTAGATGTTGGTGCCGTCCAGATTGAACGAGTAACCCAGCGGGACGACCAGACCGACGACCGACTTCGGGCAGCCGGCCTTTTCCAGCTTCTCGATCAGGCTGGGCAGGGCCGCTTCCGACGAGCTGGTGCCCAGCACCAGCAGCAGCTCGGCCTTCAGGTAGCGGATCAGGCTGAAGATCGAGAAGCCGTTGGCGATGCCGACGGCGCCCAGCACCACGATCACGAACAGCGCCGAGGTCAGGTAGAAGGTACCGACCAGCATGGCCAGGTTCGCCACCGAGGCGATGCCGTACTTGCCGATCGTGAAGGCGAAGGCCCCGAAGGCGCCGATCGGGGCGGCCTTCATCACGATGTGCACGAACTTGAAGAACGCCTGGGCCACCAGCTCCAGGAAGTCGACCACCGGCTTGGCCGGCTCGCCGACCAGGGTCAGCGACAGGCCGAACAGGATCGAGATCAGCAGCACCTGCAGGATCTCGCCCTCGGCGAAGGCCCCGACCACGGTGTCCGGGATGATGTGCATCAGGAAGCCGATGATGGTCTGGTCGTGCGCCTTGGCGGCGTACTCGGCGACCTTGTCGGTCTTCAGGGTGGCCGGATCGATGTTCATGCCCGCGCCCGGCTGGACGACATTGGCGACGATCAGGCCGACGATGAGAGCCAGGGTCGAGAAGACCAGGAAGTAGACCAGCGCCTTGATGGCGACGCGGCCGACCTTTTCCAAGTCGCGCATGCCGGCGATGCCGGTCACCACGGTCAGGAAGATCACCGGGGCGATGACCATCTTCACCAGCTTGATGAAGGCGTCGCCCAGCGGCTTCAGCGATTGGCCGATCTCCGGATAGTAGTGGCCAATGGCGCCGCCCAGCACGATGGCGAGCAGCACCTGGAAATAGAGGTGCTGGAAAAACGGCTTCGAGCGTTCAGGAGGCTGCACGGGCGCGGCCGATGGGATCGTCTTCACTGTCGCCTCTCGGACTGGCCTGTCGGCCGCGTTTCCACCCTGCGCCCCTTTGCCAGGACGCCTGGATAGACGATCCTTTCAGGGGGAAGTCCGCGCAAGCAACCAGAAGAAAAGCCACAAGACATTGGTTCGATTGCATTTTCCATTTTCGCGAGCGGTAACACCGGCTGCGCCGCCTGCGAAAATCCCCACACCAAATCCGGCATTTGTGCGAAAATCCGCACAAACCCTGGAAATCCGCCCATGACGCCCCTGCGGCCGCCGAATCTCGCCGACCCGATCGTCCGTCGCTGGGCGGCCTATATCGCGGTGAGCGCGATCATCCTGGCCGCGGTCGTCGGCTTCGCCGGCGCGGTGGCCGAACGTCGCGCCGAAGCCGACCTCTCGCGCCAAGCCCAGACCTCCGCGACCCTGCACGCGGCGGTGCTGCGCAGCGAGCTGGCCAAACACCGCTCCCTGCCCTTCGTGCTGGCCCAGGATCCGGACGTGGCCGAGACCCTGCGCTCGGCCAACCCGGCCGGCATCGACGCCCTGAACCGCAAGCTGGAGACCCTGAGCGGCGGCACCCGCGCGGCGGTGATCTATGTGCTGAACGCCAAGGGCATGACCATCGCCGCCAGCAACTGGCGCGAGCCGACCAGCTTCGTCGGCTCCGACTACAGCTTCCGGCCCTACTTCAAGGAGGCCAGCGCCAAGGGCGTCGCCGAGCTCTTCGCTCTGGGCACGGTCAGCCGCCGCCCCGGTCTCTTCATGTCCCGCCGCGTCGAGGGGCGCGAGGGCATGCTGGGCGTGGTGGTGGTGAAGGTCGAGTTCGAAGCGCTGGAGGCCGAATGGTCTGAGGCCGAGCCCGCCTTCGTCGCCGACCCGCGCGGCGTGATCCTGGTGACCTCGATCCCGGCCTGGCGGTTCTCGACCCTGGGCCGCCTGCCCCGCGCCGAGCAGGACCAGTTGCGCACCGAACACCGCTTCGGCGACGCGCCTTTCGCGGTGCTGAAGGCCAATCCCACCCCGGTTCATGGCCGCCCGCCCGTCCTGACCAGCGCCACCACGCCGGAGGGCGATGCGCGGTTCATGGCCGCCAGCGCCGACCTCGGCGTGGCCGGCTGGACGATCTTCACCTTCACGCCCGTGGGCGAGACCCTGCGGACCGCCGTCGCCGGGGCCCGCGCCATCGCCCTGCTGGTCGGCCTGATCGTCTGCGGCATCACTTTCGCCCTGCTGCGCTGGCGCGGCCAGGCCAGCATCCGCGCCGCCCGCCAGGAAGCCGCCCGCCTGGAACTGGAGACCCGCGTCGCCGAGCGCACCACCGAGCTGCGCGAGACCAACCGGCGCCTGGTCGTGGAGATCGAGGAGCGCCGCCGCGCCGAGGCCCACGTCCACCTGATGCAGGACGAGCTGGTGCAGTCCAACAAGCTGGCGACCCTGGGCCAGATCGCCGCCGGGGTGGCGCACGAGATCAACCAGCCCGTCGCCGCCATCCGCGCCTATGCCGACAACGCCGCCGCCTTCCTGGATCGCGCCGACGAGAAGACGGCCAAGGCCAATCTGGGCCTCATAGCCGGGCTGACCGAGCGCATCGGCCTGATCACCGACGAGTTGCGCGCCTTCGCCCGCAAATCCAGCGCCCCGGCCGCGCCCGTGGTCGTGCGTGAGGCCATCGACGGCGCCCTGCTGCTGGTCGGCCCGCGCGTGCGCCAGCAGCATGTCCGGATCGTCCGCGGCGAAGCCGACGAGGAAGCCGCCAGGGTGATGGCCGAGCGCTTCCGGCTGGAGCAGGTGCTGGTCAACCTGTTGCAGAACGCCCTGGAAGCCCTTGAAGACACGGCTGATCCGGAGATTCGAGTCCAGGTCGTGGTCAAGCGATCGCAGGTGCGGATCGTGGTCGCCGACAACGGCCCTGGCGTTGCGCCCGAGGCGGCCAAGAGCCTGTTCACGCCGTTCGCGACCACCAAACCGCGCGGCCTGGGCCTTGGCCTGGTCATCAGCCGCGACATCATCGCCGAGTTCCGCGGCGAGCTTTCCCTGGAGCCCGCCCCCGGCGGCGCCCGTTTCGTCATGTCCCTCCCCAAGGCGCGTACCTGATGCTTGCTTCCGTCAACCAAGTGGCCTTCATCGACGATGACGACGTGCTGCGCGACGCCAACGTCCAGACCCTGCAACTGGCCGGGTTCGAGGTCATGGCCTTCGCCGCGGCCGAAGAGGCCCTGGCCGCCCTGCCCGCCGGCTTCCCGGGCGTGGTGGTCAGCGACATCCGCATGCCGGGCCTGGATGGCCGTCAGCTGTTCCGCCGCCTCAAGACCCAGGACGAGGACCTGCCTGTCATCCTGATCACCGGCCACGCCGACGTCACCGAGGCGGTCGAGGCCATGCACGACGGCGTCTACGACTTCGTGGCCAAGCCTTACGCCCCCGACCGCTTGGTCAGCAGCGTCCGCCGGGCGATGGAGAAGCGCCGGCTGGTGCTGGAGAACCGGTCCTTGCGCACCCTGGCCGTCGAGGCCCAGAGCGACTGGCCACTGATCGGCCAGACGGCGGTCATGGAGCGGCTGCGCGCCACCTTGCGCCAGCTGGCCTCGGCCGATGTCGACGTCCTGCTGGAGGGCGAGACCGGGGTCGGCAAGGAACTGGCCGCGCGCGCCCTGCACGCCTGGGGCCGCAGGCGCGATCGCGAGTTCGTCGCCGTCGACTGCGCCGCCCTGCCCGCCGGCGCTTTGGACAGCGAGCTGTTCGGCCACGAACTGGGCGCGTTCAGCGGCGCGGTGCGCCAGCGCGCCGGCCGCATCCAGCAGGCCGATCGCGGCACGCTCTTCCTAGACGAAATCGAGACCTTGGCTCCGGAAGCTCAGGGCAAATTCCTGCGGGTGCTGGAGGAGCGCGAGGTCACGCCGATGGGCTCCAACCGGCCCCAGACCCTGGACCTGCGCGTCGTCGCCGCCGCCAAGTCGGACCTGTCGGACGCCGTCGCCGCCGGGACCTTCCGCGAGGACCTGTTCCACCGCCTGGACGTCGTGCGCATCCGCATACCGCCGCTGCGCGAGCGCCGCGAGGACGTGCCGCTGCTGTTCGCCCACTTCCTGGCCCGCGCCTGCGAGCGGCTGGAGGGCGAGCCGCCCAAGATCGACGACAAGATCCGCTGGCGGCTCTACAACCACAACTGGCCCGGCAATGTCCGCGAGCTCAGCCACTACGCCCAGCGTGTGGCGCTAGGCCTGAGCGACCAGCGCGCCGATACCCAGGCCGAGCCACCGCCGCCGCTGCCCGCGCGGGTGGCCACCTACGAGGCGCACCTGATCGAGGAGGCCCTCACCGCGGGCGAAGGCGACGTGCGCCGGGCGCTGGAGGTCCTACGCATTCCGCGCAAGACCTTCTACGACAAGATCGAGCGCCACGGCATCGACCTGTCCCGGCACCGTCAGAGATCTCGCTAGCAGCCCCCTACTTGCAGGGTTGCCCATACACCAGCGGCCGGCAGACGCCATCGATGTCGGCCGGCGGCTTGATGCCCGTGGCGGCGGCGATGGTCGGCGCGATGTCGACCGTGTCCAGCGGCAGCACCCGCTCGTGCGGCGTCGCGCCCTTCCACCAGAACAGGATCGGCACGCGGCGGTCATAGTCCCAAGGGCTGCCGTGGGTCGAGACATAGGTCGCGCCCGCCGTCGCCGGCACGCGGTTGGGCTTGAAGGCGATCAGGATGTCGCCGACCCGGCCCGGATAGGCGCTGCGCCGCACGCGCTCGGCCACCGACAGCTCCTCGATCGCCGCGTCGTCGGGCGCGGCGGCCATGGTCAGGATGGCGTTGGAGTCGAAGGCCTCGGCCACGGCCGGGTCGCGGTTGATCAGGACCAGCGCGGCGGCGGTGATCCGCGCGCGGTCGGTGATCGAGGGCGTCTTGCGATCGGCATTGACGACGTAGATCTGATCGATGCCGCCGTCGGCGACCAGCGGGTCCCAGTCGAGGTTCAGGTCCTTGCGCAGTTGAGCGTTCAGGCTCGCGATCCACGGCTTGCCGATCACCCGCTCGCTGTCATAGCCCTCGTCATGCAGGCGCTCGGCGAAGTCGGCGCCGCCATGGTCGGCGGCCAGCACCACCAGGACCCCGCCCTTGACCTTGTCCAGGCTCTTGAGGAACGCGCCCAGGCGATCGTCGAGACGGGCGATCTGGTCGCACATCTCCGGACCGCGCGTGCCCCAGCGGTGGCCGATGAAGTCGGTGGCCGACAGGCTGACGGTCAGCACGTCGACCTGCGGGCCGTCGCCCAGCGCGTAGGTCTCACGCAGGGTCTGGGCCAGCTCCAGGGTCACCTGATCGGTGTAGGGGCTGGCATAGAGGTCGCGCTGCTTGTCCGCCTCGCTGGTCGCCGCCGCGATCGGCAGGGCCGCGCGCCACTTGCGGCCGCCGGTCTCATAGTCGGCTTCCAGGGCGCGGCAGCGCTTCTCCGAGCCGCCAATCAGCGACTTGTCGTAGTTCCAGACATACGGATGCTTCTTCAGGTCGGCCGACATCTTGGCGTTGAAGGCCGCGACGGGCTTCAAGCGGTCTTCCGCCGTCTGGCCCTGGCCGACCCAGGTCGTGAAGCCAAAGCCCGGCTGGTACCAGAACTGACCGTCGGCCTGGTGACCCGACATGGTGATCGCCCCGCGATCCTTGCCCGAAACACCGAACACCCGGCTCTTGGGCGACACCGCCTTCAGCCAGTCGCCATAGGTCGTGGCGACCAGATTGGCCGGCGACACCGCCCGGCCCTTGGGATCGTCGGCCGGCGTCGCGCTGGGATCGGCCAGGCAGTAGACCGTCTTGCCGGTCGACAGGTCGTACCAGTCGTTGGCGCTGATGCCGGTCTTGTTGGGATGCTTGCCCGTCAGCAGGGTCGAGTGGCCCGGGCAGGTCTCGGTGAAGGCATGCGACTGGTAGCCGTTCGGATAGACGATGCCGCTGCTCAGCGTCTTCAGCCCGCCGGTGAACTCGGCCCGGTGCTGGGCGTAGAGATTGGCGCTGAACTGGTCGATCGAGATGACCACGACCAGCTTCGGATCCGGCTTGGCCGAGATCGTCGAGGCCTGGGCCGCGAAGCCGGTCGAGACGGCGGCGGCTGCGAGGCCGCAGATGAGCATCTTCTTCATGCGCAGCGATCTCGCGCGAACGCGCCGCGCGCGCAAGGACGGAAAACGCGCCGGCAGCCCACTTTTTGCGACTTTGTCCGCAATCGGATCATTTCCCGGCCGAGATAGGGTTTGACCTCTGAAACCGTTCATGGTTCCGGTGCGCCGAAACTCGCTCCGCTTACGGACAATGCGGGTATTTCTTCGCGCAAGGACGAGAATACGATGCTGGGCCTGTTCAAGGCGGTCATGCCCAAGGAAGACGCCTTCTTTGAGCTCTTCTCCGCCCACGCGCGCACCCTGACGGCCGGCGCCGAGGCGCTGCACGACTTGACCCAGGGCGGCGACGCGATCGAGGACGCCAGCGCCCGCGTCAACCGCTACGAGGAAGAGGCCGACGAGATCACCCGCCAGGTGATGGTCGCCGTGCGCCGCAGCTTCATCACCCCGTTCGACCGCAGCGACATTCAGAGCCTGACGGCCTCGCTGGACGACGCCATCGACCAGATGCGCAAGACCGCCAAGGTGGTCAGCCTGTTCGAGGTCAAGACCTTCGAGCCGCAGATGCGCGAGATGACCCGTGTCATCGTCCAGGCCGCCAAGCTGACCGAGGAAGCCGTCGCCCTGCTGCCGAAGATGCGCCTCAACGCCCACAAGCTGAGCGAGATCGCGGTGAAGATCACCGAGATCGAGGAGCAGTCCGACCAGATGTACGACCAGGGCCGCAAGGACCTGTTCCTGGCCCACCGCGAGAAGGGCTCCACTGGCGATCCGATGGCCTTCATCGTCGGCATCGACATCTACAGCCACCTCGAGAAGGTCATGGACCGCTTCGAGGACGTGGCCAATCGCATCAGCGGCATCGTCGTCGAGCAGGTCTGAGCCCCGTGGATCCCACGCTCCTGATCCTGGTCTTCCTGGTCGCCGTCGCCCTGGCGTTCGACTTCCTGAACGGCCTGCATGACGCCGCCAACTCGATCGCCACGATTGTCTCCACCCGGGTGCTGTCGGCCCGCTGGGCGGTGATCTGGGCGGCGTTCTTCAATTTCATCGCCTTCCTGTTCTTCGGCACCAACGTGGCCAAGATGGTCGGCTCAGGCATCGTCGACCCGCACATCATCAGCGACCGCCTGATCTTCGCGGCCCTGATGGGGGCGATCAGCTGGAACCTGCTGACCTGGTGGGCGGGCATCCCGTCGTCCAGCTCGCACGCCTTGATCGGCGGCCTGGTCGGCGCCTCGATCGCCAAGGTCGGCGGCATCGGCGCCATCCAGTGGGCGGGCCTGGGCAAGACCGCCGCCGGCATCATCGTCTCGCCGACCATGGGCTTCCTGCTGGCCCTCGTCTTGGTGCTGATCGTGTCGTGGACCTTCGTGAAGAGCTCGCCGTTCTTCGCCGATCGGGTTTTCCGCAAGCTGCAGTTCGTCTCGGCCGCGCTCTACAGCCTGGGCCATGGCGGCAACGACGCGCAGAAGACCATGGGCATCATCGCCGCCCTGCTGTTCGCGCATGGAGCCACGCACCAGCCGGGCCACATCCCGTTCTGGGTGGTGCTGGCCTGCCAGACGGCGATGGGCCTGGGGACCTTGTTCGGCGGCTGGCGCATCGTCCACACCATGGGCAGCAAGATCACCCGCCTGACCCCGATGCAGGGCTTCTGCGCCGAGACCGGCGGGGCGATCACCCTGTTCCTGGCCACCCATATCGGCGTGCCGGTCTCGACCACCCACACCATCACCGGCGCCATCGTCGGCGTCGGCGCCTCGCGCCGGGTCTCGGCCGTGCGCTGGGGCGTGGCCAAGGATATCGTCACCGCCTGGGTCGTCACCCTGCCGGCGGCCGCGCTAACGGCGGCGCTGTTCTACTTCGTCGGCTTCTGGATGAAGTGAGGTCTCAGCCGACGGCTCTGCGTTCGACGTCCAGCGTCCGAGCGATAGAGGCGGCCGCTGCGACCTCGCCAACCACGATCAGCAGCGGGCCGTCGCCGGCGTCCGCAATGCGTTCGGCGAGCGTGGCGAGGGTCGCCGGATAGAGCCGCGCGTCCAAACCACCGGCCTTCTCAATAGCCACGGCCGGGGTGTCTGCCGGACGTCCGGCGGCGATCATCCGCTGGGCTAGTTCTCCCGCCACCTCACCGCCCATGTAGATCGCCAGAGTCGCCTCAGGATCGGCCGCGGCGCTCCAGTCGCCCGAGAGTTGGCCGGCTTCAAGGCGCGCTGTCGTGAACACCACACGGCGCGCTTCGCCGCGATGGGTCAGCGGGAAGCCGAATTGGGCGGCGGCGGCGCAGGCGGCGGTGACGCCGGGCACGACCTCGGTCTCGACGCCGAAGCCGCTGAGGAACGCAACCTCCTCACCCACACGCCCGAAAATCGAGGGATCACCGCCCTTTAGCCGGACAACCTTCAGGCCCTTGCGGGCCAGGCGCAGCATCAGGCGGTTGATCTCGTCCTGCTTCATGCTGGGCTTGCCGGCCCGCTTGCCAGTCTGGATGCGCACGCAGCCGGGCGGCGCCAAGGCGATGGCCTCGTCGGAGCACAAGGCGTCGTAGAGCAGCGCCTGGGCCCCCTCGACGGCGCGCACCGCGCGGACGGTCATCAGGTCCACGGGACCCGGCCCCGCGCCGACCAGCAGGACCTTGCCGAGCTTAAGCGACATGAGCAGGTTCCTTAGAAGTTATCGCCAAGCTTTTGATCATCCGAGCGATCTCGGGACGGCATGAGCCGCAATTAGTCCCCGCGCCGGTCGCCGAGCCGACGGCGTCAGGCGTACGGGCTCCGGCGGCGATGGCGGCTTCGACCGTCTTTGTCCCCACCTTCAGGCAGGCGCAGACCATCGGCCCCTTGTCGCCTTGAGCGCCCGGCGGACGCCCGAACAGCAAGGCCGCGCGGGCCTCGACGGTCAGGGGTCCCGCGAACTGCTCGGCCAGCCAGTCGCGCGGCGGCAGGCGGCCTTCGACAGTCGTGAACAGCACGGCGACCAACCGCCCGTCCTCGATCCAGGCCTGCCGTCGCGCGCCGGTCGCGGCGTCCTCATAGCTGACGAGTTCGCCGGCCAGGCCCTTGGTCAGGGACTTGCGCAGGACGTCGCGCTCGGCGTCGTCGCCACGACCGGCGAACTCGTGCTGTTGACAGGCGTCCTGGGGAATACGCCGCCAGATGAGGTCCAGGCCGGCGGGCGCAGCCAGGCCGCAGCGGGCGAGGAAAAAGCCTTTCCACGTCTCGCGATACGCGCGGATCCTCGCGGGCGTGTGCTTGAACTCAGGCTGGCCGGAGGTGGGATCGAGGTTCGGCGCGACCAGGGCGTTGGCGCGGCCCGACGGCGCAAAGGCGTCGGTCCAGTGCATGGGCATGAACAGCCCGCCGCGCCGCTGGCGGTCGGTGAGCTTGGCGATCGCGACCGCTTCGCCACGCGCGGTGATCACACGGACCAGGGCGTCTTGCCTGAGCCCCTGCGCCTTGGCGTCGTCCGGATGGATCTCGACGAACGGCTCGGGCGCGTGGCGGCACAGGTCGGGGGCCAGGCCCGTGCGGGTCATGGTGTGCCACTGGTCGCGGATGCGGCCGGTGTTCAGCGACATCGGGAAGGCTGCATCCACGGCGTCGACCGGGCCACGCGGCTTGACCGGGACCATGCGTGCGCGGCCGTCGGGGGTCTGGAAGCGGCCATCGACGAACAGGCGCGGCGTGCCCTGCCCGTCCGCCTTCACCGGCCATTGGATCGGCAGGAGTTCGTCATAAGCTCCTGGTGTCAAAGCCGAAAGACCAGACAAATTCAGCAGGCGGCTCTCGTTCTCATAGGCCGTCAGGCGCGCCCACTCGCGGAACACGCCGGCGTTGCTGGCCCAGCCGAAGCCGTCAAAGCCCATGGCCGTAGCGACGTCGGCCATGATCTTCCAGTCGGCGCGCGCATGGCCCGGCGCCGGGAACAGGGCCCGCTGGCGCGAGATGCGGCGCTCGGAATTGGTGACCGTGCCGTCCTTCTCGCCCCAGCCCAGGGCCGGCAGCTTGACGTTGGCGAAGGCGGTGGTGTCGGTCTCGACGCAGTCGGAGACCACCACGAACGGGCACTTGGCCAGGGCCTCGCGCACCGCGCCGCTGTCGGGCAGGCTGACGGCGGGGTTAGTGGCCATCACCCAGATCGCCTTGATCCGCCCGTCACGGACCGCCTCGAACATCTCGACGGCCTTCAGGCCCGGCGCGCGGGCGGTGTCGGGCGCGCCCCAGAAACGGGCGACGCGGTCGCGATCGGCGGGCGCGAAGTCCATGTGGCCGGCCAGGGTGTTGGCCATGCCGCCGGTCTCGCGCCCGCCCATGGCGTTGGGCTGGCCGGTGATCGAGAACGGACATGCGCCGGGCTTGCCGATCCGGCCAGTGGCCAGGTGGGCGTTGATGATCGACAGGCCCTTGGCCACGCCCTGGGCCGACTGGTTGGCGCCCATCGAGAACAGGCTGACCGTGCGCTCATGGGCGGCGAACAGGTCGTAGAAGGTCTGGAGGTCCGGGGTCGCCACGCCACAGTCGGCGGCGACGGCGCTCAGGGACTGGTCCATTTCCAGAAGCATGGCAATGGCTTGCTCGAAGCCGTTCACGTGCTCGGCGATGTAGTCGCGATCGATCGCGCCGCGGCGGATGAGGTCGGCCAGCAGGCCGTTCCACAGGCGCACATCGCTCTGCGGCGCGATGGCCAGGTGAAGGTCCGCGCCCTCGGCGGTGTCGGTGCGGCGCGGGTCGATGACCACGTGCTTCTGGCCGCGCGCCTTGGCCGCTTCCATGCGGCGGAACAGCACCGGATGCGTCCAGGCGGCGTTGTGACCGCTGAACACGACTAGATCGGCGACATCGAGGTCCTCGTAGCAACCCGGCACCAGGTCGGCGCCGAACGCCTGCTTGTGGGCCGCCACCGCCGAGGCCATGCAGAGGCGGCTGTTGGTGTCGATATTGCCCGAGCCGATGAAGCCCTTCATCAGCTTGTTGGCGACGTAGTAGTCCTCGGTCAGCAGTTGGCCCGAGACGTAGAAGGCGACGCTGTCGCGGCCGTGGCGGGCGATGGTGTCCTTGAAGCGCTTGGCCACCAGGGCGGTGGCCTCGGTCCAAGACGCGATCTTGCCGTTGATGGTCGGCTCCAGCAGACGGCCCTCCAGCCCGACCGTCGCGCCCAGGGCCGAGCCCTTCGAGCACAGGCGGCCGAAGTTGGCCGGGTGGACGGCGTCGCCGGCGACCGACACCGAACGCCCCTCGCCCACCATGCCCGCGACGCCGCAACCGACGCCGCAATAGGCACAGGTGGTTTTGACGGTGATCAGCGCTGCGGAGCCGTCGGCCATGCGATCAGTCCGCCATCACCGGCTGGGCCAGCAGGACCCGGCCGTCCTTGACCAGCACCGGCACGACGGGCGTGCAGCCCTTGCCAGCGTCCGCGCCCGTGGGCTGGCCGGTCGCTAGTTCGATGACCCAGCTATGCAGCGGGCACGTCACGCCGTGGCCGTGGACGATGCCTTGGCTCAAGGGGCCGTGCTTGTGCGGGCAGCGGTCGACCAGGGCGAAGACCTGGCCGTCGCCGGTGCGGAACACGGCGACGTCGCCCTGGGCCGTGGCCACCCGCCGCGCGCCGCGCTCGGGGATATCGGTCACGGCGCCGACGTCGCGCCAGTCGGGGTCGATGTGGACTTGCAGGGTCATTCGGCCGCCATCTCCAGGGTAAGGCTTGCCATCGGCTTGAACTCGCCGGCCGCCACGCGACCGGAGGCGCGCTCGGCCCACGGGTCGATCTGGGCGGTCTCCTGCGAGACCACGAAGCGGGCGAACAGCGCCGCGCGGTTGTCGAGATCGTCCACGGTCTGGGCGCGGATCGTGTCGAGCCCGATGCGGGCCAACCACTTGTAGATCCGCTCCAGGTACCAGCCGCCCTCGCGATACATCTGCATGACCGCCGAGATCAGCTGGATCGCCTCGTCTTCGGTCGCGACCTTGGTCAGCAGCTGCGTGCCCTGGATGTGCAGGCCCGCCGCGCCGCCGACATGGATCTCGTAGCCGCTGTCGACGCAGATCACACCGATGTCCTTGCAGGTCGATTCCGCGCAGTTGCGGGGACAGCCCGATACCGCCAGCTTGACCTTGGCCGGCGCCCACGAGCCCCACATGAACTTCTCGAGCTTGATGCCTAGGCCCGTGGAGTCCTGGGTGCCGAACCGGCACCAGTCGCTGCCGACACAGGTCTTCACCGTACGCAGGCCCTTGGCGTAGGCGTGGCCGCTGACCATGCCGGCCTTGTTAAGGTCAGCCCACACCGCCGGAAGATCGTCCTTCTGGACACCCAGCAGGTCGATGCGCTGGCCGCCCGTCACCTTGACCGCCGGAATGTCGTACTTGTCGGCGACGTCGGCGATGGCCCGCAGCTCGTCGGGCGTCGTCATGCCGCCCCACATACGCGGCACAACCGAATAGGTCCCATCCTTCTGGATATTGGCGTGGACGCGCTCGTTGATGTAGCGCGACTGGCTGTCGTCGGCGTACTCGCCCGGCCAGGCGCACAGTAGGTAGTAGTTCAGGGCCGGACGGCACGAGGCGCAGCCGTCGGGCGTGGTCCATTCCATCGTCTGGAAGACGGCGTGCATGGACTTCAGCTCGAGCTCGACGATCGCCTTGCGGGCATCCCCGTGGGGATGGTGCGTGCACTTGCACATCGGCTTCGGGCCGGTCTGGGCCTTGAAGCCATCGCCGAGGGTCAGGCGGATGACCTGCTCCACCAGCGGCGTGCACGACCCGCACGAGGCCGAGGCCTTGGTCACCGCGCGGACATCGTCCAGCGAGGTCAGGCCCTGGGTCGTGATCGCGCCGGTGATCGCCCCCTTGCAAACGCCGTTGCAGCCGCAGATTTCCTGCGTGTCGGGCATGGCCGCAACGGCCGCGCTAGGGTCCAGGCCCGAGAGGCCCTCCGTGATCGCTTGCCCGAAGATCAGGGTCTCGCGGATGTCGGCCACATCGGTCCCCGCCCGCATCAGGTCGAAGTACCAGCCGCCGTCGACCGCGTCGCCGAACAGCACCGCGCCGGCGACCTTGCCGTCCTCGATGACCACGCGCTTGTAGACCCCGCGCGCGGCGTCGCGGAACACGATGTCCTCGCAGCCGTCGCCGCCGGTGAACTTGCCGGCCGAGAAGACGTCGACGCCCGAGACCTTCAGGCGGGTCGACAGCACCGAACCCTGATAGCCGCCCTCGCCGTCCGTCAGTTCTTCAGCCAAGGCCCGGCACATGTCCCAGATGGGCGCGACCAGGCCATAGCAGTTGCCGCGGTGCTCGACGCACTCGCCGACCGCGAACACCGCCGGGTCCGAAGTGCGCATGACGTCGTCGACGACGATGCCGCGATTGGCCTGCAGGCCCGAAGCCTTGGCCAGGGTCGCGTTCGGACGGATGCCGACCGCCATGACCAGCAGGTCGCACGGCAGGACGCGGCCATCCTTCAGCTTCAGGCCAGCGACCTTGCCGTCCTGGCCGACGATCTCCTCGGAGTGCGCGCCCAACACCGTCTCGACGCCGCGTTCGGCCAGGGCCTCGCGCAACAGGTAGCCGGCGCTTTCGTCGAGCTGGCGCTCCATCAGCACGTCCATCAGGTGGACGACGGTCGCGCCCATGCCGCGCCGGGCCAAGCCGTAGGCGGCCTCTAGCCCCAGCAGGCCGCCGCCGATGACCACGGCGCGCGCGCCGGGCTTGCCGGAGGCCTCGACCATGGCCTCGACGTCGTCGAGATCGCGGAACGTGACAACGCCCTTCAGGTCCGAACCCGGCAGCGGCAGGCGGAACGGGTCCGAGCCGGTGGCCAGGATCAGCTTGCCGTAGCCGACCTCCAGCCCGCCCTCGGCGACCACCTTGCGGCCTTCCAGGTCGATCGCCGTGACGGCGCGACCGGCGTGCAGGGTGATGGCGTTGTCGCGGTACCAGGCCTCGTCGTTGATGACGATGTCGTCGAAGGTCTTCTCGCCCGCCAGCACCGGCGACAGCATGATGCGGTTGTAGTTCACCTGCGGCTCGGCGCCGAAGATGGTGACGTCGTAGCGGGCGGGGTCGCGCTTGAGCACTTCCTCGACCGCCCGGCAGCCGGCCATGCCGTTGCCGATGACGACCAGACGTTCTCTAGTCATGGCTATCTCGTTCTTCGAGGAAAGGGATCAGACGCGGACGGTGGCGGCGTCGCCGTGCAGGGTCGGCCAGATTGCGCGCCAGCGGGCCTTGAGGCCGAACAGCGCCACCAGGGCGAACAGCGCCAGGAGCGCGAAGCCCAGGAAGCCGGACTGGTAGGAACCGGTCATCTTCTTGGCCAGGCCCAGGGTCGAGGCCAGGTAGAAGCCGCCGAGGCCGCCCGTCATGCCGATCAGGCCGGTCATGACGCCGATCTCCTTGCGGAACCGCTGCGGGGCCAGCTGGAACACCGCGCCGTTGCCTGCGCCCAGGGCCAGCATCGAGAACATCAGCACCGCCAGGGCCGTCCAGGCGCTGGGCAGCTGGAAGCTGGCCGTGGCCAGGCCCGCCGCCGCCAGGGCGTAGACGAAGCTCAGGGTCCGCACGCCGCCGAAGCGATCGGCCAGCGCCCCGCCGACCGGGCGGATGAACGAGCCGGCGAACACGCAGGCGGCGGTGAAGAAGCCGGCCACGACCGGGTCCAGGCCGTATTCGGAGTTGAAGTACATGGTCAGCGACGAGGCCAGACCCACGAAGCCGCCGAAGGTCACGCCGTACAGCAGCATCAGCCACCAAGCGTCCGGGATCTTCAGGACATCGAGATATTCGGAGAGTTTCTTGGGCGCGGGCTGCTCGGGCGCGTCCTTGGCCAGCAGCATGTAGACAACGAAGGCCACAGCTAGCGGGATGGCGGCCAAGCCGATCACGGTCTGCCAACCGAAAGCCTTGGCCAGGGCCGGCGCGAACAGGGCCGCCAGGGCCGTGCCCGAGTTGCCGGCCCCGGCGATGCCCAGGGCCAGCCCCTGATACTCCTGCGGATACCAGCGCGAGGCCAGCGGCAGGGCCACGGCGAACGAAGCGCCGGCCACGCCCAGGATCACGCCCAGGGCCAGCACCTGATGGTAGTTGTGGATGCCGATCGCCCAGGCCAGCACGAGGCCTGTCAGCACGATCATCTGGCCGACCATGCCGGTCTTCTTCGGTCCGATGCGGTCGACCAGCACGCCATTGACCAGACGCAGCACCGCGCCGGCCAGCACCGGAATGGCGACCATCAGGCCCTTCTGGGCGGGATCGAGGTGGAAGTCCTTGGCGATGGCCACGCCCAGCGGGCCCAGGATTACCCAGACCATGAAGCTGAGATCGAAATACAGGAACGCTGCGAACAGGGTCGGCGCATGGCCGGCCTTCAGGAAGTCGCGGGAGATCATGACGGCCTCGGATGTTTGCGTGTCTGCGAGAGCGGGACGTCATCGTCCCGGACGGTTGACCGCATCCGAGCGGTCCTCTGGCAGCCGCGAACGTCGTTGTCCGGTGGCCTTGAGACTATGGGAGACCCAGCTTCACGTGGCTGTCACGGAGATGCCGCGCCGCGATGACCAGGTTTGTTGCGGCGCACGCTTGCTGAGCGGCTAAGCAGTGCCGGCGCCCAGGAAGCGTACAGATCAGGCCGGATAGAGGTCGGGTCGGTAGACTCGGGTCACCAGGGCGTCGAAATCCGCGCCGGCGTCGAGCTGCCCACAGCGAACCATCTGGGCGGCTATCCACAGACCATCCTCGCGGCGTGGCAGGCTCGCACCGTCGCGATGGAAGACGATCTCGCTCTCCAAGGCGCGGACGATGGCGGCCGGAGCGGCGTCGACGCGGTCAGGATGGGCCAGGATGGCGATCAGATCGTCCCGGTTCTCAGGATCATCGGCCCAGGCCGCGCCGCGGATCACCGCCCGCAGGCAGGCGCGCAGGTCATCCGGCCGCTGCTCGGCCAGGGTCGCAGGGACGCCCAGCACCTTGTCGGGCCCACCGGGCATCAGCTGAGAGGCCGTGACCTGGATGCGCCCCAGCCCCTCGGCCTCGGCCACCGCATTCCAGGGCGCGCCGACGCAGAAGCCGTCGATCTCGCCGGCTCGCATCCGTTCGACCATGCGCGGTGGCGGGATGACCACGATGCGGACGTCTTGGTCAGGATCGACGCCCTGGCCCGACAGCCAACCGCGCAGCAGGTAGTTGTGCATCGACTCCGGGAAGACCACGGCGAAGGTCAGCGGCCCCTGCCCGCTGGCTCGCCGCGCCGCAACGACCTCGGCGAGGTTTGCACCAACCAGCGCCGTCGAGACCGTGATGGCGCTGCCGTTCCGGTTCAGCGCCATCGGGATCAGGATCGCGCCGTCCGCCGCCAGGGCCATCGGGGCCAGCATATGCGCCCCGTCCAGCGCCCCGACAGCGACCTTGTCGCGGATCGTCGCCCACGAGGCCTCGCGGACCAGCTCGACGGCCAGCCCCTCGTCCTCGAAGAAGCCGAGGTCCTGGGCCGCCACCAGCGGCGCACAATCGGTCAGCGGGATGAAGCCCAGCCGCAATTCGGAAAGCCCGCTCACGAGGCGTCGCCCCGCAGCACGCCGGCGAAGGCCAGCAGGTCGGCCGCGACGACGCCGATCGGCTTACCGCGGTCCATGGCCAGCTTACGCAGCAGGCGATAGGCGCCGTCCTCGTCCAGGCCGCGCTCCTTCATCAGCAGACCCTTGGCCCGGTCGACAACCTTGCGGGACTCGAGATCCGCCTTGGCCTTGGCCAAGTCGCCACGCAGTTGCTGGGTCAGGGCGAAGCGGCTCATGGCCACGTCGAGGATCGAGCGCACCCGGCCCGGCGCCAGCCCGTCGACCACATAGGCCGCCACCCCGGCGCGGACGGCCTGTTCGGCCAGGCCAGGCTCGGAGCGGTCGACGAACATCACCACAGGACGCGGCGCGCCCTCGGTGGCCTCGCGCAGGCTCTCCAACGTGTCGCGGTCGGGACTTTCAGCCGCGATCACCACGACGTCCGGCATGAAGGCCAGGACCTCGGCCTCGTCATAGAGGGTCGCGTGGCGCACCTCCAACGGCTCGACGCCCTGGAGCCCGGCGGCCACCAGGGCCGCCCGGGCGTGATCGGGATCGATGACGAGGACGCGCATGCAGACGGCCTAGGCGCATACCGAAGGCTTGAGGAGCCTTGTCGACGCGCCTGACCGTCTTGCGAGCAAACTGCCTAAATCGCAGGCGCCCTTCCCGCACGCCGCCGGGCCAGCCAGACGTAGAAGCTGGGCAGCACCAGCAGGGTCAGCACCGTCGAGGTCAGCAGGCCGCCGACCACCACCGTGGCCAGGGGCTTCTGGACCTCGGCCCCGGGACCGATGGCCAGCGCCATCGGGATGAAGCCCAGGATCGCCACCAGCGCCGTGGTCAGCACCGCCCGCAGGCGTCCGACCGTGCCGTCGATGACGGCGGCGGCGATGTCGCCCGCCCCCTCGATCCGCTGCTTGATGCTCTGCATCAAAACGAGGCCGTTCAGGGTCGCGACGCCGGAGACGGCGATGAAGCCAACCGCCGCCGAGATCGAGAACGGCATCCCCCGCAGCAGCAAAGCCAGCGCTCCGCCGACCAGGGCCAAAGGCACACAGCCGAAGACCAGCACCGCCTCGCTCACCGAGCCCAGGGCGAAGAACAGCAGCACGGCGATGACCAGGAACACGACCGGCACGATGATCGCCAGCCGGGCGCTGGCTCGCTCCAGGTTCTGGAACTGACCGCCCCAATCGAGCCAGGAGCCCGGCGTCGGCTTGACCTCCCGCGCCACGGCGGCCTGGGCCTCAGTGACGAAGCCGCCCAGATCGCGGCCCCGGACATTGGCCTGGACCACGATCCGCCGCTTGCCGTTCTCGCGGCTGACCTGGTTGGGTCCCTCGGCCGTGTCGAAGCGGGCGATGCTGGACAGCGGGATGGCGCTGCCGCCCTCGCCGCTTTCCGAGACCACAGGCAGCTGGCCCATGGCGGCCGGATCGGCGCGTGAGGCGTCATCCAGGCGCACGACCACGTCGAAGCGTCGGTCGCCTTCCAGGATGTGGCCGGCCTCGCGTCCGCCCAAACCGATCTCCAGGGCGTCGGCCGCGTCACTGGCGTGGACGCCCAGGGCGGCGGCGGCCGTGCGGTCGACACTGGCGGTGATCGTCGGCTGGCCGGAAACCTGCTCGACCTTGACGTCCACCGCGCCAGGGACCTTGCGCAGGGTGGCGGCGACCTGATCGGCGGTCTTGCTCATGGCCGCGAAGTCGTCGCCGTAGACCTTGACCGCCACGTCGGAGCGCACGCCAGCGATCAGCTCGTTGAAGCGCATCTGGATCGGCTGGGTGAACTCGTAGGCATTGCCGATCAGCTTGGAGAGGTCGCCTTCCATCCGTTCGACCAGCTTGGCTTTCGACAAGCTTGGATCGGGCCAGTCCTTGCGCGGCTTGAGGATCACGAAGGTGTCCGAAGCGCTGGGCGGCATCGGGTCAGAGGCGATCTCGGCCGTACCGGTGCGGGTGAAGACCAGGGCCACCTCGGGCTGGGCCGAGAGCACCTTCTCGACCTCGAACTGCATGGCCTGGCTCTCTTCCAGCGAGATCGACGGCACGCGGCTGGCCTGGACCAGCAGGTCGCCCTCGTCCAGCGTCGGGGCGAATTCGCGGCCCAGGGCGAAGAAGGCGATGACGCCCAGAACCAGCGCCAGAACCGCGCCGCCGGCCACCGCCTTCGGACGGGCCACGGCGGCGCGCAGCACCGGCTCGAAGCGCGTGCGGACGGCCTTCATGGCCTTGGTCTCGCCGTGCCCCTTGGGCTCGCGCACCGCCAGGGCGGTCAGGGCCGGGACCAGGGTCAGGGACAGCACGAACGCGCCGGCCAGGGCGAACATCACTGTGGCGGCCATCGGCGTGAACATCTTGCCCTCGACGCCCTCGAAGGTCAGCAGCGGGGCGTAGACCAGAAGGATGATCGCCTGGCCGAACGCGGCGGGTCGCGCCATCTCCTTGGCCGCGTCGATGGCGATCGACAGCCGCTCGCCGGCGGTCAGGGGCCGTCCCTCGGCGTCGCGACGCTGGGCCAGACGTCCAAGGGTGTTCTCGATCACCACGACCGCGCCGTCGACGATCAGGCCGAAGTCCAGCGCGCCCAGGCTCATCAGATTGCCGCTGATCCCGAACCGCCGCATGGCGATGGCGGCGATCAGGAACGACAGCGGGATGACCAGCGCCGTGATCAGGGCGGCGCGGAAATTGCCAAGTGCGAAGAACAGCACCGCGATGACCAGCAAGGCCCCGACCGTCAGGTTGTGCTCCACGGTGCGGATCGTCGCGTCGACCAACCGGGTGCGGTCCAGCACCGGCTTGATGATCACCTCCGGCGGCAAGCTGGGCGCGATGGCCTTCAGGCGTTCGTCGACGCGGGCGGCGACGGTGCGGCTGTTCTCGCCGACCAGCATCAGCGCCGTGCCGATCACCACCTCGCGGCCATTCTCGCTGGCCGAGCCCAGGCGCGGGGCGTGCCCCAGCGCGACGGTGGCGACGTCCGAGACCTTGACGACCGCGCCGTTACGCCGGCCGATCGGAGTGTCAGCCAGCTCGGCCAGGCTTTTGACCCGCGCGTCGGTGCGGACGATATAGGCCTCGCCGCCGCGCTGGACGTAGCCGGCCCCGGCAATGCGGTTCGAGTGCTCCAGCGCCTCGACCAGCTGCGGCAGGCTGATGCCGCGCGCGGCCAGCTTCGCCGGATCGGGATGGACCGCGTACTCCTTGACGTAACCGCCCAGGACATCAACGCCGGCCACGCCGTTCAGGGTCTTCAGTTGCGGCGCGACGATCCAGTCCTGGACCGTGCGCAGATAGGTGGCCTTCTCGATATCGGTCCGCAGGGTCTCGCCTTCGGGCGTGACATAGGGGACGCCCGTGCGGGCCGCCGCGCCCTTGAACTCGACGGTCCAGATATAGACCTCGCCTAGGCCGGTGACCGGCGGCCCCATGCTGGGCTCGAGGCCATCGGGCAGATTGGCGCGGGCCGCTTGCAGGCGCTCGTTGATCAGGGTGCGGGCGAAATAGAGGTCGGTCTTGTCAGTGAAGACGGCGGTGATCTGCGAGAAGCCGTGCCGCGACAGCGAACGGGTCTCGACCAGGCCTGGCGTGCCGGCCAGGGCCGTCTCCAGCGGGAAGGTCACCTGCCGCTCGACCTCCTCGGGGCCGAGGGCGGGCGCGATCGTGTTGACCTGCACCTGCCGGTTGGTGATGTCGGGCACTGCGTCGATCGGCAGGTGCGACAGCTGCTGCAGGCCGAACGCCAGCAGCGCCACGGCCAGCAGGACGACGATCCACCGGAAGCGGACCGAAAGGTCGATGAGGCGATTGAGCATGATCAGTCCTCGTGCCCCGCTTCGCCCTTGCCGAGCTCGGCCTTCAGGCGGAAGGTGCCCTTGCCAGCGATGCGCTCGTCGCCGGTCAGACCCTTGAGGATCTCGACCGACCCAGCGGCGGTTCGACCAGTGACGACCGGGACGGCGCGGAAACCCTTGGGCTCGGCGACGAACACCACCGAACGGCCTTCCAGGGTCTGGACGGACTCGGCCGGAACGGTCAGGCCGCCCTGCCCCTTGGCCAGGATCAACCGGGCCGAAACGATCGAGCCGATCTGTGGCGCAGGCGCGGTCGGCTTGGCGCGCACGACCGCCGCGCCGGCCCCTAGCGCGCTGGGCGCGACGGCGACGATCCAGGCGCTTGCCTCCCCGCCGTCTGGCCGCTGAACCATGACGGCGTCGCCAACGTGGATAGCGTCGGCCGAGGCTGGCGGGGCGTCGAAGACGTACTCCACCTGCCCCTGGTCGGCGATCTCAGCGACGAGGCCGCCTTGGGTTAGGAAGCCGCCAACGCGGGCGTCGATACGGGTGACGATCCCGGTGATCGGGGCACGCAGGATCGCGAGGCCGCCGGCGCTGGGCGCGCCTTGAGCGGCGACCTGGGCGCGGGCGGCGCGCAGCTCGGCCTGGGCTTTGTCGGCGGCGGCCTGGCTGGCTTCCCAGTCCTGGCGGGCGACGACGCCGGCCTCGAACAGGCGGTGGTCGCGAGCAGCGGCGGCCTGGGCAGCGCGAGCCCCGGCAGCGGCGGCATCGACACTGGCCCGCGCGCCCGCGCCCTCGGCGCTGCGCAGGGTGGCCATGGCCGCGCCTACCGCCACGCGGTCACCGGCGGCGACATGAACGCGCTCGACCGTCCCCGACACCGGCGCGCCCAGGGCGGCCGAGGCGTTGACGGCCAGGGCGACACGGCCCGGCAGGACGAGCTCGGAGCCGCCGCCGCGTCCGACCGTGGTGGTCAGCACGCCGGCCTTGACGGCGTCGGCGGCGGAGAGCGCCACAAAGCCCCCTTCGTGCGGCGCTTCCTTCTCGGCGTGCTCTTCAGCGACGGCCGGCGCCTTGTCGGTCAAGCGACCTAAGCCGAAGCCCAGGCCCGCGGTGGCGACCAGCGCGGTCGCGGCGCCGGCGAGGATCCATTTGCGCTCGGTCATCGGGCGTCTCCGAAAGCGATCTGTCCGTTGGCCTGGGCGAGGTCGGCCAAGGCCTTGGCGCGCGCCAGGCGCGCCTCGATGTTGCGTTGGCGGGCGGCGACCAGGTCGCGGCGTGCGGCGAGGAGTTCGATCAGCGGCAGCTTGCCGGCCTCGTAGCCCAGGCGGGCCAAGCGATAGGCCTCACGGGCGACAACCTCGCCCTCTTGGGCAGCAGCGGTGGAACGTTCAGCCGCCCTCGCCTCGCCCTCGGCGCTGCGGCGATCGGCGACTGCGTCAGCCTGGGCGATCAGCAGTCGAGCGCGGGCGGCGTCGGCCTCGGCCTGCGCCGACTTCACCGCGCCCCGGTTGCGATCGAACAGCGGCAGGGGCAGCGAGAAGCCGGCCATGGCGGCGGTGGCGTCATCGCCGGCCAGGCGACGGACGCCGAAGTTCACAGTGAGGTCTGGCGTGGCGCGGCGGCGTTCCAGGTCGAGCTTGCGCGTCGCGACCCGCTGCTCGGCCTCGGCGACGGCGATCGTCGACGCCTGGCTGGCCACGGAGGCGCGCCAAGTGCGATCCAGCGCTCCGGGCGTGACGGCGGTGAAGGTCCGCTCGCCGCCGGTCAGGGCCGAAAGTCGCGCCAGGGCCGCGCCGGACTCGGCCTCGGCGCGCGAGACCTCGGCCTGGGCCGCCGAGACCGCCGCGCGGGCTTGCAGGGCGCGTAGCTCGGCCTCCTTGCCGTTGTCGACCAGCAACCGCGCCGCACGGGCGTCAGCCTCGGCGAGGTTGCTGGCCTCCCGGGCTACGCTCAACCGCTCACTGGCCGCTTCGGCGGCGGCGTAGGCCACCACGAGATCGCGGGCATAGGCGACACGGCTGAGGCCAGCGCGCGATCGCGCCGTGTCCAGTTCGGCCTGGGCCGTGGCGATGCGCGCGCCGCGCTTGCCGCCCAGTTCCAGGGCCTGGCCGATCGACAGGGTCGTCTCGGCGCTCTGGAAGTCGCGGTAAGGCCCGTCACCGCCGATGTTTTCGACCTGAAGCTCCAGCATTGGATTAGGTCGGGCCCGCGCTTGCAGAGCGCGGCCCTCGGCGGCGCGGGTCTCTGCCTCGCCGACGGCCAGTCGCGGTGCGGCAGCCTCCTTCAGAAGGGTTTCCAAGGGCGGTGCGGTCTGGGCCGCCGCGACGCCGTAGAGCGCGCCGCACAGGGTGGACGCCAAGGCCGCGCGCAGCGGCCATCGGTTCGATGACATGAAGATCCCTCGCTAAGACATGACGATGACGCGCAAAAAGGCGCGCGGATCGTCAGTCGCGAGGCGGTCGTTCGAGAGCGGAGGCCGTCAGCGACGGCAGCACATGGCCGGGCGAGATCGCGTGCCGGGCGGCCGTGGGCGCCGGCGTGGCGGCGGTCGAGACCAGCGCATCCAGCGCCGGACCGGCATGATGGCAATGACCGCCCAGGCAACAGGCGGCCTTGCACGGCGCGCTGTCCTGCTGGTGGTCGGCCTGGATCGTCTGGCTGACGGCCGGCGCGTCGTCCGCGCAGAGGCAAGCGGCCGAACTGACCGCCGGCGCGGCGACGAGCAAGGTCAGGACGCAGGCGACCAGAAGGCCTCCCAGGTTCCGCCACCATGTCGTCTTGCGTCGCATGACCGTTCTCATAGCGTCGAGCCGCCCACTTGAGAACGCGTTACATAATCACACGGCCTTGGCGTGCCGCTCGGTCGTCTTGGGCAGACGTGCGTCGAAGGCGGCTGCGACCACCCGCATCAGCCGCCGCGCCGTCTCGGGGATCGAGATCACCGCGCCGTCGCGATGGCACAGGCCCGCCAGCGCCAAGGCGTCAATCGTCTCGAAACTGTCGGTCAGCAGGTCGATGGACTTTCCCTGCCCCTGGCACACCGCCTCGACATCGACGGCCATGTCGCACATCAGCCGCTCGATCACGAGGGCGCGCAGGCGGTCCTCGTCGCTGATGGCCAGGGCGCGGTTCAGCGGCAGCTCACCGCGCGCAACCCGCGCCGCCCATTGGTCCGTCGGCACGTGGTTCTGGACGAAGCCCTCACGGAACTGGCCGATCGACGACGGCCCGATCGGTATGAGCACAGCGGCCGCGTCGTCGGTATAGCCCTGGAAGTTGCGCCGCAGCCGGCCCTCCGCCGCCGCGCGGCTCAGGGCGTCGTCGGGCAAGGCGTAGTGGTCGAGGCCGATCCGCACATAGCCGGCCTCGACCAGGGCCGCGTCGGCGGCCTCGGCCTGCAGCCAGCGGCCGTCGAGATCGGCGAGGTCAGCCTCGCGGATCATCGTCTGATGCTTCTTCATCCACGGCACGTGGGCATAGCCGAACACCGCGATGCGGTCAGGTCGTAGGGCGACGGCCGCCAGCGCGGAGCTGTAGACGTTCTCCGGCGTCTGGCCTGGCAGGCCATACATCAGGTCGAAGTTCAGACCGTCGACGCCAGCGCCGCGCAGACCTTCGACCGCCCGCGCCACCTGGTCGTAGGGCTGCACACGGTTGACCAGGGATTGGACCGCCGGATCAAAGGTTTGGACGCCCAAGCTGACGCGGGTCACGCCGGCTTCACCGACCGCGTCGATGAAGGCCAGCGACAGCATGCCAGGGTCCAGTTCGGCGGCGATCTCCGCGCCCGGACGCAAGCGGAAGGCGCGGGCCAGTCGGACAGTCAGGTCGACGAAGTCGCCGGGCCGCAAGGCGTTGGGGCTGCCGCCACCGAAGTGCAGGTGCGCCAGGCCGGCGTGTTCGCCCAGCCGCACGGCGACGAGGTCGATCTCGCGCCGGAGCACGTCGAGATAGGTCCCGACCCGGTCATAGGTCGGGGCGATCGAGGTGTGGCAGCCGCAGTACCAGCACAGGCGCCGGCAGAACGGCACATGGACATAGGCCGACAGCGTGTCGTCCGGCCGGGTCGCGCCGTACCAGCCCTGCGTCTCGCCGGCGTGGGCGCTGTCGAAGGCCAGAGCCGTCGGATAGCTGGTGTAGCGCGGCAGGTTGCGCTCGGCGTGGACGCGCTGGGCGGGGATCATGGGCGAATGTCCTTGGCGACCGAGAGTTCGAAAGCCGGAACACGACGACGCTCCCGGTCGGCCTGGCCGGGATGGGCGGCGTCGAAGGCCGCATGGTTGTCGATCGCGCCGTCGGGACCGGCCAGCTGCATCAGGGCGCCCGGCCGCTTGAGGGTGACGGTCGGACCGTCGACCTCGACGCCCAGCGGGGCCAGGCTGGCGAAGCCGCGCGACAGGTTCTCGGGCGTCATGCCCAGCAGCGAGGCCAGCACCCGCTTGCGGCTGGGCAGGCGCAGGCTGGTCGCGCCGTCCTGACGACGGTGCCGGGTCAGCAGGTAGTTGGCCAGGCGCTCCAACGTGCCGCGCAGCCGTTGGTTCTTCAGGGCCCGCACCACGCCGCTATAGCAGCCGGACAGTTCCTCGGAGACGGCGAAGGCCAGGGCTGGATCGGTGCGGGCGGCCTGGCGCAGCGCCTCGCCCGGGATCAACAGAACCTCGCTACGCGGAGCCGCCCAGGCTGTGACCAGGGCCGACACGTCCAGCACGACCGAGGCCAGCATCACCGTGGCCGGCGCTTCCAGCAGGGCCAGCGTCGCGCCCTGCCCGCTCTCCAGCGCGATCGAACCTTCCGTCAGGATCGGCAGATAGGCGCTGACCTCGCCCTCGACCGTCAGGGCGGTCCTGCGCGAAACGCGTTGCAGCACGGCGTCGCGGGTCAGCTGGGCGAAGCTCTCGGTCGAGGCGGACGCCAGCAGGGGCAGCTTGCGGAGATCGGCGGGATCGAACGGCATGGCTCACACATGCCGCGTTCGGCGAACTCGAACCTTGATCGGCGTCAATCCTGGACCGGTGGCTTCTCGTCGAGATGGTCGTAGAGGATCCGCTCGGCGTCGCCCTTGGGGTCCTCGTACTGGCCCGATCGCATCGTCCAGAAGAAGGCCAGCAGGCCTAGCGCGCCAAGACCGATCGAGGCCGGAGCCAGGAACAGGACGATGTTCATCGGCCTCTCCACAGGCGCGGCCGGGCGGCGTTCAGCAGCACCACGATCGACGAGCCCGACATCGCAAGCGCCGCGATAAACGGATTGACCAGCCCCGCCATTGCCGCCGGCATGGCCACGAAGTTGTAGAGCGCCGAGAAGCCGAAGTTCTCCAGCGCCCGGCGGCGGGCCGAGCGGGCGGTGTCGATCGCCTCGGCCACAGCGCCGAGGTCCTCGCCGGTGACGACTAGGTCGGCGGCGTTCTGGGCGGCGTCAACCGCCGCGCCGGGGGCCATCGAGGCATGGGCCTTGGCCAAAGCGGCTGCGTCGTTGAGACCGTCGCCGACCATCAGCACCTTGCGACCGTGTGCCTTGAGGCCATCGACGATGGCGGCCTTGTCGAACGGCGTCAGGCCGGCGCGCCAGTGATCGACACCGACGGCCTGGGAGATGTCGCGCACCGGGCCGGCGAGATCGCCCGACAGCACCTCGACCGACAGGCCCATGTGGCGCAGCCGCGTGATGGCCTCGGCGGCGTCGGTGCGAGGCCTATCCTCGAACACGAAGCGGATCTTCACGTCGTTCTCGAAGCCGAACCACAGCTCGGTCTCGCGGACGTCACCGTCCTTGATGCCGACGAAGGCGGCGCGGCCCAGGCGCGCGCGGCGTCCGTCGATCAGGCCCTCGACGCCCTGCCCGGCCGTCTCGATGGCTTCGGCGGCGACGGGACCAGCGCCGGCCTGTGCGGCCAGGGCCTTGGCTAACGGGTGGCGCGAGGCACGGGCCAGCGGCGCGGCCAGGGTGAGCAGATGGTCCGGCGCGTCGACCAGGCGCGGGCGTCCCTCGGTCAGCACGCCTGTCTTGTCGAAGATCACGTGATCGACCTTGGCCAGCCGCTCCAGGGCCGCGCCGGACTTGACCAGCACGCCCTTGCGGAAGAGCCGGCTGCTGGCGGCGATCTGCACAGCGGGCGCGGCCAGGCCAAGGGCGCAGGGACAGGTGACGATCAGCACCGCCGCCGCTCGCAACAGCGCCTCGCGCGGGCCCAAACCCAGCGCCCAGCCGCCGACGAAGGTCGCGGCCGCGACGGTGTGGACGACCGGTACGTAGAGCGCAGCAGCCTTGTCGGCCAAGCGGACATAGGCCGAGCGGGTCTGGGCTCCGGCTTCCATCAGGCGAGCGATGGCGGCGAGGGTGGAGCCCTCGCTGCGCGCCGTGGCGGTCATGACCAGGCGGCCCGAGAGGTTCAACGCGCCGGCGTGCAGCCGCGCGCCGACCGTGACCGGCGCCAGGGCCGTCTCGCCGGTGATCAGGGCGTTGTCGATCTCGGAGTGGCCGGCCTCGACCAGGCCGTCGACGGGCACGCGGTCGCCGGGCGCGACGACCAGCCGGTCGCCGACGACGATCTCAGCGACAGGGACGCCCTGCTCTGCCTCACCCGACAGGCGCATGGCTATGGGAGTCTGCAAGGCCAACAGGTCCCGCGCCGCCGAGCGGGCGTTCGCACGCAGGCGATGGTCGAGGTAGCGGCCGATCAGCAGCAGGAACAGCAAGGTGACAGCGGCGTCGAAATAGGCGTGCTGTCCACGCAGCATCGTCTCGGAGAAGCTGACGACCAGGGTCAGAATTACGCCGATCGAGATCGGCACGTCCATATTGGCCTTGCCACGCTTAAGTGACGCCCAGGCCGAGCGAAAGAACGGCCGGCCGGCGAACAGGGCGCAGGGCGTCGCGACGATCGCGGCCATCCAGTACATCAGGGTCAGGGTCGCCGGCGTCAGCTCCTGGCCAAACAGACCCGCCCAGGCCGGGACCGTGAACATCATGACGTTGCCGGCCCCGAAGCCGGCCACGCCCAGCGCCACCGCCAGTTCACGGCCTTCCCGATCGATCGCGGACACCGCCTCGGCCGGGTCGAACAGGCAGGCGCGGTAGCCCAGACCCTCGACGATCTCCACGACGCGTTCGGGGTGGGCTTCGTTCCCAGCCAGCTCGACGGCTAGCTTGCCGGTGGTCAGGTTCAACCGAGCGCTGGCGACACCCGGCAGGCCGGCGACGGCGGCCTCGATCTTGCGGATGCAGGCGGCGCAGCGGGCGCCGGTGACCAGGAGTTCCAGTCGTCCTCGCCCCGCCTCGTCGCGACGGACGAAGGCTTCGAGGTCGCGCTCCAGGGTCAGGCTAGCGCTCATCTGACCGGCTCCACCAGGCGGGTTTCCAATTCGAAGACGTCGCGGCCGTTGCGCGCCGTGGCCCGCAGATCCCAAGCCCCGTCCAGGCGGGCGCGGGCCTGGTAGCGGCCATCGCCCAGTGGCTTGAAGTCCAGGACCTGACGGCCGGTCTCGGTGGCGGGACGCTCCAGGACGCCGGTCAGGGACAGGCGATCCAGCGGCGCGCCGGCCTTGTCGACGAGACGCACCACGACGGTGTCGTCATCGACGCTCAGGACCGACGCCGTCCAGCCCAGGGCCGCCTCGCGCTGGCGCTGGGCCAAGGTCTGGTTGAAGGCCAGGCCCGCTTCATAAGGATTGGAGGCTACTTGGCCCGAAAAGGTGCCGTAGGCCTTGATCATGAAAAACGTATCGACGCCGATGACCACGGCGAAGAACGCCACGACGGCGATAAGGACGTGCCAGCCGGTGATGGGTTTCTGCGCGGCGACGGTCATTGCGGGTTCGCGGCTCCGGAGAGGAAGACGGTCTTGGCGACGGTCTCGACATCGCCGTCGCGGGCGATGAAGCGGACCGGCGTGCTGGCGGCGAGGTCCGTCCCGGCGGGCGCGGTCACGAAGATCCGCACCGAGGCGACCTGGTCGGCCGGCACGGTGACGCTAACGGGCCCGTTGGCGCCCGGTTGGCTGAGGCGCGCGCCGGCCACGCCATCGAAGACGACGTCGAACCGACGCGCAGTGAAGGTGCGGTTGGTGATCTTCAGCGTGTAGCCGTCGCGCACCGCGCCATCGTGCATCCGCACGAAGATCGGGTTGCGGTCGCGGATGACGTGGAGGTCGGCCTTGGGCCGGCTGACCAGCGACCACAGGGTCAGGCCGCCGACCACCGCCAGGGCCAAAGCATAGTAGACGGTCCGTGAGCGCACCGGCTTGTAGGTCGCCTTCTGGCCGCAGGCGCGAGCGGCGACGGCGGCGTCGGTGTCATAGGCGATCAGGCCGGTGGGCCGCGCCAGCTTGACCATGATCTCGTCGCAGGCGTCGACGCAGAGGCCGCAGTTGATGCACTCCATCTGACTGCCGTCGCGGATGTCGATGCCCATCGGACAGACCACCACGCACTGGCGGCAGTCGATGCAGTCGCCGCGCCCGGTCCAGCCCTGGCCCTTCTTGTGGGCGCCGCGCGGCTCGCCGCGATCGCGGAGATAGGTCACCTGCAGCGAGTGCTGGTCCAGCATGGCGCCCTGGATGCGCGGCCACGGGCACATGTAGGTGCAGACCTGCTCGCGCATCCAGCCGGCGAAGGCGTAGGTGGTCGCCGTCAGAAGGGCGCAGGAGACATAGGCCGTGACCGGCGCCTGGCCGGTCCAGAAGCTGCGGATCAAGGTTGGGGCGTCATGGAAGTAGAAGATCCACGCCCCGCCAGTGCCGAAGGCGATGCCCAGCCAGGTCAGGTGCTTGCCGGTCTTGCGCCACAGCTTGTCGAAGGACAGCGGCGCGGCGTCCAGGCGCATGCGGGCGTTGCGGTCGCCCTCGAACAGGCGCTCGACCACGATGTAGAGATCGGTCCACACGGTCTGCGGACAGGCGTAACCGCACCACAGCCGGCCAAACAGCGCCGTGACTAGGAACAACGCCAGGGCCCCGGCGATCATCAGGCCGGTGATGATATGGACGTCCTGCGGCCACAGCTGGATGTCGAAGAAGTAGAAGCGCCCGCCGGTGAAATCGACCAGCGCCGCCTGTTGCGGGAAGCCGTCGGGACGCTTCCAGCGGATCCAGGGCGTCACGTAGTAGACCGCCAGGGTGGCGATCAGCAGCGCCCACTTCACCCGCCGCCAGGTCCCGTGGACCAGCTTGGGATAGATCGGCTCGCGCGGCTTGTAGAGCCCACTGCCCTTGGGCGCGCCCTTGCCCTTGGCGTGGGCGGCGGCCGAGACCGCCGGCTTCGCTTCGGGTTTGGACTTGGTGTTGTCGATGACCGTGGGCATGGCCCGCTATTGCCCGCCCGCGTTGGCGTGGACGTAGACAGCGATGGCCTTGATGGTCTCGGGGCTGAGACGGCCGCCCCAGGTCGGCATCACCCCGCCGTTGCCAGCGAAGATCTGGCCGTGGATGGCGGCACGGTCGGCGCCGTACAGCCACTCGGCGTCGGTCAGATTCGGCGCGCCGACGGCCTGGTCACCCTTCCCTTCTACGCCGTGGCAGGCCGCGCATTGGGTGTCGAAGATCGGCTTGGCCCGGGCGATGGCCCCGGCGTCGGCCGGACGGTTCGACAGGTGCACGACATACTCGGTCAGATCGTCGATCTGCTCGGGCTTGAGCAGCTCGTCGCGGCCGAAGGCGGGCATCTGGGACATGCGCGCGCCCTCCGCGCCCGTCCGCACGCCGTGGGTGATGGTGTACTGGATGTCCTCCAGCTTGCCGCCCCACAGCCAGACGTCGTCGCGCAGGTTCGGATAGCCCTTGCTCCCCGTGCCGCCGATGCCGTGGCAGGTGGCGCAGTTGTCACCGAAGACGGACTGGCCGACCTGCTGGGCGTAGGCCTGCAGCTTGGGGTCCTTCTCGATCTGCTCCAGGCTGGCGGTGCGCAGTTGGGCCGCGCCCGCCCCGCGCTGGACGTCCAGCGCGGTCAGCTGCTTGCCGATCTCCACGCGGTCGGACTGGTGGAGCAGGCCCTTGGTGTAGCCGTGGACGCCCGGCCAGGCCGGCATCATCACCCAGTAGCCGATGGCGAAGGCGATCGAGCCGTACCAGACCCACAGCCACCAGCGCGGCAGCGGGTTGTCCAGTTCACGGATGCCGTCCCACTCGTGGCCAGTGGTCTCGACGCCGGTGACGTCGTCGGTCTTGCGTTCGGAAGCCATCAGGAGAGCTCCTCGTCATCCAGCGGCATGCGCGCGGCGTGTTGGAATTCGGCCTTCTTGGAAGGCCGCAGGGCGTAGAGGACGCCGGCCAGGAAGATCAGGCCGAAGTAGATCAGCCCGCCCTGCTGGGCGAAGCGCGCCACGGTCTCATAGGAGAGATCGCTCATCGCTGGTTCTCCGGCGATTGGGCCTTGTAGGACTTGAAGTCGACCTGGGTCCCCAGCATCTGGAGATAGGCCACGAGGGCGTCCATTTCGGTGATGCGGTTCGGATCGCCGTCGAAGTCGCGGTTGACGACCTTGGCCCCGTAACGGCCGCGCAGAGCGACAGCGTCCGTGGAGTAAGGATCGGCCTGGGCCTCCAGGTCCTTCTTGGCGTTGGTCAGCTGATCGGCCGTATAGGGCACGCCCTCGGTGCGCAGCACCTTCATGCGATCGACGATGTCGCCGTAGTCCAGCTCATGCTCAGCCAGGAACTTGTAGGGCGGCATCACCGACTCCGGCACCACCGAGCGCGGGTCGATCAGGTGGTCGCGGTGCCAGGCGTCGGAGTACTTGCCGCCGACCCGAGCCAGGTCGGGCCCGGTGCGCTTGGACCCCCACTGGAACGGGTGGTCGTACATGCTCTCGGCGGCCAGGCTGTAGTGGCCGTAGCGCTCGACCTCGTCGCGCAGCGGGCGGATCATCTGCGAGTGGCAGAGATAGCATCCCTCGCGGACATAGATGTCGCGACCGGTCAGCTCCAGCGGGGTGTAGGGGCGCACGCCCTGCACCTTCTCGATGGTGCCCTGCAGCCAGAACAGGGGGGCGATCTCAACGAGGCCGCCGATCGAGACGACCACGAGGATGCCGATGATGAGCAGCAGCGAATGCCGCTCGAACTTGGCGTGATGCTTCCAGACGGACATGGGCGGCCTCAGGCGATCGCGGTGGCGGGAGCGGCCGTTTCGTCGGCCGGTTCAGCGGAGGGCGAGGCGATCGTCTTCCAGACGTTGACGATCATGATCAGCGCGCCGGCCAGGTACATCAGGCCCCCGACGGTGCGGATGACGTTCTCGATGTGCTTGGCCGAGACGGTCTCGATGAAGCTGTAGGCGAGGAAGCCTTGGGGCGTGTATTCGCGCCACATCAGGCCTTCCATGATGCCCGAGACCCACATCGCGGCGATGTAGAGCAGGATGCCGGTGGTCGCGATCCAGAAGTGCCACTCGATCAGCTTGGTCGAGTACATGTCCTTCTTCTTCCACAACCACGGCACCAGGCAGTAGACCGCGCCGAAGCTGATGAAGCCGACCCAGCCCAGGGCGCCGGAGTGCACGTGGCCGATGGTCCAGTCGGTGTAGTGGCTCAGCGCGTTGACCGCGCGGATCGACATCACCGGGCCTTCGAAGGTGCTCATGCCGTAGAAGGCGATCGAGACGACCATCATCCGGACCACGGGGTCGGTGCGCAGCTTGTCCCACGCGCCCGACAGGGTCATCAGGCCGTTGATCATGCCACCCCAGGACGGCATCCACAGCATGATCGAGAAGGTCATGCCCAGGGTCTGCGCCCACTGCGGCAGCGCCGTGTAGTGCAGATGGTGCGGGCCGGCCCAGATGTAGATGAAGATCAGCGCCCAGAAGTGCACGATCGACAGGCGGTAGCTGTAGACCGGCCGCTCCACGCGCTTGGGCACGAAGTAGTACATCATGGCCAGGAAGCCGGCGGTCAGGAAGAAGCCGACGGCGTTGTGGCCGTACCACCACTGCACCAGGGCGTCTTGGACGCCCGAGAAGACGCCGTACGAGCGGTGGTTCAGCAGGCCGACCGGGATGGCGGCGTTGTTGACCAGGTGCAGCAGGGCGATGGTGACGATGAAGGCCAGGTAGAACCAGTTGGCCACATAGATGTGGGGTTCTTTCCGCTTCCAGATCGTGCCCAGGAAGACCAGCAGGTAGGCGACCCAGACGATGGTCAGCCACAGGTCGGTGTACCACTCGGGCTCGGCGTATTCCTTGCCCTGGGTCGCCCCCATCAGATAGCCGGTCGCGGCCAGCACGATGAACAGCTGATAGCCCCAGAACACGAACCACGGCGCGATGCCGCCGGCCAGCTTGGCCTTGCAGGTGCGCTGCACGACCCAGAAGGACGTGGCGATCAGGGCGTTGCCCCCGAAGGCGAAGATCACCGCCGAAGTGTGCAGCGGCCGCAGCCGGCCGAAGTTCAGCCAACCGGCGTCCGGGAAGTAGAAGATGGTCGGCCAGGACAGCTGGGCGGCGATAACCACGCCAGCCAGCAGGCCCGCCGCAGCCCAGAACATCGTGGCGATAACGCCGGCCTTGATGACGTTGTCGCTATAGCGGTCGGGATGCTCGACCAACGTGCCGCCGGAAAGACCTCCGTTCAGCACGAAGGCGGCGATCACGCCGGCCAGGGCGATCGTCTCGGCCTGCAGCCGGAAGATCGGATCCTGGGTCAGGCCCGCGCCGAGGATCGCCAGGAATGCCCCGACGACCGAGATGATGAGTAGCGCTCCGGACCCCGCTGGGGGGCTGGCGCTGGTGTGGGACGGGGCGGACATGCAGACTCCCTGCGGCGAACCTGCCCCGTGGTCTCATGCGTCCATCCGGCCGGCTTTGATGCGCGTCAAAGCCAGGAACTCGATCCGGGACGACTGTCTCTCCATGCTTCCGGAGAGCCTCATGTCGGCCAAGTTTCGCCTTATCGCCCCGCTCATGGGCGCGACCGCCTTGGTCGCCTGGACGATCGCATTGGGCGAGGCCCTGCCGCGCCTGCTGGCGGGTCCGCTGTGCAGCAGCCGGCAGGACGCCTGGTCGCTGGCCGGTCACTGCCCGGCCTGCTTCGTCGCCGCCGGCCTGACGATCGCCTTCGTAGCCAGCCTGCTTCTGGCCCGGAACGAGGCGGCGAGGCCTCAAGCCATCCGGAACGCGTTCGGGCTCAGCCCGTGGGCGCGGCCGAAGGCGCGATAGAAGGTCGCCAGGCTGTCGAAGCCGCAGGCCAGCGCCACCTGGGTCACCGACAACGCGCGCGCGCGCCGCAGCAGCGTCCCGGCCGCCTCGACCCGGACCCGAGTGAGCGTCCGCGAGAATGACTGCTCGGAGTGCTCGAACAGCACGTGCAGCTGGCGCACCGACACGCCCAGCTCCTGGGCGACGGTCGCTGGCCCGAGATCGGCCTTGCGCAGATCGCGGCGCATGATCTCCAGGGCTGCGTAGCGAAGGCCGGCGTGCAGGGCCGTCCGCGCCTCGGGCTGCTTCAGCGACAGGCGTCCGCGCGCCACCAGCGCCAGACGCGCGACGTGGGCCACGTCCTGCTCCGGATCGGCGCTCTCGCCATCCAAAGTGGTCAGAACGCCGAACACGGCCCGCAGCGCGCGGGTGACCATGGCGTCCTCGGCCGGCTGGGCAGAGAACAGGTCGTCGATCGGCAGATCCAGCATGATCGCCGCGTCGTATGGGATCTTCAGCACCCGGCAGAGGAATCCGCCATCGCTGGCGGGCGTGGCCAGATAGGGCAAATCCGAATAGCTGACGGACATGCCGCCCTCGCCCACCGACGCGACGTCACCGCCGGCCTCGAGCGCGCCACCGCCGCGCACCTGGAGTCCCAGGCAAAGGCTGTCACCGGCCTGGCGAGCGATGTCGCCGGGGGTTCTGCCCACCACATAGGACGAAGCGCTCATCTCCGAGGCCACGGCCGCGCCTAGCTGGCGGGCGCGGAACTCGCCGTGGAACGCCGAGCGCTTCTCGCGCGGCAGCTCGATCGTCACGCCGAACAGGCTCTTGCCGCGCTCCTCGCGCCAATGGTCGAAGCGGTCTTCGGCCGGCAGGCTATCGGTCGAGAAGCTCTGCACGGACCGCTCCTCGGCCGCACGGCTGGAATTGGAGATCATGAGCGCGCCCCCACACAACGAGGTCCGGGTCGCGCGAGGGACGGGACTTCAGCCGTCGCCCCTCGCGTTTCACCCACCTTCTTCTTTATGGCGGTCGCCTCCCCCGATGCTTCCGCCACGGTCTAGTTGCCGTGGGAAGCGGAGCAGAGCAATGTCGGGCCTGTCGCAAGATGTGATGACGCCCGTTTGGCGCGAGGTCTGCGATGGCTTGCGCCGCAAGCCTTTGAGCGGGAATGAGGAATATCGGGATGAGCATCGAGTCCGCGTCGCAGACGCCGCTCAAGGTCGTCCTGGTCGAGGACGACACGGCCTTCCAGGAAGCCTTCCGGACCGCTCTGGCCGCCGCGCCGGACCTGTCGATCGCCGGCGTCGCGGCCACGGCGGCCGAGGCGCGCGCCCGGCTGGCCGGTTCGGCCGCAGACGTGCTGGTCGTGGACCTGGGCCTGCCCGACGGCTCGGGCGTCGACGTCATCCGTGAGGCCCACGCCCACTGGCCCGGTTGTGCGATCATGGTCGCCACCACCTTCGCCGACGAGCGTCACGTCATCGCTTCGATCGAGGCCGGGGCCAGCGGCTACCTGCTCAAGGACAGCCCCCTGCCGACCATCGCCGAGGACATCCGCGTCCTGCACGGCGGCGGCAGCCCGATCAGCCCGCGCATCGCCCGCCAGGTGCTGATGCGCTTCCGGCCTGACGAGCGCGTGGCCGAAGAGGCCGAGACGGCCGAGAAGAGCGGCGTACCCAGCCTCTCCGACCGCGAGAAGGAAACCCTGCAGCTGATCACGCGCGGCTTCTCGTTCGACGAGATCGCCGAGCTGATGGGGGTGTCGCGCAATACGGTGCTGACCTTCGTGCGGCGCATCTACGCCAAGCTGGAGGTCCGCTCCAAGACGGAGGCCGTGTTCGAGGCCCGCGCCCATGGTCTCCTCTAGGCCGGGCCTGACGCAACGCCCCTGGTTTCCGTGGGTGGCCTGGGTCCTGGCAGGGCTGGTTGTGCTGGCCGTCGCCTTCGCCATCGAGTCGCGTTCCGGCGGCCATCGCATCACCGCCGCGCGGATGACGATCGTCGACACCGTCGGCTACCAGCTTCCACCCGCCGCCACGCCACCCGATATCCGGACCGGCGGCAAGGCCGTGACCATGCCGCACGCGCCGGCGCCGGAATGGGCGCCCACCGCCGACGCCACGCCCCAACGCATCGCCACCCGCGTCACCTGGTATTCGCTGACGGTCCCGCCCCTGCCCGATGACGGCCGCCAGCTCTATCTCTACGTTCCGCGCTGGAAGTCGGACGGCACGCTGGCGATCTATGCCGACGGCCATCTGATCCGCCAGTCGCATGCCAACCTGCAATGGAACGGCTCCAACGAGCCGCTGCTGATCACCCTGCCGCGCACCGACGCCTCGCATCCGCCCCGGACGCTGGACGTGAGATTGCAGCACGTGCGCGGCATCGGCGGCGCATTCTCGTCGGTGTGGATCGGAACCTACCGCCAGTTGGCCCCGCGCTACACGATCCGCGAAATCCTCCAGGTCCAGCTGACCTCGTTCTCGTCCTTCGCCTTCCTGGCGACCGGTGTCTTCGCCTTCTTCGTCTGGCTCAGCCGCCGCAACGAGCCGATCTACCTGCTCTATTTCCTGACCTCGGCCGTCGTCTTCCTGCGGATGCTGCACACCTTCGTCGGCGTGCACCCTCTGGTCATCTCCGACGCCTGGTTCGGCTGGATCACCGTGGCCTCGCCGTACTGGATGATCGTGGTGCTGCACCTGTTCGTGGCCGAACTGCATGGCAAACGGCAGCCGCTGCTCACCGGCGCGGCCCTGCTGGTCAGCGTCCTCACCACCATCGCCACCCTGCCCGGCCTGGTGGACCCCACCCTGATGTCGGCGCCGGTCTATGCGAACCTTCTGGCCCTGGGTCTGATCGTAGCCTTCAACGGCGTGCTCCAGTCCTTCCGCTTCAAGTCGCGCGACGCCATGCTGCTGTCGGTCTGGTGCCTGATCACCGTGCTCTCGGGCATCTACGACCTGGGCCTGCAACAGAACCTGATCAGCATCGAGAGCGTGTTCGTCAGCAATTTCACCGGCGTCGGGTTCACGCTGCTGTTCTGGTTCATCATGTTCAGCCGCTACATCGAGGCGCTGGAGACGGCGACCCAGGCCAAGGCGGACCTCTCCCGCCGCCTGGCCCAGCGCGAGACCGAGCTGATCGCCAGCCACCAGCGGCTGCGCGAGATCGAGAACCGGGACCTGCTGCACCAGGAACGCCAGCGGCTGATGCAGGACATGCACGACGGCCTGGGCTCGACCCTGGTCTCCGCCTTGCGGGCCTTCGAAGGCGACCATGCCGCCGATCTCGACGCCGTCGCCATCCTGCGCGGCTGCATCGACGACTTGAAGCTGACCATCGACTCCATGGAGCCCGTCGAGACCGACCTGCTGCTGTTGCTGGCCACCCTGCGCTTCCGCCTGCAGCCGCGCCTGCAGGCCGCCGGGGTCAAGCTGACCTGGGACGCCGGCGAGGTCCCCCCCATGGAGTGGCTGGATCAGCGCCACGCCCTGCACATCCTGCGCATCCTGCAGGAGGCTTTCGCCAACATCCTCAAGCACGCCGCCGCCCGCGAGGTCGCGGTCTCGGTGCGGGCCGAGGACGACCGAGTGCTGGTGCGGGTGCAGGACGACGGCTGCGGCTTCGATCCCACCCTGCCCGCCACCGGCCGGGGCCTGGCCAACCAGCAGCGCCGGGCCGAAGCGATCGGCGGGCAGGTCCTCTGGGAGCCCTCGCCCGTCGGGGCCTGCCTGGTCCTGGTCCTGCCGGTGAGGAAACCGGGCTGATCCCCGGTTAGAGCGAGACGGCCTCACGCCGTCCCTCCGACACGCCCCTATCCGCCAAAAGAGAAGGGCGGCGCCATTGCTGGCGCCGCCCTCACCGTTCATCCAATCCTGGCCGCCCTAGAAGGGCGACTGGACCGTCAGTCTCAGGCCCTGGCTGTTGCTGTCCTTCGACAGGCTGTTGTCGAAGTCCAGGCCCAGGGTCAGGCCCGAGTGGATCTTCAGGTCCGCGCCCAGCTCCAGACGGATCTGGTTGCGGTCGGTCGGGTCCACGGCCAAGCGGTAGACCGGACCGTTGATCCAGTCGGCATAGCTGATCCGCGCGTCCCCGCCGCCTTCGAAGTCGTGCGAGTACTCGACCCGGAACCTCGGCGAGAGCAGACCCGCCGAGACCTTGCGGCTGAACTCACCCCGCAGGCCCAGCGTGCCGGTCAGGCTGCGCACGGTCTGGTCGTGGTAGGTCAGGCCGTAGGCCCCCCCGCCCACTTCGGTGAAGGCGTTCAGGTCCGAGCGGCTGAACGCGATCCGGCCGTAAGGCGAGAACATGTTGGTCGCCCGGCGTTTCTCCATCCCGAAGGTCAAGGCCGCGAATAGCTGGTCCCCGTCACGATCGCCGGTGACGAACTTGCCGGTGGTCGTCTCGTGGCGGCGGGTGTCGAAGTCCAGCGTGCCGGCCCCGATCAGGCCGTCGATGAACGTCGCCTCGCCCGGCTGGAAGCTGGCGTAGAGGCCGCCCGAGTAACCTTGGGCGCGGCTCTTGGTGCCCAGCTTGCCGATGCGGCTGGAGTCGCGGCCGTAGCCGAGACCAAAGCCGACCGCCAGGTTCGGACCGACGCGGTAGTCTGCGCCGGCGGTCAGGCCGTCCGTCGTGAACCGGAACCCGCTCTGCGAACCGATCGCGTCGCGCATCCCGAAGTCGGCCGAACCCGAGGCCCAGGCGTTCCAGCGCTTGGGACGACCGCCCGACCCGCCGCCTTCGACCGCGCCGCGATAGGCCGAGCCCAGCGGCGCGATCTGACGGGCGGGATCGGTGGCGTCGTTCAGGCCGAGGCTGGCCAGGTGACGCTGACGCTCGCGGGCCTCGATGCCGTCCGTGCGGACGGGATCGCCGCCCTGGACGGACACCCCGAAGCCGCGCCCCGCCCCACCGCCGTTGTGGAGTTGCTCCAGGCGGCGGTTGAAGTTGCTGAGCTGGGCGTCGGCGAACCGGACCGCCGTGGCGCTCTGGGCGGCGATCAGGCCCTTCACTTCGGGGTCCTTCGTCGGGTCCGGGCGGCCGGTGACGATCACGTTGATCGTGCCGGGCGCCGAGGTCGCGAAGGCGTTGCTCAGGGTATAGGTGATCACCGCCTTGCCCGCGAAGGCGTTGTCGGCCTTGAAGGTCAGGACGTAGCGGCCCGAGGCCGGGCTGGCGATGGTCGCCTTGCCGGATTCTGTCGGGGTGATCGTCGCCACCGTCGCGGCCGTGAACGGCCCGCCGCTGGCGTTGGCGGTCAGGTCCACCACCGCGTCCTGGCCAGCCAGCACCTCGACGGTGATCGGCGGAGCCGTGAGCGGCGCCGGGTTGACCGTCACCGTGACCGGGATCGGCGTCGAGGCGCCGAACGGGTTGCTGATCACATAGGTGAAGGTGTCCGAGCCGGTGTAGCTGGTGTTCGGGACATAGCTGATCTCCAGCCCCGAGACGGTCGCCGTGCCATAGGTCGGCTTGGTCGCCACGGCCACCGTCGTGAACGGCGAACCGGTGGCCCCTTGCGTCGCCGCCAGGATCGCCGTGCGGCCGGCCGCGAGCGACAGGACTTGAGGCGTCTGGGTCGGCGCGGCCAGCGGCAGAACGGTGACCTTGACGGTCGCCGGGCTGCTGACGCCGCCGGCGCCGGTGGCGGTGTAGGTGAAGCTGTCCGGGCCGAAGTAGTTCGGCGCCGGGGTGTAGGTCACCTTCAGGCCCTTGACGACAGCCGTGCCATGGCCGGGCGCGGTCGCGATGGCGATCGTGTCCACCGGGCCGTCATTGGCGGTCACCGCGATCTCCACCGGGCTGTTGGCCGGCGTCGAGGCGTTGTCCTCGGTCACCGGCGGCGCCGAGGCGGTCACCGACACGCTGATCGGAGCCGGGTTCGAGGTCCCGCCCGGGCCGGTCGCCGCGTAGGTGAAGCTGTCGGGACCGATATAGCCGGGGTTGGGGGTGTAGACGATGATCGTCGAGCTCGGGGCCGAGGCCGAGCGAGCCGACCGCGACGCCGGCGCCGGCATGGACGCGCCCGACTGGACGACTGCCGTGCCGTGCTTGGGCGGATCGACGATGACCACCGTGTCGTAGAAGCCGTTGATCAGGCTGCTCAGGTCGATGACCGTCGGCCCTGCCACAGGCTCTGGCGTGGTGATCGGCGTGACCACCGGCTTCTCGGCGGCCTTGGTCGTCAGGCTGGCCGACACCGTCACGGAGACCCCGCGAGCGTCGGTCGCCGTCACGGTGAACGGGAAGGTGCCCGCCTGGGTCGGCACGCCCGAGAGCAGGCCGGTCGTGGTGTCGAAGCTCACCCCGGTCGGCAAGGCGCCGGTCAGGACGTAGCGGTAAGGCGCGACGCCACCGGTCGCCGCGAAGCTGCGGCTCAGGGCCACGCCATAAGGCGCCTCCGGCGACGCCGGCGGCGAGATCGTCACCGTCGGCGACGGAGCCTGCACGGTCAGGGCATAGGTCTGGGTCGCGACGGCCGGGCCCGTACCGGTCGACGCGTCCTGGACCTGGACCGTGAAGCTGGCGTTCCCGAGCGCCGTGGGCGTACCCGAGAGCACGCCGGCGTTCGACAGGGTCAGACCCGCCGGCAGCGCGCCGCCCGACACGGTGTAGGCATAGGGCGCTACGCCGCCGCTGGCGGTGAGGGTCTGGGTGTAGGTGCTGTTCAGGGTCGCGGTCGGCAGGGTCGATGGCGACAGGGTCACGATCGAGCTGGCGATGACCAGGCTGTAGGTGTTGGTCGCAGAGAACGGAGACCCGGTCCCCGTGGTCGAGTCCGTGGCCTTGATGGAGACGTTGAACGTCCCCGAAGCCGTCGCCGTCCCCGAGATCACCCCGGCGTTGGACAGGGTCAGGCCCGTCGGCAGCACCGTGCCCCCATCCAGCGTGTAGGCATAGGGCGCCGTACCGCCGCTGGCGGTGAGCGTCTGGCTATAGGCGCCGCCCGCCGCGCCCGCCGACAGCGCGCTCGGATTCAGCGCCACGGTCGGCGCCGCCACGGTCACGTTGTAGACTTCGCTCACCGAGAACGGCGCCCCGGTCCCGGTGGACGAGTCGGTGGCCAGGATCGTGAAGTTGAACGCTCCCGCGGCCGTCGGCGTGCCCGAGAGCACCCCGGCGTTCGACAGGGTCAGACCCGCCGGCAGCGCGCCGGCTTGCACGGTATAGCCGATAGGTCCCGTGCCGCCGGTGGCCGTGAGGGCCTCGCTGTACGAAGCCCCCACCGCCATGCCACTCAGGCTGTTCGGGCTCAAGGCGAGCGTCGGAGCGCCGATGGTGATCGTGTAGTTGCGGCTGCCCATGAACGGCGCGCCGGTCCCCGTGGCCGAGTCGGTCGCGGTGACGGTGAAGCTGAACGAGCCCGCCGCCGTCGGCGTCCCCGTGATCACACCGAGGTTCGACAGCGTCAGGCCCGCGGGCAAGCCGCCCATCAAGGTGTAGCTATAGGGACCCACGCCGTCGGCGGCCGTGATCGTCTGGCTGTAGGCCGCGCCGATCTGGCCGTTGGCGATGTTGGTCGGGCTGACCGTCACGGTCGCCGAGCCGATGGTCCAGGTATAGGCCTGCGAGCCCGTATAGGGGCCCGCGCCCGTGCTGGAGTCGGTGGCGGTGATCGTGAAGTTGAAGCTTCCCGCCGCCGTCGATGCGCCGGACAGCACGCCGCCCGAAGACAGGCTCACGCCGGCCGGCAGGGCGCCGGCGGTCACCGCATAGGTGTAGCCCGACACGCCGCCGCTGGCGGTGATCGTCTGGTTGACCGTGGTCCCCGCGGCCACCGCCGTGACCAGGCTCGGCGACAGCGTGATGGTCGGCGCGGCCACGACCAGCGTGTAGCTGCGCGTGGCGGTGAACGGCGCGCCGGTCCCCGTCGAGCTGTCGGTGGCCGTGACGTCGAAGGTGAAGCTCCCCCCCGCCGTCGGCGCGCCCGACAGCACACCGGCGCCGGACATGCTCACGCCCGTCGGCAAGGCGCCGCCGGTCACCGCGTAGGTATAGCCCGCCGTGCCGCCGCTGGCGGTGATCGTGGCGTTATAGGCCGAGGCGATCGTGGCGTTCGTCAGCGTGGTCGGCGTCAGGGTGATCGTCGGCGCGCCGACCGTGATGCTCAAGGCGCTCGCGCCCGTGTAGCGGCCCGCGTCAGGGCCGCCACCAGTGCTGGAGTCCGAAGCGGTGATCGTGAAGTTGTAGGTCCCGCCGCCCGTCGGCGCGCCGGTGATGGCGCCGCCGGCCGCCAGGCTCAGACCAGGCGGCAGCGAGCCCGAGGTCACCGCGAAGGTGTGCGCGCCCGTCCCGCCCGTGGCCGTCACGGTCTGATTGTAGGCCGTCGCGATCGTGCCGTTCGGCAGCGAGCTCTGGCCGATCGTGATGGTCGGCGCGGCGATATTCAGGGAAAAGGACTGCGTGGCCGAATAAGGACCCGCGCCACTGGTGGAGTCGGTGGCCCTGACCGTGAACGAGAACGAACCACCCGAGGTCGGCGTGCCCGAAAGACCACCGTTCGAGGCCAACGTCAGGCCGTCAGGCAAGGCGCCGCCGCCCAGGGTGAAGCTGTAGGGCGAGACGCCGCCGCTGGCGGTGAACGTGTGGCCGCCATAGGCCGCGGCCACCGTCCCGTTCGACGGCGAGGTCGCCGGAAGGGTGATCGTCGGCGCGGCCACGTTGATGCTGTAGGCCGACGAGCCGGTATAGCTGTGGCCGCTATTGTCGGTGGCGGTGATCGTGAAGTTGTAGGTCCCGCCTCCGGTCGGGGTTCCGGAGATTGTACCAGCGCTCGACAGCGTCATGCCGGGCGGCAACGAGCCGGCCGTGACCCCGAAGGACAACGGCGCGATGCCGCCCGTGGCGCTGATGACCTGGTCGCTATAGGCCGACGCCGCTTGACCACCCGGCAGGGCGCCGCCGGACGGCGACAGCGTGATCGTCGGCGCGGCGATGTTCAGGGTCGTCGAGGCGGTGCTCGTGTACGAACCGTTGCCGCCCGAGCTGTCCGTGACCGTGACGACGATCGTGAAGGCGCCGGCCTGGGTCGGCGTGCCCGAGATCACCCCGGAACTGTCCATCGTCAGGCCGGGCGGCAGGCCGGTGGCCGAGAAGTTGTTGTACGGCGCCCAGCCGCCGCTCATCGTCACGGTGCTGGCGCCGGTATTGTAAGCGACGCCGACCTCGCGTGGAGAGTTGGGCAGCGTCACCGAGAACACAGGATCGTTCACCGTCACGAAGACCTGGCCCACGTTCGAGGTGCCGCCGGCGTTGGTGGAAACGTAGTTGAACACGTCGGTGCCCCGGAAACCGACGGGCGGCGTGTAGGACATCAATCCCGCGCTATCGACGCTGACGATCGCGCCATAGGACGACGCGCCGACCTGGAAGCCGGTCGGGCTCTCGGTGCTGTGGGGCGCGGCGCTGAACGTCGTCGCCGTGGCCGAGCCAAAATTGTAGGTCAGGCCATTGATCGCGAAAGACGACGCGACCGGCGCCGGCGGTAGCGACACGATGAGGGTCGCCTGGGCGTTCGTCGTGTAAGGACCCGCGCCCAACGAGCTGTCGGTGACGTTGACGGTGACCGTGTACGTGCCGTTGGCCGTAGGCGTGCCGCTGATCACGCCGCCGCCGCTGTCGGTCAGGCCGGCTGGCAGCCCGCTGATGCTGTTGATCGTATAGGACGCCCTGCCGCCCGAAAACGTCACGGCGTTCCCGAGGTTGTTGTAGACACGCTCGACCGTGGCCGTGCTGGCGGGAAGGCTGACCGTGATCGTCGGATTGCCGACCGTCACGGTGACGGTGGCGGGGCTGGAGGTCCCACCGGCATTGCTCGCGGTGTAGGTGAAGCTGTCGTTGGCGTTGCGGAAGCCGACCGGCGGCGTGTACGTCGCGATGCCGGAGCTGTTCACACTGACCGAACCGCCCTGGGCCGTCGTCGCAGATCCCACGGCGTAGCCGGTCGCGAAACTGCCCCCGGTGATGAAGAGGGACAGATCGATGTTCGTCGTCGCATTGCCGCCCGTGTTGTAGGGAACGATCGACCCATAGGTCTGCGAACTCGAGACCGGCGGCGCGACATAGGTGTACTGGTCGCTGGCGCTGGTGGCGCTGGTCCCGTCGGGATTGGTGACGGTGACGTCATAGGTGCCCGACGAGCTCACCGGCGAAGTCGCCGTGATCTGGGTGTCGCTGTTGATGGTGTAGGTCGCGTTCGTCGCGCCGAACTTCACCGCCCCCGTGGGGTTCGCCGTCATGAAGCCTGTACCGTTGATGGTCACCGGCGTGCCGCCGGCCGTCGGGCCCGAGTTCGGCGAGACCCCGGTGACCGTCGGCGCTGCGGCCAGCGCGAGCGCGGGCGTCAGGGTCGCCATGACCGCGACGAACGCGATCAAGGTCGCCAGCCCGCCGCGCCGTCCGCGCGTCGCTCCGGTTCGCGCGGCGTCCGCCGAACCCCGCATCAAGCGGCTCATCCATCCCAGCAACATCGCGCTTCCCCCACACGTATCCAGCGATCGAGCAGACGCGAGCGCGCGCAGGCGCGGCCCAGGGTCGGCTAGAACGTCGGTTTTTAGGGGAGCCGGCCAAGCTCGGCTTCTCACTCAGCGCAGAGCTGAAATTTCGAGCGCGAAATCCGTCGCAAGATGTGATGACGCCGCGACGTGCTTGAGGGTCCGGGCCGGAGGGAGTAGTGCGATCCTCCAGATGCCCAAGATCCTCACGATCGAAGACGACCCCGGCACCGGCCAGGAAATCGTCGCCGAGCTGGAACAGCACGGCTTCGAGGTCGAGCTGGTCGCCGACGGTCGCGAGGGTCTGATCCGCGCGGTCAGCGGCGACTTCGACGCCATTACCCTGGACCGCATGCTGCCCAACCTGGACGGCCTCGCGATCGTCACGGTCATGCGCGGCGCGGGGGTCGAGACCCCGGTGCTGATGATCAGCGCCCTCAGCGACGTCGACGAGCGCGTGAAGGGCCTGCGGGCGGGCGGCGACGACTACATGACCAAGCCGTTCGCGTCGGAGGAACTGGCTGCGCGGCTGGAGGTGCTGCTGCGCCGCCGGGCCAGCGCCCCGCGCCAGACCACCCTGACGGTCGCTGATCTCGAGATCGATCTCCTGGCCCGCACCGTCCATCGCGGCGGGACCGAAATCCGGCTGATGCCGACCGAGTACAAGCTGCTGGAGTTCATGGCCCGCAACTCCGGCCAGATCGTCACCCGGACCATGATCTTCGAGGCGGTCTGGGGCTATCACTTCGATCCCGGCACCAACCTGATCGACGTGCACATGGGGCGCCTCCGCAAGAAGCTCGATCGGCCGGGCCTGCCGGCGCTGCTGCACACGGTCCGTGGCGCGGGGTACGCTCTCCATGCGCCTGCGTGAGCTCTGGCGGGCCAGCCCGTTCCGCCTGACCCTGCTGAACGGCGCGGTGTTCGCCGTGGCCGTGGTCTTCCTGCTGGGCATGATCTACTGGCGCACGGCCGGCTATATCACCCGCCAGCTGGACGCGATCATCGTCAGCGAGGGCACGGTCCTGGCCAACGGACCGGCCGACACACTGCCCCAGCGCGTGCGGGCCGCCGTCGCCGCCGACGGCCGGGCCATCGCCTATTACGGCCTGTTCTCCGAGGACGGCGTCTACATCACGGGCAATGTCCGCACCCTGCCCGCCGACGCCCAGGCCGACGGTGAACCGCGTACGTTGAACGAGCCCGGCTTGCAGCCCGGCGCGCGCGGCCTGGTCCGCCGCCTGCCGTGGGGCGAGCAGTTGTTCGTGGTCCACGACGCCAAGGTGCTCACGGGCCTCCGCGACATCCTGATCAACGCCCTGGCGGTCAGCGGCGGAGTGGCCCTGCTGCTGGGCCTAGGCGTCGCGGCCCTGCTCAGCGTCGCGCCGCTGCTGCGGATCGAGCAGCTCCAGGCCGCCAGCCGGGCGGCGCGGTCCGGTGAATTGGGCGTGCGCCTGCCCGTGTCGCACCGCCGCGACGAGATCGACATGCTGGCCGCCCTGGCCAACGCGATGATGGACGAGACCGAGCGCCTGCTGTGGGAGGTCAAAAGCGTCGGCGACAATGTCGCCCACGACCTGCGCACGCCGCTGAACCGCCTGCGTGCGGCGCTCTACCGGGCCACCCAGGAGAACTGCCAGCAGGATCGCGGCGAGATGGTCGAGCGCGCCCTGGCCGACACTGACGAACTGCTGGTCCGCTTCCGCGCCCTGACCCGCATCGGCGAGATCGAACGCCGCGACCGCCAGGCCAATTTCGAGACCGTCCGCCTGCAGGACGTGCTGGAGCATGTGCTGGAGCTGCACGACCCAGTCGCCGAGGACCTGGGCGTCACGCTGGTCTCCAGCTTCGACGTCGACGCCCCGGCCGTGTTCGCCGATCCGGCCCTGCTGTTCGAGGCGGTCAGCAACCTCGTCGACAACGCCCTGAAGTTCACCCCGCGCGACGGCGCCGTGCAGGTGCGTCTGCTGACCCGCGACGAGGGCCCGCGCATCGAGGTGGTCGACAACGGCCCCGGCGTGGCGGAGGACGAGCGCGAGGCGGTGCTGAACCGCTTCTACCGCTCGCAGCGCACCCGCGACCTGCCGGGCTCGGGCCTGGGCCTCAGCATCGTCGTGGCCGTCGCCCGCCTGCACCACTTCACCCTGTCGCTGGACGACGCCCAGCCGGGCCTGCGGGTGTCGCTGGACTGCTGGCCGCGCGGGCTGGAGGCCTGAGGTGCGGCTGCTGCACGCCAGCCATCGGCCGCGCGACCTTTATCTGGCCAAGGCCCTGATCCAGGCCGGCCACGTGGTCGAGACCCTCACCAGTCCCGGCGACGCGGCCGTCGCCAGCGCCGGCGACGACTATGACGCCGTGCTGCTTGAGGTCGCCGACCTGGCCGACGCGCCGCTGGCGGCCCTCTCTCGTTGCGCTGACCGCGCCATCGTCGTGCTGATCGCCGATCGCGCCGAGCCCGCCGCCCGCGCCGCCGCCCTGCGCGCCGGGGCCGACGCCTGCCTGATCCGGCCCGTCCATGTCGTCGAGCTGGAGGCCCGCCTGGCCGCCCTCGCCCGCTTCGCGCCCGCCGCCGCGCCCATCACCGCCAACGGCACGCCGCTGACCCTGAACCCCGCCGCCCGCACCGCCAGCCTGGATGGCCAGGCCCTGTCCCTGCCGGCCCGCGACTACGCCCTGCTGGCCTATATGGTCGATCATGCGGGCGAGGTGCTGAGCGCCGAACGCATTCTCAAGCACGTCTGGGGCGAGAGCGATGATCCCCGTCCCGAGCGCGTCCGCATGGCCGTCGCGCGCCTGCGTCAGAAGCTGGAAGCGGCCTTCGGACGCCCCCTGCTCGAAACCGTGCGCGGCCATGGCTATCGCTTCGGCGGCAACATGAAAGAAGTTTCATCCGGCTGAGACGGCGGGTTTAGGCGAACGGGCGCATCTCCCCCTGGCGCAGCTTATGTACGCGCTGATCCCGCGAGTCCTTTCCCCCCACCCGAACGGGGCTCGCGGGGTCCCCCACCTGCAAGTCCGGAGCAGGCCGCTTGAACGCCATCGTCCGTATCGCCCTGCAACGCCCGCTGACCTTCATCGTCATGGCGATGCTGATCCTGATCTTCGGCGTCCTGGCGGCCCTCGGCACACCCACCGACATCTTCCCCGAGATCCGCGTGCCGGTGATCGGCGTGGCCTGGAACTATGCCGGCCTGTCGCCGCAGGAGATGGCCGGCCGCATCGTCACGCCCTACGAGCGCGTGCTGTCGACCACGGTCAACGACATCGACCATATCGAAAGCCAGTCGCTGCCCGGCATCGGCATCGTGAAGATTTACTTCCAGCCCGGCGTCGACATCCGCACCGCCACCGCCCAGGTGACCTCGATCTCGCAGTCGGCCGTGCGCCAGATGCCGGCCGGCACGACGCCGCCGCTGATCATCAACTATAGCGCCGCCACGGTGCCGATCCTGCAGCTGGCCCAGGCCGGCAAGTCGCAGTCCGAGCAGAAGCTGTTCGACCTGTCGCAGACCATCGTCCGCCCCGCCCTGATCAGCGTGCCCGGCGCGGCCATCCCCTATCCGTACGGCGGCAAGGTCCGGCAGATCCAGATCGACCTCGACCCCGTCGCCCTGCAGTCCAAGGGCCTGTCGGCGCAGGACGTCTCCAACGCCCTGGCCGCCCAGAACCAGATCCTGCCCGCCGGCACGATCAAGATCGGCACGTTCCAGTACAATGTCCGCCTGAACGACGCGGCCGAGACGATCGAGGAGCTGAACGCCCTGCCGATCAAGACGGTGGACGGCGCGACCATCTACATCCGCGACGTCGGCCAGGTGCGCGACGGCTCGGCCCAGCAGACCAACGTGGTGCACGTGGACGGCGCCCGGGCGGTGCTGTCGACCATCCTGAAGAACGGCTCGGCCTCGACCCTGGCCATCGTCGACGGCGTCAAGGCGCGCCTGCCGATCCTGAAGGAGACCCTGCCGGACGACTTCAAGATCACCCCGTTGAACGACCAGTCGCTGTTCGTGAAGGGCGCGATCGGCGGCGTCATCAAGGAAGGCGTCATCGCCGCGGCCCTGACCAGCGTGATGATCCTGCTGTTCCTGGGCAGCTGGCGCTCGACCGTGATCATCGCGGTATCGATCCCGCTGGCCATCCTAGCCGCCATCGCCGCCCTGTCAGCGATCGGCCAGACGATGAACATCATGACCCTGGGCGGTCTGGCCCTGGCCGTCGGCATCCTGGTCGACGACGCCACGGTGACCATCGAGAACATCAACTGGCACCTGGAGCACGGCAAGGACGTCAAGACGGCCATCCTGGACGGCGCGGCCCAGATCGTGACCCCGGCCTTCGTCTCCCTGCTCTGCATTTGCATCGTCTTCGTGCCGATGTTCATGCTGAAGGGCGTCGCCGGTTTCCTGTTCGTGCCGATGGCCGAGGCCGTGGTCTTCGCGATGATCGCCTCGTTCATCCTGTCGCGGACCCTGGTCCCGACCCTGGCGATGTATCTGCTCAAGCCGCACGACACCGAGCGGCTTGACTACGAGCACGCCTCGGAGCACGGCCACGCCGGTGCGCCGTCGCGCAACCCGCTGGTCCGTTTCCAGCGCGGCTTCGAGACGCGCTTCGGCAAGCTGCGCGAGGGCTATCGCGACCTGCTGGTCATGGCGATGAAGTCGGGCCGCGTGTTCATCATCGGCTTCATGGTCGTGGTGCTCGCCTCGTTCGGCCTGACGCCGTTCCTGGGCAGCAACTTCTTCCCCAGCGTCGACGCCGGCCAGATCACTCTGCACGTCCGCGCGCCGGTCGGCACCCGACTGGACGACGCCTCGCTGCTGTTCGGTCAGGTCGAGAACGCCATCCGCAAGATCGTGCCGGCCGACGAGATCGCCTCGGTGGTCGACAACATCGGCATCCCGAACAGCTCGATCAACATGGTCTACAGCAATTCGGGCCTGATCGGGCCGCAGGACGGCGACATCTTCGTGGCCCTGAAGCCCGAGCACGGTCCCACCGCCGACTATGTGAAGACCCTGCGCGAGGAGCTGCCTCGCCAGTTCCCCGGCGCGACCTTCTCGTTCCTGCCGGCCGACATCATCAGCCAGATCCTCAACTTCGGCGCGCCGTCCCCGATCGACCTGCAGGTCGCCGGTCCGAACGCCGCCGCCAACCGCACCTACGCCAACAAGATCCTGGCCCGCCTGAAGACCATCCGCGGCCTCGTGGACGTCCGCATGCAGCAGCCCGAGGGCGCGCCGCAGCTGCGGGTCGATGTCGACCGCTCGCGCATGTCGCAGTTGGGTCTGACCGAGCGCGACGTGACCAACAGCGTCGTGGCCTCGCTGGCCGGCAGCTCGCAGGTCTCGCCGACCTTCTGGCTGAACCCCAAGAACGGCGTCTCGTATCCGATCGTCGCCCAGGTCCCGGACTATCGCGTCCGGTCGATGTCCGATCTCGCCGGTCTCCCGATTACGGGGACCAGCGGCACGCGCGAAGCCCAGATCCTGGGCGGTCTCGGCACCATCAAGCGCGACAGCGCCCCGGCCGTGGTCAGCCACTACGACATCCAGCCGGTGCTCGACATCTACGCCACCACCCAAGGCCGCGACCTGGGCGCGGTGACCGCCGACATCAACAAGGTGCTGAAGGACCTGGCCCACGAGCGTCCGAAGGGCGCGACGGTCACCCTGCGCGGCCAGATGGTGACGATGAACGCCGCCTTCACCGGCCTGGGCTTTGGCCTGATCGCGGCGATCGTGCTGATCTACCTGCTGATCGTCGTGAACTTCCAGTCGTGGCTGGACCCGTTCGTGATCATCACCGCCCTGCCCGCCGCGCTCGCCGGCATCGTCTGGATCCTGTTCGCCACCGGCACCACGCTGTCGGTGCCGGCCTTGACCGGGGCGATCATGTGCATGGGCGTGGCGACGGCCAACTCGATCCTGGTGGTCAGCTTCGCCCGCGAACGCCTGGACGCCACGGGCGACGCCATCACCGCCTCGATCGAGGCCGGCTTCACCCGCTTCCGTCCTGTGCTGATGACCGCTCTGGCCATGATCATCGGCATGGCGCCGATGGCCTTGGGCCTGGGCGAAGGCGGCGAGCAGAACGCGCCCCTGGGCCGCGCCGTCATCGGCGGCCTGATCTTCGCCACCACCGCCACCCTATTGTTCGTCCCCGTCGTCTTCAGCCTCGTCCACGGCCGCAAGAAGACCTCGGAGGACGCCCCCGACACCGCCCCGATCGCCGGAGCCTCCCATGCCTGATCACTACGTCTCCGCAGATGGCGCCATCTCGACGCGCCGCCTGAAGCTGGCCGGGACCGCCGCCCTCGTCCTGGCCGCCGTCGTGGTGGCCGGCGGCATCGCCGCCCGCGTCCATGCCGACCAGTCGCTGAAGACCTGGACGCACGAGCAGGCCATCCCGACCGTCAGCCTGGCCCAGGTGAAGGGCGGCGGCCACGCCGACCTCGTCCTGCCCGGCGACGTTCAGGCGTTCTACACCGCGCCGATCCATGCCCGAACCAGCGGCTACCTCAAGCGCTGGTACGCCGACATCGGCCAGCGCGTGAAGGCCGGCGAGGTGCTGGCCGAGATCGATACGCCGGACCTCGACCAACAGGTCCTGCAGGTCCGCGCCAACCTGGCCACCGCCCAGGCCAACCAGCGCCTGTCGGCGATCACGGCCAAGCGCTGGGAAGGCCTGGTCGCCCAGGACGCCGTCTCGCGCCAGGAAGCCGACGAGAAGACCGGTGACCTCGCCGCCCGCAATTCGGCGGTCAACGCCGCCCAGGCCGACCTCAATCGCCTGCTGGCCCAGCAGGCCTTCAAGCGCATCACCGCTCCGTTCGACGGCGTGGTCACCGCCCGCAACACCGACATCGGCCAGCTGATCTCGGTCGGCGGCTCGGCGGACAACGCGCTCTTCACGGTCGCCGACCAGCACCGCATGCGGATCTATGTCAGCGTGCCGCAGAACTACTCGTCGCTGGTCCATCGCGGCCTGAGCGCCCAGGTCGAGGTGCCGGAATATCCGGGCCAGACCTTCACCGCTTCGGTGGTCAATGACGCCCAGTCGGTCGGACGCGGCGGGGCCATGCTGGTGGAGCTGCAGATCGACAATCCCGACGGCCGCCTGAAGCCCGGCGCCTACGCCCAGGTTTCGTTCAAGCTGCCCTCGGCCGCGACGACGACCAAGGTCGCCTCGACCGCCCTGCTGTTCAAGCACGACGGCCCGACGGTGGCCGTGGTCGGCGCCGATGGTCACGTGAAGATCCGCCCGGTGACCATCGTCCGCGACCTGGGCACCGAGGTCGAGATCGGCGCAGGACTCCAATCGGGCGAACGCGTGATCGACAATCCGCCCGAGGCCCTGGCCAATGGCGACCTCGTACGCGTGGCGGGTACGGCTCCGGGAGCGGCCCATGCCAAAGGCTAAGACCCTGCTGCTGGTCGCCGCGGCGGCCTCGGTGCTGGCCGCCTGCGCCAGCGCCCCGCCCTACGTCCCGCCGGCCGTGACCACGCCGGTCGCCTTCAAGGAGACCGGCCCCTGGACCCCGGCCGCGCCCGCTGACGGCCAAACGCGTGGCGACTGGTGGACGGTCTACAGCGACACGACGCTGAACGACCTTGAGACCCGCACGGCCAAGGCCAATCCGACCCTCGCCGCCGCGGTCGCCGCTCACGACCAGGCCTCGGCCCTGGCCGCCCAGGCTCGCTCAGGCCTCTTCCCGTCGCTCGACGGTTCGGCCGTGGCCAGCCGCCAGCGCCGTTCGGACAACGCCCCGCTGCGCAACGGCGGCGTCGACGAATATTCCACCCGCCAGGTCGTCGCCACGGCGTCCTACGAAGTCGATCTGTGGGGCCGTGTGCGCAATCAGGTCAGCGCCGGGACCGCCCAGGCCCAGGCCAGCGCCGCCGACCTGGAGTCCGTGCGCCTCAGCCTGCAAGCCGAGCTCGCCGACAGCTATCTGGCCCTGCGCGGCCTCGACGCCCAGACCAAGCTGCTGGTCGACACCGTCGCGGCCTACCAGCGCGCCCTGGACCTGACCCAGATCCGCCACAGCGGCGGCGCAGCCACCGGCCTCGACGTCGGCCGGGCCCAGACCCAGCTGTCGACCGCCAAGGCCCAGCTCAGCGACGTCGGCGCCCAGCGCGCGCTCTATGAGCACGCCATCGCCGCCCTGGTCGGCGAGACGGCCTCGACCTTCAGCCTGCCGGCGGCCGAGATCGCCTTCGCCCAGCCCAAGGTCCCGGTCGGCGTGCCGTCGGCGATCCTGCAACGGCGTCCCGACATCGCCGCCGCCGAGCGCCGCGCCGCCGCCGCCAACGCCCAGATCGGCGTGGCCCAGGCCGCCCGCTTCCCGGCCCTGACCATCGCCGGCCAAGCCGGCTGGCAATCGGCGGGCGGCGTCGACCTGTTCGAAGCGCCCAACGCCCTTTGGTTGCTCGCCCCGCAGATCGCCGGCTCGATCTTCGACGGCGGTCGCCGCAAGGCCGGGGTCGAGGCCGCCAAGGCCGCTCATGCCCAGGCCGCCGAAAACTATCGCGGCGTGGTGCTGGCGGCGTTCCGCAATGTCGAGGACCAGTTGGCCCTGGCCAACCGCCTGGCCGACCAGGCCAAGGATCAGGACGACGCGGTGGCCTCGGCCAAGCGCACCGAGGATCTGGCCATGATCCGCTACCGCCAGGGCGCGGCCACCTATCTGGACGTGGTCACCGCCCAGACGGCGGCGCTGACGGCCGAGCGCGCGTCACTGGTGCTGCAGACCCGCCGCCTGCAAGCCTCCGTCGATCTCGTCCGCGCGCTGGGCGGTGGGCCGGCCTAGCCCGCCGGCGGCTTGGCCGGCTGGCCGTTGATCTTCACGTTGTCGAAGGTCAGGCCATCCACGTAGCGGATGATGTCCTGGCCCGAGACGTCGTTGAACTCGCAGTCGATCAGCCGCACATCGCGGATCGGCGCATTGGCGAAACCTTGCAGGTCCAAGGCGCGTGGGCTGTGGCCGCTGACCAGCCGCTCGACCACCAGGTTGCGGAACACCGGGGCGTACGGCCCGTTGGCGCCTTCCTGGTAGTTGTAGTCGACCGTGATCACCGCCTTGGCCACCTGGCCGACAGCGATGTCGCGCACGTGGATGTTCTCCAGCGTCCCGCCGCGCATGGCGTTGTTCTTGAAGCGGATGGCGATGTCCAGGCGCGGGCTGTCCATCTTGCAGCGCTCGACGAAGACGTTGCGCACCCCGCCGGTGATCTCGCTGCCCAGGGTGACGCCGCCATGGCCGTCCATCATCTGGCAGTCGCGGATGATCACGTTCTCGGTCGGCTTGTTCAGCCGGCGGCCGTCGGCGTTTCGGCCGGACTTGATGGCGATGCAGTCGTCGCCGGTGTCGAACACGCAGCCCTCGATCAGCACGTCGCGACAGGATTCCGGGTCGCAGCCGTCGTTGTTGGGGCCATGGCTGTGGATGTTCAGCTTGCGGACGATGACGTTCTCGCACTCGACCGGATGCACCTCCCACATCGGCGAGCCGATGATCGTCAGGCTCTCGATCAGGACGTTCTTGCAGCGATAAGGTTGGATGAACATCGGCCGGATGGTCGTTCCGGCCCCGAACACCCGCTGGGCGACCGGGACGCCGGCCTCGGCCATCTCGGTCAGGCGCTTGCGGTCGTCGACCACGCCCGGCGGCTTGCGCCGGATCCAATTCCACCAGTGCTCGGCGTCGGCCTGGCCATCCAGCGTGCCCTCGCCGGTCAGGGCGATGTCGTGCTGCTCCAGGGCGTAGATGAAGGGCGAATAGTTGATCAGCTCCACGCCTTCGTGGCGGGTCAGCACGGCCGGCAGATAGGCGGCGGGGTCTTGCAGGAACTTCAGCGTCGCGCCCTTGGCGACGTGCAGCTCAGTCTTGCTCTTCAGGTGGACCGCGCCGGTCAGCCAGACGCCCGCCGGCACGACCGCGCGGCCGCCGCCGGCCTTGGCGGCGGCCTCCAGCGCGGCGGCGATCGCCTTGGTGCAGTCAGCGTCGGGCTTGGCCCCGAACTTGGTGATCGGGAAGTCGCGGCGCGGGATGGTCGGCGGCTTGATCCGGGCCAGGATGGCGTCGGCTTCCTTCCAGGCGTCGTCGCGGCCGGGCGCAGCCAGGGCTGGGAGCCCAGCCAACGCGGCCGTCGAGGCGATCAGTGCGCGGCGGGTCGTGTTCATCGGCTTGGTCCTCACGGCAGCGGCAGGGGATCGCGGCCGCCGCGCCAGGTCCAGCGCACCTGGTCGGGCTGGCCCAGCTTGCGGTCGGCGGCGCGGACGAAGGCCAGCTCCTTGTCGAACTCGGCCTCCTTGAGCGGCACGCCGACGGCGTCGGTCGGGTTGACGAAGGTCACCGGGCGCGGGAATGCCGCCAGGGCCAGGTCCGCCAGCTCATAGCGGCGCAGCACGCCCGGCTGCAGCACCTCGGGCAGCTCGCGCTGGATCGGCTGGTCGACCGCCATGTGGAAGGCGGTCAGGCTATTGTCGGCATAGATCGCCGCCACGCGGTCATCGACCGCGCCGAGGTGCAGCGCGACCGGTCCGAGCGCGCCCAGTCCATAGACGCGGATCGCCTTGGCATCGACGTCGGCGCGGCCCGCCAGCCAGTCCATGGCCAGCACGGCGTCGTCCAGTCGCAGGCCCAGCGGCGTCTTGTTCACCAGCAAGGCCCGGGTGGCCAGCAGATTCCAGTCGCCCAATACCGAGGCCTTGATCTCCTCGGTCCCTCCGGCCCCGCGCGCCACCAGGGTCAGCACCAGGTTGCCGGCCTTGGCCAGGCGGGCGGCTTCGGCCTTCACGGCCTGGGGCTGGCTGGTCAGCAGCAGCACAGCCGGGTGACGCCCCTCGCCTTCCGGCAAGGTGAGCACAGCGTCGGCGAACTGGCCGTCGGCGACCTTCAGGCGCAGGGCGCCGTTCGCGCCCTCCACCGCCTCGGGCGGCGCGGCGCCGGGCTGGGCCGTCGCGAAGGTCACGGCCTGGATGTCGCCCTTCAGCTTCGCACGCAGAGCCGCGACGTCGGCGACCGTGGCCACGACGGGACGCTTGGCCGCCATCTGCTTGGTCCGCGCCGCATTGAGGGTCTGGATCGTCTCGCCGCCGATCGAGGTCGAGATCTGGCCCGTGGGCGTGACCAGCAGCCGATCCGGCGAAAGCCGCGACGGCGCGACGAACGGGCGCTTATCGGGTTCGTTCTTCAGCCACCGTGTGAAGAAGGCGACGATGTCGGACGAGATCGGCGCCAGGGCCCCGTGGCCACCGGGTCCGTAGATCCAGCTCAGCCGGTCCTGCGCGCCATAGAGCTTGTAGACGCCTTTGATCTCCTCGACCGCCGCCTTGGCCCCAGCGAACGGGAACATGTCCTCGGTAGTGGAGACCACGGCATAGGCGCGCGGCGCGGCCATCTCGACAAAATCGGCGATGTCCAGGCCGGCGGCCAAGAAGCCCGGGATCGACTGCTCGCCGTCCTGCGGACCGACGGTGGACAGCAGGTGGTCGAAGTCAGTGACGTAGCAGGCCGTGGCGGTGGCCTTCACCCGCTCGTCCAGAGCCGACAGGAACGCCGTGATCGTGCCGCCGCCCGAGCAGCCGAACGCCCCCAGCCGCTGGGCGTCGACGTCCGGCCGCGCGGCCAGGTAGTCCAGCCCCCGCACGGCGTCCCAGATGAAATAGCGCGAGACGTGGTCACCCACCGGCGCGGTCTGCCAGGCGGCCAGGCTGTGCTCGCCGGTTGGGCGGCCGACCTTGGAGGCCCCCAGCTCCGGATCGTAGTGCTGCAGCCGCTCGCCCTCGGAGACGATGTCATAGGCCAGTACGATCATGCCGGCGCGGGCCAGGTTCACCGCAAAGCCGCGATTGCCGATCTTGCCGTCCAGCCCGTGCCCGGGCGCGACGATGATCGCCGGGAACGGCCCCTTCCCCTTCGGCACGTAGACATTGGCCGTGACGTGATAGCCCGGCAGGCTGTCGTAGGTGATCTTCTCCACCCGGAAGCCGTCCTCCTGGATCACGCCGAAGGTCTTGGCCGCCAGCGGCGCGCGCGTCTGCGGCAGGCCGCCGATCAGCTCCAGCACCTTGGCCTTGTTGCGGGCCTGGCGCGCCTCGGCCTCGGCCTGGGTCTTCAGGCCCGCGACCTCGCCCTGGCGCGCCTTGAGATGCTCGCGGGCCAGCCCGTCGATATAGGCGGTGAGCTCGGCGCGGCCGGTCGCGGCGCTCTGGGCCTGAGCCGAGCCGGCGAAGGCCAGCAGGATCGTGGCGGCGGCCACGGCGGCGCTTCGGGTGTTCCTGGTCATCCACTTCCCCAACTGACACCGGTGTCACGCACTATGCGGCGCGCTCGGCGTTCCTGGTCCCTGATCTTGCGTATGGGATTTCGGAGGGATGCTTGGACCAGCCCGGCGGGCTGTCAATCCACTCTTGCGCCCGCCCCCTACCAGGGAGCGGGCGCGATCGTAGGTCTAGCGCTTGGCAACCTGGCAGCTGAAGCTGGCCGCGTCGTCCGTGGAGCCCTTGCCGTCCCATTGGGCGACCTTGGGATAGGCGCACAGCGGACGGGTCCGGACGGTCTTGGCGGGCATGCCCAGCAGGCCGGCATAGTCGTTATCGGTCTTGGCGGCGATCACGCTCTGCGGCGCCGGACCGCCCTCGACCCAGGCGTCCAGTGTCGCCAGCATGTCGAAACTGTTGGTCCCCGGACCGCCGAAGCAGTGCGACATGCCCGGCACCATGAACAGGCGCGAGAAGGCGTCGGCCGACTTCACCCCCATCTTGGCGCGGACGGCGTCGTAGTACTGGATGGTCGCCAGCGGGGTGATCGCCGCGTCGGACCAGCCGTGGAACAGGATCAGCTTGCCGCCCCGCGCCTTGAACGCCGAGAGGTCGGGATTGTCCGACGCCACGGTAGGGGCGATCGCCTTGGCGGCCTTCAGGTCCTTGTCCAGGTTCAACTGCGCCAATTGCCAGCCGGTGTTCGAATAGACGAAGTTGGCGAAGAACGAGCGGGCGAACGACGGGTGCTGGGCCTTCTCGCCGCTGATCCACAGCGGCCAAGCGCCGGGCGTGGCTTCGCCGCCGGCCGGATAGCCCGGGAACAGCGCCTTACCTTTGGCGTCGCGGGGACCTTGGTAGAGCTTGCGCAGACCCGCGACCTGGGCCGGGGTCAGGCAGTCCTTGGTCTGGCCGTCCTTGCACTGGACCACCACGGGGTCGAAGCGGCAGCGGCGCGGGTCTTCGACCACGCCGTCGGCGACGCCGTCCAGCTTGTCGCACTGGGCCAGGGCCGCCTTCTGGACGATGGCCAGGCTGGCGTCGGGGATGCGGCTCTCGGGGACCTCGTGCATTGCCTTCCACGACCAGGCGAAGCTGCCCATCAGCTTGGTCCAGTTGTTGGCCGGCGCCCCGGCGACGACACCATCGAAGTCGCCTGGGTATCGCTGGACCTCCATCAGCGCCTCGCGCCCGCCGTCCGAGCAGCCGGTGAAGTAGGCGCGGCGCGGACCCTTGCCGTAGTGGGCGGCTATCAGGGCCTTGGCGAAGACGGCGGTCTCGTGGTTGGCGCGGTGGCCCCAGTCGACGATCTTCTCGGGCTGGTTCAGCGCCCAGTCGGCCGAGCCGCCTGCGCCGTCCTCAGTGTGGCCCATGTCGGTGCCGGCCACGGCATAGCCGGCCTTGACCGCAGGGCGCATGGCCAGGCGCGGACCGCCCAGCGTGCCGCCATAGCCGCCATTGCCGGTGGCCATGAACTTGCCGTTCCAGGTCGCCTCGGGCGGCAGCCAGACCTCGACGCGGATCGACGACGACGGCGTCGGGGTCAGGGTGGCGTTCACGCGGCAATAGGCGGCCGAGGCCGGCAGTGGCGGGATGCCAAACACTTCGATCTCCTGCGGCGCGCCCAGGGCCATCGCCTTGACGGCGGTGATGGTCGCGCCGGCGATCTTGACCTTGGCCAGGTCGTCGCAAGGCGTGGCGGCATGAGCCTGGCCAGCCAGGGCCAGTGTTCCCAGAACGGCCAGGGGAGCGGCCAGATAAGCGGCGCGGGTCATTGGATCACCGTCTCTTGCAGCGAAAGCTTGGTGGGGGCGACCGGCGCGTCGGCCGAGCGGGCGGCGATCTCGGCCACCATCCTCTCGTGCGACGCGCGGGTGATGGGATAGAGGGCGATCAGGCCTGCCGAGGCCAGGCCGCCGGCCAGCGGGATCCAGAACATCATCGCCTTGATGCCGGCCAGGGTCTCGGGGCTCTGCGGCGCGTTAGGGACGTAGCCGACGTGGGTCAGGGCGATGCCGAGGAATCCCGCGCCCAGGCCCAGGGCCGCCTTCTGGCCCAGCACGACCAGGCCGAAGACCATGGACTCGGTGCGCACCCCGGTGCGCCATTCGCCGTACTCGACGGTGTCGGGCAGCATGCCCCAGAAGCAGACGACGTAGGACGCCAGGCCCATGGCCTGCAGCACCACGGCGGCGAACAGCGGCACGACGCCATGGCCGTCGGCCAGGTGCCAGACGACAAGACCCGCCAGGCCCGGGACCGCGCCGATCAGCCAGGCCGCGCGCTTGCCCGCCAAGCGCACGATCACCGCAAAGGCCGGCACGCAGATCGCCGCCGTCAGGGCGCCGATGGCCAGGGCCGCGCTGCCCAGCTTGGCGTCGCCGATCACGTACTTGAAGTAATAGAGCAGGTTCTTCGAGAACATCGTGCCTGAGAACGCGCTCAACACGACCGCGCCCAGCACCAGCATCAGGGCCTTGTTGGCCGCCAGGCTACGCAGGACGTCGCGGATCGGACGCGGCGGCAAGGCTTCCTCCTCGACCGCGTCCAGCCCGCGCGCGGCCCAGGCCACGGCCAGCAGGCACAGGGCGGCGATCACGCCATAGGCCGCCGCCAGGATCATCCAGCCCCGACGCGGCGCCTCGGGCGTCGACAGAGCCTGGGCCAGCGGCAGGGTCAGGGCCGCGACGGCGATGGCCGCCAGGGTGCCGAACACCATCCGCACGCCGGCCATGTCGCCGCGCTGAGTACTGTCACGGGTGATGCGGGCGAACAGCGCCGCATAGGGGATCGAGACCACCGCATAGAGCGTGCGGAACAGCAGGTGGGTCACGGCGGCGAAGACGATCGCGCCCGCGCCGGGCCAGACCGGTCCCGCGAACACCGCCACGAAGCCGAGCGCCAGCGGAGCGCCCCCCAGAAGCAGATAAGGCCGATACCGGCCCATGCGGGTGCGGGTGCGGTCGACCAGTACGCCCAGGATAGGATCCAGGGCCGCGTCCCAGATCAGGGCCGCCATGTAGATGAAGCCGGCCGTCGCCGCCGGCAGGTCCAGCACGTCCGTATAGAAGAACAGCAGGTAGAGCCCGGCCGTCTGCCAATACAGGTTGAAGCCGAAATCCCCGACGCCGATCGCCGCCTTCCGGACAGCCGTCAGCCGAGGCTCATCACCCCGCGTCACGCTTGGCATTCCCTTACCCGCCTCCCCGTTCGGGGCTGGACCAACCGGCGCGCCCCGTTTATTCACCACTTGTATAACGAAATCACAATGCCCCCGGGGGAACGGAATGTCAAAGCCGTCGATCGATGTTCGTGGAAGCCGTTTCGTGGACGCCTACGGGCGTCACGCGATCCTGCGCGGGGTCAATCTGGGAGGCGACTGCAAGGTCCCCTGGCCCGACGGCGGCACCGACCGGCCCAGCGACTTTTCCGACCACCGGACGGTCAGTTTCGTGGGCCGTCCCTTCCCGCTGGAAGAGGCCGACGCGCATCTGGCCCGCATCGCCCGCTGGGGCTTCAACACCCTGCGCCTGCTGACCACCTGGGAGGCCGTCGAGCACGCGGGCCCTGGCCAATATGACGAGGCCTATCTCGACTACTTCGCGGCCGTCGTGGAGCGCGCCCAGGCCCACGGCCTGTTCGTCTTCATCGACTTCCACCAGGACGTCTGGAGCCGGATGAGCGGCGGCGACGGCGCGCCCGGCTGGGTGTTCGAGGCCCTGGGCCTGGACTTCACCCAGTTCGACGCCGCCGACGCGGCGCACGTCATGCAGCACCGCTACGACTACGCCAGCGAGGAGCGGCGGCAGGAAGACCGCTATCCGATGATGAGCTGGGCCAGCAACTACCGCCTGGCCGCCAACTGTATCGCCTGGACGGCCTTCTTCGCCGGCGAGATGCTGACGCCGGACTGGACGGTCGAGGGCCGCAACGTCCAGCGCTTCCTGCAGGACCATTATCTGGGCGCCATGACCGCCGTGGCGCGCCGCGTGGCGCATCTGGACAACGTCATCGGCTTCGACAGCTTCAACGAGCCGGGCCTGGGCTGGGTCGGCCTGCCGATGAGCGCCCCGCGCCTGCGGGCGAGCCCGGAAGATCCCCTGCCCGTCTGGCCCGGCCAGGCCTGGACGCCACTGGACGGACTACGCGCCGCGCGCGGCCGCACGGTCGAGGTGGCCGAGCTGGGCTGGAGCGACGAGCGCGGCGTGCTGCGCGTGCTGGGCCGGAGGACGGCCAACGAAGCTGGCGTCTCGATCTGGCGGGGCGACGGTCCCGACCCGTTCGAACGAGCCGGCGCCTGGCGCTTCGACGAGGACGGCGACCTGGTGCTGGACGAGGACTTCTTCCGCCGGCGCGACGGTCAGCCGATCGACCACGAGGCCCAGTGCATGGCCCCGTTCTTCGCCCGCGTGGCCGAAACCATCCGTGCGGTGCGACCCGACTGGCTGCTGTTCGCCGAGCTGTGCCCCTATCTGATCGGCACCGGCCGGACCTTCCCGGAGGCGATGCCTGCGCGCAGTGTCAACGCCAGCCACTGGTACGACATCGACATCCTGCGCAAGAAGCGCTTCGGCCCCGACCAAGACGTCGATGCGCTGCGGACCAAGTACTTCAACCAGATGGCCTACATCTCGTGGCTCGGCACCAAGGTCGGGGCCGAGGGCGCGCCGACCCTGATCGGCGAGTTCGGCATCCCCTACGACCTGAACCACGGCGAGGCCTTCGAAGCCTGGGCGCGGGGCGAGCGTGGCGAAGGCGTCTGGACCGCTCACGCCGAGGCCCTGTCATTGATGTACGACGCCCTGGACGCCCTGCAGCTGTCCTCCACCCAGTGGAACTACACGGCCAGCAACCGCAACGATCTGCGGGTGGGCGACGGCTGGAACCAGGAGGACCTGTCGATCTTCTCGCCGGACCAGATCGATGGGCCCTCGCCAAACGATCCCGACGCTGGGGCTCGCGCCCTGCTGGGCTTCTGCCGCCCCTATGCCCAGCTGACCCAGGGCGAGATCACGGCCATGCGCTATGCCGACGATCGCTTCGAGCTGTCGCTGGAGGCCGATCCGGACATCGCCGCCCCGACCGAAATCTACGTGCCAAACGTCCGGTTCTCCGGTGGCGTTATCGTGCGTGTGTCGCAAACCTTGGTCCGCTGGCGTCACGATCCTGCCACCCAGCGGCTGCTGGTTTGGGCCGACCTCGCCGGGCCGCTGTCGATCGTCGTCGAACCCGCCTGATCGCTACGAAAAAGGCCGGAGGGCAGAAACCCTCCGGCCGGTAGTTTCGCCTTAGTCGATGAACCTCAGTAGCGGAGGTTCAGGGTCACGCCATAGCGGCGGAACGCATCGCCCGTCAGCACCTGGCTGTAGTCGCCTTTGCCGCCGAACGGGGTGGTGAAGAGCGCGCTGGGGAAGCGCTGGTCGGTCAGGTTCTTGCCCCACACGGCGATCCGCCAGTGGTCGTCCTCGGCCCCGACGCCCAGCTGAGCGCCCAGGATGCCATAGCTCTCGACCCGCGTGCTGGGATCGCCGGTGGCCGAGGCGTTGTATCCGTCGCGCCAGCCGTAGTCGGCCGAGGCGTTCAACTGCAGGCCATGGCCGATCGAGCGTTCATAGACGGCCGCCAAGCTGGTCTTCCACTTCGACGTGCCGCTCAGCGACTTGCCCGAGGCGTCGAAGCCGTAGAGGCCCGGCGCGATCAGCACGCAGCCCGTCGGCGTGGTCAGCGGGTCGCACGAGATCGGCGCGAACTTGCCGTACTGCGCGTCGATATAGGCCGCCGAGGCGGTGATCAGCAGGCCCGGCGCCAGGACCGCCGTCAGGTCGCCCTCGAGACCCTTGGTCTTGAGGACGCCGGCATTGATCGTGCGGAAAGCCGGCGGGGTCAGGGTGAAGTCGACGGTCTGGGCCTGGTAGTCGTCGAACTTGGTCGAGAAGGCCGCCACGTTCAGCACCGCCAGACCGCCAAGCAGCGTGG
>Ga0164241_10000257_pt1 | contig 119027 bp, 117 predicted proteins | sample OricomyardsoilBY_FD_108780 | JGI IMG/M metagenome (GOLD analysis project Ga0164241, IMG submission 108780) | Backyard soil microbial communities from Emeryville, California, USA - Original compost - Back yard soil (BY) | ecosystem: Environmental > Terrestrial > Soil > Unclassified | place... | reverse complement strand
GGCGCGGTGATCGAGCTTGATTCGCGCCAGGAAGACGCCGTAACCGTACTGGCCAACGACCGCCCGGTCGCCAAAGGCGAAATCGTCATCCATGGCGACAAGATTGGGGTCTCCATCACGGAACTCCTGCGGTCCTACCAATAACACGAAACATACGTGTGGAATAATATATTCCCCACTCAATCCTTGCATTTTATAGGGGTGGTGCGTACTTCTTCTGTAAGACCCCGCAAATTTCCGCGGGGACCAGAGGATTTCATGCTCCCGATTGTCTTCAACCCCGCATCCATCGCCGTAGGTCTGGCAGGCGCGGGGGAGGGCTGGGCCCGCCGACAGTCCTTGCTGGAAAGCGCAGGGATCGAGCCCCGCACAATCGCGCCGGACGCCGCTGAAACCGCCCTCAAACCCCTCACCATCCTGTTCGTGGCCGGTCTCGACCTCGCAACCTCCACAGGCCTCGCTGAGCGCGCCCGCAAGGCCGGTGTGCCGGTGAATGTGGAAGATGTGCCAGACCTCTGCGATTTCCATGTCCCCGCCACGGTGCGCCGTGGCGACCTGCTTCTGACCGTCTCCACCGGTGGCCGCGCCCCCGGCCTGTCCCGCATCCTGCGCGAATGGCTGGAATCCCGCTTCGGCGAGGCATGGGAGGCCCGGCTCGACGATCTGAGCACCGCCCGCGCCACTTGGCGGGACAATGGCCTCACCCCCCCACAAGTATCCCAAAACACGCGCGATCTGGTCGCCCGCAAAGGATGGCTATCATGAGCGGCGCAACTGTCACGGTGATCGACCGCACGCGGGGCCTCTCGCCCCATGCCTTCGACCGCACCTCCGCCACCGGCATCGACCCGGCCATGGCCGCAAAACTCGCCACCCTGCAAAGCGCGGCACAGGGACGGGATGCGCATGGCATCCTCGAACTGGCGCTGACGGGCGAATTCGCAGGCAAATCCGCCGTGGTTTCGTCCTTCGGCTCGGAATCGGTGGTGCTGCTGCATCTGGTGGCGCAGATTGATCCGTCCGCCCCAGTGATCTTCCTCAACACCGGCAAACTGTTCGGGGAAACGCTGCGCTATCGCGACCGCCTGCAAGACCAGCTCGGCCTCACAGACATCCGCTCCATCGGCCCACACCCCGCCGATCGCGCCAAACTCGATCCCGAAGGCACGCTCTGGTCTCAAAGTACCGATGCCTGCTGCAATTTCCGCAAAGTCCTGCCGCTCAAACACGCGCTGGAAGGCTTCAGCGCCCAGATCACAGGCCGCAAACGCTTTCAAACCAACGCCCGCCTGCAAATGGAGCCGGTAGAGTTCTTTGAAGGCCGCTTCCGCTTCAACCCGCTGACCGATTGGACGCTGGCGGACATCCAGGCCTACATGGCCAAACACGATCTCCCCGCCCACCCGCTGGTGGAAGACGGCTACCCCTCCATCGGCTGCATGCCCTGCACCCGCCGCGTCCTGTCGGGGGAAAGCTACCGCGATGGCCGCTGGTCCGGGCAGGACAAGGACGAATGCGGCATCCACACCGGCGTGGACGGCGAAGGCATCTGATCCCCAAACCCATCTGTCATCCCCGGTGAAGCGCGGAGGGAAGGGAAACCAGGCGTCAAACACCTGGGGCCGGTCTTTGCCTTGGCTCAAATTGCCCCAAAGCGAAATAAGGCGATAAACGCCGCTTCCCATTCGCGAAAGCCTTTGCTACACCCCGCCGCCTACCTGATTTTCTGACGATGTGCGGTCGTGGCGGAATTGGTAGACGCACTACCTTGAGGTGGTAGCGCCGCAAGGCGTGGAAGTTCGAGTCTTCTCGACCGCACCAAAATTTTACAAGACGTTAATTTAACGTGAAAATATTTGCCCGCACCCAGGTGGTGGTACGTCCGTATACGGAGAAATCCCGGCTCAATCCCACCAAACGCTGTACGGGGTGAACCCGGCATTCGGTTCAGGCGCGGAGTTTGGCTTCCCATAGATCCATCCTGCCGTCACTTCATCAAACCGCATGTCTTCCAAAGCTGCTTCGATTTCGCTCTGTTGCAGCGAGGATATGACATACACAGTGTCGGTGTATGGCCAACTATTCTCGTCATCTGCATCAGCTATACGGACCCACACGTCCTGAACCTCGGGCCTCGCGCAGAGCATGGCGAATTTCTGGTGAAACTCCGCGATTGGGGGTTGGTCGTCACCCAAGTTACAGCCAATAGAACCAGGGTCATCGTTTCCCTCAAAAAACAATTCGAGTGGGACAGCGATTTCTCCGCCCGTATTCTTTTGTCGAGCAATCTCAGCAGCTAGGCGAGAGCGTGCCTGCATATCCATGGCGTTCGTCTCCGGGGGCATAGGAGCCAGAGGATGTTAAACGCATTTTGATGGCCCGTTCTATGTGTTCGATCTCACGACCGCTGCACCAGAGCGCCGTTCCGTTTTATATGTTGAGGGCATGTTCGGGCACGCAGTTCTTGGCGGTTTTTGCCGTTCAGTAGCCCCAAAACTGTAAGCTTGGGTTTCATTCAGGTTTCTGTTAACTAAGAATAACGCCATAAATGAAGTCTCGGCATGAGTCATGCATGAAATCGTGAGTGGTAATTACTTTGCGTGTCACCTGACGCGATAAGAAGGACGCATTTTATGAAACTCAACTCGTTCGGTACTGCTGTTTTCAGCGGCTTCTTGGCACTAACGGCACTGTCTACCGCGGCGCAGGCCGGCCCGACCTATACGTTCAACACCAGCGAAGGTGTGCAGCCGTCGAACGCTGGCCTCATCACAATCACCCAGAACGACGCCAACTCCGTCATCGTGAGTGTGGACCTGGCATCCGGCTACGGCTTCCTCAACACAGGTGGGCCGCACACGCCGTTCGCCTTCCAGCTTTCGGGCTCCGGGACGCTCAGCATCTCCTTTACCTCGCCTCTCAATGGCTCGTATGCGGATGGCACGTTCAGTTTGAACACCGCCGGTGGCAGCAATACGCCATTTGGCGCCTTCAACGTCGCGATCGATAGCTCGGCCGGTAACGGTTCCGGCAAGGCGTTTTACAACGACCTCGTGTTCACGCTGACGCGCACAGGCGGCCTCAGCACAGACGATTTTGTGAAGAACGCAAGTGGCGCGTATTTCTCTGCCGACCTCACAGATGGCAAAAATACTGGAGCGCAAGCTTGGAAAGGCCGGACCACTACGGACGTGCCCCCTCCTAACAATCCCGTGCCAGAGCCGCTGACACTGGCGCTGTTTGGCGCAGGCCTTGCCGGGCTGGCCGCAACCCGCCGCCGTCACAAAGCCTGATCGACCAAGATCAAATTCAAAAAGCCGCTCACCTCCGGGTGGGCGGCTTTTCTGTGTTTGGGTGCCGCTGCACACGGGACATGCTGACACCCTTGCCAGCATCAAAAATAAGCTAGACTGAGTCCCGAGAAACATCGGCGCTCCGTCATGATCCCCAACAGCTACCCCACCCTCGATTTCGACCTCGGCGACACCGCCGACATGCTGCGCGATTCCGTGCGCAGCTTCACGTCAGACAAAATCACCCCCCGCGCGGATGAGATCGACAAATCCAACACCTTCCCCCGCGAGCTCTGGCCCGAACTCGGCAAGCTCGGCGTCCTCGGCGTGACGGTGGAGGAGGAATATGGCGGGGCAGGGCTCGGCTATCTCGAACATGTCGTGGCGATGGAAGAAATCAGCCGCGGCTCGGCCAGCATCGGCCTGTCCTACGGCGCGCACTCCAATCTCTGCGTCAACCAGATCCGCCGCAACGGCAGCGAAGAACAGAAGCGCCGCTACCTCCCCAAACTCATCTCCGGCGAACATCTCGGCGCGCTCGCCATGAGCGAAACCGGCTCCGGCTCCGATGTCGTCTCGCTGAAATTGAAGGCAGAGAAAAAAGGCAGCCGCTACATCCTCAACGGCACCAAAATGTGGATCACCAACGGCCCGCAAGCCGACACGCTGGTCGTCTACGCCCGCACCGATCCGACGCCCGGCCCACGTGGGCTAACCGCCTTCCTGATCGAGAAAGGCTTCAAAGGCTTCACCACCGCCCAGAAGCTCGACAAGCTGGGGATGCGCGGCAGCGACACCGGCGAGTTGGTGTTCGAAGATTGCGAAGTGCCGGAAGAAAACATCCTGAGCCGCGAAGGCGAGGGCGCCCGCATCCTGATGAGCGGGCTGGATTACGAACGCGCCGTCCTCGCCGCAGGCCCCATCGGCATCATGCAGAACTGCCTGGACGTGGTGATCCCCTATCTCCACGACCGCAAACAGTTCGGCCAATCCATCGGCAGCTTCCAGCTCATGCAGGGCAAGCTGGCGGACATGTATGTCGCCCTCTCCACCACACGGGCCTATGTCTATGCCGTGGCAAAAGCGTGTGATCGCGGCCAGACCACCCGCAAAGATGCAGCAGGCGCCATCCTCTACGCCGCTGAAAAGGCGACATGGATGGCGCTGGAAGCCATCCAGTGCCTAGGTGGCAATGGCTACATCAACGATTTCTCGACAGGCCGCCTGCTGCGCGATGCCAAGCTCTACGAAATCGGCGCCGGAACATCCGAAATCCGCCGCTGGCTGATCGGCCGCGAATTGTTCGAGGAAACCACCTGAAGCCTTCCCGCTCCCTCGCGCAGCTTGTTAAGCTCCCGCATCAAGCCATTCAAAAACCGGGAGAAATACCATGATCGACCTGCACCACGTCGCCACCCCAAACGGCCACAAGGTCTCCATCGCGCTGGAAGAAATGGGGCTGCCCTATCGCATCATCCAGTACAATATGCTGGGCGGGGATCACTTCACCCCGGAATTCAGAAAAATAAACCCAAACAACAAATTGCCCGCCATTGTTGATACCGAACCTTCAGATGGAAAAGGCCCCTTCGCCGTGTTTGAAACCGGCGCGATCCTCATCTATCTGGCCGAAAAATCCGGCAAACTCCTGCCAACAGACCTGCGCCGCCGCAGCCTCGCGCTGCAATGGCTGATCTGGCAGATGGCAGGCCTCGGCCCCATGCACGGACAAGCGCACCACTTCATCCGCTACGCACCGGAAGGCCAGACCTACGGCATAGAGCGCTACAGCAAGGAAGCCCGCCGCCTCCTGCATGTGCTGGAGTATCGCTTGAACGAAGCCGAGTATCTCGCTGAAGAGTATTCCATTGCTGACATCGCCTGCTGGCCCTGGGTCCGCGCCACACGGATGATCGACATTGATCTGGCCGAATTCCCCGCCGTGCAAAAATGGTGGAACACCATCAACGAGCGCCCCGCCATCCTCGCAGGCACCGGCAGCAAAGACCTCGCCACGCCTGCCAGCTACGGCCAGAAGCGCGCGGTGCTGACACCGGACCAATGGTCCAACCTGTTCGGTGAGCGTATGCTCGCCGCATCCCAAAAGAGGTAAACAATGCCCCACGAAGTCGTCATCCTGTCCGCCGCCCGCACACCCATGGGCGGCTTCCAGGGCGAGTTATCCGGCACAACCGCGCCAGAACTCGGCGCAGCCGCCATCCGCGCCGCTGTCGAACGCGCTAAAATAGCGCCCGACACGGTGGACGAAACGCTGATGGGCAACGTCCTGTCCGCCGGTGTCGGCCAGGCCCCCGCCCGTCAGGCGTCGATCTTCGCCGGAATCCCCAACACCGTGCCCTGCACAACCATCTCCAAAGTCTGCGGCTCGGGCATGAAAGCGGTGATGCTCGCCGCCAATCAACTTGCCTTGGGCCGCAGCATCATCGTCGTCGCAGGCGGCATGGAGAGCATGACCAATTCCCCCTATCTCCTGCCCAAAGCCCGTGGCGGTTACCGCCTCGGCCATGGCGAGGTGAAAGACCACATGTTTCTGGATGGTCTGGAAGACGCCTATGAACACCGCCTGATGGGCACCTACGGGGAAGATGCCGCCCGCCACTACCAGTTCACCCGCGAAGATCAGGATGCCTACGCAATAGAATCCCTCACCCGCGCCAAACGCGCCGTAAACGAGGGCGCCTTCAAAGCCGAAATCACCCCCGTCAAAGTCCAAACCCGCAAAGGCGAGATAGAGGTCCGGGACGACGAACAACCCGGCAAAGCCGACCCCGCCAAAATCCCCACGCTAAAACCCGCCTTCGGCAAAGACGGCACCGTCACCGCCGCCAGCTCCGCCTCGATCTCAGATGGCGCCGCCGCTCTAGTCCTCGCCCGCGCCGACATCGCCAAAGAGCGCGGCCTCAAACCCATCGCCCGCATCGTCGCCCAAGCCAGCAACGCCCACGAACCCCGCTGGTTCACCACAGCCCCCGTCGGCGCCATTCAAAAAGCACTGCAACAAGCAGGCTGGACAACAAACGACGTAGACCTGTTCGAAATCAACGAAGCCTTCGCCAACGTCCCCATGATCGCCATGCGAGATCTCGGCCTCGACCACGCCAAAGTCAACGTAAACGGCGGCGCCTGCGCCCTCGGTCACCCCATCGGCGCGAGCGGCGCCCGCATCATCGTCACCCTCATCAACGCCTTAAAAGCCCGCGATAAGAAACGCGGCATAGCCAGCCTCTGCATCGGCGGTGGCGAAGCCACAGCGGTCGCTATAGAATTGCTATGACACAATCATTCATTCACCTCCCCCTTGCGGGGAGGTCGGAGCACGCAGTGCTCCGGGTGGGGGGCCGCTCGTGACGCAACTTAAATCCAACATCACCACCACCTCCCCAACCTTCAAATCCAACGCCACCACCATGTCCGCGCTGGTCCACGACCTCCAAACCCGCATGGCAACCGCAGCGTTGGGCGGCGACGAACGCTCCCGCAACCGCCACATCGAGCGCGGCAAACTCCTCCCCCGCGAGCGCGTCGAACGCTTGATCGACCCCGGCACCCCCTTCCTCGAACTCTCCCCCCTCGCGGCGAACGACATGTATGGCGGAGACATCCACGCCGCCGGCATCATCACCGGCATAGGCCGCGTGTCGGGCCGCGAATGTGTCATCATCTGCAACGACGCCACCATCAAAGGCGGCACCTACTATCCCATCACCGTCAAAAAACACCTGCGCGCACAAGAGATCGCACAACAAAACCGCCTGCCATGCATCTATCTGGTGGATAGCGGCGGCGCGAACCTGCCCAACCAAGCCGAAATTTTCCCCGACCGCGAACATTTCGGCAGAATCTTTTTCAACCAGGCAAACATGAGCGCCGCAGGCATCCCGCAAATCGCATCCGTCATGGGCTCCTGCACCGCAGGCGGCGCCTATGTGCCCGCGATGAGCGATGAAACCATCATCGTCAAAAACCAGGGCACCATCTTCCTCGCCGGTCCCCCACTGGTAAAAGCCGCCACCGGCGAAATCGTGACAGCGGAAGACCTCGGCGGCGCAGACGTCCACGCCAAAATCTCCGGCGTCGCCGATCACTATGCGAACAACGACGAACACGCCCTAGCCATCGCCCGCCAGATCGCGAGCAATCTGAACACAAAAAAACAGCCCAACATCCCCATCGCCACCCCACGCCCGCCAACTTATGACACGGCAGAACTGGACGGCATCATCCCCCCAACCCTCGCCACCCAATATGACGTGCGCGAAGTCATCGCCCGCATCGTCGATGGTTCTGAACTGGATGAATTCAAAAAAACCTACGGCACCACCATCGTCACCGGCTTCGCCCGTATCGAAGGCATTCCAGTGGGCATCGTCGCCAACAACGGAATCCTCTTTTCAGAATCCGCATTAAAAGCCGCCCATTTCATCGAACTATGCAGCCAACGCAAAATCCCGCTGCTGTTCCTGCAAAACATTTCCGGTTTCATGGTCGGCCGCAAATATGAAAATGGCGGCATTGCCAAAGACGGCGCAAAAATGGTCACCGCCGTCGCCTGCGCCCAAGTGCCAAAAATCACCCTCATCATCGGCGGCTCCTACGGCGCAGGCAATTACGGCATGTGCGGCCGAGCCTATTCCCCGCGTTTTTTATTCTCCTGGCCCAACAGCCGCATCTCGGTGATGGGCGGCGAACAAGCCGCCAGCGTGCTAGCCACAGTAAATCGCGACGCCGAAACCTGGACCCCAGAACAAGCCGAAGCCTTCAAAGCCCCCATCCGCCAAAAATACGAAGACGAAGGCAACCCCTACTACGCAACAGCAAGACTTTGGGACGACGGCATCATAGCCCCCTCAGACACCCGCCGCGTGCTGGCCCTGGCCTTCTCCGCCTGCCTCAACGCCCCCATAGAAAAAACAAAATTCGGCGTCTTCCGCATGTAACCCGCTGCGCATGTAACCTGCTGCGCATGTAATTTTCTTTGTCATCCCCGGCGAGCGCAGCGAGGGAAGGGGACCCAGGCGTCAAACACACCCTCAATTCCCCACCACCTAATTCACGACTCCCGCAACACCGCATCAAACCGCTTCGCCAAAGTATGCGCATCCCCCGGCCACCGCGCGGACAAATAATTCCCATCCCGCACAACAAAAGCAGGCGTCTCATCCTCAACCGTATCGCGCGCCAACCCCAACGTCTTACGCCGGTAAAACGCATCCCCAGACTGCACATCACAAAAATCTTCTACCCGCTCCAAAGCCCGCGTCACCTCAGCCTCAACACTCATAAACCCCGCCGCCTCGCCCCCAATCTCAGAATAGGTGCGATAATAATCCGGCTCCCAAAACCGCCCCACACGCCCAATCCCCCAGGCCGCACGCTCCTGCTTCCACGTCAGCGCCGTTGTCTTGCGGCCATAAAGCACCGAACGCCCCGTCGCCGGATCAACACTACGCGCCGCCAGCAAAACTCCATGGCAGATCGCCGCCACAGGCTTGCCCGCAGTCATGAAATCCACAACAAGCCCCTGCAACACCCCGCTTTCCAAATACCGCCGCATCCCCGCAGCCCTGTGCCCGCCCGGCAAAAACAACCCGTCAAAATCCGCCGCCTCCAGCCGCACCCATTTCTTCGGCGCGCGAAACTTCCCGTTCTCCAGCATGTCGGCATAGGCCGCCCGCGCCGCCCCATTGGCCCCCAACATCCGCCCAATCACCCGCACCCGCCCGAGCAGCGGCACAGCCGACCAAGGGTCGAGCCCGCGCCCCGTCACCATAATTGCGTCGCCCGCACCGGGCCGCCCGCTCTCCGTGGCAAAGGTGATCGCATGGCCCCGCTCGCGCAAAACCCGCCAGGTCACAGCCACTTCAGTAGGGTCAAAATCCCGGTCGGGAATGGGAATGAGAATACGCGCCATGCCTCCCTCAATACCCTGAAACCCCGCCCGCCAGAAGCGGTTGCGGGAGAAGCCCCACGCCGCTAAGAAAATCACATGCTGAAATCCCTGCTGATCGCCAATCGTGGAGAAATCGCCACCCGCGTCATGCGCACCGCGCAGCGCCTGGGGCTCCGCACCATCGCCGTCTATTCGGATGCGGATAAAAACGCCCTCCACACCACTATGGCCGATGAAGCCGTCCATATCGGCCCGTCAGAGGCGCGCGAAAGCTACCTCAACATTGAAAAGATCATCGCCGCCGCAAAGCAAACCGGCGCAGAGGCCATCCACCCCGGCTACGGCTTCCTCTCTGAAAATGCGGATTTCGCGCAAGCCTGCACGGATGCGAACATCATTTTCGTCGGCCCACCACCATCGGCCATCTGCGCCATGGGCCTCAAAGACCGCGCCAAAGCGCTGATGCAACGCGCAGGCGTGCCCATCGTCCCCGGCTATATGGGCGACAATCAATCCGCCACCCACCTCGCCGCCGAAGCACAAAAAATCGGCTACCCCGTCCTCATCAAGGCAGTCGCCGGCGGCGGCGGCAAAGGCATGCGCAAAGTCGAAAGCGCCACCGGCTTCGCAGCCGCCCTCACCAGCGCCCAGCGCGAAGCCAAATCATCGTTCAACGACGACCGCGTGCTGATCGAAAAATACGTCACACGCCCCCGCCACATCGAAGTGCAAATCTTCGCCGACGCCCATGGCAACGCCGTACATTTGTTCGAGCGTGATTGCTCCCTGCAACGCCGCCACCAAAAGGTGATCGAAGAAGCCCCAGCCCCCGGCATGAGCGAGGAGATGCGTGGCATCATCGGCGCCGCCGCCGTCAAAGCCGCCCAAGCCGTGAACTATGTCGGCGCAGGCACGATAGAATTCATCGCCGATGCATCAGACGGCCTAAAACCAGACCGCATCTGGTTCATGGAAATGAACACCCGCCTGCAAGTCGAACACCCGGTGACAGAAGCCATCACCGGCCTCGATCTCGTCGAATGGCAATTACAAATCGCCTCAGGCCGCAAACTCCCCAAACAACAGCACGAACTCAAAATCCATGGCCACGCCATCGAAGCCCGCCTCTACGCCGAAGACCCGTACAAAGGCTTCCTGCCTTCCATCGGCAAACTCGAACGCCTGCGCATCGCGGAAGACAACAACATCCGCAACGACACCGGCGTCCGCGAAGGCGACATCGTCACCCCCTTCTACGACCCGATGATCGCCAAGGTCATCGCGTGGAGCGAAGACCGCAGCACCGCCATCACCGCCCTCGCATCCGCACTCGCCCATAGCCAGATAGCAGGCGTCGCCACCAACTCAGGCTTCCTCGTCCGCACCCTGCGCAACACAGATTTCGCCGCCGCCGACATCGACACCGGCTTCATAGATCGCCACCTGACCGCGCTCATCACCCCGCCACCAGCAGAAGCCGCCGCCATCGCTGCCGCAAACTTCCTCCTGGCCGAACGTAACAACCCCACGCCCGATCCGTGGAGCGCCAGGGACGGTTTCCGCCTCAGCGGCGACGCCAAAGAACACATCGCCTTGATGCATGCCGATCACCGCATCGACATCGAAGTGGTGCACAGCCGCAGCGGAACCACCATCGCAGGCGCCGCCTCAACACACCCCGGAAATGTCACACGCCTCGCCAATGGCAATCTCGCAGTCATGCAAAACGGCGACACGCACATCTTCGCCCTCCACAACCCGCTGGATGCAGAAGATTCAACCTCCGGCGCAACAGACCGCATCACCGCCCCCATGCCGGGCAAAATCATCCAGCTTCTGGTGAAAGCGGGGCAGCGTGTGCAACGCGGCACCCCGCTCGCCGTTTTAGAAGCGATGAAAATGGAAAACACCCTCACCGCAAAAGCCAATGCCACGGTCGCTGAAGTCGCCGTCAGCCTGGGCGATCAGGTTGGGGAGGGCGCGCTCATCCTGCGCTTCGAACCCGAGCCCGAGAAATGACGCTGCACATCCTCAAACTCTGCGTCGGTGTGGACACGGTGGAAGAGTTAGCCAAATGGGAGCGCAGCTTCCTCAAAGCGCAAAAAACACGCGGCAAGAAAAAGCCGGAACTGATGCACGTCACCCGCCAAACACCCAAACGCGCCGATGACATCCTCAATGGCGGCTCACTTTACTGGGTCATCAAAGGCCAAATCGCCGTACGCCAAAAAATTCTCGAACTGCGCCCCGTAACTCGTGGCGGCACCCCGCATTGCGGCATCGTCTACGATAAAACACTGGTCCCCGTGCAACGCCGCGTCCAACGTGCCTTCCAAGGCTGGCGCTATTTAAACCCGCAAGACGCCCCACCAGATGCAAGCGGCGGCAAAGGCGGAGAAGGCCTCCCCGAATCCCTGAAAGCTGAACTAGTAACCCTCGGCCTACTTTAAAAACTTACTATCTGTATTTTTCGCTTGTCATCCCCGGCGAACGATTATCTCTATTTGTCATTCCCGGCGACCCCGGCCTTGAGCCGGGGGAGGGAAGGGAACCCAGGCGCCTAAAACAAACACCCCCGCACGTTTTCAAACCCCCATATTATCAATCAACCGCGTCGCCCCAACCTTCGCCGCCGCCAAAATCCGTAACTGTCCCCCTAGCCCCCGCACCGGCTTCAACGTCACCGCATCGCGAATGGCAACATAATCCACCGAAGAAAACCCCGCCCGCAAAAGCCCGTTCGCCGCATCCGCCTCAACGCCCGCAATGTCGCTGCCACCACGCGCCAGCCCCGCCGCTTCGGCAAGGATCACATTCATCCGCCCCGCGATCACCCGCTCCGCAGGTTTCAAATACGCATTGCGCGAAGACATGGCGAGCCCATCCGCCTCCCGCAAAATCGCGCCACCCAAAATCTCGATTCCCATTCCCAGATCCCGCACCATCTGGCGAATGACGAGAAGCTGCTGAAAATCCTTCTCCCCAAAAATCGTCACATCCGGCATCGCCGCCAACAACAGCTTGGAAACAACCGTCGCCACGCCGCCAAAAAAATGCGGCCGGTAATCGCTCTCCAACCCCTCGCTCGGCCCGCCCACCTCAAGCCGCGTGGCAAACCCGTGCGGATACATCTCCGCCACCGAAGGCGCAAAAATCAGCGAAGCAGGCGTCGCACCCAGCAAGCCCCGGTCACTTTCCAGATCGCGCGGATAACGATCAAAATCTTCATGCGGCGCAAACTGCGCCGGGTTCACAAAAATACTCACCACAACCTTTTGCGCAGTCTTTCCAATCTCGCGCACCAGCGAAAGATGCCCCTCATGCAAAGCCCCCATGGTGGGAACAAGCCCAACCTGCGCGCCACCCGCACGAAATCCGGCAATACGGGCACGCAAATCCGAAACAGTCGTCACAATGTCAGCGGTCATGGCGGGGCGTGGCTATCTGGGCTAGGATCATCAGGCCCTTCGATAGCACAGCCCCCATGCTGTTGGAAAACCTGCGCCAAAAAATTTCCGCAAACTATTTTGCCGAAGAAAACGCGACCGCCGAAAACCTCCTCGTCCACGCCCGCCTCACCCCGGCGCAACATGCAACGTCCCAGTCTCTCGCCCACACGCTCGTCGCCACCATGCGCGCCCGCCCGCCCAAAAGCGGGGTCGATGCGCTGCTCCAGCAATACGCCCTCTCCACCGAGGAAGGCGTTGTGCTCATGTGCCTCGCAGAATCCCTGCTGCGCGTACCCGATGCGGCAACCGCCGACCGGCTGATCCGCGACAAGCTAGGCCAGGGCAGGTGGGATACGCATTTGGGTAAATCACCCTCCCTGTTCGTCAACGCCTCCACCTTCGCGCTGATGCTCACAGGCCGCATCGTCAACCTTGAAAACAGCAAACAGGATTTCGAAAACACCTTGCGCAGACTTGTCGCGCGCACCGGCGAACCCGTCATCCGTCAAGCAGTCACCGCCGCCATGCGCATCCTCGGCCGCCAATTCGTGCAAGGCCGCACCATCCACGAAGCCCTCGCCAATGCGCAAACAGATAAGCGCTATTCCTTCGACATGCTGGGCGAAGCCGCCGCCACGCGGGCAGATGCCGCCCGCTATCTCACAGCCTATCGCGAGGCGCTCGCAGCGATCGCACACACCACGCCCCTCGCGCCGCAAAACATTTTCGCGCGCCCCAGCATCTCGGTCAAACTCTCCGCTCTCCACCCACGCTATGAATGGGTGAAACACAAACGCGTAACGGCAGAACTTTTCCCACATCTCCTCACACTCGCCACACAAGCCAAAGACGCCCATCTCGGCTTCACCATAGATGCGGAAGAAGCAGATCGCCTCGATCTCATGCTGGATATTTTCACAGCCCTCGCATCCGCGCCGCAATTAGAAGGCTGGAACGGCCTCGGCCTCGCCGTGCAGGCCTATCAAAAACGCGCATTACCCCTCATCGCCTGGCTCACCGCGCTCGCGCAAACTCATCACCGCCGCATCCCCGTGCGCCTGGTGAAAGGCGCATACTGGGATAGTGAAATCAAACGCGCGCAAGAAGCAGGCCTTACCGATTATCCGGTCTTCACCCGCAAGCTGACAACAGATGTGTCCTACATCGCCTGCGCCAAAGCCTTGCTGAGCGCCGGGCCCGCGCTCTACCCGCAATTCGCCACCCACAACGCGCACACGCTGGCAGTCGTGCAAACACTGGCCGAAACCCGCACCGATTACGAATTCCAACGCCTGCACGGCATGGGCGAAGCGCTCTACGAGGCCTTCGATACGCTGCAACACACAATCGGCACCCGCATCTACGCCCCCGTCGGCAGCCACGAAGACCTGCTCGCCTATCTCGTGCGCCGCCTGCTCGAAAACGGTGCCAACACATCCTTCATCAACCGCCTCGCCGATGCAGAAACCCCGATCGCAGACATCATCGCCGACCCGGTCGAAACGCTGACAACACGCACCCCCAAACGCAATCCACACATACCCTTGCCAAAAAATATGCTCCCCGACCGCAAAAATTCCTCCGGCTTCCTGTGGAGCGATCCATACACATCCACCCCCATCCTGCGCGAAATACAACAAACCGCCGACACAGCCTTCTTCGCCGAACCGCTCATCGCGGGCGCCCATGTCCGCCACGGCGAAGCACAATCCATCTGCGATCCGTCAGACCGCCGCCGCACCATTGGCTATGCCTCACCAACAGATGCTGAAACCGCACAAGCCGCGCTCACCAGCGCCCATCAAGCACAAACAGATTGGGATCAATTGGGCGGCCCCGCCCGCGCCCAAATCCTCGAACGCGCCGCCGATCTCTACGAAGCAACCCGCGAAACCCTCATCTATCTCGCAGTCCGTGAAGCGGGAAAAACCCTTCCCGCCGCATTGGGCGAGGTGCGCGAAGCCGCAGATTTCCTGCGCTACTACGCAGCCCGCGCCCGCGCAGATTTTGCGGCACCCAAAAAACTCCCCGGCCCGACGGGAGAAGACAACAGCCTCTCCCTCCATGGTCGTGGCACCTTCGCCTGCATCGCGCCATGGAATTTCCCGCTCGCCATTTTCACCGGCCAGGTCGCAGGCGCACTCGCCGCCGGCAACACAGTGCTCGCCAAACCGGCAGAGCAAACCCCACTCATCGCCGCCCAAGCCATCAAGCTGCTGCACGAGGCCGGTGTCCCGCCCAACGTGCTGCATTTCCTCCCCGGCGATGGTCCCGCCATCGGCAAAGCCCTGTTCGCCGATCCGCGCCTCGCCGGTGTCGCCTTCACCGGCTCAACAGACGCCGCCACCGCCATCAACCGCGCACTCGCCGCCCGCACCGGCCCCATAGCCACATTGATCGCCGAAACCGGCGGCCAGAACGCGATGATCGTGGATTCCACCGCACTCCCCGAACAGGTCGCGCGCGATGTCCTTTCATCCGCCTTCGACAGCGCAGGCCAACGCTGCTCCGCCTTGCGCGTGCTGTTCCTGCAAGATGACGTCGCCGACAAAATGCTGGAGTCCATTCTGGGCGCGATGGACGAACTCACCATCGGCGATCCCATGAACCAAGCCACCGACATCGGCCCAGTGATTGATGAAGACGCCCGCAACGCCCTCGACCGCCACAGCGCCCACATGTCCAAACAGGCGAGGGGCTTGCGCATCCTCCCCCTCACCGCCGATCACGCCCACGGCACCTTCTTCGCCCCCCGCGCTTTCGAGATAGACCACCTGTCGCAACTCACCCACGAAGTCTTCGGCCCCATCCTGCATGTCATCCGCTATCAGGCGTCCCGTCTGGCGCAAGTGTGCGAAGCCATCAACGCCACCGGCTACGGCCTCACCCTCGGCCTGCACAGCCGCATAGACGAAACCGCCGATTTCATCCGCAGCCACACACGCGTCGGAAATTTCTATGTGAACCGCAACCAGATCGGCGCAGTCGTGGGCGTCCAGCCCTTCGGCGGCGAGGCGCTCTCCGGCACCGGCCCCAAAGCAGGCGGCCCGCATTACCTGCCGCACTTCGCGGTTGAACGCACCGTCACCGTCAACACCACCGCTGCGGGCGGCAACACATCGCTGCTGGCAGGCGGCACCTGATATTTGCGTCCCCGCGCAAGACCCCCGATGATCCGCCCATGATTGCCATCCTCGCCGGAGCCGCCTTGCTCGTCATCGTGCTAAGCCTTGGCCAAGCCTTCACGAAAACAAGCCCCGCCGCCCTCGCCAAATCCTTCCGCATCACCGGCGCAATTCTGCTGGCGCTCATCGCCGCCGGTTTCGCGCTGGCCCGCAATCTCGGCCTGGCCTTCATTCTCGCCACCGCCGCATGGACTCTCTACAGCAAAGGCAGGCTATGGCCCGGCGGCTGGCCCCCGCGCTTCCCCACAGGCGAAAGCCCACCAGCGCGCGGCGGCAGCAAAATGTCGAGAGATGAAGCCTACCGCGTTCTGGGTCTGGAACCGGGCGCCGATGAGCCCACCATCCGCGCAGCCCACCGCAAACTGATGCTACAAAACCACCCGGACAAAGGCGGCACCAGCTACCTCGCCGCCAAAATCAACGAAGCAAAAGACGTACTGCTGGACTCCTGAACCCAACACCCCTCACACCACCAACACTTGTCATTCCCGGCGAGGCGCAAAGCGCCGAGGGAAGGGAACCCAGGTGCATCAACCAACTCGGCGCCCATCCACCCACCTCACCCACTTCACTGTCATGGCCCGCCAAGTGCGGGCCACCCAGGTGACGCAAGGCTGAAAAGCATCAGGATTAAGCGCACTTCACTTCAGTGGCCATTTCCGGTGCACTGAATCGCGTATCGCTCTAACGCGCGCTCACGGTAGCAAAGCAGGTCTGCCCGCGCTCTGTCAGCCTTGCACAAATCTCGCGCGCATCGCGTTCCGCCATGGGGCCAAAGCGGGCGCGGAACATGGTGTGCCCGCTGGCGGATTGCACCGGAATAACTTTTTCCTGCAAGGCTTTCAAAAGATCGGTCGACCGGTGCGAATAGGCCGAAAGTTCAGACCGCGCGATAGCATCGCTCGCAAACGCCCCAATCTGAATGGCCCAGGTCCGCGCGCCCATCGCCGCTGCGGCCCGGTTCGCATCTTCGGGCAAATCGCCTTCGCCAATGTCGGAATTATTCTCCCGCGCGCTCACCAGCGTCTGCGGATAATTATTGGCCACCTGAACCGGCTTGGCCACCGGCACCGGCGCTTCCGCCGCATTCGCCTTTGCGGCGCGGGAGGCAAACATCGACCAACGGTGTGAAATTTCCGGCGCATTGTCCCGCGCCACGGCGCCTGTTGGGGCCGCACCCACATCAAAGCCAGCGGTCATCGGGGCCGCCTTGGTATTCTGCGCAATCTGCTGCCACGGAACTTGCGCGCGGGCGAGCAAAGTGGGGTTGGTCTGCGCCCGGTCGAAGGTCTGGTCCAGCAACCGGATCATCTCGCGATCACGCGCCCGGGCCGTATACCCGCCCATGACCACGCCAATCACATGCTCCCCGCCCCGTACCACAGACGACACAAGGTTGAAGCCCGACGCGCCGGTATACCCGGTCTTGATCCCGTCAGCGCCTTCATATTTGCCGATCAGGTTGTTGTGGGTGATGTGCGGCGTACCCTTCCAGGTAAAGCTCACCGTCGAGAAATAGTGGAAATACTGCGGATAATCATACGCAACATGCCGCGCCAAAATCGCAAGATCTTCGGCGGTCGTCACCTGGCGCGCATCGGGCAGGCCGGAGGCGTTGAAGTAGCGGGTATTTTTCATGCCAAGCTGGTGCGCCCGCTCGGTCATCATCTGGGCAAAGGCCGGTTCGGAACCGCCCAGGTTCTCGGCAATGGTCGATGCCACATCATTGGCCGAAAGCACCACAATCGCCTTGATGGCGGTTTCCAGTGGAATGGTTTCGCCCTTTTTCAGGTACAGCTTGGTCGGCTTCTGCATGGTGGCATGGGCCGAAACCTTGAGCGGCGTGTCCATGGTGACTTTGCCCGCCTTGAGCGCGTCGAACACCATGTACAGCGTCATCATCTTGGTCAGGGATGCGGGGTAGCGTTTTGCATCCTCATTGCGCGCATACAGCGTGGCGCCGGTGCGGCCATCAATAATCAGGGCCGCATCTTTTTGCGGGTCGGTCGGGCGGGCAGGGGCGCGCGCCACTCTTTTTCCGGAACGTCTATGCGCCTTGGACGTATGCTTTTTAGCGACTTTGCTGTGGGCTTTGTGCGTCGTGGATTTGTGGGATGTGGCGTGAGCCTGCTGAACGGGGGCCCCCATCAGCGCTATAGCGGCTAGAGCTGCGACCCAGAGGCCTGTTTTACGTACAGCTGAAGAATGAGGCACAGAAGTTGCCCCGTGCTTGGCGCGAGCCCAAAACAGCATTTACGCAGCCCCTCTCCGAGACGTCTTAATTGCAACCGACTGATTTGCCATGAGACATGTTTTGTTGTGTCGGTGCAACCCCTTGTTTCAATTAGATGATGAGTCTCCGGTGTTTACGTTTAGTTAATACTTTTGGTTAAGCGATCCTTTCCGGCCCCGCTTTGGCAAATGATGCAGTGCAGCATTTTGCCCTTGACAACCGGAATGGTGCACCGCATATAGCGATTGTTGCACTGCAACAGGACGGTTTGCCCAGCCTCTGGAGTCCAGTCTCTGGAGCCCGGCCCCTGGAGACAGCGCGTAATCATGAAAGGGTTTGTTCCTATGGCATCGAAAGCAAAAGCGGCCAGCGCCGAAGCGGCCGAAGGTATCGAAACCGCGCTGAAGACCGGCACGGACGCGTTGAAGACCGGCTTTGAAAAGGCCGTGAAAGGCTATGACCAGATTCTGGGCTACGGCAAAGACACCGTCGAGGCCTATGTGAAATCGGCCAACGCCGCCGGCAAGGGCGCCGAAACGCTGCACAACGAGATTTACGCCTATTCCAAGCAGTCGATTGAAGAGTCGATTTCTGCCGCCAAGGCCGTTCTGGCCTCAAAGTCGCCGCAGGAAGCGTTCGAACTTCAGACCGATTTCGCCAAGACGGCCTTCGAAGCCTATGTCGGCCAGGTCGGCAAGCTGAACGAAATCTTCGTCGCCTCGACGAAACAGGCGTTCGAGCCGATCCAGAACCGTTATCAGGCCTGGGTCGATACGGTGCAGAACGTCCGCGCCGTCTAAAACTTTTCCCCCCGCGCGCGTTCTTTTCGCGGATAAGGCCCGGCTTCGGCCGGGCCTTTGTTTTTTGGGGTGCCGTCTTGGTACATTTTTATCGCTGAAACCTTGGAAAAAAATATCCTTGTTGCGCACGCCACCCTTCATCGCCTTATCTATTAGAGATGAACATAACTGCGATGAGAGTCTCGCGGACCAAGGCCATGAAGGACGATAAAGACGGGCAGGGGACGGGTGCCGGAAATGGCGGCTCCAATACCGGCATAGTTACCCGTACCCGCGCCAAAACCAAAAAGCCCAGCCTCTACAAGGTGCTGTTGCTGAACGACGATTACACGCCGATGGAATTCGTCGTGCTGATCCTCGAAAGCTTTTTCAGCAAAAACCGCGAGGCCGCGGTCGAGATCATGTTGCATGTGCACCGCCACGGCGTCGGCATTTGCGGTGTGTTCACCTATGAGGTCGCCGAAACTAAAGTGGCCCAGGTCATTGAATTTTCCCGGCGTCATCAACATCCTCTACAATGTACCATGGAGAAGGAGTAGCGGCGCGATGCCATCATTGTCCCGGAGTTTGGAACAGGGCCTGCACCGCGCCATCAAACTCGCGAGCGACCGGCAGCACGAATACGCCACATTGGAACATCTCCTCCTGGCGCTGATGGACGATGCTGACGCCGCGCAGGTGATGAGCGCCTGCAACGTCAATACCGATGCCCTGCGCAACGCCCTCACCAAATATGTCGATGAGGAACTGGTTACCCTGGTGATCGAGGATGGTGAGGACGCAAAGCCCACCACCGGCTTCCAGCGCGTGGTGCAGCGCGCGGTGCTGCATGTCCAGAATTCGGGCCGCGATGAGGTGACGGGCGCCAACGTGCTGGTCGCGCTGTTCACCGAACGGGAAAGTCACGCCGTCTATTTCCTGCAAGAGCAGAACATGACCCGGCTGGATGCGGTGAGCTATATCAGCCATGGCATCGCCAAACGCCCCGGCATGAGCGCGCAAAAAACCGTGCGCGGCGCCGATGAGGATGAGGAAGGTGAAAAGCCCGCCAAACAGGGGACCGAGGCGCTCGAAGCCTATTGCGTCAACCTGAATGAAAAGGCGAAGCAAGGCCGCATCGACCCGCTGATCGGCCGCGACGCGGAGGTTGAGCGCACCATTCAAATTCTCTGCCGCCGCCAGAAGAACAACCCGCTTTTCGTGGGCGATCCCGGCGTCGGCAAAACCGCAATCGCCGAAGGTCTGGCCCGCAAGATCGTGAACAAGGAAGTGCCGGGCGTCCTGCTCAACTCGGTGATCTATTCGCTCGACATGGGCGCGCTGATCGCGGGCACGCGCTATCGCGGCGATTTCGAGGAGCGGCTGAAATCGGTCGTGAAAGAACTCGACACGCTGAAGGATGCGATCCTCTTCATCGACGAGATTCACACCGTGATCGGCGCCGGCGCCACCAGCGGCGGCGCGATGGATGCGTCCAACCTGCTCAAGCCCGCGCTGCAAGCCGGCACGCTGCGCTGCATCGGCTCGACCACCTATAAGGAATATCGCCAGTATTTCGAAAAGGATCGCGCGCTTGTCCGCCGCTTCCAGAAGATCGACGTGGCCGAACCCACCGTGCCCGATGCGATCAAGATCCTCAAAGGCCTGAAGCCGTATTTCGAGGAATATCACAAGGTCCGCTACACGGCCGAAGCGATCAAGGTCGCCGTCGAACTCGCCGCCAAATACATCAACGACCGCAAACTGCCCGACAAGGCGATCGACGTGATCGACGAAGTGGGCGCGGCCCAGATGCTGCTGCCGGAATCGCGCCGCAAAAAAGTGATCGGCGTGAAAGAGGTGGAAGAGGTGATCGCCAAAATGGCGCGCATCCCGTCCAAATCGGTCTCCAAGTCCGATACCGAACAGTTGCGCACCCTGGAAGAAGATCTCAAGCGCGTGGTCTATGGCCAGAACAACGCCATTCACGCACTGTCGAGCGCGATCAAACTGTCACGCGCAGGGCTGCGCCAGCCGGAAAAGCCGATTGGTTGTTACCTGTTCTCCGGCCCCACCGGCGTCGGCAAAACCGAAGTCGCCAAACAGCTCGCCTCCATCATGGGCGTCGAACTCCTGCGCTTCGACATGTCGGAATATATGGAACGCCACACCGTCAGCCGCCTGCTCGGCGCACCGCCGGGCTATGTCGGCTTCGATCAGGGCGGCCTGCTCACCGATGGCATAGACCAGCATCCGCATTGCGTGCTGCTGCTCGATGAAATCGAAAAAGCCCATCCGGACTTGTTCAACATTCTGTTGCAGGTGATGGACCACGGCAAACTGACCGATCACAACGGCAAGAAGGTCGATTTCCGCAACGTCGTGCTCATCATGACCACCAATGCCGGTGCCTCGGATGCCGCGAAAGAATCCATCGGCTTCGGTCGCGGCAAGCGCGAAGGCGAGGATGAAGAGGCGATCAAAAAACTCTTCACCCCCGAATTCCGCAACCGCCTCGATGCCACCATCGGCTTCGCCGCGCTGGGCCGCGATACGATCGACCGCGTGGTCGAGAAATTCGTACTCGAACTCGAAGCCCAGTTGATCGACCGCGATGTGACCTTCGACCTGACGTCGGAAGCCACACGCTGGCTCGGCGAAAAAGGCTATGACGATGCGTTCGGCGCCCGCCCATTGGCGCGCGTCATTCAGGATCACATCAAAAAGCCGCTGGCCGATGAAATCCTGTTCGGCAAACTCAAACACGGTGGAACCGTGCGTGTTCTCCTGGATCGGGAAGCCGATAAACTCGTGTTCGAGTTCATCACCGACGATCAGCTCCGCCCCGGCACGCCAGAAGGCAAGGGCAAGCCAAAGGCGAAAGCCACAGCCTGATCCGTCTGAGCAGATAGAGTCTGAATAATTTCCGTCGTCCAGTCCGGGCGGCGGAAATTTTCGTTTCAGCTATCGAACACCCTCTGGCCGACCCCATATGGGTAATGGTGCGTCGATAGCTGCCCCTGCGTGAAAGAGCGGCGAGGGGGAGGCCCCCCCTTCAAGACTCGAAAACAACCTCAGAAGGATTATTGTTATTTATCAATATGTTGAATGTTTCCACGCGATCTGCGGCGCAATTCTGGCTTGAGCCGAACGCACAAAGCTGCCACCCAGCTTGGAGCAATCGACCTTAGACGGAAGATCATGGAAAAACGCGACATCCGGCTGGACTTTCTGCGTGGCGCCGCCCTGATGATGATCTTCGTCGATCATGTGCCGCGCAATCCGTTGTCGCTGGCGACGCTGCAATCCTTTGCCTTCGCCGATGCCGCCGAATTGTTCTTCTTCCTCTCCGGCTTCGTGGCCGCGATGGTCTATGGCCGCACACTGGACACGCGCGGCTTCTTCGCCGCCGCCGCCCGCATCTGGCGCCGCGCCTGGGACATCTATGCCGCGCAAATGGTGCTGCTGGTCTTCTTCGTGGCCGAAGTCTGCGCCATCGCCTCGCTCCTGCCCAGCACCGGCTATTTCGCCCAGTTCAGGGTGGAAGCCTTCATCACCCAAACGGAAACCACCATCGTCCAGGCCCTGATGCTGCGCTTCCAACCGGCCTATCTGGACATCCTGCCGGTCTACACCGTCTTCTTCGCCATTTTGCCCTTCGTCCTTGTCGCCCTCAAACGCGGCCCGTGGCTGGTCATTCTCGCCTCCGCCCTGATCTATGCGGGCACCCAATTGTTCGGCTGGAACGCCACCACCCACCCCAACGATGAAGGCTGGTTCTTCAACCCCTTCGCCTGGCAATTTTTAATGGTGATCGGCGCCGCCTTCGGCTCAGGGCAACTGAATAAATACAAACCGCTGCTCTTCAAGCGCCCAACGCTGATATGCGTAGGCGCCATCGCAGGCGTCGCCGCCGTCATGCAGTTCACCAACAGCGTGCATGCGCTGTTCCCGGCCTTCCCGACTCTCTACCTGGTGGCCCTGCCAATTTCCAAAACCGCGCTGGAACCCTTGCGCCTCATCAGCTTTTTTTCGGTCGCCATCCTCGTCACCCATTTCATGCCGCCCGCCGCGCGCATGGCGCGCAGCGTCATCGTGCGGGCATTGGCGCGCTGCGGCCAACATTCGCTCGCCATCTTCTGCATCGGCATTTTGATGGCTGTCGCAGGCCATGTGTTATGGCTGGATGGTGGCCGCTCCCTGACGCAGCAAGCAGTTTTCAGCGCCGCCGGAATAGCCCTGATGATCGGCACCGGCTGGCTTCTGGAATGGGCACGCGAAGGCCAACGCGCCATCCCCCCAATCTCAGAACCCGGCCGCGCCTCAGCGTAACTGTCATTCCCGGCGAACGAAGCGGAGCGGAGTGAGGGAAGGGAACCCAGGCGCCTCAACCAACTCGACATTCGCCCCACCGCGCGCCTCTACCCCTTACCCGCATCAATAATCTGCGGCGTCTGCCGCAAATACGTCCCCTGCTCGATACAATCGAGAATAAACCCCGCCACATCCGCGCGGGAAATCGCCCCATAGCGATAGGTCTCAGGCGTCAGAAGCGCGCTAATCCGGTTCTTGCGTTCCCCATTGGTCAGCCGCCCGGGCCGCACAATCGTCCAGTTCAGGTCGCTGTCCTTAAGCACACCTTCCGCCTTGTCCTTGTCCGCATAGCTGCGCGCCAGAAGCAGGGGAAACATCACCCGGTCATAGAGCCAGCCCTGCCGTCCCCGGCTGTCGCCCGCGCCCAGCCCGGTCACCAGCACGGTACGCTTCAACCCCGCCTGACCCATGGCCAGCAACAGGGCGATCTGGGACTGGGAGAACAGATTGGTAGGTTTCCAGGGCTTCGAGACGCCCAAAGCCGTCACCGCCGCGCTACAGCCTTCCAGCGCCCGTTCCAGCACCGTGGCGTCCCGCGCATCCCCGCTGAGCCAGCGCACTCCATCCTGTATGAGGCGCGGATCGTTCCGGGAGACAATCACCACCTCATGCCTGCGGGCTAACGCTTCATGCGCCGTGGCAAGGCCCACCCCCCTGCTGCCACCAATAATCGCAATCCGCATCTCGTCCGCCCGAATCTCTTGAGGTCACGCGCCTCAATGCCACCGCCGGTCCTAGCGGAAAGGTATTATGCACCGCGATGGAAAACGGAACGTAAAAATACAGGCGTAATCGCGTGTTTTGAGGTTATATCAACGCCGCACGGATTTTCGCCGCAATTGGCTCCAGCATCTCCAGCTTGACCACGGCCCGGCCATGCAGACTGAGGTTGATCCCTTCGCTGCGTGGCAGCACGTGGAAATGCAGATGCGGTATCGTCTGCCCGGCGGCGGCCCCGTTCAGTTGCACCAGCATTACACCGGGGCAATTCAAGCCTGCCTTCACCGCTTTGGTGACTTTCTGCGTGGTTCTTATTACCGCCGCCGCGCCATCGGGCGAAAGGTCGAGAATATCTTCGGCACGTTCTTTGGGGATGACCAGCGTGTGGCCTTCGATAGACGGCATAATATCCATGAACGCCAGTGTCAGCTCGTCTTCATAAACCTTCACGCAAGGCAGTTCGCCGCGCAGGATCTTCGCAAAAATATTGTTTGAATCATAAGCCATGATTTGCCCTTTTGACTGCTAACTTTTCTTGAACGGACCATATTGCGCAAGCATCTGGATCTGCTCCTCCACCGCCTCACGTTCCCGCATAAGATAATCCCCCACCGCACGCCGCAAACCCGGATGAACGATGTGATGCGCCGAATAGGTCGGTGTTGGCATATAGCCGCGCAACAGCTTGTGTTCGCCCTGCGCTCCGGCCTCAACCCGCTTCAGCCCCCGCGCAATGGCAAAGTCGATGGCCTGATAATAGCAGGTTTCGAAATGCAGAAACGGCACATATTCCACCGAGCCCCAATTGCGCCCATAGAGCACGCCGTCGCCAAAAAAATTGAGCGCGCCCGCAATAGTGCGCCCATTCTTCCGCGCCATGATGAGCAAAACCTGATCCGCCATGCCTTGCCCGATCATGCTGAAAAAGCGCCGCGTCAAATAAGGCTGCCCCCACTTCCTGTCTCCGGTATCCATGTAGAAGGCAAAGAACTGGTCCCAATGCGCCTCGGTCAAATCACTGCCCGTCAACCAGTCAAACTCAACCCCTGCGTCGCGGACTGAAGCGCGCTCCTTGCGCTTGGCAGAAGCCAAATCACCGAGGAATTCGTCAAAATGCGCATATCCCCGGTTCTCCCAATGAAACTGCTGATCGATGCGCAAAAGATAACCACCAGCCCCCGCCTCGTTCCATTCTTCCTGCGTCAGAAAAGTGATGTGAACCGATGACGCTTTCAATTCCTCCGCTGCAACACAGGCCGCTTGCAGAAGCTCAGCATGAATGCGTGTTTCGTCGTGGCCATGCCTAACCAGCAGCCGCCGTCCGGTGACCGGGGTAAAGGGAACGCTTGCCTGAAGTTTCGGATAATAGCTGCCACCAGCGCGCTCAAACGCATCCGCCCAGCCATGGTCAAAAACATATTCGCCCCGGCTGTGGTTCTTCAAATAAAGCGGCAAAATCCCTGCAATCTCGCCACCGTCTTCGATAGCCAGATGACACGGCCGCCACCCATTGCGCGCCGTGGCAGAACCAGACTCTTCACAGGCCGCAAAAAACGCATAGCGCGTAAAGGGGTGTGGATCGGCCCCGCCATCAGGATTTGCGCAAGCATCCCACGCCGCCTGCCCAATGGTTGTGGCCGGGCCATAAAGTCTCGCGGTAAGTGAATCTCTCTTCACGCAATTTCAAATATGGCTTCGACTTCGCAAGCGACATTGCGCGGCAAAGACCCAGCGCCCACCGCCGCCCGCGCATGTTTGCCAGCATCGCCAAATATTTCCACAATCACATCGGATGCGCCATTCGCAACTTCCGGATGTTCCGAAAATCCCGGCACCGCATTGACGAAAACGGTGATTTTCACACACCGCCGCACACGGTCGAGATCGCCCCCACACGCCGCCTTGAGTTGGGAGATGACATTGATGACACAAAGCCGGGCCGCCGCCTTACCATCGTCCAGCGACAATTCCTTGCCCACAGTGCCAACATATTTCAGCCCATCCGCCGCCAAGGTGACCTGACCCGAGATGAAAACCAGATTGCCGCTCACCACATAAGGCACATAGCTGGCAACAGGAGCGGGCGGGGAGGGTAAAATGATGTCAAGGTCTTTGAGACGCGCATCAATCGTGCCGGACATTGCTGTTCTCCAATACAAGCTCCAACTTTATACACCCGCGCCCCGCGATGCGAGGGCTTTCCGCGTCCTGTGCCAAGCATGTATAGAGAACCATGAGCAAGCGTCTGGATGCCGATGATCCCTGTCCCGCGCGCGACGGCTATGCAATGCCCGCGGAGTGGAGCGAACATGCGCGCACATGGATGTGCTGGCCCTGCCGCCAACAAGCCTGGGGCAGCGAAGACGGGCTGCTCCGCGCCAAACAAGCCGTCGCCCGCGTAGCGCGTGCAATCTCCACATTCGAGCCGGTGGTGATGGCGGTGCGCGCGACTGACAGCGCGGAACCAAAACTCGCATGTTCCGGCCGCATAGAAACCTTCGAAGTCGCGCTGGACGATTCCTGGGCGCGCGACATCGGCCCCACTTTCTTGACCGATGCGCAAGGCCGCAAGGCCGCCGTGCAATGGCAGTTCAACGCATGGGGCAACAAATTTCACCCTTACGCCGAAGATGCACAATTCGCCGCCCGCGCCGCCGCCGCCGTGGACACACGCATCTATGCCGCGCCGCTGGTCTGCGAAGGCGGCGCCATTCACACCGACGGCGCGGGAACCCTCATCACCACCGAACAATGCCTGCTGAACGAAAACCGCAACCCACACCTCACCCGCCAGCAAATTGAAGAACGTCTGGCCCTATTCACCGGCGTGCGGCGCATCATCTGGCTAGGCTCAGGTTTTTCAGATGATGAAACAGACGGCCATATCGACAACATCGCCTGCTTCGCATCCCCCGGCCGCGTGATCGTCGGCGTGCCATCCTCCCGCGCCCACCCGGATTACGAGCCGGTGATGGATGTGCTGTTCCGCTTGAACAACGCGCGCGACGCCGAAGGCCGCAAGCTCGAAATTATCGAAATCGAACAACCGCGCATTCAGCGGGAAGATTGGCAGGGAAGGGTGCTGCAATCCAGCTATGTCAATTTCTATCTGCCCAATGGCGGCATCGTCATGCCCTCATTCGACGATCCGAACGACGAAAAAGCCCGCGCCGTCATCGCAGACTGCTTTCCAGGCCGTGACCTTTTGCAGGTGGATGCGTTGGATATCGTGCAGGGCGGCGGCGGCATTCACTGCATAACGCAGCAGGAACCGGCATGAGAAACGTAACCTTCGCAATCACGCAATTCGCCTGCGACTGGGACATCGCCGCGAATGTCGCCCGCGCCAAAGACCTTGTGCGCAAGGCCGCCGCACAGGGCGCCAACGTCATCCTGCTACAGGAGCTTTTCGAGACACCCTATTTTTGTCAGGACCAGTTGGCCGATCATTTTGCCCTCGCCAAACCATTGGCCGCCCATCCCGTCATCGCCGAAATGGCCTCCCTCGCCAAAGCCCTGAATGTCGTTCTGCCCATCAGCTTTTTCGAAAAAGCAGGCCAGGCCCATTTCAATTCCCTTGCGATGATAGATGCCGATGGCAGCGTGCTCGGCCTCTACCGCAAATCACACATCCCCGATGGCCCCGGCTATCAGGAAAAATATTACTTCACCCCCGGCGATACCGGCTTCAAAGTCTGGAGCACAAAATTCGGTGTCCTGGGCTGCGGCATCTGCTGGGATCAATGGTTCCCGGAAGCCGCGCGCGTCATGGCGCTGATGGGCGCGGAAGCGCTGCTCTACCCCACCGCCATCGGCAGCGAACCTGCGCCTGCCCCACCGCTCGACAGCAAAGATCATTGGCGCCGCGTCATGCAAGGCCATGCCGGTGCGAACTACCTGCCCTTGATCGCCTCCAACCGCATCGGCACCGAAAAGGGACAGACCAGCGAAATCACCTTTTACGGCTCATCCTTCATCGCAGGACCAACGGGTGAAATCGCCGCCGAACTGCCGCGCGCGGATGAAGGCATCGCCCTGCACACATTCGATCTGGACGAAATCGCCAAACTCCGCGCCTCCTGGGGCCTCTTCCGCGACCGCCGCCCCGATCTCTACAACACACTAAACACCCATCACAGCTAAACACACTCCCTCAATTGTCATTCCCGGCGAGCGAAGCGAGGGAAGGGAACCCAGGCGTATCAACACACTCAACCCTCAACCCATCATCTCACCGCAACCCGCGCCCCTTCCCCACAGCATCCCCGCCAAATTTCGCCCGCACCTTGTCCATCGCATGTTCGGCCCGTGCGCGCTTATCGGCAGTATCGTCCACCAGATCTGGCGGATCGCACTCACCCGTGCCGGAAAGCTGCGTAATCCCCACCCCCAACAACCGATAAGACGTACCGTCACACTCCCGCTTCAACGCCTCCCGCGCCACCCGAAAAATACGATCAGCCAACTGCGTAGGATCGTGAAGAGACACACTACGCGTCCGAATATGAAAAGCCTTGGTCTTCAGCTTCAAAACAACCGTGCGCCCCCCAAGTTCAGAAGCCTTCGCCCGCGCCGAAACACGCTCCGTCTGCCGCCACAAAATCCGTTCCAGCGTAGCAAAATCAGAAATATCACCCTCAAACGTCGTCTCAGATGAAATGCTCTTGGTCTCACCATCCGGGTTGACCGTGCGCACGTCCTGCGCATGTGAAAGCCGGTGCAACCAAAGCCCCGTATTGCCGTAACGCTGAGCGAGCGCACGTTGATCCATATCCTGCAATTGGGAAATCATGGTGATCCCGTCTCTCGCAAGCCGCGCCTGCAAGGCCGAACCCGCACCACGAATAAAGGATACCGGCTTCTCGCGCAGAAACGCCTTCGCCTCACCAGCGCCAATTACCGCAAACCCGCGCGGCTTATCGAGATCGGATGCCAGCTTCGCCAGAAATTTGTTAAAGCTGAGCCCAACAGACACAGTAATCCCAACCTCTTTTTCAATCCGCAAGGCCAGCCGCGCCATGCTGCGCGCCGGGCTTTGCCCATGCAGCCGCTCGGTGCCGGTCAGATCGAGAAACGCTTCGTCCAGCGAAAGCGGCTCCACCTGCGGCGTCAGTTCAAGCATCATGGAGCGCATGGTTTTGGCGGCGGCGGAATATTTGGCGAAATCGGGTTTAATGACCACGGCATCGGGGCAAAGCTCCAACGCCTTGTACATCGGCATGGCCGAGCGCGCCCCCGCAATGCGCGCCAGATAGCAGGCCGTGGACACAACACCCCGCCGCGTACTGCCGCCCACCAGAACCGGCCTGTCGCGCAAATCGGGATTGTCGCGTTTTTCAATGGCGGCATAAAACGCATCGCAATCCAGATGGGCGATGGAAAGGCTGGCAAGTTCCGCATGGGCAACACTGCGCCTGCTGCCGCAACTCTTGCACCGCGCGGCGTCGGCGCGCATATCGCTCAGGCAGTCGCGACAGAATGCGGTCATCTTATGCGCTCACCGTGGCAAACCTTGCTCCACTTCATCCTTATGCCACAACCAGGCCGCACCGCGCACGCCGCTGGAATCCCCGTGCCGATTTTTGACCACCAGTGGCACCGCCTCCAGCGTGAAGGCATAGCGTTCAATGCGTGGCGGAAGTTCGGCATACAGCGCGTCAATGTTGGAAAGGCCGCCACCCAGCACAATCGCATCGGGATCGAGAATGTTGACCACCGTGGCAATGGCGCGGGCAAAGCGGTCGTAAAACCGCCCCATCGCGGCAACCGCTTCGGCGTCGTCAGAGGCCGCAATCTCCGACGCGCTCAATGTGCGGCCTGTGATGCGCGAGAATTCGGCGGCAATCGCAGGCCCGCTGCACCAGGATTCTATGCAGCCGCGCTTGCCGCAATAGCAGAGTGGCGCGTGCTGCGTTTCGTCCGCGGTCGGTGCGGGCAAGGGGTTGTGCCCCCATTCGCCCGCAATGGCATGTGGCCCTTTGAGCACCTGTCCCGCAATGCAGATGCCGCCGCCCACGCCGGTTCCGGCGATAATGCCAAACACCACAGCGCAGCCATGCCCCGCGCCATCGCTGGCTTCCGACAGCGCGAAGCAATTGGCGTCATTGGCCACGCGCACGGGGCGGCCCAAAACTGCCGCCAAATCCTTGTCCAATGGGTGGCCAATCAGGCGGGTGGAATTGGCATTCTTCACCAGCCCCGTAACCGGGCTTATCGCGCCAGGTATCGCCACGCCAACACTGCCCGTTGTCCCAAGCGCCGTTTCGGTGCTGACAACGAGATCGCGAATGGCGCGGAGCGTGTCGTCATATCCGCTGTGTGGCGTGGGCACGCGATGGCGTCTGGTTTCACCACCCTGTTCGTCAAGTGCAATGATTTCAATTTTTGTGCCGCCGAGATCAATCCCCAACCGCATGTTCATGCCTTCCCCAAATGGCTACGCACAAATGCCTCAATGTCGGTCCAGCCCTCGGCCCAAAGATGCGCCTGCGCAAAAGGTGGGAGCAGCGGTTTCAGGCGCGTGTCGCCAATGAAATGAATGCGAAACACATCCGGCGCAAGTTCAGCGGCAGAAAGCAGATGAGGCGGAATATCATCCACAAAAAAAGCCGGGGCCCCGCCGCGCTGCGCAAGCGTTTTGATCGCCGGACCTTTCGGCCCGCTATTGGCGATCAGCGGAAAAGCAAACCCCGCCGCCGCGAGATTGCGCAAGCGCGGCCCCGCCTGTGCAGCGGGGATGTTGGAGAGCACCACAATATCCATATCCGGGCCCAGGCGCTGCAAGACCGGTTGCGCATCCTCCACCGGCTCCAGAGAATCGAGATCAGCCCGAAAACCATCCAGCAGCCGCGTCACCTCTGCATCGTCCACCACCGAATCATCGGCCCGCCGTCTCACATTGCCGTGCAGCCGGTAACTGGAAAAATCGAGATAAAGTCCGCGCGCCTCAAGGAACTTTGTAAAACCGTCCGCGAAGAGAAAGAGCACTTCGTCCGCATCCAGAATCAGCAAGGGCCGCCCGGTCAGAGCAACGGTTTGCGCGTCCGTCAGGGTAGGGGCGGTGTTCACAGATTGGTCAACACATGATGGGCATGGTGCAGGTCGCGCGCCCGGCCCGGCGCGTTTTCGCAGAATTCAATCAGAAGCGGCTCGTTTTTCAGCATAAAATCCAGAACCTCCGCCAATACCGCTGGTTCCCCCAGCCGGTCTTTCAGGTCGCCAGGGTTAATGCCGCTGGCAGACAAGAAGCTTTCTAAGGGATCTGGGGAATTTATTAAGAACTCCAGCGCCTTGAGCGCCAGCACTTCGGCTGTGTCGGGTGTCATACGGGTTGCCATCGTCAAGAGAGCGTTAAGACATAGGGCCTAATAGTAGCAAATAGAACGGCATCCGGGGCCACCGCCGCCCGGAGCTTCCAGAAAGGCTTGGGGCGAACTTATGGACGCCAAGATGAAAACTGTTCTGATCGTGGAAGACAACGAGCTGAACATGAAGCTCTTTCACGACCTTCTGGATGCGCACGGCTATAACATCCTCCAGACCAAGGACGGGATGGAGGCGCTCGACATCGCGCGCGAGCATCACCCGGATCTGATCCTGATGGATATCCAGCTCCCGGAAGTGTCCGGCCTTGAGGTCACCAAATGGCTCAAGGAAGACGATTCGCTGAAATCCATTCCGGTCGTCGCGGTCACCGCTTTCGCGATGAAGGGCGACGAGGAAGTCATTCGTCAGGGCGGGTGCGAGGCCTATATCTCCAAGCCCATCTCCGTCACGAGCTTTCTGGAAACCGTTCGCCGCTTTGTAGGTTAAGCCATGACCGCGCGCGTTCTGGTAGTTGATGACATTCTGTCGAATGTGAAGCTTCTGGAAGCAAAGCTCACGGCTGAATATTTTGAAGTGGTGACCGGCTTCAACGGCATGGAAGCCATTGCCAAGACCGAAGAATACGCGCCCGACATCATTCTCCTCGACGTCATGATGCCGGGGATGGATGGGTTTGAAGCCTGCCGCCGCATCAAGTCCAATCCCAAAACCGCGCATGTCCCTGTCATCATGGTCACAGCCCTCGATCAGCCAAGCGACCGGGTAGCCGGGCTTGAGGCTGGCGCCGACGATTTTCTCACCAAGCCGGTGGAAGATGCCGCCCTGTTCGCGCGGGTGCGCAGCCTCGTTCGCCTGAAAATGATGACCGATGAGCTTCGTATGCGCGAATCCACCGGCCAAAGCATGGGCCTTCTCGACCCGGCAGAAACGCTGATCGAAAACGCGCCCGCAGGCCGCATCCTGGTGATCGAGGATCGCCCGGAATCCGTGGCCTGGTTCCAGAACGCCCTCACGCCCGCCAATGAACTGGCGGCGGTGGACACATTTGAAGAAGCGCTCGTCCGCGTCAAAGGCGGGGATTACGATCTCGTCATCGTCAGCCTCGGTATGCGCGGTTTCGATGGGCTTCGGCTCTGTTCGCAGCTTCGCTCCCTGCCTGAAGGGCGCAACGTGCCAATCCTCGTCGTCGTCAGCGAAGGCGAGCGCCGCAAACTCACCCAGGCGCTTGAAATGGGCGTGAACGACTATCTCACTCGCCCGGTGGACAGGAACGAACTCACCGCCCGCGTGCGCACCCAGTTGCGCAAGAAGCGTTATGCGGACCGCTTACGCCACAATGTGCAACTCAGCCTCGAAATGGCGATCACCGACCAGCTCACCGGCCTGCACAACCGCCGCTACATGGAGCGCCATCTCTCGAACCTGATTTCCAGCGCGGGCAAAACCAGCAAACCGCTCGCCTTCCTGATTATGGACATCGACTACTTCAAGCGCGTGAACGACAGCCACGGCCACGACATCGGCGATGAAGTCCTGCGCGAATTTTCCGCCCGTATCGGCGCCAATGTGCGCGGCATAGATCTGGCGTGCCGCTATGGCGGGGAAGAGTTCGTCGTGGCGATGCCCGACACCGACATGTCCTTCGCCTACACCATCGCCGAACGCCTGCGCCGTAGCGTGGAAGCCACCCCGTTCGAAATCAGCCGCGATCCGAAACACCTGAACATCACCATCAGCATCGGCATTGCCGCGTCGGAAGGTGAGGGCGACACAGCGGAAGCCCTGTTACACCGCGCCGATCAGGCGCTCTACCGCGCCAAGCGCGATGGCCGCAACCGCGTGGTCGCGGACGCCGCCTAATCTTCGTCCGAAGCTGCCGGTTCTTCCAGCGCCGCTTCGTCCAGCTTTTCCTGAACCTTGTCGATCACCTTGAGAAGCGCCTCAGGGTCCTGCGCCCCCGACACCATGAACTTGTTGGCGAAGATGAAGGTCGGCACGCCCGAAATCCCCATCTCATGCGCCAGCCTGTCTTCGCGGTCGATCAGCGCGCGATCCGCATCGCTCGCCAGCATTTGCTCAACCAGCTCAGCATCCATATCCGCCTCGCTGGCAATTTCGCTCAAAACCAGCGAACTCCCAATATCGCGCCCCTGTTCAAAATAGGCGCGGAACAACCGTTCCACCACTTCATCCTGCACGCCTGCGGTCGCCGCCCAGCGGATCAGCCGATGCGAATTGGTCGTATTGGGCCGCATTTCAATACTGTCGAATGCAAAGCCAATATCTTCCTCAACCCCCGCATCGCGCAAAGCATCACGCATCGCGGTTGCCTGCGGATTATCGCCAAACTTCGCCTTCATATAGCTACGCCGGTCCACCCCTTCCGGTGGAACCGTCGCGTCCAGCCGATAGGGTCGCCAGGCGATCTGAAAATCCATATCCGGCCGCTGGGACAAAGCTCTTTCGAGCCTGCGCTTGCCGATGAAGCACCACGGACAAACCGTGTCGGAGACGATGTCTATTTGCATACCCGAATATTAGCCCGGAGACGGCGGCGGCGAAAGCTGTTGCTTATCCCCGCCGGAGTGTGGTTCGAGAAGGCACAAATATCAGGAGACTGCATGACCACCGATCTCAAAGGAAAAACGGCGTTCGTAACAGGCGCCACCAGCGGCCTTGGCCGCCGTTTCGCGAAGATTCTTGCCGGCGCAGGCGCCAATGTTGCCATCGCCGCCCGCCGCACCGACCGTCTGGCCGCCCTGAAGACGGAAATCGAGGCCGCAGGCGGCGCTTGCGTCTGCATCGCGCTGGATGTGACGGATGGCGCCCGCATCCCCCTCGCGGTGCAGGAAGCAGAAGCCGCCCTCGGCCCAATCGACATTCTGGTCAATAACGCCGGCATGAACAGCTTCGGCATGGTGGTCGATCTGGCGGACGAAGGTTTCGACGCGGTGATGAACACCAATGTCCGCGGCCCGTTCTTTCTGGCGCGCGAAGTTGGCCGCAGCATGATCGCCCGCGGCAAAGGCGGCCGCATCATCAACATCGCCTCCATCGGCGCGCTCAAGGTTTTGCCGGGCCTCACCGCCTACTGCATTTCAAAAGCCGCCATTGCGATGATGACCCGCTGCCTGGCGCGCGAATGGGCGCGGCACGACATCAACGTCACCGCCATTTGCCCCGGCTATATCGAAACCGAAATCAATGACGACTGGTTTGCCAGCGAAGGTGGCCAAAAACAGATCAAATCCTTCCCTCGCAAACGCCTCGCGAATGAAGACGATCTGGATGGAATGCTGCTGCTCCTGGCATCAGATCAGTCGCGCGCCATCACCGGCTCACTGCTGACCGTGGATGACGGCCAATCACTTTAGGGGCCGATCGCTTTAATCAGTTGGTTTGTCCGACAACAGAATGGTCGCATCATTCGTCTCAGAGGTGATGCGCACTTCCGTGATGCGCGCACCGGGGGCAGGGGCAACCGCTCTTGCCTCCAGCGGCACCAGCGCCTGAATGACAGCGGCATCCGGCGGCGGCGGCACGGCGACAAATTCAAACGCCATCACCCGCGCGTCCTTGGAAGATTTGGCGCGCAAAGCCGGACTGGTCCAACCGCCCGATTTGGCGGCCCCCCGCGCGGTAATGACCAACTTGCCGCTTTCGGTCTTGGTGGTCACCGTATCCACCTTGTAAATCACTTTGGGCGTGGACTGGTGCGGTGCGGCAAAAGCCGGGCTAACCGCCAAAAAAGCGGCGCATAAAACGGTGAATGTGCATCTGTTTACGTGCATTGGTCCGCCAGCTAAGAGAGGAAATACGGCGCAATTGAGATAGGGAGAATGTCCATGGGTCCGCTACAGGGCATCAAGGTTGTCGAGTTCCAGGGTATCGGGCCAGGCCCATTCACGGCAATGCTACTTTCTGACATGGGGGCCGATGTCCTACGCATAGATCGCAAAGGCGGCCGCACGCCCAGCAAAACCGAGGTGACCTATCGCGGCCGCAAAGCCGTGGCGCTCGATCTCAAAAAACCGGAAGCGGTGGAAGCCGCGTTGAAACTCATCGAAGGCGCGGACGCGCTGATCGAAGGGTTCCGCCCCGGCGTAATGGAACGGCTCGGCCTTGGGCCGGATGTGTGCCTCAAACGCAACCCGAAACTCGTCTATGGCCGCATGACCGGCTGGGGCCAAACAGGCCCCATGGCGCAGGCCGCTGGCCACGACATCAACTACATCGCCCTCACCGGCGCGCTGCACGGCATCGGCAATGCGGGCAAAAAGCCGGTTCCCCCGCTCAATCTGGTGGGCGATTTTGGCGGCGGCGCACTCTACCTCGCATTCGGCATCGTCTGCGGTGTGCTGGAAGCCAAAACCTCCGGCAAAGGGCAGGTTGTCGATACCGCAATGACCGATGGCGCATCGTCTCTCATGGCAATGTTCTACGGCATGAACGCCATGGGCATGTGGAAAGATCAGCGCGGCGTGAACCTTCTGGATTCCGGCGCCCATTTCTACGACACGTATGAAACGAAAGATGGCAAATACGTCTCCATCGGCTCCATCGAACCGCAATTTTATCGCGAGCTTCTGGAAAAAACCGGCATCACCGATCCCGCCTTCCAGATGCAGATGGATTCGAGCGGCTGGGCCGCGCTGAAGGAAAAGCTGGCGACAGTCCTCAAAACCAAAACCCGTGATGAATGGGATGCGATCATGCTGGGCAGCGATGTCTGCTACGCCCCGGTGCTCTCGCTCAGTGAAGCGCCCAAACATCCGCACAATGTTGCGCGCGAAACCTTTGTGGAGGTTGACGGCGTGGTCCAGCCAGCACCCGCGCCGCGTTTCTCGCGCACCGTGCCAAAAATTCAGGGCGGTGTGACGGGGGCGGATAATACGGCGGCGCTCTCCGGCTGGGGTTTCAGCACGGATGAGATCGCCAGGCTGACAGAGGCAGGCGCCATTTAACATGCGCGTACTTCCCGGCACACAGAGCCGTCGGCGCATCTACCTGATGCGCCACGGCCATGTCGATTATCTGAACCGCAAGGTGCTTGAAACCGGCGGCATGAATGAGGTGCATCTGACCCGGCGCGGCCAGCTTCAGGCCGAAGCGGCGGGCAGGGCCTTTGCGCATGTGCAGTTCGACCGCGCCATCTGTTCTGGCTATCCGCGCACCGAGCAGACCGCGCGCGCGGTCCTGTCTTTCGTCCCCACCGCGCCAGCGCTGGAGATCGAACCCGATCTGGTGGAGATCAAAGGCGGAAAAATGCCGCCGCTGAAAACCCGCGAAGATCTCATCGCGCTAATGAACACCTTCTTCGACAACGCCTCCGAGCCCGGCGCAACCAATCACGAAGGCGGTGAAGTCTTCGCCGCCGCGCAGGCCCGCGCAGTGGGCGCGATCGAGCGTTTGCTCAGCCAAGCAGACTGGCACACGGCGCTGGTCGTCGCGCATGAAGGCATCAACCGCCTGCTCCTCAGTTGGGCCTGCGGGGCAGGGCTCGCCGCCATGAGTTCGTTTGAACAAGACACCGGCTGCATCAACGTAATCGACTTCGATCAGGCAGGCCGCGACGGCACTCGCCGCTCTCTGGTGAAGTCGGTCAACCTCACACCCTATAACTGGCTCAAACACGGCATGAATTTAACCAGCCTGGAAGCCCTGTTCGAGCGCGACGTAAACGACAAACCCCCAGAATAAACTTTTCTAACCTCCCCCCTGTGGGGAGGTCGGAGAGCGAAGCGATCCGGGTGGGGGCCGGTGTCCGCGCCATAACCACTCTCCCCAACCCTTCTTCCAACTGTCATTCCCGGCGAGGCGCAAAGCGCCGAGGGAAGGGAACCCAGGCGTTTCCACCAATCCAACACTTGCCCATCCGCCCTCACTGTCCACCCCCATTGTCATGGCCCGCCAAGTGCGGGCCACCCAGGTGAAACGCATACGCTGCGAGAGCTGAAATCGAAACGGCCTAACGCCGTTACCGCTTGAGAAAACCCGTCACAAAATTGGTCACGCCGCTCCCCTTTCTCGACTCTTATTTGTCATTCCCGGCGAGGCGCAAAGCGCCGAGGGAAGGGAACCCAGGCGTCTCAACCAAACCAGCCCTCGCCCCTCCACCTCCACTGTCATGGCCCGCCTAGTGCGGGCCACCCAGGTGAAATCTGGAACAGCGTCGTGGATTGATGAATTCTTGTTTTCTTTCGATAAATAACAACGTCACCTGGGTGGCCCGCACTAGGCGGTCCATGACAGCGGAATTTACAAATCCAGCGCACACCAAATCGGCACATGATCGCTAGGCCGCTCGCCATCCCTCACATGCTTGTCGATCTCGCAATGCTTCAAGCGGTCCGCCGCCAACGGTGACAGCAAAATATGATCAATCCGAATGCCATGATTTTTCTGCCATGCCCCCGCCTGATAATCCCAAAACGTATATTGATGCGGCAGCGCATTGCAGGCGCGAAACGCATCCGTATAACCAAGATTTTCAATCCGCCGCAAAGCAGCCCGGCTTTCCGGCTGAAAGAGCGCATCGTTCAACCAGTTTTGCGGATTATACACATCGTCCTCAGTCGGAATGATGTTGTAATCCCCCATCAGCGCCACAGGTTCTTCAAGGTCCAATAATTCTTTTGCGTGCACGCGCAACCGTTCCAGCCATGCGAGCTTGTAGGTGAATTTCTCCGTGCCCATGGGGTTGCCATTGGGCGCGTAAATCGAGGCGACACGCAAAACCCCGCTTGCCGTCTGCACCAATGCTTCGAGATAGCGCGCATGATCGTCGCCATCCCCGCCGGCCAAGCGCGGGGTCACATCTTCGAGCGGTGTTTTGGAAAGAATGGCGACGCCGTTATAGGTCTTCTGTCCGTGTACGGCGCAATTATAGCCGAGGTCTTCAAACACCTCTCGCGGAAAGGCATCATCGACGCATTTGATTTCCTGCAACACCGCAACATCGGGATCGGCGGCGGTGAGCCATGCCTTCACCGCTTCGATGCGGGCTTTGACAGAATTGACGTTCCAGGTAGCAATTTTCATATTTGATCTGAGGGGTAAGGTTAAGAGTCGCAAAGACACATTAGCCTTATAGCCATTCCACCGTCAGCTCAAAGAACGCCCAAACAGATCGCTCAGAACTCAAACCGAACCGAAGCCTTCAATCCGGCGCGCCAGACATCGTCGATCTTGTAAGGCGTGATCGGCGTTACACCGAGATTGCCGCTTCGTGTGGCGCCGGTTTCAAAGCCGCCCGTGTAGCTCACCGTTGCGTCCAGTCCCAGCGCGAGATGTTCGGTAATTCTGTGTTCAAAACCGGCGCCAATCTGGGCGGCGGCGTTGACCTTTGTGTGATCCTCCACATCGGACAGGAAAAATCCTGTCCCAACGTCTGTTTCCACGATCTTTGAGAAAGCATTGAGCGAAAAGCCCGCCCCGGCGCTCGCCCGCAGCGAGGTCGTGTCGGACAGCGCCAAATCATAGGCAAGGTTGCCCATGAAGATATGACTGATGGCAGTGCCCTTGAAGGCAGAGGCGACACCGAAAAGCGGGAAGTCCGCATTCCAGCTCACACCCCCGCCGACATGCTGATAGCTGACAAAGCCCGAAAAGGCAGGGTCGAACCTGTAGCCAGCATGTCCGCCAATCCCGACGGTATTGCCGAATTTGACATTTTTGACCACGCCGCCACCGGCCCAGGATGCGCCACCATCCGTCGTCTGGGACGATCCGAACGCCTTGCCGCCAGACAGATCGAGGCCCACAAAAACCCTATTATCCCCGGCCAGAGCCGCAGCCGGAACCAGCGATCCCGCGATAAGCACAGAGGCCAGCAATGTCGAATGCATGGAACTCTCCCTGAAGATGGGGGCGAGCTTGGCTTTGGAATATTAATAAAGTTTGTCCCTCATTTTGGATAATTTACACCCTTCCAAAAATGAATATTGTCATGTCAGGCCTTGAATTCCCAAAATAAAGGCATAAATTCTTCATGCCTTGAAAGGGAGACATGCAGTTCCAACCATGTGGGAGACCGGAAAATCCTGCGGAAGACGCGGAAAATCATACAGGGAAGGGTGCCGTTTCGCGTGCACCTGTTTTGCAGGGGGCAGGGCAAAACCCCAGGCGATGAAACCCGGGGGACAAGCAAAGGTGCGGAAGGCGCCAACCAGCCGTCATCCGCCTGCCGTAGCTTTATGCCACCCCGCTTTGCCACCCATGGGCACAAGCGGGGTTTTGCGTATCAGAGAGAAAAGCTGGTCAGACAGAAAAACTCGTCCCGCAGCCGCAGCTCGAACTGGCATTGGGATTGACCACCTTGAACGCGGCCCCAATCAGATCGTCGGCGTAATCGAGTTCCGCGCCGCTGAGAAATTCAAGGGACATGGGGTCGACCAGAACAGTCGCGCCATCGCGTTCAATCACCAGATCGTCGTCCATCCGGGCATTGTCCAGGGTGAAATTGTATTGAAAGCCGGAGCAGCCGCCACCGGTGACGGCGAGGCGCAGCATCATCGGGGTTTGTTCCTCCTTGAGAATTTCAGCGATGCGGCGGGCGGCGCGGGCTGAAACAGTCATGGCGGTGACGGCTTCGGGGCTTGCTGTTTGGCTATCCATAGATGCTATTTAGGCATTGCTCACCGGTTCCGCAAAGGTCTAGCCCCGCAATGACGGGAAAACTTCTTCCGCCGCTTTTTGAAGCCCCTGAGAAAAAAGCGGTTTTTGCGACCCGCCCGGCGAATAGCCGGGGGCGTTTGATCCCGGAACCCGAAAGCCCGACCCGCACCTGTTACGCCCGCGACCGCGACCGGATTCTGCATTCCGCCGCCTTCCGCCGCCTGAAGCACAAGACACAGGTTTTCGTGGAACATGAGGGCGGAGATTATCACCGCACGCGGCTGACCCATTCTTTGGAAGTGGCGCAGTTGGCGCGCTCAATCTCGCGCGTGCTGGCGCTGGATGAGGATCTGGCTGAAGCGGTGGCGCTGGCGCATGATCTTGGGCACACGCCGTTTGGTCATGCGGGCGAAGACGCGCTCAACAAGGTGACGCTGCCGTTTGGCGGGTTCGATCACAATGCCCATGCCTTGCGGCTCGTCACCAAACTCGAACATCGCTATGCCGATTATGATGGGCTGAACCTCACCTGGGAGACGCTGGAAGGTCTGGTAAAACATAACGGCCCGCTGGCGCGTGAAGGTTTGCCGGGACCCATCGCAAGTTTCGATGCGCGCATGTCGCTCGATCTTTCATCGTATCCCGGCATGGAAGCGCAGGTCGCGGCGCTGGCAGACGATATCGCCTATGTGAACCACGATCTCGACGATGGTTTGCGCGCCGGATTGTTCTCGGTGGCCGATCTGAAAGATGCGCCGCTCGTAGGCGACGATGTGCGCGAAGTGATGGCGCGCTATGGCGAGCTGGAACTGGGCCGCTTCATCGGAGAATTGGTGCGCCGCCTGATGGGGCGGCTGGTGGTCGATCTGATTGCGCAGAGCCAGCAGCGCATCGCCGAAGCCGCACCGCAGACCACCGCCGAGGTGCGGGGCCAGCCCCGTGCGCTGGCGGCGTTCAGCGATTCGACCGAAAAGGGCATCGGAGCCCTCAAGCGCTTTCTCTTTGCGCGGATGTATCACCACCCGCGCGTGCGCGAACCTGTGGAAAAGGCGCAAGGCGTGGTGGAAGAGCTGTTTGGCGCACTCACCGCCGATCCCGGACTTTTGCCCGCAGACTGGGCCGCCTTGTGCGGCGCGCCGGGTGATTCGGCTACGGGCGGTGTGGTGCGCGACTACATTGCGGGGATGACAGACCGCTATGCCCTTGAGGAATACGGCCGCATCTTCCATAGGGACATTGTGCTGTGACAGGGCTGTGGCCGGGGTGATATTATTCCGGCGCTGATCGGATTCTGTGGAGTTGGTGGCAATGGCCAGAGTCGAGCCGGGGCTTTATGAGCCGTCTGATGATGTGCGCGTATTCGATGGCGCAGAAGACGATTATGACGACGAAGGCTCCCGCCTGCCGCTGCTGATCGTGATTGCGCTGCTGGTTCTGGCAGCGTTCGCGGGCGTCGTGTGGCTGGCCTATACCCAAGGCGTGCAGCGTGGGCGGCAGGATGTGCCCCGCGTGATTGCCGCCGATGTGGGCCCGGTGAAGACCGCGCCAGCCCAGCCGGGCGGGGCGGCCAATCCCTATAAGGGTCTCAAGATTTACAACAACAAGGCGCCGACCGACGCCCATGCCAAGAACGCGCCGTTGCCCTCCATCATCACCCAGCCGGGGGAACCCTTGTTCTCCGCCTTCGGCGCCAAGAACCATCCGGCCCCCGCCGCGCAGGCAAAAGCAGCGCCGGTGCCCACGCCTGCGGTTCAGGCACCGCCGCAGAAGGCTGCGCCCGTGCCACCGCCGCCTGCGCCGCTTCCTGCCAAGCCTGCGCCAGCGCCTGCGCCTGCGCCTGTTGCGCGGGTGGCTCCGCCGCCGGTTACCTCTGGCAGCTATGTGGCGCAGATCGGGGCCTTCAAGTCTCAGGAAGAGGCCAATACGGGTTGGGCTGCTTTCAAGCGGGCCCATGCTTCCGCACTGGGCGGGATGAGCCCGAACATTGTGGCGGTCGATCTGGGCGAAAAGGGCACCTGGTATCGGGTGCGGACCGGGGCATTCGCGGATAGGGCCGCGGCTTCGGATTTCTGCGCCCGGTTGAAGGCAGAGGGCGCAAGCTGTTTGCCTGCCAAGGGATAGACATCTAATGCGTATGCGCGCCATTTTTGGCTGCGCCGGGCTGACGCTGACTGACGAGGAACGAGCGTTTTTTCGTCAGGCGCAGCCTTGGGGCTTCATCGTTTTCGCGCGCAATATCGCGGATCGCGCGCAGTTGCGCGCGCTTTGCAATGCCTTGCGCGAGACGGTGGGCGATGAACGCGCGCCTATTCTGGTGGATCAGGAAGGCGGCCGCGTGGCCCGGCTGAAGCCGCCAGAATGGAAAAGCCATGCGACCGCGCGCGCTTTTGGGGCACTATATGAAAACGACCCGGAAAAGGCGCGGGAAGCGACCTATCTCAACGCGCGGCTACTCGCCCATGACCTGACGGAGGTGGGGCTGAATGTGGATTGCCTGCCGGTGCTGGATGTGCCGGTGGAGGGAGCCCATGACATCATTGGTGATCGGGCTTTTGGCCATGAGCCCGCCACCATCATTGATTTGGGCCGCAAGCAGATTGAGGGGCTTTTGGACGGCGGTGTGTTACCGGTGATGAAGCATGTGCCGGGCCATGGGCGGGCGGGGGCGGATTCGCATCTGGAACTGCCGCGCGTCACCGCCAGTCTGGATGCTTTGAGCGCCGCGGATTTTGTCACCTTTCGCAGTCTTTCGGACTGTCCGATGGCGATGACGGCGCATGTTGTTTACGACGCCATCGACGCCGCCCGGCCCGCGACCACCAGCCACCGGGTGATCCGCGATGTGATTCGCGGTGAGATCGGGTTCGATGGACTTTTGATGTCGGACGATCTTTCGATGAAGGCACTCACAGGTTCCATGCCTCAGCGCACCCGTGCCGCCCTGTTCGCGGGTTGCGATGTCGTGCTCCACTGCAACGGTGGATTCGCGGAGATGTGTGAGGTGGCCGAGGAAGCCGGACCGCTTGAGGGCGCGAGCCTGAAACGCGCCGATGCCGCGTTGGCCCAGCTGCACGCGCCTGGCACTTTCAACTGGATGAAGGCAGAGAAACGCCTTTCCGAGCTGATGGCCGTGGTCGCATGAGTGATTTCGACGAGAATTTCGACACCAGCTTTAAGCCGCAGATCGAGGTGGCGCCCGATGAGGCGCTGGTGGTGGCGGTGGATGGGTTTGAAGGTCCGCTCGACCTTTTGCTCACACTCGCGCGCAACCAGAAAGTCGATCTGGCGAAGATTTCGATTCTGAAGTTGGCCGATCAATATCTCGGCTTCATTGAGGCGCTGGGGCCGCGCAAGCTGGAACTGGCGGCGGACTATCTGGTGATGGCGGCGTGGCTGGCCTATCTCAAATCACGCCTGTTGCTGCCGCAACCCGCGAACACCGATAGCGAGCCGAGTGCCGATGAAATGGCCACGCGTCTGCGCTGGCGTTTGCAGCGGCTGGAGGCGATGCGCGAGGCGGCGGCGCGGCTGATGGCGCGCGACCGGCTGGACCGCGAAGTGTTTGCGCGCGGCGCGCCGGAGCCGGTGAACATTGTGCGGATGCGCACGCAGATGGACACGTTGTACGATCTGCTTTCCTCCTATTCGACGCAGCGGGTGCGCAAGCTGGGCGGGCAAACCTATCGGCCCAAGCAATCGCCCGTGCTGTTGATCGAGGAAGCGCGCGCCCGGCTGGAGCGGCTGCTGGGGAAAATTCCCGACTGGAATACGCTGTCCCGGCTGTTGCCGTCGGACTGGACGGGCGGAAACCGGCGCCGGTCGGCGCTTGCGAGCACTCTGCTTGCGTGCCTTGAACTGGCGCGCGATGGCAAGGTGGAAATCCGGCAATTGAAGGCGTTTGACGAGGTCTATGTGAAGGACCGAAGCGCGCCGCGTGCGGAGGCTATGCCATGAACCGGGCAGTTCGAGCGGTTGAGATCGTGGAAGATATGACACAACAGGACATCGACATCGAAGTCGAGGGTAAGGAAGACGTGGGCACGCACAAGACCGATGCTTTGGCCGAGGCTGTTGCCGGTGCGGTGGTGGAAGCTGAGGCGGACGCCGCGGCTGAAGCGGCTGGCGAGGCTGAGGTGGTCGAAGCCGGGCAGGTGGCGGTTGGGCCAGAGCGCTCGGCGGAGCATTTGCGCATGGTGGAGGCGTTGTTGTTTGCCTCCCCTGAGCCTTTGGATGAGAAGGCGCTTGCCGGGACGTTGCCGGACGGAGTGGACGTGAAAGGGCTGCTGGCGGAGCTTCAAGGGATTTATGAAGGACGGGGCGTAACCCTCGTCAATGTCGCGGGAAAATGGCAATTCAGGACGGCACCGGACCTGGCCTTTTTGCTGCGCCGGGAAAAGCCGGAGCAAAAGCGGCTTTCGCGCGCCGCGATCGAGACTTTGGCGATTATCGCCTATCACCAGCCGGTGACGCGCGGCGAGATCGAGGACATTCGCGGGGTCGCGCTCTCCAAGGGCACGCTGGATGCGCTGATGGAGGTGGGCTGGATCAAGATCCGTGGCCGCCGTCGCACGCCGGGGCGGCCCGTAACCTATGGCACGACCGAGGCCTTCCTCATCCATTTCGGGCTGGAGAATGTGAACCATCTGCCAGGCATGGATGAACTGAAAGCGGCGGGCTTTTTGGAGGCGATGCCGCCTTCGGGGCTGGACGTGCCGAGCCCGAGCGAGGAACTGGCACCGGACGAAGACCCCTATACCGGCGAGGAAGAGGGCGACGAGATGCTCCTTTTGCCGCTTCAACCTGACCCGGAATGAGACAGATCGCGTAGCTTCGGAGCAATCCGCCAACCCGGTGTTAAGCAGCGGTGTTTAGGGTATCGGCGTGTTTGAGCCGGTGTCCGATGTATATTGATCGTTCTGTGCGATATCTGAATGCGTTGGGCAATGCGTCTACTGGCCGTGTGCTGAATCTCATGGCGATTGCCAAGGCGAATGGCGGCGAGGACGATTATCACGCGCGGCCGTTGTTCCAATCCCCCGTGATGAATGCGGCCATTGTGCTGAAGCATCGGGTGCGGGCCGATGAGAGCTATCTATTCCTGTCGCCGCGCTCGGTGGCGACCAAGGTGATTGTGCCGTTCGATCTTTCGGATTTGCGGCTCGGCGGGCGGTCGTTTTTCTTTGAGCAGCGCGGCTTCAAGGAGGCGATGCAGCAGATCGGCAATTATCGCGAAGGGGCGATGGAGCGCGATCTGCAGGCGTTGAAGCTGATCAATGCGGTGCCTTCGCTCGATCCATTTTTGTTGCGCGAACATATGCGCAACCATCAGTTCGATATTGCGGATTGTTATTTCGCGATTTCGGCATCGGATCAGGCGCGGATGTATGATTACGTTTCGGGCAATATTCGCAGCCTGATCCAGCTTGCTGGATTGGGTGGCAAGGAATCTTCCACCGCGCGGTTGGTTTCGGCGCTGCTTTCGACCGAGGTGGATGAGAAGCTGGCGCCTTTGCGCGCGACGCTGATGCTGGACGGCGATGCCTTTCGCGAAGGCGTGTTCAGTTGGCGCGGCTTTCTTTATTATAAATGGTGCATGCAGAATTTCTGGCCGGATTTGCGCGATACGATTGCGGAATTGCGCGCAATGAAAGCAGGCGGCGCGTTGAGCCCGGAATATGCGACCTATATTGGCGCATCCAAGACCCGCATCATTGATTGTGTACGCCAGACCGGCGTGGATGTGAGTAATGCGCTGCGGGTGTATGACAAAGCCTATGCGCGGTTGATCGAGCATGGCGATCCGGGCGCGTTCCGCGATTTTCTGTTGGGGGCGCCTGCGATGTTCCTGTCCATCGGGGAGAAAATGGGCGCGATCTCGCATATATCGAGTTTCTGGCGCTATCGCTTCCCGCGTGGGCATTCGGGACGTGCCGATGCCGAGGAACTCGTGACGATATTTCAGGATTTCGAGGCGGGCTTTGGCTTACAGACCAATCCGGTTTCGGGCTGGGCGGCGTAACGCTTCTCTCAGTCGTCCAGTTCGACCACCACCGCCTCACCATTTTCCAGCGCAATGGCAAGTTTGCCTTCGCGCAGCGCGCGGGCGTCGTTGCCGAAGACTTCTTCGCGCCAGCCGCTGAGGGCGGCCACGCCTTCGTCTTCGAAGGCGGCGAGGTGGTCGATGTCTTCGGCGTTGGCGATCAGGCGTGGGGCGACGCGGGCGGTTTCCGCGCGCAGGCGTAGCAGGGTTTTGAGCAGATCGACTGCCGATTGGGACGGTTCGTGTTTGCGCCGCGGCGGCGGCGGAATGAAGCCTTCTGGCGGCTGCGCGCTGCGGCCTTCGGCTATGGCTTCGAGCAGGGCTTTGCCCTGGCGCGAGGTGCCGAAGCCGCGCGGTACGGCGCGGATCTGTTCGAGGGCGGCGCCATCGGCGGGTGGGTTGGCTGCGATTTCGAGCAGCGCCTCATCTTTGATGACGCGGTTGCGCGGCACGTCCCGCGTTTGGGCTTCGCGCTCGCGCCATTCGGCGATGGCCGCGAGAAGGGCGAGAAATTTTTTGCTGCTGGTGCGCGGTTTCAGGCGCTTCCACGCATCCTTCGGGTCGAGCCGGTAGAGATTGGGATCTTGCAGGGCGGTGATTTCTTCTGCCACCCATTTTGTGCGGCCCGATTTTGCAAGGTCTTTCGACAGCGCCTCGTAGATGGTGCGCAAATGGGTGACGTCGCCCAGCGCATATTCGAGTTGGCGCGGGCTCAAGGGCCTGCGGCTCCAATCGGTGAAGCGGGCGGATTTGTCGATCTCCACCTTCGCCACTTTGCGCGCCAGCGTTTCGTAAGACGCCGCTTCCCCGAAGCCACAGACCATGGCGGCGACCTGGGAGTCGAATAGCGGGTGGGGCACGACGCCGGCCTGATGGAAGAAAATCTCGATGTCCTGCCGGGCGGCGTGGAAGACTTTGACGATTTTGGTGTCGGTCAGCAGCGCGTGAAAGGACAATAGGTCCAGCCCTTCCGCCATGGGGTCGATGATGGCTTCGATGCCCGTGGCGGCGACCTGTATGAGGCACAGTTTGGGCCAATAGGTCTGGTCGCGCATGAACTCGGTATCGAGTGCGATGTACGAGGCTTTGGCGAGTTCGGCGGTCAGGGCCTCTAGCGCCCCGGTGGTTTCCACGATGTGCATGGATAGGGGCTATAGCGGATTCGGCGGGGCGGCGTATGGCTAAATTGCCCTTTGCCGCCGATTTCAGGGGTTGGAAAGGCCGACCGTTCGCCCTGGGACCCCGCCAGCGTCGAAATAGGCCCTGCCGCCTGCTGTCTGCCAGTCCAGCACTGTGATCTGGCCATTGGTGGCAGGGGGCGATTGGAGGCGTTTGCGCGCGAAGGGCACGGGTGCGCCGCCCTTGAGCGCTTCGGTCAGTACCCGGCCTGTGAGGGTGCCTTTGGGCGGGAGGGTGAGGCCCAGCACGTAGGCGAGGGTGGGTGCGATGTCGGCGTTGCTGACCGGGGCGGGGCTGGAGGTGGCGGCGCGGAAATCCGGCCCTGTGGCGGCCATGAAATTGCGGGTGTCGGCCCGGCTGAAGCTGCCATGCATGCCCTGGCCGGTTTTGAGCGAGGTGTCGGCAAATTCCACCGCGCAGAGGAGGGTGGGTTCGCAATTAGGCGCGAGGCTAGAGGCGAAGCTGAAGATGATGGCGGGCTGGGGTGTTTTGGCGGCGCCGCGATAGTTGATGGCGCTCATGGGCAGCGCGCCGGGGATGGCGCCGAATGTATCATCCACGAAGATGCCGCTGACATAAGGTTGGCGAGTCAGAAAATCTACGATACGGCGCACGTGTTTGGGCGCGTCTGCCGTTGGCAGGTAGATCAAATCGGAGCCGCCATTGGCGACCACGATCACCTCCGGCGCTTTGGGATCTTTGCCGATGAAGCCATTGCCGTAGGACGGGCGGTGACCGGCGCGATAATCCACATTGCGTTTCAGGTTGGGGTCGAACAGCGGCAGATCATACTCTGTCGCCAGATCTATGGCGACGAAGCCGCTGCGCAGATCGACCGGGCCGTGGCTTTCGGTTTTATCGCCATTGGCTTTCCAGTCATATCCGGCGGCTTTGCTTGAGCGACTGTCGATGGTTTTGCCGATGGTCGAAAAGCCGTGATCCGCTGTGATGAAAACATTTGTTGTGTCGGCGAGGCCTTGCTCTTTCAGTGCTTCCATGAGGCCCGCGAACGTATTGTCGGCGTTGCGGATGGCGGCTTTTCCGGTGGGGCCGTTGATGCCCGGTGTGAGGCTGCCCACGCTGTCTTTGGTGGCGTGTTGCGAGGCATCGGGATCGCGCGACCAGAACACCAGCACGAAGGGTTTGTTGCTGGCTTTCAGTTTCGGCAGCACCGCTTTGGTGGTGATGGCGAGCATGTAGGCGTTTTGCGCGATGTTCGGCACGCTTGTTTTTGGAGCGGTGAGCGGCAGGCCCGCAGCGGCGATGGCTTTTGCGATGTCAGGGGACAGGGGCAGGCCTTGCGGTTTGCCGAGGGAATCGTCGATGACGATGGTGGTGGTGCCGTCGCGGGCGGTGATGTCCTGGATTGCGGTGGGGCCGGTTTTGCCGATGGCGGCGGTGGCTAGCCCGTGTTCGCGCGCGGCGGCGAGGAGCGACATTTCGTTCAGATAGTTGCCGCCGAAGGCTGCGTTCAACTGGCCCAGAATTTCATTGTCTTCGATGAAGGGCGTGGCGGTTTTGCCGAGACTATCTTTGCCGACATAGAGCGAATTGCCGAAATTGCCGGTGTCTCCGATGTAGTGGCCGGTGGCGATGGCCGAGGCGTTGACCGTGGTGATGGTGGGGTAGAGCGAATGGCTGTTGGTGAAATCGACCCCGGCGGTTTTTGCCGCGTGGAGGGCAGGGGCGGTTTCTTGCGTCACACTGTCGTAACGCAGACCATCGGCCACGAAGATCACCACATTGTGGGGGCGCTCGGCGGCGCGGGTGGGCAGGGCACTGAGCACACAGAGTGCCAGGAGGGCTGGAAGGACATGTTTCATGCGGAAATCCTTTTGAGCCCCTGAGGTTAGGCGCTGTTTGCGACAGTTGGCTTGCACCCTTGACTAAGCCCCGGCGCGCCCCCCACATACCCCGTTTTTCGAGGGTCGGACATGCACGCTTATCGCACGCACACTTGCGGGGAATTGCGCATCGCACAGGTGGGCACGAAAGTGCGCCTGTCGGGCTGGGTTAACCGGCGCAGAGACCATGGCGGGCTGCTGTTTATCGATCTGCGCGACCATTATGGCATGACCCAATGCGTGGTGGAGCCTGATGCTGTGGCTTTTCCCGAGGCTGACAGGGCGCGGGCCGAATGGGTTTTGACCGTGACGGGGCAGGTGGTGGCCCGCACGGCCGACACGGTGAACGGCGATTTGCCAACCGGGGAAATTGAAATTCGCATTGACGAGGTTGTGGTGCAATCGGTGGCGCAGGAATTGCCGCTGCCGGTGTTTGGCGATCTGGAATATCCCGAAGAGACGCGGTTGAAATATCGCTTTCTGGATTTGCGCCGGGAGCGGCTGCACAAGAACATTACTCTGCGCTCCAAGGTGATCTCGTCCATCCGTAGGCGGATGATCGATCAGGGATTCACAGAGTTTCAGACGCCGATTTTGACCGCATCGAGCCCCGAAGGCGCGCGGGATTTTTTGGTGCCGTCGCGGATGCATCCGGGGCAGTTTTATGCGTTGCCGCAGGCGCCGCAGCAGTTCAAGCAGCTGATCATGGTGGCGGGGTTTGACCGCTACTTCCAGATTGCGCCGTGCTTCCGCGATGAGGATGCGCGAGCCGACCGCAGCCCCGGTGAGTTCTATCAGCTTGATCTGGAAATGAGCTTTGCCACCCAGGCCGATGTGTTTGCGGCGGTGGAACCGGTGTTGCATGGCGTGTTTGAGGAATTTGCCGATGGGCGCAAGGTGTGGCCCGCGCCGTTCCCGCATATCACCTATGAAGATTCGATGCTGAAATATGGTGTCGACAAGCCTGACCTGCGCAATCCGATTGTCATTGCCGATGTGAGCGATGTGTTTGCGCGCGACGATGTGGAATTCAAGGCGTTCAAGAACAAGGTGGTGCGGGCGATTCCAGCGCCGGGGGCTGGGGCTCAGCCGCGCTCGTTCTTTGACAAGTTGAATGATTGGGCGCGCGGAGAAATGGGCGCGGCCGGGCTTGGTTATATTGTGTTTGAAGACACTGGCGGCGCGCTGACGGGCAAGGGGCCGATTGCGAAGTTCATTCCGGCGGAAGCGCTGGCGTTGATGGCGGCGAGCGCGGGCGTGAAGGCGGGGGATGCGTTATTCTTTGCGGCGGATCGCAAAGAACGTGCGGCGGCGCTTGCCGGGCAGGCGCGTATTCGGCTGGGGCGCGAGCTAGGGTTGATTGACGAGACCGAGTTCAAGTTCTGCTGGATCGTCGATTTTCCGATGTATGAGTGGAATGAGGACGAGAAGCGGATCGACTTTTCGCACAATCCGTTCTCGATGCCGCAATTCGATCGTGATGCCTTCATGGCGCTGGGCGAGGCCGACAAGGACACCATCCTTGGAATGAAGGCCTATCAGTATGACATCGTGTGTAACGGGATTGAGCTGTCGAGTGGCGCGATCCGCAACCATGACCCTGATGTGATGTTGAAGGCGTTTGAGATTGCTGGCTATGCGCGCGAAGAAACCGAGGCGCGGTTTGGCGGTATGTTGAATGCGTTCCGCTATGGCGCGCCGCCGCATGGCGGCACGGCACCGGGCATCGACCGCATTGTCATGCTGATTGCAGGCGAAGAAAACCTGCGCGAAGTGACGATGTTCCCGATGAACCAGCAGGCGCAGGACCTGATGATGGGCGCGCCGGGGGAGGCCTCGGCCAAGCAGTTGCGTGAATTGCATATCCGCGTGGTGAAGCCTGAAAAGGCCGGATGATTTCACCAAAACATCGAGGACATGAGGTGGGGCATGAACTGGATTGTTGGAAATATTGACTGGATTTTGATCGTCTCCGGCGTGCTGACCTTCAGCATGGTGCTGATGATGTTCGCGCCGCGTTTTATGACACGCCGGATTTTTGGCGAGGAGACGCAAGGGCGGCTGGCTGACCTTGTTTCGCGCAGTTGGGGCGAAATGGTGGCGGCGTCGGGGTTGATGCTGATTTATGCCGCGTATTTCCCGGAAACGCGGTTTCCGATTTTGCTGTTTGCGATTGCCGGGAAATCCAGCTTTGTGGTTTTGGTCGTGTCCAAGGGCTATCGCAGCCCCAATGCGATGCTCACGGCGCTGGCGGACACGGTGATGGTTGTGCTGTTCGCGCTGTATTTGCTGGCGGTTTAAAGCTGCGAGAAGGCTGGGGCGTAATCGACCTTGCCTTCGGCGGTCGGCAGCGATGTGCCGAGCGGTAAAACCATGAAATGCGGGCCGGCATAGGGCGAGGTGAATTTCGCCGCGCGTTCGGCACTGAAGCCGAAGCGGCTGTAATAGGCTGGATCTCCCAATACGAAAATCGCTGACCAACCGAGCGTTGTGGCGTATGCGATGGCGGCTTTGGCCAAAGCCGCGCCGATGCCGGTGTTCTGATGGGCGGGCAGGACGGCGAGGGGCGCAAGGCCCAGTGCGCGGAACGGTGCAGTCATCGGCGAAAGCAGGACGTGGCCGACGACTTTGCCGTCTTGTTCCGCGACGAGGGAGAGCATAGCGTCACCATCGCGGCGTAACTGTTCGACCAAGCGCGCTTCATCGGGCTGACCGAATGCCTGTTCCACCACATGGGCGATGGCGTTTATGTCTGCTGGGTGTTCGGGCCGGATTATCATGGGCGTATTAGGCTGGATGTGGGCCTAAAAAGAAATGGCCCGGACGATGCCGGGCCATGAACTTTTCATTTGAACGAGAAATCAGTTCAGCTTGGCTGAGAGGTTTTTCAAGCTGTCGCTCACCAATGCGGATGCGCGGGTTTCGTCCATCCGGGCGGAGATCAGCTTTTCGGCGGCGGCGGCAGCGGCATCCGCGGCCAGGGCGCGGATTTCGGCCAGCGCATGGGCTTCGGCTTGCGCGATCTTGTCTTGCGCCTGTTTTGCGCGGCGTTCGATCTGTGTCGCCAGATTGGCGCGGGCCTCGATCGCGAAGCGTTCGGCATCTGCCTTGGCTTCGGTCAGGATGGCTTGGGCTTCTGTTTCGGCGTTGGCGGCCTTGCGCTTGAATTCGGCAAGAACAGCCTCGGCTTCGCTGCGCAGGCGTTTAGCTTCATCCAGTTCGGCGGCGATATTGGCTGCGCGCACATCAAGCGAACCCGCGATGAAAGCGGGGACACGGCGGTAGAGTGCAATGCCGACGATGATGAAGAAGCCAAGGGCGACCCAGGTTTCCGCTTCGTGCAGGAATTCCATTTTCGCCTCTTATTTCTGGCCGACACGAACAGCTTGCGCTGCTTCGTTTGTGCCACGAACGGCTTGCGCCGCTTCGTCTGCCGACACCGTGTCGCCTGTCAGCCGTGCCACAATAGCGATGGCAGCCTGTTGGGCGGCCTCGCTGACATGGCCGCGGGCTTCGTGGCGGCTGGCCGCGATGCTTTGTTCGGCTTTTGCCATAGCGTCTGCCGCTTTCGTATCCGCGTCCGACTTGGCGCGATCAACTTCGGCATTGATGCGGGCGCGGTTGTCGTTGGCCGCTGCCAAGGCACGCTGGCGCGCCGAGGCAATGGCCGCATCATAAGCAGCAGAGGCTTGCTCTGCCGCTTTACGATGTGCATCCGCCAGCGACAGGTCGCCTGCGATTTTTGCCTTGCGGTCGACGATTATGCCACCGATCCGCGGCACCGCGATCCGCCACATCACGACGAACAGGACGGCGAACGTGATTCCCAGCCAGAACAGCTGGGAGGGATACGTTTCCGTCTTGAACGGCGGGAAGCCAGCCGGTTGATGCGGCTGCTCCGTCGACGCTTGGACCGGCGTGGCGTGGACTGGTGCTTCGGACATTAGAACGCGAACAGGATAAGCAGCGCGATCACGAGGCCGAACAGACCGGTTGCTTCGCAAAGCGCGAAGCCGAGCAGCAGGTTGGTGGTTTGGCCGGCAGCCGCACCCGGATTGCGCAGCGCGCCCGAGAGGTAGGAACCGAACACATTGCCGATACCGATGCCCGCGCCCACAAGCGCAATACAGGCAAGGCCCGCACCGATCATTTTCGCAGCTTCAACGCTCATTAATGTAATCCTTTTCAGTGATGATCGTGGAGGTGTAACGCTTCAGAAAGATAGATGCAGGTCAGGATCGCGAAGACATAGGCCTGCAGAAGGGCGACCAGCATTTCTAGCGCGGTGATCGCAACGATTAACAGCATGGGCGCAATCGACAGCACCGACATGATGCCGCCCGCGCCGCCAAGTGCGATGACGAAACCGGCAAACACTTTCAGCATGGTGTGGCCCGCGAGCATGTTCGCGAACAGACGCACCGAAAGGCTGATGGGGCGGGTGAGGAAGGAGATGATTTCAATCGGCACCAGCAGCAGCAGCAGAACGAACGGCGCCTTGGGCACGAACAGTTTGAGAAAGCCGAGGCCGTGGCGGGCAAAGCCGGTGATGAGGACCGCGATCATCACCAGCATGGAAAGCGCGAAGGTGACCGCGATCTGGCTGGTGACCGTGAAGATACCGGGGATCAGGCCCAGCACGTTCGAGAACAGCACGAAGAAGAAGATTGTGAAGATGAAGGAGAAAAACTTCAGCCCTTCGACACCTGCCGAAGACTGGATCATGTTGGAGACGAACTCATAGGAGAGTTCAGCCATCGACTGCATGCGGCCCGGAACCAGGCGGCGGCTGCTCACCGCGGTCGCCATGAACAGGGCGACCAGACCGACGATCAGGCACATGACGAGGGATTGATTGGTGAAGGAGACGTCGACACCGCCAATATGCAGCGGGATGATCGGCTCGACCCGGAACTGATCCATCGGGTGAATTTGCACGGGCCTTAACTCTCCTCGTCGTCGTCGGTCTTGATGGCGGGCGCGGGGGGCGCCTGGGCCATCTGTCTGTTAAGCTCGGCGGCTGCGCGCATCGTATTGCGGATGCCGGCTGCTGCGCCGAGTACGAAAAACACCACCACCAGAAAATGAACCCCGAACACCCAGTCCAGAAACCATCCCAATGCACCGCCGACCATCAGGGCCGAGACCATCTCCGTTGTGAAACGGAAGGCTAGTCCGAGCGACGTGGGGGGCGCGGGTTGCGCGCGCACGTTTCCGCGTCGGCGTGCCTCATCGAGCTTTTTGCCCAGCCTATCGAGATCGCGCTTGTCCGGGGCGGTCATGGCGGCCCTTCCTTGCGTTGTATCCACTCTCGATTCACGGAGCCTCCAGCTCTCGAAGGCGCGCGGACCATAGGGTTGGGGGTATTTGGTGTCAAGCACGTAAGAATGGCGCTAAGCCTTTGATGGAACAGGCGATTGTGCGGCGCGGCGAAATGCGCGCGGGGCGTGTTGGGCGACTCGGCTGGTTGGTCTGTTGCGGGGCTTGGAAAGTGCTCCGTCATTCCTGGTGAGCCGCAAAGCGGCGAGGGAAGGGAACCCAGGTGTGGCGACGCGTCTGGTCTGGACGCCTGGGTTCCCTTCCCTCGCTGCGCTCGCCGGGAATGACGGGAGGGTGGGGTTATTCAGCGGCGATTTGTTCGGCTTCGCCCAGATTGACCGAGACCAGCTGGCTGACGCCGCGTTCGGCCATGGTGACGCCGAAGATGCGGTTCATGCGCGACATGGTGAGCGCGTGATGGGTGATGACCAGGAAGCGGGTGTCGGCCAGCCGGGTCATTTCATCCAGTAGGTTGCAGAAACGCTCAACATTGGCGTCGTCCAGCGGGGCGTCCACTTCGTCCAGCACGCAGACGGGGGCGGGGTTCACCAGGAATACCGCGAAAATCAGCGACATGGCGGTGAGGGCCTGTTCGCCGCCCGAGAGCAGGGAGAGAGATTGCAGGCGCTTGCCCGGCGGGCGGGCCAGAATTTCGAGGCCGGCTTGCAGCGGATCGTCTGATTCGGTGAAGGTCAGCTTGGCTTCGCCGCCCTCGAACAGTTTGGTGAACAGCATCTGGAAGTTGGTGTTCACTTTTTCGAACGATTCGAGCAGGCGTTCGCGGCCTTCTTTGTTCAGGCTCTGGATACCACGGCGCAGGCGATCAATCGCGCCTTCAAGATCGGCGCGGTCGGCCACCAGTGTGTTGAGGCGGGTTTCGTGTTCTGCCGCTTCTTCTTCGGCGCGCAGGTTCACGCCGCCCAATTGTTCGCGCTCGTGCTTGAGCTTTTCGACGCGCTTATCGGCTTGGTCCTGCGGGGGCAGTTCTTCGCCCTCGCGGATTTCGGCGCGTTCGGGCAATTCTTCCGGCGTGGCTTCCGCTTCGTCGCGGATGCGGGTTTTGAGTTCTTCGATCCGTTCGCCGGAGGATTCGAACAAGGCCTGCGCGCGGGCGCGTTCTTCGCGCGCGGCGGAGTTTGCGGCATCGGCGGCTTTGGCGGCGCGATCAGCTTCGTTCAGTAACGCTTCGGATTTGATGCGCTGGTCGGCAGCTTCGTTACGCGCCGTTTCCGCCGTGGCAATGGCGTCCAGAAGCGCGGTGCGCTTTTCGATGATGGTGGCGGGAATGGCATCCAGCGTTTGCAGTTCGGCGGCCATTTCTTCGAGACGGCGGCCCAGTTCTTCCATTTGGCGGGCGGCGTTTTCGCTGCGCTTTTGCCAGCGGGTGCTTTCGTCTTCGATGGCGGCGAGGCGCTGGCGGCGAGTTTGCGCGTCGCGGCGCAGGCTTTCCACATGGGCGCGGGCTTCGGCGGCCTTGGCGCGGGCGTCGGCGGTTTCGCCGCGCGCGGTCGCCATGGATTCAGTGAGCGCAATGCCATCGCCCAGTTCGGCCAAGGCTTCACCGGCCTGTTTGGCGGAGTCTTGTGCCGCGTCCCGCGTTTCGGTGAGGCGGCGGACTTCGGCTTCGAGGTTGGCGAGGCGCGAGGTGCGTTCGGCGGCGGCGCGGGCAGCATCGGCAGCGGCGCGTTGCGCGCCGATCAGCCCTTGCGCGCCACGGCGTTCTTCCTGTTCGGCGGTGTTGGCGGCGGCGCGGGCGGCGACACCTGCGTCGCGTGCAGCGGTGTAGACCTCAAACAGCTCGGCGCGTTTGGCTTTGACGGTTTCGAGTTCGGCTTCGAGTTCGACCAGCCGGTTACGTTGCGCAAGGCGAATGGCGCCGGGCGATTCCGCTTCTGCGGAGGCGGCATAGCCATCCCACCGCCACAGATCGCCGCGTTGTGAGACGAGGCGTTGGCCGGGATGCAGCGCGCGTTGAAGTTCTGTGCCCTGTTCGGGAACGACCACGCCGGTCGTATCCAGCAGGCGGGAGAGGGCGCTTGGGGCTTCGACGAAATTCTTGAGCGCGGCTGCGCCATCCGGCAGCGGGCTGGCGGCGGAAAGCGGGCCGAGGTCGCGCCAGAAATGGGGGGCCGCTTCATCGAGAGGGGCTTCAAGATCATCGCCCAGCGCGGCGGCAAAGGCGCTTTCATAACCGGATTGCACGCGCACCGCATCGACCAGCGGTGGCCACAAATCTTTGCCGCGCGGACGCAGCAGGTCGGCGAGCGCCTTTGTTTCGGCGGAGACGCGCTGCACATCGCGTTCAGCAATTTCCAGCGGGGCGCGGGTTTCTTTTTCCGCCGCGTCCGTTTTGGCGAGGGCTTCGCGGGCGGCGGTCAGCGCGTTGCGCGCGGCTTCCGAGGTGTTTTGCGCTTCGAGCACTGTGTCTTCGGCGGCCTTCACATCGGGCGCGGCGGCGGCATTGGCCATCGCCTGTTCGAGGCGGTTTTGTGCGGTGTTGAGCTGATCGGTGCTGGATTGGGCGAGCGCGGCGGCGACATTGCGCGAGCGTTCGGTGCTGGCTTTGCGGGCATTCCATTCGGCGAGTTCGCGTGTCAACCGGTCGAGTGTGCGTTCGGTTTCGGCCAGTGCGGCGACAATTTCATTGGCTTTTTGTTCGGCATCGGTCAGTTCGGATGTGGCGCGCGACGACACGTCTTCAAGCTGGGTGCGTTCTTCGCCCAGTGCCTGAAGTGAATTACGTGCATCGGTATCCAGCGTGCGTTCGCGGGCGATGTCCTGCTCGGCCTGTGCGAGGCGTTGGCGCAGGCGTTGGGCTGCTTCGCGGGCGCGGGCTTCTTCCGCATCCAGCGCATCGCGTTCGACGATGAGCCGGTGTAGGGCGGCTGATTTCTCGGCCTCCGCCTCGCGCAAGGGCGGGAGGTGGCTGGCGAGTTCGGCCTGCGCAGTGGAGGCGATGGCGGCAAGCTGAGTTGCGGTTTCGACTTGGGCAATCGCGGTGTCGAGCGCTTCTTTCGCGACCTTGGCGTGCGCTTCGGCGGCGGACCAGCGCAGGTACAACGCCAATGCTTCGGCTTTGCGGATGAGGCCGGAGAGGTTGCGATAGCGCGCGGCCTGACGGGCCTGACGTTTCAGGCTTTGCAACTGGCCTTCGATTTCGCGGACCACATCGTCCAACCGGCCCATATTGGTTTCGGCGGCGCGCAGGCGCAGTTCGGCTTCGTGGCGGCGTTGATGCAGCCCGCCGATGCCAGCGGCTTCTTCCAGGATGGCGCGGCGGTTGAGCGGCTTCTGGCTGATCAACATGCCGATCTGGCCCTGCCGCACAAAGGCGGTGGAGCCTGCGCCGGAGGACGCATCGGCAAAGAAAATCTGCACGTCGCGCTGGCGCACGTCGCGGCCATTGATGCGATAGACGGAGCCTGCCTCCCGCTCGATGCGGCGGGAAATTTCGATTGTGTCGTTATCGTTGAATTGCGGGCTGGCGTTGCGGTCCGCATTGTCCACGTAGAGCGTCACTTCGGCGACGTTGCGGGCCGGGCGGCCTGCCGAACCGGCGAAGATCACATCATCCATTTCGCTGCCGCGCACGGAGGTGGGGCGTGTTTCACCCATCACCCAGCGCAGCGCATCGAACAGGTTGGATTTGCCGCAGCCGTTCGGCCCGACAACGGCGGTGAGGCCGGGTTCGACGTAAAGCTCGGTCGGCTCCACGAAAGACTTGAAGCCTGAAAGTCTCAGTCGGGTGAATTTCAACGTTTTACCGCCCTGCTAGCGAATCGAAAGAACTGTGCCGTCACGGGGTTTTTAACATGGCGTCCAGCTCTTTCTGGAGGCTTTCCCAGTCATATTGGCCGCCATGGAGCGTTCCATTCACAACGAATGATGGAGTTCCCGTAATTTTGTAGCGAGTCTGGCCTTCCTGGCCGACACGGCTGGCGCGTTCGAGCTGGGTTTTGTCCTGCATGCAGCGGTCGGCCTGTTCGCGGCCCATGCCTGCCATGCGGGCGACGGTAAGGATTCCTTCGTGCACATCGAGCGGCTGAAATTCAGGATCCCAAGTCACCTGATTCTTGAACAACAGGTCGATGAAGTTGAAATAGCTTTCGGCAGGCAGGCAGCGGGCCAGCGCTTCCACCGCCAGATCGACAGAGCCGAGCGGGAATACGCGGAAGACATAATAGACCTTGCCCGTGTCGATATATTTTTCCTTGAGCTTCGGAAACACGGTTTCGTTGAAATGCGCGCAATGCGGGCAGGAGGGCGCTGCATATTCCACCATCATGATCGGCGCCTTGGGATTGCCCATCGTGCGGTCATCGGGCGTGAGCGTGACATTGGCCCGTTCGCCGCTGGCGGGAAGGGCGCTATCCGCCGATTTGGCGAAAGAGAGATAGCCAATGACGCCCAGCGCGATCACGGCGGCGGCGACGATTGCGATAAGCAGTGGCTTGCGGTTCAAGGGCGCTCTCCGATGGGTGCTGGCCGGTTTTGGCAGAGGCGAGGGTGCGGTTCAATCGCTGCGGCGGCGGGCGCGGGCAAATCGTAGCAAAGACTCACGGACTTTTTCGGGTCCGGTGAATTTTGTCGCTGGATCGTGCGGCGAAAGGGGGCCGAGCGCAGGTCTGCGCGGCGGTTTCGGCGGTCTTTCGACCAACGTGCCCTGTACGAACCGTAACTTATGCACAGCTTCGCGGCCCAGATAGTCGTTGATGCGGCCGCAGAGGGCACGGGTTTCGTGGCTGAGAAAGAGGGCGGCGCCCGGTTCGGCCTTGAGGGTGAGCAGGCCGCCGCTGGCACTTTCACTCAATTTAATAGGGCGGGCGATGCGGGCGACTTCGGGGCCTGCGATCTCTTCCCACCGCAGGATCAGCGTGGGATCGCGAAAACCGGCGCGGGCGAAGGCGAGTGCGGTGACAGGTGCAACCGCGCGGGCTACCGGTTCCACCCAGTTGCGGCGGGGCGGATCGGGGGGAAGTTTATCTTGGTTCTTTTTGTCGTCGCGCTTGTCGGGCATTGTCAGGTGATTATGCCCATTCGCACCGCTTCAAAGCAAAAGCCAAAATCATCCAGTCCGTTGAAACCCAGCCAGTTGATGCTCAACTGGTATGATATCCACAGGCGCGTCCTGCCATGGCGTGCGCCCAAGGGGCGGCGGGCCGATCCTTATGGGGTTTGGCTGTCTGAAATCATGTTGCAGCAGACCACCGTGCAGGCGGTGGGCAATTATTATCGCAAATTTCTGGCGCGCTGGCCGACGGTGGAAGATTTGGCGGCAGCGCCGCTGGATGATGTTTTGGCGGCCTGGGCGGGGCTTGGCTATTACGCCCGGGCGCGCAACCTGCACGCTGCCGCGAAGATGGTGGCGGGGGAGTTGGGCGGAAAGTTTCCGCGCACGATTGACGAGTTGCGGAAAATTCCGGGGATTGGGCCTTATACGGCGGGCGCGATTGCGGCGATTGCATTTGATGTGAAGGCCGCGGCGGTGGATGCCAATGCCGAGCGGGTGATTGCGCGCTATTTCGCCGTGCGTGAGGTTTTGGCCAAGGCCAAGCCGCAATTGAAGGCGCTAACGGAATCCATTTTGCCGGATGTGTGGGCGGGGGATTTTGCACAGGCACTGATGGATTTGGGTTCGTCGATTTGCACGCCAAAGCGGCCTGCTTGCGGGAATTGTCCGTGGGCGGAGGGGTGTGAGGCGCGGCGGTTGGGGATTCAGGAGACGTTGCCGATGCGGGGCGCAAAGGTGGCGCGACCCTTACGGCGTGGGGCGGCCTTTGTCGCGCGGGACAGAACGGGCGCGGTGCTGCTGGTGAAGCGACCTGTGAAAGGCTTGCTTGGCGGGATGCGGGAGCCGCCGCAGGGGCCTTGGACGGATGTGTTTCCGACGGGTTCCAAATTGCGTGCGCTGGAGCCTTTTTCTGCAGACTGGCGAAAGTTGCCGGGACTTGTGCGGCATGTGTTTACGCATTTTGAGCTGGAGGTGGAGGTGTATTCTGTACAGGTGCAAAAGCGCCCTCGGCTTGATGCGTTGTCAGACGTGGTGTGGACGAGCGATCTGGATAATGCCGCGCTTCCAACGGTGATGCGCAAGATTGTGTTTCATGCGCTGGATGATAGTGGACCGTTGTTTGGGAAACGATAGAGAGATTGTCATCCCCGGCTAAGCGATGCGTTTCGCAGCGCGAGGGGAAGGGGACCCAGGTGGGAGATAGTGGGGCGTGATTGGACGCCTGGGTTCCCTTCCCTCACACCGCGCGTTGCGCGGTGCTCGCCGGGAATGACGGTGTAGGGAGTTACGCCAGATCGGCGCGCAAACGTTGGCGCAGGACGTCGATGGAGACGAGCGAGCCTTTATGTTCGTAGTGCCAGAAGGTCCAGCCGTTGCAGGCGTCCAGGCCTTGCACATGGGCGCCGATGCGGTGGATGGAGCCGCTGGCGTCGGAGCAGACGAGGGTACCGTCGGCGCGGACTTTGGCGTGGTGGCGTTTGCTGGAATTGTGCAGCACGGTGCCGGGTTCGAGCAGGCCGCGTTCGACTACCCAGCCGAAGGGGATGCGTGGTTCGGCGCGTTTGGATTTGGTGACTTCGAGCGCTTCATCGGGGGCGCGTTTGACGCCCGCGATGCGTTCGCGCGCGATGCTGGCATATTTCTTTTCGCGTTCGATGCCGATGAACTTGCGCCCCAGACGGCGGGCGACGGCGCCGGTTGTGCCGGAGCCGAAGAACGGGTCGACGATCAGATCGCCGGGCTGGGTGGATGAGACGATCACCCGGTGCAGCAGACTTTCGGGTTTCTGCGTGGAATGGGCTTTCTGGCCGCTGGCATCCTTCAGCCGTTCATGGCCGGAGCAGATTGGCATTGTCCAGTCCGAGCGCATTTGCAGGTCGTCATTCATCGCCTTCATGGCTTCGTAGTTGAAGGTGTATTTGCTGTCTTTGCTTTTACCGGCCCAGATCATGGTTTCATGGGCATTGGTAAAACGCTTGCCGCGAAAGTTCGGCATCGGGTTGGATTTGTGCCAGACCACATCGTTCAAAATCCAGAAGCCGAGATCTTGCAGGATCGAGCCGACGCGGAAGATGTTGTGATAGGAGCCGATTACCCACAGCGCGCCATCGGGTTTGAGAATGCGATGGGCGGCGCTCAGCCAGTCGCGGGAGAAGCGGTCATATTCGGCGAAGCTGGAAAACTGGTCCCAGTGATCGTCCACCGCATCGACCTTGGAATTATCGGGGCGGCGCAGGTCGCCTTGTAGCTGAAGATTGTACGGCGGATCGGCGAAGACGAGGTCGGCGCTGGCGGCCGGAAGATCGTTCATCACCTCTACACAATTTCCTTCGATCACACGGTCGATCGAGTCTTTCAGCGCACGCGCCATTCTGGTTCCCCGCCTGAAGTTATCCACTCACAGGCTGAATCGTGATTCGGGCGAGTCGGCGCGTCAAGAGCCTTTGGAATCAAAGACTTGGGGTAGAGTCCGCGGGTTATCCACATACAACAGCTTGTGGGTGACCTAATGACTCAGGGGGCGGTCTGGGGCGCTTGCGGGGCCAAAAGACGGCGGACAGGAGCGAAACTGCGGCGGTGATGGGTGCTCGCGCCGAGCGTGTTGAGAGCTTTTATGTGCTCCTCGGTGCCGTAGCCCATGTTTGTGATCCAGCCATAGCCGGGATGGGTTTCGTGGAGGGCGCGCATTTGCCGGTCTCGCGTCACTTTGGCGATGATGGAGGCGGCGGCGATGGAGACGGAGCGGGCATCTCCGCCCACCAGCGTATCGCAGGGGCAGGGTAATGGAGGGGCGTCGTTGCCATCCACCAGTGCGAACATGGGGGCGACGGCGAGGACGCGGACGGCGCGGGCCATGGCGAGGTGGGTGGCCTGGCGGATGTTGATGAGGTCGATTTCATCGACACTCGCTTCGCCCACACCAAAGGCTACCGCCGTTTCGGTGATGCGGAAGTAGAGGTCTTCGCGGGCTTCGGCGTTTAGTTGCTTGGAATCGTCGATGCCTTTGGGGATTTTGCCGCGTTCGAAAATCACGGCGGCAGCGACCACCGGACCTGCGAGTGGGCCGCGACCGGCTTCGTCGATCCCGGCAATGGGACCGGCCATCGTTTTCAACAGGCGCGACTCGTAGATGTAATGCGGCATGCCTCCTTTCTAGATGAGGGAAAGTTGCTCGCCAAGGTAAGGCGGGCGTTTGAATTTGGTTGTGGTCAGCGGTGATTTTACCTGATTGAGGCCGAAGCGTTTGAGGGCGATCTGGAAGCGGCGGGCGATCAGGTCTGCGTAGGGGCCTGCGCCGGTCATGCGTTTGCCCCATTCGCTGTCGTAATCTTTTCCGCCGCGCATCTGGCGGATTAGGCTCATCACGTGTTTGGCGCGGCCCGGCATCTGTTCATCCAGCCATTCGCGGAACAGGTCTTTAATTTCCAGCGGCAGGCGCAGCAGCACATAACCTGCGCTCAATGCGCCGTGATCGCGCGCGGCTTCCAGCACTCTTTCCAACTCATCATCGTTCAGTGCTGGAATGACGGGGGCGAACATGACGCCGGTGGGGATTCCTGCCTCCCGCAGCGCTTTCACCGCCGCCAGGCGGCGGGGCGGGGTGGAGGCGCGGGGCTCCATGGCGCGGGCGAGTTTGCGGTCGAGCGTGGTGATCGACAGCGCGACTTTTGCCAGACCTTTTTCCGCCATGGGGGCGAGGATGTCGATGTCCCGCGTGATTAGCGCCGATTTGGTGACGATGCCGACCGGGTGATTGAAATCGCGCAGCACCTCCAGAATGGAGCGGGTGATGCGCAAAGTCTTTTCGGTCGGCTGATAGGGATCGGTATTGGTGCCGAGCGCCATGGTGCGCGGTTCATAGCCGGGGGCGGAGAGTTCTTTGGCCAACAATTCGGCGGCGCCTGGTTTGACCAGTATCTGCGTTTCAAAATCCGCGCCGGGTGAGAAGCCGAGATAGGCGTGGGTGGGGCGGGCGAAACAATAGATGCAGCCATGCTCACAGCCGCGATAGGGATTGATCGAACGGTCGAACGAAATGTCCGGTGAGGTGTTGCGGGCGATGATGGTCCGCGTCGTGTCCCGGATGATCGTGGTTTTGAAGGCGGGGAGGTCTTCATCCTCCCCCCAGCCGTCATCGAACAGCACCCGCTTTTCGCGGTCGTAGCGGCTGGATGCGTTGGAGGAGGCCCCTCTGCCGTGGAGCCTGCGTTTGTCTGCGGTGATGTCCAGCACAAGGGTCATGCCCAAATAATAGCACATCATGAGAACAAAACAAGAACTTTATGTAGGGTGGAGCCGGGAGATGGTGTCCAAATTTTGTCCTCATTGCCGCATATATGGGCAAATGTTGGAACAAACACAGAACTTGGGGTTGTGGGGTCCCGAACGGTCCTTTAGGGGAGGGTGGCGCCGGTTCTGCCCGGCGTTGGGCGGTGGCTCCGCCATTTTCGCAATTGCTGCCTCGGCGCGCACACGATCCCCCAGAGGATCGATCAAGAAGAGTGAGATTTGATGTCCCTGATAGATGAAAAGCTGTCGCCCATCCTTGAAGAGGTTCTTCGCCGCAATACGGGCGAAGCGGAATTTCATCAGGCGGTACGCGAGGTGTTTGAGAGCCTTGGCCGCGTGGTCGCCAAACGCCCGGAATATGCCGAGCACGCGCTGATCGAGCGGATTTGCGAGCCGGAACGACAGATCATCTTTCGCGTGCCATGGGTCGATGACCACAACAAGGTGCAGATCAATCGCGGTTTCCGGGTGCAGTTCAATTCGGCGCTCGGCCCTTATAAAGGCGGCCTGCGTTTTCACCCCTCCGTCAATCTGGGGATTATCAAATTTCTCGGCTTTGAGCAGATCTTCAAGAACGCGCTCACCGGCATGCCGATTGGCGGCGGCAAAGGCGGTTCGGATTTCAATCCGCGCGGGCGTTCGGATGGCGAGATCATGCGGTTCTGCCAGTCGTTCATGAGCGAACTCTATCGTCATCTCGGCGAATATACCGATGTGCCTGCGGGCGATATTGGTGTTGGCGGGCGTGAGATTGGTTTCATGTTCGGCCAGTACAAGCGGCTGACCAATCGCTATGAAGCGGGCGTGCTCACCGGCAAGGGGCTTGCCTATGGCGGCAGCCGCGCGCGCACCGAGGCGACCGGCTATGGCACGGTCTATTTTGTTGAACGTATGCTCGCCAAGCAGGGCAAGGCTGTGGAAGGCCGCCGCACGGTTGTGTCCGGCTCCGGCAATGTGGCGATCTATGCAATCGAGAAGATCAGCGAGTTCGGCGGCAAGGTGATCGCGTGTTCGGATTCCAACGGTTATATCGTGGATGAAGCGGGCATTGATATTGAGCTGGTGAAACAGATCAAGGAAGTGCGCCGCGAACGTATTTCGGAATATGCAAAAGCCAAGGGCTCCGCTGTGCGTTACGTCGAGGGCGGCTCGATCTGGGATGTGCCGTGCGAAATCGCGCTGCCATCCGCCACGCAGAATGAGTTGACCGGCAAAGATGCCAAGACGCTGGTGGCCAATGGCGTGATCGTGGTGGGTGAGGGCGCGAACATGCCATCCACCCCGGATGCGGTGCGTGTGTTCCAGCAGGCGGGCGTGTTGTTCGCGCCGGGCAAGGCGGCCAATGCGGGCGGTGTTGCGACCTCGGCGCTCGAAATGCAGCAGAACGCGTCGCGCGATAGCTGGTCGTTCGAGCAGACCGAAGAACGGTTGGCCGAGATCATGCGCAATATTCATGATGCGTGTTACGACACGGCTGAGGAATATGGCGTGCCGGGGGATTATGTGCTCGGCGCGAATATTGCCGGGTTCATTCGCGTGGCGGATGCGATGCGGGCGCTTGGGGTGGTTTGAGTTTGGTGCGGGTGGTTCATCACCTGTGTGGTGGTGATGCCTGGGTTGTTCATACGCTGGCGCTATGAACCCCTCGCTACGCTCGCCGGGAATGACAATCAGGGTTAGGGCTGGCGTTAGCGTTGTGTTAGCGTTTGGCTCAAGATGACTATTACCATTACGGCATTTGAACGCTCGCCCGATGGCGGCAAGGGGTTGGCGCGCGATACGCGCGTGCGCTGGGCGTTGGAGGAAGTGGGGCAGCCTTACGAGGTTCGGCTTGTATCGTTTGCTGCGATGAAGGCGCCCGCGCATCTGGCGTTGCATCCTTTCGGCCAGATACCGACCTATGAGGACGGTGACCTTGCTCTGTTCGAGACGGGGGCGATTGTGTTTCATATTGCTGAGCGCCATGCGGGTTTGCTGCCGGGTGATGCTGATGCAAGGGCGCGCGCGGTGAGCTGGATGTTTGCTGCGCTCAACACAGTTGAGCCGCCGGTTGTTGAACTTTCCTTTGTGCGGCTGTTTGAGAGCGACCAGCCCTGGTATGCGGCGCGGCTTCCGATGCTGGAGGAGCGCGTGCGCGTGCGGCTGGCGCAGCTTTCCGCCCGGCTGGGAGATGCGGATTGGCTGGATGGTGCGTTCAGCGCGGGCGACCTTTTAATGGTGTCGGTGTTGTTGCGGGCGAAATCCGTCGGTGTTCTGGATGGGTTTGCGAGCCTTGCGGCCTATCTTGCGCGGGGGGAAGCGCGGGCGGCTTATCGGCGGGCGTTTGAGGCGCAGTTGGCGGTGAATAGACCTGTGGGTTGATGCGTGAGGGTGTTGAAAGTTGTGTGGGGTCAGCTGGGTGGCCCGCACTTGGCGGGCCATGACAGTGGGGAGTTGCGTGTGTGTTTTGGCAGCGGCCCCCCACCCGAAAATCGCTTCGCGATTTTCGACCTCCCCACAAGGGGGAGGTTGGAGGGGGGCGTTAGCGTTTGTGTTCTTCTAGCCTTGGCATGATTTCTACGAAATTGCAGGGGCGATGGCGGATGTCTAGTTGGTGTTTCAGGATGCCGTCCCAGCCGTCTTTCACCGCGCCGGTTGAACCGGGTAGGGCGAACAGATAGGTGCCTTTGGCGACGCCTGCGCAGGCGCGCGATTGTAAGGTGGATGTGCCGATTTTCGCGTAGGAAATCTGGTGGAAGATGGCGGCGAAGCCGTCGATCTCTTTTTCGAATAGCGGTTTCATGGCTTCCACGGTGACGTCGCGGCCTGTCAGGCCGGTGCCGCCGGTGGTGATGATCGCGTCGATATTTGGATCGTTGATCCAGCTTGTGAGTTGGGTTGCGATTTTTTGTTGATCGTCTTTCACGATGCTGCGGGCGGCGAGGATGTGGCCTGCTTCGGTGATGCGGGCGGCGAGTGTGTCGCCGGAGGTGTCGGTTGTGCTGTCGCGGGTGTCGGAGACGGTGAGGACCGCGATGTGTACGGGGATGAAGGGGATTGTGGTGTCGATGCGGGTCATGGAGCAGATCTCATGTCATGTCGGCGTGCGGGGTAGGGGGCTTAGGGGTTGAGTACCGAATGGGTGTTGACGCCTGGGTTCCCTTCCCTCGCTTCGCTCGCCGGGAATGACAGCAGGGGGAGTATCAGGGAATAGCATTGGCGCTTGTGTCACCTGGGTGGCCCGCACTTGGCGGGCCATGACATTAAGAAAGTAAATTCAGGTTTCTTGCTTTGGCTTCCAGTGATTGCATGTCGCGCCAGGCTAATTTTTTGTCGATGGCGCGGCGCAGGAGGTAGGCGGGGTGCAGCGTCGCCAAAGCGGGGATGGGGCGGTCGCCCACATAGTAGTCGAACCACTGGCCGCGCAGGGACATGATGCCGTCGGTGTTGCCGAGCACGTTTTTCACCGCGATGCGGCCCAAGAGGACCAGCAGGTCCGGTGCTTTTAATTCGATGTGGCGGCGCAGGAAGGGCATGCACATCGCCGCTTCTTCCAGGCCGAAATCGCGGTTGCCGGGTGGCTGCCAGGGCAGGACGTTGGTGATGTAGATGTTCTTCGCCCGGCTGAGGCCGATGGGGGCGAGCATTTTGTCCAGCAGCTTTCCGGCGCGGCCCACGAAGGGCAGGCCTGCGCGGTCTTCATCCCGGCCTGGGGCTTCGCCGATCAGCATGATGCGGGCACCCGGCTGGCCATCGGCGAAGACGGTGTTGGTGGCGTTGCGCTTCAGGGCGCCGCCGTCGAAATTTTCCAACGCGGATTTCAGCTCGGCCAATGTGGTGCAGCGGGCGGCGATGTCGGTCGCGGCTCCGATCTGATCGGTATAGGCGCCGAGGGGGGCTTTGCGGGCATCTGCCGGGGAGGGGCTGGGAATCGCTGGTCTGTTTGCCGGTGGACGGGCGGGAATGTTTGCCGCAGTCGCAGCCACCACGGAGGGCGCGGGCTGGGGCGGGCGGGCCACGAAGCGGTTGACCGGAGCGTCCTGCATTGCCTCATCCGCGCCGGATTCCACCAACCAGGCGAGATCGGCAAGCGGGTTGGGGATGCGGGTGTTTTGGGCTTCTGGCGTGGGCATGGGGCAACGATAGGTCAAACCTCTGGTTTATGCGACCTTATCCCGTTGACGCCCCGTCGGTGCGCCCGCATAAGGCAAATACGGGGATGACATCGGAGTCAGTGATGGTCGACGCGGTTGAACGCGAGAGCATGGAATATGATGTGGTGATCGTGGGGGCGGGGCCAGCTGGGCTCGCCGCGGCGATCCGGTTGAAGCAGCAGGCCGCCAAAAACGGTCAGGAGATCAGCGTCTGCGTGTTGGAGAAGGGGTCGGAAGTCGGCGCCCATATTCTCTCTGGTGCGGTGATCGACCCGATTGGGATTGAGGCGCTCTTTCCCGACTGGAAGGCATTGGGCGCGCCGCTGGATACGCCGGTGACCAAGGATCAGTTCTGGTTCTTTGGGCCCGCGGGCAGCATTCGCATTCCCAATTTCATTTTCCCGCCGCTGATGAGCAATCATGGCAATTACATTGCCAGCCTCAGCAATGTCACCAAGTGGATGGCGCAGCAGGCCGAAGGGTTGGGCGTTGAGATTTATCCGGGCTTTCCGGCCGCCGATCTTGTGTATGGCGATGATGGGGAAGTGAAGGGTGTTACCACCGGCGATCTGGGTGTCGCGCGTGATGGGCATCATAAGGGCGATTTTACGCCGGGCATGAATCTGCTGGGCAAATATACGCTGTTCGCGGAAGGGGCGCGGGGATCGCTCACCAAGCGGTTGGTGGCGAAGTTCAATTTGCAGGATGGGCGCGATCCGCAGAAATATGGCATCGGGCTGAAAGAGCTTTGGGAATTGGCGCCGGGTAAACATCAGCGCGGGCTGGTGTTGCATTCGATGGGCTGGCCGCTCGACAATTCTACCGGCGGCGGTTTGTTCATGTATCACTGGGGCGAGAATTTGTGCTCCATCGGGTTTGTGCTGCATCTGAATTATTCCAATCCGTATCTTTCGCCGTTCGATGAATTTCAGCGCATTAAGCATCATCCGCGGATCAAGGCGTTTCTGGAAGGCGGCAAACGCATCGGCTATGGCGCGCGCGCGATTACCGAAGGTGGGTTCCAGTCGGTGCCCAAGCTGGCATTCCCCGGTGGGGCGCTGATTGGGTGCGCGGCGGGGTTTGTGAACGTGCCGCGCATCAAGGGCAGCCATAACGCCATTCTCACCGGCATGATGGGCGCGGATGCGGCCTATGACGCGGTGGTGGCGGGGCGCTCTGGCGACGTGCTGGAGAGTTATGAAGCGCGGTATGAAAAGTCTTCCGTCTATACCGACCTGAAGCGCGTGCGGAATGTGAAGCCGCTGTGGTCCAAGCTTGGCTCGATTATCGGGCTGGGGATTGGCGGCGTTGATATGTGGTTCAACCAGCTGTTTGGGTTCAGCCCGCTGGGCACGCTCAAACATGGCAAGGCGGATTATCAGACGCTGAAGAAGGCGGCGGATTGCAAGCCGATTGAGTATCCGCGGCCTGATGGGGTTATCAGTTTCGACAAGCTGTCCTCGGTGTTTTTGTCGAACACCAATCATGAAGAAGATCAGCCGGTTCATCTGGTGTTGAAAGACCCGTCCATTCCCATTCGCGTTAATCTGCCTGACTATGCCGAGCCGGCGCAGCGTTATTGCCCGGCTGGCGTTTATGAGGTGGTGCAGGAGGCGCAAGGGCCGCGCTTCCAGATCAACGCGCAGAACTGCGTGCATTGCAAAACCTGCGATATCAAAGACCCGTCGCAGAATATCAATTGGGTCACACCTGAAGGCAGCGGGGGCCCGAACTACACGAATATGTAGTCAGGCTACTCACAAGGAGACGGATTTGCGCATTCGCCAGTTCCTGATTGTGTCTGCCGCGGCGCTTGCGCTTTCGGCCTGTTCCACGCTGGGCATAAACAGCGACACATCTTCCGGGGCGCTGACCTCTGGGGGCGCGCTTCAGACCAATGATCCGACAGGCGCGCCGCCGGTGCGGGTGAATGCGGCGCTGGTGGCGAGTTATGGCAACTATCTGAATGCGCGGCTGGCGGCGAGCCAGCACGATATGGAGAATGCGGCGAAGTTTTATCGCGCCAGCCTTGAGGCCGATCCCAATAATCCCGATCTGTTGGCGCGGGCGTTTTTATATTCGGTCTCGGCTGGGGACATGCAGCGCGCGCCTGAACTGGCGGCGCAGGTGGTGGTCAACGAGCCGGAGAACCGGGTGGCGCGCACCACGCTTGCTGTGGTTGCGATCAAGAAGGGTGACTATGCGGGCGCGCGTGAGAATCTTTCCAAATCCGCGCAGGGGCCGTTCGCGGCGCTGACCATCGAAATGCTCAATAGCTGGGCGGCGGTAGGGCAGAATAAAACCGATGTGGCGCTCGCCGATTTACAGCTTCTGAAGGCGGAAGGCGGCACGGATTCGCTGGTCGCGTTTCATCGGGCGCTGGTGTTCGATCTGGTCGGGCGCGATTCTGAGGCCGATGCCGCCTATCGTGAGGCGCTGACCGCGTCCGGCAACGGGCCGCGTATTGTGGAAGCCTATGGCCGCTTTCTGGAACGTAGCGGACGGGTTGCCGAAACCCGCGCGTTCTACACCGGCTTGCAGGGTGACACCGCGTTGCAGCCGATTGTGAAGGCTGGGCAGGCGCGGGCCGCGGCAGGTGCGAAGCCGGACCGGATGGTTTCATCCGCGCAGGAAGGCGCGGCGGAGGCGATGTTCTCCATCGCCGCCTCGTTGACAGATAATGCAAGCGCCGATGTGTCGGTGCTGTATTTGCGCTTTGCGCGCTATCTGCGGCCCCAGTTCGATCTTGCCGATATTCTTCTGGCCGACCGGCTGGAGACGATGGAAAAGTTTGATGAGGCGATCGGCGTCTATCACGGCATCGCCAAATCCTCGCCCTATCGCCGGGTGGCGATGGTGCAGGCGGCGGTAGATGAAGCGCGGCTCAACCGCAACGACAAGGCGATCAGCGATCTGACCGAAGTCGTCACCACCGATCCTTCGGATGCCGAAGGCTGGACGGCGTTGGGCGATGTCTATCGCGGTGTGAACCGATTTGCCGATGCGGCCACGGCCTATGACCATGCCATCACCATTCGCGGCAGCGGTGTGAACAGTTGGCCGCTGCTCTATGCGCGGGCTGTTTCCTACGAACAGTCGAACCGCTGGACGCTGGCGGAGGCGGATTTGAAGGCCGCGCTCAAGCTGAGCCCCGAAGAACCGCAACTGCTGAACTATCTCGGCTATTCCTGGGTGGATCGCGGGGAGAACCTTGGCGTGGCGTTGGGGATGCTGGAAAAGGCCCGCGCTTTGCGCCCCTTCGATGGTTATATCGCCGACAGTGTGGGCTGGGCCTATTACAAGCTCGGCCGCTACAAGGATGCGGCCAAGGCGCTGCAAAGCGCGGTGCTGCTGGCGCCGGGCGATCCCACCATCAACGATCATCTGGGCGATGCCTATTGGCGCACGGGCCGCAAGCTGGATGCGCAATTCCAGTGGAGCCATGCGATCACCTTTGGCGCCGAGGAACCGGAAAAAGCCAAAATCGAGGCGAAGCTCAAAAATGGCCTCAGCGGTGCCGGAAGATCCTGATCGGGTAACGGTTTTCGCGCCTGCGAAAATCAATCTGTTTCTGCATGTCGGCGGGATGCGCGGTGATGGTTATCACGCGCTGCAAAGCCTCGTTGCTTTTGCTGAAGCGGGAGATGTGATCCGCGCCGTGCGTGGCGATGATCTTAGCCTTGTGATGGATGGCCCGTTTGCAGGCACGCTGATGGGCGAGAAGGAAAATCTCGTTCTGCGCGCTGCGCGGTCGTTGGCGGCGGGGACGTGTGTCGCCTCCGGCGCGCAGTTGGCGCTGACCAAGAACCTGCCCGTTGCGTCCGGCATTGGCGGCGGTTCGGCGGATGCTGCGGCCTGTTTGCGGGCGCTGTGGCAGCTTTGGCGCCTTGAAGATGCCCCCCAAGTGACGCGCGCTGCATTGGAACAGGCGGCAATCGAGACCGGATCGGATGTGCCGGTCTGTCTGCTCTCTGGTGCGGCGTTGATGGAAGGGCGGGGCGAGGTTGTGACGGCGCTGCCCGAACTGCCGCTTGCTGCGATGGTGCTGGTCAATCCGCGTGTCGCGGTGCCCACGGGGCCGGTTTTTGCACGGCTCAAGGCGCGCAGCGGTGTCGGCGACATGGCTGTGCCTTCGGGCTTTGCGGATGTTGAGGCGCTGGTCGAATTTTTGGCTGATGTGCGCAATGATTTGCAGGCGCCAGCTTTGGAAATCGCGCCGGTTATTCGCGATGTGCTGGCAGCGCTGAGCGCGCAAGGCGCTTTGCTGGCGCGGATGTGCGGCAGCGGCGCGACCTGTTATGCGCTGTTTGCGGATGATGCGGCGGCGGCGCGGGCGGCGCAAAATGTGCAGCAGCATAATCCGGGCTGGTGGGTTTGCGCAACGCGCATTGCCTCCAACAGCATCGGCGCGCCGCGTAGTTTTTGACGCTCAACCAACGAGAGTTTTCAAATGTTCAAACGGGTGGTTGCGGTTCTCCTTCTTCTGGCAGGGGCCGGGCTACCTGCTTTGGCGCAAAATGCGGTGCCGGAAATTTCTGGCGCTGTCTTGAGCAGGGATGCCTATCCGCCGCGTGTGGTTGCGTTTGCGCAAGGGGTGCGCGGGCTTGCGGATGTGCCTTATTGGGCAGCGCGCGGCTTTCGGCCTTTGACGCTCGATCTATATCTGCCGCCGGAAACGCTCAAACGGCCCGCAAACGGCTTTCCGCTGGTGCTGTTTATTCATGGCGGCGCGTGGGTCAGCGGCAGCGCCCATGGCAATCGCCCGTTTGTGGATTTTCCCGGCGTGCTCGCATCGCTGGCGGCGCGCGGCTATGTCGTCGCCTCCATCAATTATCGCTTTGTCACTGAAGCGCGCTATCCGGCGCAGATTCACGATGTGAAATCGGCTTTGCGATTTTTGCGCAATCATGCGGGCGAATATGGCATCGACCGCGCGCGATCGGTGGTGTGGGGCACATCTGCGGGCGGATTTTTGGCCGCGATGGCGGGTGTGAGTTGCGGTATGGCCGAACTTTCTCCGCCAACGGTAGGCAAGGCACAGATGCCTGATGCGCCTGGGGCTTGTGTGCAGGGCGTGGTTGCCTGGTATGGCGTTTTCGACATGGAAACGCTTGCGGAGCAGGCGCAGATTGCGGGTGCGTTCTCCCGCGATGTGGCGCGTGCGCCGGAATGGGCGTTGCTTGGCTGTTTCAAGGCGTCCTGTACGCCGGAGCAAATTCGCCTTGCCAGCCCTGTCAGTCTTGTGACGCCGAACACCCCGCCGATGTTGTTGATCTCAGGCGATGCGGACAGGGTCGTGCCGGTTCAGCAAACCGCCGAAATGGCGGCGCGGTTGAAGCAGGCCAATATTCGCCATGAGGTGATGATTATGCCGGGGCTTCGCCACAGTCTCATGGGCAATACGCCGGAAGAAACGCGCGCGGCGAATTTGAAGGCGCTGGAGGCGACGTTTCGGTTTATCGACCGGACGATTGGGGGCGGCGTGGGCAAGGCGGAGACTGTGTCGGAGGAATAAGGGGGGCTCGGTGCTACAGCACCTTTTTGGTGTTGACGCCTGGGTTCCCTTCCCTCGCTTCGCTCGCCGGGAATGACAGGGAAGGGGGCAGGTAGGGCGCGCGTTTAATAGGCCCGTTCGACGCAGAATTCGGCAACGGCGTCCAGTGTGTCGTGGATGTCTGATGGGGGGAGGATGGACAGCGATGTGCTGGCGGCGGCGGCGTAGACATGGGCGCGGCGCATGGTTTCGCGGATCGCGCCTGTTTGTTCTACCAGCGCGATGGCGTGATTGAGATCGTCGTCGCTTTGTGAGCCGTTTTCGATCACGCGGGTCCAGAAGGCACGGGCTTCCGCATCGCCCCGCGCGTAAGCGAGGATGACGGGCAGGGTCATTTTCGCTTCGCGGAAATCATCCCCCACGGCTTTGCCCATGATGGCCTGACGGCCCGAATAATCCAGCGCGTCATCGACAAGCTGGAAGGCGATGCCGAGATTCATGCCGTAATCGTGCAGCGCCTTGACGAAAGCCTGATCGCGCTTTGCGAGGGCGGCGCCAGCTTCGGCGGCGGCGGCGAACAGGGCGGCTGTTTTGGCGCTGACGACCTGGAGATAATGATCTTCGGTTGTCGCGAGATTGCTGGCGGATTTCAGTTGCAGCACTTCACCTTCGGCGATGACGGCGGAGGCGTTGGCCAGGATGCCGAGCACCGAGAGGTCGCCTGTTTCCAGCATCAACTGGAAGGCGCGGCTGAGCAGAAAATCTCCCACCAGAACCGAGGGCTTGTTGCCCCAGATTACATTGGCGGATTGTTTGCCACGGCGCAGCGATGAGGCATCCACCACATCGTCATGCAGCAGGGTGGCGGTGTGGATGAATTCCACCGCCGCTGCGAGCTTTTGATGGCCATCACCCGCATAGTCCGCCATGCGGGCACCTGCGAGGGTGAGCAGCGGGCGCAGGCGTTTGCCGCCGGAATCTATCAGGTGTTGTGCAAGATCGGGGATCAGGCGCACGGCGCTTGCCATGCGTTGGTGGATCAGGTGGTCGGCGGCCTCCATATCGGCGGCGACGAGCTGGTGCAGTCGCTCGACGGGCGACAAAGCGGGGGTCGGTTTCACGGCTTCGGCAACACTCATAGGGGATGTCTTGCCGTTCCTGGCTGCGGTTGCAAGATTAGGCGATATAAGTCTCGCGGGGAACCTCCCGCAAAGCCCGGAAGGCCGCAGATGCGCGAAATTTTGAAATCGAACAATCCGGTGGACCTTTCCTATGCGGAAGCGGTTTTAAAGGACGCCGGAATAGCAACTGTGGTGCTGGACGGACATATGAGCATCATGGATGGCAGCTTGGGCATTTTGCCGCGCAGGTTGATGGTGGCCGATGAAGACGCGCCGCAGGCCACCGAACTTCTCAAAGACGCACTGACGCAATGATCGCATTCAGCGAGGATGGTTTCCTCGGGCGGCAGCTCACCTTGCGCCAGCCGGTGGCCGGGTTTCGGGCCGGGCTGGACGCGGTGATGCTGGCCGCCGCCGTGCCTGCGCGTGCCGGAGAGACGGCATTGGAACTGGGGGCGGGGGTGGGCACGGCGAGCCTGTGTCTGGCGCATCGCACCGGCTGCGCGGTGCGGGGGATTGAGATTGATCCTGAACTGGTGGCGCTGGCGCAGTGGAATGCGCAGCGCAATGCGATGGCGGATCGGGTGGTGTTTGAGGCGGGGGATGCGCTGGCTTTGCGCGGCGCGGTGTTTGACCATGTGTTCTGCAATCCGCCGTTTCATGACGAGCGCGGGCGCAGCTCCCCCGATGTCGGGCGGGCGCGGGCGTTGCACGATGGCGGCAGCTTGAAGGATTGGGTGAAGAGCGGGCTGGAACAAGTTGCTCCGCATGGCAGTTTGACCATCATCCTTCGGGCGGACCGGGTGGGTGAGGTGGTGGAGGTTTTGCCGGAGCGGGGGGGGATCGTGTTTCCGCTGTTGCCGCGTGCGGGGGCTCTGCCCAAGCGGGTGATTGTGCAGTGGCGGGGCGGGCGTGACGCGGCGCTGTGGACGCAAGCGGGGCTGGTGCTGCATCTGGCGGATGGAAAATATACCGATGAGGCGGATTCCATCCTCAGAGGGACGAGCGGGCTTTGTATCAATTCATGAGACGCGGCGGCGCGGTTGTGGCGCTTTTGGGGTTTTGTGGCGTTGCTCATGCCGGGCCGCCCTATGTTACCGACGATCCGCAGCCGACGGATGAGGGGCATTATGAGATCTATCTCTTTGCGGGCGGGGCGCTAGCGCGGGATGGATCGGGCGGGGCAGGCGGGATTGATTTCAATTATGGCGCGGCGTCCGATCTGCAGTTGACGGCGGTGTTGCCGCTGGCATGGGACAGGCCGAAGGCGGGTCCTTCTGTTGCGGCGCTCGGCAATGTTGAACTGGCGGCGAAGTACAAGTTTCTCCATCAGGACGATGTGGGCGTGGATGTGGCGGTTTTTCCGCGCGTGTTTTTGCCTGCCGGTTCGGGCGCGGTGGGGGAGCGTCATGCCTCGCTTTTGTTACCGCTCTGGATCGGGCGGAGCTGGGAGGGCTGGAGCACATTTGGCGGGGGAGGGTGCACCATCAATCACGGTGGTGAGTCGCATAATTTTTGTCAGATGGGGTGGGCGCTGACCCATCAACTGACCTCTGCCTTGCAGATTGGCGTGGAGGCCTATCATCAGACCGCAGATAGTAGAGGCGGCAAGGCCAGTACCGGCATTGGGGTGGGCGCGACCTATGATTTGAGTGATAGGCTGCATCTGATGGCGTCACTCGGGCCGGGGCTTCAGAACCCGGCGGCGACGGACAGGATGGTCTGGTATTCGGCATTGCTCTTGACGTTTTGAAGCGTTACTGCGAATAACTCGCAATATCAAAATAGGGGCCGGCATGGATCGCGATTCTGCTCTCAGCAAGGTGCCGGCGGTTACGCTTGGCTTCTGGATCATCAAAGTATTGGCCACGACGCTGGGTGAGACCGGTGGTGACACCGTTTCGATGACCATGAACCTTGGCTATCTGGCGGCGACGGGGATTTTTCTCGCGGCGTTGGTGTTGCTGGTGGCGATGCAGATCAGGGCGAAGGCGTTTCATCCCTTTCTCTATTGGGCGACGATCATTGCCTCGACGACTGCGGGCACGACCATGGCCGATTTTGCCACCCGTTCAATGGGGATTGGCTATCCGGGCGGATCGCTGCTGCTGTTCGCGCTGGTGATGGTGTCGCTGGCGGTCTGGTATCGCAGCGAGGGCAGCGTTTCGGTGCAGACGGTGAATACGCCGCGTATTGAGGCGTTCTATTGGATCACCATCACCTTCTCGCAGACCCTTGGCACGGCGCTGGGGGATTGGGCGGCGGATAGCGGGCTCGGCTATGGCGGCGGCGCGCTGGTGTTTGGCGCGGCGCTGGCGGTGTGTGCGCTGCTCTATTTCCGCACCCGTCTTTCCCATGTGGGGCTGTTCTGGGCGGCGTTTATTCTGACGCGGCCGTTGGGGGCGACGGTGGGCGATTTCTTTGACAAGCCGCTGGATAAGGGTGGGCTGGATTTCAGCCGCCCGCTGGCGACCGCTGTTCTCGCCGCCATCATACTCGTCTGTATCCTGGCTTTTCCGCAGAAGGCGGGGGAGCATCCTGGTTCTGGGGCGGCTGCCTGACGCTGCCGCCTTGTCGGGCCGGGGGTGGGGCTATAGGTTCCGGCCACTTTTCCGCCGGATGCCCGAATGCCCAAAGCACGCACATTCCAAGATCTTATCCTGACGCTCCAGAATTACTGGGCGGCGCAAGGATGTTTGATCCTTCAGCCCTATGACATGGAGATGGGAGCGGGGACGTTTCACCCGGCCACCACTTTGCGCGCGCTGGGGCCGCGGCCCTGGAAGGCGGCTTATGTGCAGCCGTCCCGCCGCCCCAAGGACGGGCGCTATGGCGAAAACCCGAACCGGTTGCAGCATTATTATCAGTATCAGGTGATCCTGAAGCCTGCGCCTGAGGATGTGCTGGAGAAATATCTCGGCTCGCTGAAGGCGATTGGGCTGGACCCTGCGGTGCATGACATCCGCTTTGTGGAAGACGATTGGGAAAGCCCGACGCTGGGCGCCTGGGGACTTGGTTGGGAAGTCTGGTGTGACGGAATGGAAGTGACGCAGTTCACCTATTTCCAGCAGGTGGGCGGGTTTGATTGCGATCCGGTGTGCGCTGAGATCACCTATGGCCTCGAACGGTTGGCGATGTATGTGCAGAACGTCGAGTTTGTGTATGACCTCGCGTTCAATGATGAGTTTCGCTATGGCGAAGTGTTTCATCAGTCGGAAGTTGAATTCTCGACCTATGATTTCGAGCGCGCCGATACCGCGTTGCTGTTCAAGCATTTCGAGGATGCGGAGCGCGAATGTAAAGCGCTTCTCGAAGGCGACCGCAAGCTGGCGCTGCCTGCCTATGACCAGTGCATCAAGGCGAGCCACAATTTCAATCTGCTGGATGCGCGCGGCGTGATTTCGGTCACTGAACGCGCCGCCTATATCGGGCGGGTGCGGGCGCTGGCCAAAGCCTGTTGCGAAGCATGGTTGCAAAGCCCGATGGGCGCTTATTCGCCGAGGTATGGCTGATGCCCGATTTACTGGTTGAACTGTTTTCCGAAGAAATTCCCGCGCGGATGCAGGCGCAGGCCGCGAAGGATTTGGAGCGGCTGGTGATTGGCGCGCTGTCGGATCGCGGGCTGTTGTTTGAGGCGGTGAAGGCGTTTTCCGGACCGCGCCGTCTGGCGCTGGCGATTGAAGGCTTGCCTGTGCAGCAGCCGGATGTGAGCGAGGAGAAAAAGGGCCCCCGCATCAACGCGCCGGAAAAAGCGATAGACGGGTTTTTGCGCTCTGCCGGGGTGACGCTTGCTGAATGCGAAAAGCGCGATGACGGCAAAGGTGAGTTTTATGTCGCCGTGATCTCCCGCAAAGGGCGCGCGACGGCGGAAGTGTTGGCCGAGATTTTGCCGGAAGCGTTTGCCAAAATTCCCTGGCCGAAATCCATGCGTTTTCCGGGCAGTTCGGTGCGCTGGGTGCGGCCGCTGCATTCCATCATTGCGACACTCGATGGCGAGGTTGTGCCGTTCAGTTTTGCCGGTGTGCAAAGCTCCAATGTGACGCGTGGTCATCGCTTTTTGAGCGAAGGCCCGATCGAGGTGCGCCGCTTCGAGGATTATGAAAAGAAGCTGCACGACGCCTATGTCATCCTCGACCCGGCGCAGCGCAAGGAGATCATCCGCGAGGATGCGAAGGCGCAGGCCTTTGTGCATGGGCTTGAGGTGATTGAGGATGAGGGGCTGCTGGATGAAGTGACCGGGCTTGCCGAATGGCCCGTGGTGCTGACCGGCAGGATCGAAGATCAGTTCATGGATGTGCCTGCGGAGATTTTGCAGACCTCCATGCGCACGCATCAGAAATATTTCTCCACCCGCGATCCGAAGACGGGAAAACTGGCGGCGCGGTTTATCGTGGTCGCCAATATGGTGGCGGCGGATGCTGGAAAAGAGATTGTTGCCGGGAATGAGCGCGTGTTGCGCGCACGGCTTTCGGACGCGAAATTCTTCTGGGATCAGGACCGGCAAGTTACGCTTGCAAGCCGCGTGGAGGCGCTGAAGGGCATTGTGTTTCACGCCAAGCTCGGCACGCAGTTTGAGCGGGTGGAGCGCATTGTTGCGCTGGCGGGCGAGATTGCCGCGAAAATTGGGGCCGATGTTGAACAGGCCAAACGCGCGGCGCTGCTGTGTAAGGCGGATTTGACGAGTGGCGTTGTGGGCGAATTCCCCGAGCTTCAGGGCGTGATGGGGCGCTATTATGCGCTGCATGATGGCGAGGATGCTGCTGTGGCGGATGCCATTCGCGATCATTACAAGCCGCAGGGGCCGGGTGATGCGGTGCCGGAAGGCAAGGTTTCGATTGCCGTGGCGCTGGCGGACAAGCTGGATCAACTGATGCAGTTTTTCGCCGTTGGGGAAAAGCCCAGCGGATCGGGCGATCCCTTTGCGTTGCGACGCGCGGCATTGGGCGTTATCCGTAATGTGCTGGAGCGGTCGATCAGGTTGCCGTTGAGCGCGCTTGTTGGCGAGGCGGCGAAAGAAGAATTGCTGCCCTTTTTCTCAGACCGGTTGAAAGTTGCATTGCGCGAAAAAGGTGTTCGCCATGATCTGGTGGATGCGGTGTTCAGCCTTGGAGGAGAAGACGATCTGGTGCGGCTTGTGGCGCGGGTTGAAGCGTTGCAGGCGTTTTTGAAATCTGAAGACGGGACCAACCTGCTCGCCGGTTACAAGCGCGCGGCGAATATTCTGAAGGCCGAAGAAAAGAAGGATGGAAAATCCTTTGATGGCGTGGTGGATGCGGCGCTTTTTATCGAAGATCAGGAAAAGGCGCTGGCGGCTGCGTTGGAGCGCGCGGCGGCAGAGATTGCGCCTGCATTGGCGGCGGAGAATTTTGCCGGTGCGATGCGCGTGATGGCGGGGCTTCGTGCGCCGGTGGATGCGTTTTTCGACAAGGTGAAGGTGAACGCTGATGACGCGAAGGTGCGCGAGAACCGGCTTCGGTTGCTTTCGGCTTTGCGCGCGTCTTTACATTCAGTTGCGGATTTTTCGAAGATCGAGGGATAAGGTTTTCGCTCGTTCTCGCGCGGACGCGCTCTACGGCCACCTGGGTGGCCCGCACTTGGCGGGCCATGACAGTGGAGGTGAGCGAGCGGGTTGGTTGGTTGGTTGGGACTAACCGTGTTCCGTTGTTGGGTCGATGATCTTGTTGATCTCGGTGATTTTGGTTGCCGGGAAGCCGCTTAGCTCTGCGTGTTTGCGGATGGTTGCTTCATCCTTTGCCAGATAGACGCAGAACGTCTTGTTGGCGGCGACGTAACTTTCCTGCCACTGAATATCCGGTCCGATCTCGCGCAGCGCTTTGTTGGATTGTGCGGCGGCGCCGCGCAACTGTTCGCGCTCAAGGCTGCCGACCTTTGGGATATCGCGTTCAATCATGAATTTGCGCAATGTCATGGCTGCCTCCATGGGTGCCAGATTTATGCGGGTGGATATGATAGTGATCGCGTCATCTTTACGCAATATCGGGCTGGGGCTTGACGTTGGTGCGATGCAACAGGAAAGAGGGAGAGGCCTTGGCCGTCGCCGAGGTACCTCGGAAGTGAGAGCGCGATGACCAAATGGGTGTACAGTTTCGGTAACGGGTCTGCGGAAGCGGATGCCTCGATGAAGAATCTGCTTGGCGGCAAGGGGGCGAACCTGGCCGAAATGAGCAATCTGGGCTTGCCCGTGCCCCCCGGGTTCACCATCTCCACCGAAGTTTGCACCTATTATTATGCGCATGGCGAAACCTATCCCGCTGAATTGAAGGCGGCGGTTGAAGCAGCGCTCGCGAAGATCGGCGAGATTGCCGATGGCAGGTTGGGCGATCCGGCGCGGCCATTGCTTGTGTCTGTGCGCTCGGGCGCGCGCGTTTCGATGCCGGGGATGATGGACACGGTGTTGAACCTTGGCCTCAACCCCGCAACCGTGGAAGGGCTGGCAAAGCTCACCGGCAATGCGCGTTTTGCCTATGACTCTTATCGCCGTTTCATTCAGATGTATTCCGATGTTGTGCTGGGCGTTGAGCACGCGCTGTTCGAGGAAATTCTGGACTCGACCAAAGAAGACAAGGGCGTTGAACTCGACACCGATCTGACGGTCGATGATTTGAAGGTCATTGCAGAGAAGTTTAAAGCGCAGGTGCAGAAGGAATTGGGCCGCCCGTTCCCTGATGATGTGCATGAACAGCTTTGGGGCGCGATTGGCGCGGTGTTCGGTTCGTGGCAATCGCCGCGCGCCAATACCTATCGGCGTTTGCACAATATTCCTGAAAACTGGGGCACGGCTGTCAGCGTTCAGGCGATGGTGTTTGGCAATCGCGGGGAGACATCGGCGACCGGTGTTGCGTTTACGCGCGATCCTTCGACCGGCGAGAACATTCTTTATGGCGAGTTCCTCATCAACGCGCAGGGCGAGGATGTGGTGGCGGGCATTCGTACGCCGCAGCCGATTTCCCGCGCTGTGCGGGAGCGGCAAGGCGGCAAGCGCCCCTCGATGGAAGAGGCGATGCCGGAGGCTTATGCCGAGCTGAAAAAGATTGGCGACCGGCTGGAAGCGCATTACCGCGACATGCAGGACGTGGAATTTACGGTGCAGGAAGGCAAGCTCTTCATGCTCCAGACCCGCAACGGCAAGCGCACGGCGGAAGCGGCGCTGAAAGTGGCCGTGGACATGGTGGGCGAGGGGCTGATTGACAAACGGGCCGCTGTGGGGCGGGTGGATCCTGCCGCGCTGGACCAGCTTTTGCACCCGACGCTCGACCCGGATGCGCCGCGCCAGCAGATTGCGGTGGGGCTTGCCGCTTCGCCGGGGGCGGCGACGGGCGAACTCGCCTTCACCGCCGACGAGGCCGAAAAACTGGCGGCGGATGGGCAGAGCGTTATTCTGGTGCGGACTGAAACCAGCCCGGAAGACATTCACGGCATGCATGCGGCACGCGGGATTTTGACCGCGCGCGGCGGCATGACCAGCCACGCCGCCGTGGTGGCGCGGGGCATGGGGCGGCCCTGCGTTTCGGGCGCGGGGATGATAAAAATCGACATTGCGGCGGGCACGATGGTGGTGGGGCCCACCACGCTGAAGCGCGGCGACATCATCACCATTGATGGGGCGAGCGGGCAGGTTTTCAAAGGCGCGGTGCCGATGCGCCAGCCTGAACTCACCGGGGATTTTGGCACGCTGATGGCGTGGGCCGATTCAATCCGTACACTGAAAATTCGCACGAATGCGGACACACCGGCGGACGCGAAGACCGCGCGCGAATTTGGCGCTGAAGGTATTGGGCTTTGCCGCACCGAACACATGTTCTTTGACGGGCCGCGCATTCTGGCGGTGCGGCAGATGATTTTGGCCGACAAGAAAACAGACCGGGAAGCGGCGCTGGCGAAACTGCTGCCGATGCAGCGCGGGGATTTTGAAGCGATCTTCAAGGAGATGGAGGGCTTCCCCGTCACCATTCGGTTGCTCGATCCGCCGTTGCATGAATTCCTGCCGCAGAAAGAAGAAGAGATTGCGGAGGTTGCGCGCGCAGCCGGCAGCGACCCGGCGAAATTGCGGGCGCGGGCGATTGCGTTGCATGAATCCAATCCGATGCTGGGCCATCGCGGCTGCCGCTTAGGGATCACCTATCCTGAAATCTATGAGATGCAGGCGCGCGCGATTTTGGAAGCGGCGCTCAATGTGGAAGATGCGGGCGGGGCGCCTGTGCAGCTTGAGATCATGATCCCGCTGGTTGGGTTCAAGGCTGAGCTGGATATGCTGAAAGACCGTATTTCAAAGGTTTCTGAGGCTGTTAAGCAGGAACGTGGGCGTTCTCCAGCCTATCTTATCGGCACCATGATCGAGCTGCCACGTGCGGCGCTGCGTGCAAGCGAGATTGCGGAAACGGCGCAATTCTTTTCGTTCGGCACCAATGATCTGACGCAGACAACGCTGGGTGTGAGCCGCGATGATGCGGGGGCGTTTCTCACCGAATATCTCAACAAGGGCATTATCACGCGCGATCCGTTTGTTTCGATTGATCAGGATGGCGTTGGTGAATTGATTAAAATCGCCGCTGAACGTGGGCGTGCGACGCGGCCAGATTTGAAGCTCGGCATCTGCGGTGAGCATGGCGGCGACCCGGATTCGATTCATTTTTGCCATCGAATTGGACTCGGTTATGTGTCGTGTTCACCATTTCGCGTGCCTGTTGCGCGACTAGCTGCCGCACAAGCGGCCTTGGAATCTGTGCACGAAACGGATTAATCCGTACGCTGATAGCCCGCAGAAAACCTGGATTTTTAAGCGTTCCATGACGCCGTGTCATGGATGGCGTCGATTTGATTTGACGATTCGCGCTTTGGCTGGCAGAAGCCTGTCACCGAAGGAAAAGACGGAACTTGTTAATCACGTTCACAAGCGCGACTGAAAACAGATCGAAACAGACGCATCGAAACGCATCATCGGACGCATCGAATATCTTGTGACCTTGCCGGGACCAGTTGTTGATGAAGACTACGTTGCTAGAAACGCTTTGGCGCGCTGATCGCGTGTTGGCAGGTGCTGTTGCACTTGTCGCGCTCGCGGCAGGTGGCATTGCTGGTGCGACGATCGTCTATGATCCGCACACGGAGAAACCGGCGATTGTGGAGGCCGCGGCAGCAGCAGTGCCAGCGCCGGTGCCCTCATCGGTGGACGCGTTGATTGCGGCGGACCCTGCGCTGGTTGAATTGGTGGCGGAACACAAATGCCTTTCGGAGGCGCTGTATTTTGAAGCGCGCGGCGAAGGCGCAAAGGGCCAGGTGGCTGTGGCCCAGGTGATTTTTCAACGTTTGCGCAACAAGCACTATCCCAACTCGATTTGCGGCGTCGTTTATCAGGGGCAGCATTCCAAGGATGGTTGCCAGTTCTCGTTTGCCTGCGGAAAAAAGAAAGCCGTGGTGCGCGACGAAAAGCAGTGGAATAACGCGCAGATGTTGGCCGCGCGCATTCTCACCACCGGCGTGCGGATGGATGACCTGACATCACGGGCCACCCATTTTCACGCGATTTCAGTATCGCCAGAATGGGCCGATCATCTGGTGAAAACCATTCAGATCGGCAACCACATTTTCTATCGCGATCCGCCGCTCTCGCGCAAAAGCTGAGCGGCCCCCTAGAGCGCGCTTCATTTGAATTGAATCGGTTGTGCGCTCTAGATTCTTGAATTGTCGCTCTTTCTTATGCCGAACCGGCCTCCACTTCGGCGGAAAACGCTCTAGTTTTTCTTCTGATTGTCGAACACTTCTGACGTCTGCTTCATCACCTCTTTGCGCACGAGGCGGGGGAAGAAGGCTTTGATGCGGTCGATCCACACAATGCCTGCGGGCACATACCAGTGGATTTTGTTCGGCGTCTCCGCGTAGGAGGCCCAAACGGCATTGGCGATTTCAATCGGCTGGATCAGGCGGAACAGGCCCTTTTTGCGGGCGTAGAGTTCATCTTCGCTTGGCTTGTGCCCATCGCTCCGGTTGGGCGTGGAGCGCAGGATCGCGGTGTCGATCAGACCGGGCAGGGTGTCGGCAACGCGGATGCCGTGGCGCGCGAATTCGATGGAAAGCGCTTCTGTCAGCCCTTTCACGGCGAATTTGGTGGCGGCATAGGTGGCGATGCGCGGCATCCCATACGTCGCCGAAGATGATGAGGTGCTGAAGCACAACGCATTGGGCGTGGCTTTGAGCAGTGGCAGCGCTGAGTAGATGCCGTTGATGACGCCGATGAAATTCACGTTGATGAGCCGCATGGTGGCTTCATACGGAATGTCTTCAAACCAGCCGCTTTCACCGATGCCGGCATTGTTGAACAGCACATCCATTTTGCCGTCGGTCTCGGCGCCGAATTCGGCAATGGCGGCTTCGTAATCTTTTTTGTCGGTCACATCGAGTTTGCGGGTGAGGCAATTGTCGTTGCCCAGTTCCTGCGCGAGCGTTGAAAGGCCTGCTGTATCAACATCCATCGCGCCGACGAACCAGCCTTTGGATGAAAAGAGTTTCGCGGTTTCACGCCCGATGCCGCTTGCGGCGCCGGTGATGAAAATGGACTTCCGTCCGCGTGCTTTGCCTGCCATGTGATTTCCCCCTTGAGTTAGAAATTGACGCGATGGGACATTGCGCCATCGACAATCAGGTTGCTGCCGGTTGTGTAGGATGATGCGGGACTGGCAAGGAACACCGCCGCATTGGCGATTTCCTGCGGTGTGGCGGCGCGACCTGTTGGGTTCTGCGCCATCGCCTGTTTGTAATAAGCGGGCATGTTGGTTTCGACCATGTTCCACACGCCGCCCTTGAAATAGACCATGCCGGGCGAGACCACATTCACGCGCACGCGGCGGGCCGCATATTCGCGCGCCAGACCCTTGGCGTGGTGGATCAGCGCCGCCTTGATCGGGCCATAGGCGCTCGCGCTGTCAGCGACGGCGGCGGAGATCGAGGAGATGATGATGCAGGCGGCATCGCCCTTTTCGGCGGCGGCCTTTTCGAGATGCGGGCGAGCGGCTTCGATGGCGGTGACGGCACCCAGCATGTCGAGCTTGAAATTGGCATTCCATGACGCGGCGTCATTTCCGATAGCCATTGCGCCTGCATTGCAGAACAGCAGGTCGATGCCGCCGAGTTCCGTGGCGGCGCTCGAAATGAAGGCGGTCAGGGCGGCGCTGTCGGTAATGTCCACCGCAGAGCCCGTGGCGCGAACGCCAGCGGAGATGAGGGCGGTAACTGCGTCTGACACCTGTTCTGCATTGCGGGCGCAGACGGCCAAATTTGCGCCCTCTGCCGCCAAAGTCTCCGCAATCGCCCGGCCAATGCCGCGCGTGCCGCCTAAAACGACAGCATTCTTGCCTTTGAGGCCCAAATCCATGCGCTTCTCCCGACGTTGCCAGCGGACACTGTAACGATTGTCGAGGGAAAATCACCATCCCTTTGGAGGCGCGATTTAGGGGGGGCCTTCTTGGAGGGGTTCTTTGGGGTGGCACCGCCCCCCACCCGAAATATTTCCGCTGCGCTCCAATATTTCACCTCCCCGCAAGGGGGAGGTGAAACGCGGTCTTAGAAGTCGAGGCCCAGGTCCATGTTCATCGCGCTGTGGGTGATGGCGCCCGACGAGATGTAGTCTACGCCGGTTTCGGCGATGGCGCTCACCGTGGTGAGGGTTACGTTGCCGGAAGCTTCCAGCACCGCGCGGTTTTTGGCGAGAGTGACGGCGCGGCGCACATCGCCCAGCGCCATGTTATCGAGCAGCACGCAATCGACCCCGATGGAGAGGGCCTCTTCCAGCTGCGCCAGCGTATCGACTTCGAGTTCGATTTTTGTGGTGTGGCCGAGGCCAGCGCGCACGCGTTCAATGGCGGGTTGGATGCCGCCCGCGGCGACGAGATGGTTGTCTTTAATGAGCACCGCATCATCGAGACCGAAACGGTGATTGAAGCCGCCGCCGCAACGTACCGCGTATTTTTCGAGTACGCGCAGGCCCGGTGTTGTTTTGCGGGTGCAGACGATGCGGGCTTTTGTGCCGCTCACCGCTTCCACCAACGCAGCGGTTGCGGAGGCGACGCCGGAAAGATGGCCTGCGAAATTCAGCGCTACGCGTTCTGCCGTGAGAATGGCGCGGGCCGAACCGTTCAGCGTTGCCAGCACATCGCCTTTGGTGGCTTTGGAACCATCGGGGATTTTGGCGGCGAATTGAACGTCGGGATCGACCAGGCGGAAGGCGATTTGTGCGGCGATTAATCCGGCAATGGTTCCGTTCTGGCGCGCGGCGATGCGGGCGGCGATCTGTGTATCGGCGGCGATGGTGAGATCGGTGGTGATGTCGCCTGCGCGGCCCAAATCTTCTTCCAGCGCGTGGCGCACGGTGGGTTCGATCAGCAGCGCGTGCGGGGGGCGGGTGAAGGGGAGGGGAGTTGCGTTGCTAGATTGCGGCACGGTTTTTCCGTTCGATGCTGGTTTCGGCGGCGATGCGTTCTGCCTCGGCCAGGGTGATGAAGGTGCGTTTTCCGACTGGATCGGTGGCGGGGAAATCGGTGCGGCAGTGGCCGCCGCGGCTTTCTTGCCGGGTGAGGGCGGCGATGGCGACGAGTTTGGCTGCGGCGGTCATGTTGAGGAGCGCGGGTTCGCCGCCGCCTGCGCGTTCGATTTGGGTGATGCTGTCGATGGCTTTGGAAAGGCCGTCGGCATCGCGTTCCAGGCCTACGAGTTTTGCCATTGTATCGCGTAACGCCAAGGGTGGTGGCGGCGCGGCAAAGCGTTCCGGTGCGGGGGGCTCGCCTGCGCCCTGGCCCGGTGTGATCGCGCCGCGAATATCTTCTGCCGCGCGCGCGCCGAAGACCAATGCTTCGAGCAGGGAATTGGAGGCAAGGCGGTTCGCGCCGTGCAGGCCGGTGCCTGCGCATTCACCCACCGCCCATAAACCATCGAGCGAAGTGCGCGCCCACGCATCCGCCGCGATGCCGCCCATGTGATAATGGGCGGCGGGCGCGACCGGAATGGGATCGCGCGCGGGGTCGATGCCTGCTGAGGTGCAAGTTGCGTAGACAGTGGGAAAGCGGGTTGCGAAATGTGCGCCAATCGCTTCGCGGCAATCCAGAAACACTTTGTGGCCGTTTGCGATCTGCCGATGAATGGCGCGGGCCACCACATCGCGGGGGCCAAGCTCTGCATCCCGGTGGATGGCGGGCATGAAGCGATGGCCGGTTTCATCTATCAGCGTTGCGCCTTCACCGCGCAGGGCTTCGGTTGCCAGCGGCGCGGGGTCGCGGCCAATATTGATGGCGGTGGGGTGGAATTGCACAAATTCAGGATCGGCGATCAGCGCGCCCGCGCGCGCCGCCATGCCCAAACCTTCGCCGCGCGCTTCCAGCGGATTGGTGGTGACGGCGTAGAGCGCGCCAAGGCCGCCGGTGGCGAAAATGATTGCGGGCGCGCGGAAAAGGATCAACCGTGCCTGTGGCCCAAGGCCGTAACGCGCGAATAGGCCAGTGCAGCGGCCATCTTCCATCACCAGTTCGAGCGCGTGAAAGCCTTCGAGCAGGGTGATGGAGGGCGTGGCGATGGCCCGTTCCGCAAGCGTGCGGGTGACTTCCGCGCCTGCGCGGTCCCCCTTCACATGCACGATGCGGTGGGCGGAGTGCGCCGCTTCCCGCCCCAGTGCGAGGCTGCCATCGGGCTTGCGGTCAAACGGCGCGCCGAGCTGGATAAGGTCTTCAATTCTGGCAGGTGCTTCGCGCGTCACAAATTCGGCGACGGCGGACTCGCAAATGCCTGCGCCCGCGGCCAGCGTGTCTTCGGCGTGGAAGCGCCAGTTATCTGTCGGGTCCATGGCCGCGGCAATGCCACCTTGTGCCCAGGCGCTGGAGCCGGAAACGCCGGGGCGCGTGCCTGCCAGAACAAGGGCGGGGAAGGGCGCGAGTTTGAGCGCGGTGAAAAGCCCGGCAACGCCCGCGCCAAGGATGAGTGCGCCTTTGGCTTCGATCACATGGTCGATGTGGCGGGTCATTGCGAAAACTTCCCCCCTCCGCCTCGCGGAGCTTCGGCACCTCCCCCGCTTGCGGGGGAGGAAAGAGGAGAGGGTGTGTGTTGGTGCATTTTATGCGGCTTTTGCGATGGGGAGTTTGACTTGCAGCATGCGTTCCACCGCGGCTTTGGCGCGTTCGGCGACGGCTGGATCGACCGTGACTTCAGTGGTCATGGTTTCGAGCGCGTGCAGGATTTGCGGCAGGGTGATGCGCTTCATGTGCGGGCAGAGATTGCACGGTTTCACAAAGTCCACATCCGGAAACTGGACCGCCACATTATCGCTCATCGAACATTCGGTGACCATGACGACGCGCTTGGGGCGCTTGGTGTCGACATAGTTGATCATCGCGGAAGTTGAGCCTGCGAAATCGGCTTCTTCCACCACCTCTGGCGGACATTCGGGGTGGGCCAGAACGATCACGCCGGGATTGGCTTCGCGATAGGCCTTGATGTCGGCCACGCTGAAACGCTCATGCACTTCGCAATGGCCTTTCCAGGTAATGATTTTGATCTTCGTCTGTTTGGCGACGTTCAGGGCCAGATATTCATCCGGGATCATGATGACCGTATCGACACCGTGTTCGCGCGCAATGTCTTCCACCACCGCGACCGCGTTGGACGAGGTGCAGCAGACATCGCTTTCCGCCTTCACCTCGGCGGAGGTGTTGACGTAAGTGACGATGGGCAGGCCGGGATATTTTTCTTTCAGCAGCCGCACATCCGCGCCCGTGATGGAGGCGGCGAGTGAGCAGCCGGCGCGGCTATCGGGGATCAGCACGGTCTTTTCCGGCGACAGAACCTTTGAGGTTTCCGCCATGAAGTGCACGCCCGCCTGGACGATGATTTTCGCATCGGTCTTGGCGGCTTCGCGCGCGAGTTGGAGGGAATCTCCCATGAAGTCGGCGACGCAGTGGAAGATTTCGGGCGTCATGTAGTTATGCGCCAGGATGACCGCGTTTTTCTCCTTCTTCAGGCGATTGATCGCGGCGATGTAGGGCGCATGAACCGCCCATTCGATTTCGGGCATGACATGGGCGACACGGGCGTAGAGGTTTGCCGTCTCGCGCGCGATCTCAGGCGTGTAGGCAAGCTCGCCTTCGAACCTGTTTGGCATCTCACCCATCTGCCGCTCCTTTATGCTCACTTCGAGTATATATATAGGGTCAAAAAACCGGCCGTGAAGGGGCCGGGCTCACCTTATGCTACACATGAGCATAAATCGGTCAAGCGGGTGCAACAGCGGGTGGTGGAGCGCGCAGGCTGCCACCTGCACCAAGCAACTGTTTCTTAACCGAAAAAGCCCGGAACTTTTAATCAATATCAACACATCGGGTTCATAAAGGCCGGGTCGCCGGGGGTCTGAAAGGCGATCAAGGAGAACCTTGTGTTGCGCAATTCCACTCTAGCCGTGCTCGCAGCGGCCGCCCTTTGTCTTGGCTCCGTCGCGCGCGCGGATGAGGACGTAGAGGCCAATTTCGCCGGTACTGCGACCGGGCAATTCCTCTATCTCGACCTCCAGGGCTTTGGCGTTTCGATCAAAGGCCTGGGCGCTGAGGGTAAGTTTGGGCTGGGCGCTGGCATCCATGTGCAGGCGCAGGCGAGCTATAATTACGCGACCCTGCCAGGCAGCCATATCAGCAACTGGAGCATTGGCGGCACGCCCTATTGGGAAGGCGAGATGGGCCGGGTGGGCATGGTGGCCAATCACTATCAGGCCCATTTTTTCGGCTTCACCGGTTCTTCAACCACCTATGGCGGGTTTGCGGAATATTTCGCCAATCCCAACTTCACCTTTGGTCTCAAAGGTGGCGGCTATTCCGGTGATTTAGCTGGCTCTTATGCCGGTGCGCAGGTGACCGGCTATGTCTTTCCCGATTTCGCGCTCACCGGTGGGTTCACTTATATCCGCGCCAACCGCCTTGGCAGCCAAACCGATTTGAGCGTGCAAGGTGAATACCTGTTGTCGCACGATGTACCGGTGTCGGTGTTCGTGGGCTACTCCTATGGCGACGTGTCGAATGGCGGTGGGCCCAACCACAAGGCGCTGGTCGGTGTGCGCGTTTATCTGAACAGCGATGGATACGAATCACTGGTGGATCGCCAGCGCCACGGGACCGTGGGCGCGATAGGCCATTTCGGGCCGGTCGGCGAAAATTACTGATCGATGAGATGGCAAAACTTAACGGCTGTTAACTCCCGGCTGTAACAAACAGAAATACGCGTTGCAGTTTCGCAACGGACAGATTCATTTGCGGGAACATAGGGTTCCCCTTATCGACATTAATGTGAATCTGGCTATGAAGCGCTCCTCGCCTGAGGGGATTTGGGCGAATCAAAAGGAGATTTTTCGTGCGTCGTAATGCAATTCTGATGACTGTTTCCGCGCTGGCCATGCTTTCGGCACCGGCGCTCGCCGATGACCTTGATTTCGCTGGCGCCCTGACCGGGCTGTACAGCCATGTCGGTTCGGATGCGCCGGACGCCAATATTTGGAGCGTGAACGGTGCGGCGAAGATCGGCCTGGGTGATACCGGCCTGAACGCTGAACTCGACCTCGGCCACAACCACGCCTCGATCTCGAACGTGAACGCCAATAGCTGGAATGTCGGCGGTGCGCTGTTCTACAAGGCCGAAGAAGGCCGCGTGGGCGCCAACATCAACTATACCGAAGCCAAAGTGCTGGGCCTCAAAGCCCATGTCACCAACTATGGCGGCTTCGGCGAATATTTCGCCAGCGACATGTTCACCCTTGGCGCCAAGCTCGGCGGCTTCGGTGGTTCGCTCAATGGCTTTGGTCTGCATGCCAATGGCATCTATGTCGGTGCTGGCGTGACGGGTTATGTGTTCCCGAACTTCGGCCTCACCGCATCGCTGAGCTTCACCAACGTCAACAGCCTGTTCCAGGAAACCGATCTGGGCCTGCAGGGCGAATATCTGATCTCGGAAGAGATTCCGGTTTCGGCCTTTGCCGGTTACACCTATTCGGACATCTCGAACGGCGGCGGCAATGCCAACACCGTGTTCGTTGGTCTGCGCCTCTACACCAACACCGTTGGCGGCACCACGCTGGTCGAACGTCAGCGCAATGGCACCGTCAGCAACATCGCTGGCTTCGCGCCGGTGGGCTTCAATCTCTAAAGACTAAAGATCATTTGATCTGGATGGACCGCGCGTCTCGAAAAGAGACGCGCGGTTTTTCTTTGTGCAGCGTGCCGCGATCTGTTGGCAACATTTACAGATGTTCATCTGCGACCGTAACAAACGGAAATACACGTTGCAGTTAAGCCACGCACAGATGCTTTTGCGCATGATGGACGATGAACCTGATCGACATCGTTGTTACATGCCGTATGAAACACGCCTCGCCGGTTGGCGATTCAAAAGGAGAGTTCTTTTGCGTAAAGTTTTCATAACGACTGTTTCTGTGCTGGCCATGCTTTCTGCGCCGGCATTTGCCGATGATCTTGATCTGGCTGGCGTGCTCACGGGCTCGCTCAACCACATCACCGGCTCCAAGATTTCTGACGTGAACAACTGGGGCGTTGATGGCGCGGCGAAGCTCGGCCTGGGTTCCTATGGCCTGAACGCCGAAATCAATGTCGGCTATAACCGTGCGGCGTTTGATGGTATGCGCGCGCAGACCTGGAATACCGGTGGTTCGCTGTTCATGGCGGTTGAAGAAGGCCGCGTTGGCATCAACGTGAACTACAACGAGCTGAACGCTCTGGGCCTCAACAACCACTATACGAGCTTTGGCGGCTTCGGCGATTATTACGTCGATAACGCGCTGACGGTCACCGGCAAGCTCGGCGGCTTCAGCGGCGATGCCAATGGCCTTTATATCGGTGCGGGCGTGACCGGCTATGTGCTCCCCAATCTGGCACTGTCGGGTCTGGCCAGCTTCACCAATGTGAACAAGGGCTACCAGGCGACCGAACTGGGCGTGCAGGGTGAATATCTGTTCTCGGAAGAAATTCCGGTTTCGGCCTTCACCGGCTACACCTTTTCGGCCTTCTCGGATCATGGCGGCAATGCGCACACCTTCTTCGTTGGTCTGCGCGTTTACACCAACACCGTTGGCGGCACCTCGCTGGTTGATCGTCAGCGCAGCGGCACTGTGAGCAGCATCGCGAGATTTTCGCCTGCGCTGATCGCCGGTAGCATTGAATCGGAAGTCGAAGAGCCTGTGCTTCCCCCGACGTAATTTTTCGGGACTAAAATGAAAGACCGCGCGTCCTGAAAGGGGCGCGCGGTTTTTTATTGCCTGTGCTTTGCTGAGGCACTCTTGTTTGTTTCACCTGGGTGGCCCGCACTTGGCGGGCCATGACAAAGGGAGATGACAAGGAGCCATGACAAGGAGGAGGTGACGAGGGCGGGATGAAGCGCTCGCACAGCCCGCGATTGTATGCCTATATTTGCGGATTGATATTGCGAGAGGGTGGCATGGACAAGCCGACGTCGAACAAATGGGTGGAAGCCGGGCAGGCTTTGTTGCCGGAGATGATTGCGCTGCGCCGTGCCATTCATGCCGACCCGGAGCTTGGGTTGCACACGGTGCGCACCACGCAAAAGGCAAAAGCCGCGCTAGAAGGTTTGCCGCTGGAGATCATCGACAGCACCTCCACCAGTGGTTTCATCGCGCTGCTACGCGGGCCTGCCAATGGGCGCACGGTGCTGTTGCGCGGCGATATGGATGCTTTGCCGCTGGTGGAAGAAACAGGGCTGGATTTCACCTCGCGCAATACCGGCGCCATGCATGCCTGCGGGCACGATACGCATGTGGCGATGCTGGCGGGCGCGGCCAAGGCGTTGTGCGCACGGCGCGATGAGCTGCCCGGCTCAGTGATGTTCATGTTCCAGCCGGGGGAGGAGGGTCATCACGGCGCCCGCTTCATGCTGGAAGACGGGATCATCGAGCCATTGCCGGATGCGGCCTTCGCGCTGCACATCACGCCCAACGTGCCGTCTGGTTTCTTTGGCGGCAAAGCGGGGCCGCTTATGGCGTCTGCCGACAGTTTTGTGGTGAAAATCACCGGCAAGGGAGGCCATGCTTCTGCGCCTGCTTCCACAATTGATCCCATTCCGGTCGCCTGCGAAATCGTGATGGCATTGCAGGCGATGGTGACGCGCCGGTTTGAAAGTTTCGATCCGGTGGTGGTGACGGTGGGGCGCATTACGGCGGGGACGACCAACAATGTCATTCCCGAAACCGCCGAGATCGAAGGCACCATTCGCACGGTGTCTGAAGCGGCGCGAGCCTGCGCGCATGAAGCCATTACCCGCGTTGCCACCAACATCGCGGCGGCGCATCTGGCTCAGGCGGCGGTGAACATTGTGCCCGGTTTTCCGGTGACGGTCTGCCATGACGGTGTTGTGGCGCTGGCGCGGCAATCGGTGAAAAGCGTGTTCGGCGAGCACCGCTGGATTCCCATGCAGACACCGGTGATGGGGGCGGAGGATTTTTCCTATGTCCTGCAAAAGGTGCCGGGCGCGATGGTGTTTATTGGCGCGGTGCCTGAAGGCGGAGATTTCCGCGAATGTTGCGGGCTGCATTCCAACCGCATGATGCTGGACGAAAATGTGATGGCGGATGGCGCGGCGATGCACGCAGCTTTTGCCGAGGCGTTTTTGAATACTGGATTTGATGGCGTTTGAGGCACAAATAATGACACCTTCCATTCTCATCACGATCAGCGCGGGCATTGCTTTGGCGTTGGGCGTGATTCATCTCTACCTCACCTTTTTCACGCGCAGCTTCGCGCCGCGTGATGTGGCGCTGGAGACGGCTCTCAAAACCGTGTCGCCGCGTATTTCGGGCCAGACAACGATGTGGAAAGCACAAACCGGCTTTAATGCCAGCCACAGCATGGGCGTGATCCTGTTCGGGCTGGTCTATGCCTATCTGGCGCTTGAGCAGACGGCGGCGTTGTTTCACTCGCGCTTTTTGCTGGGGTTGGGTGTGGTGACGCTGGTGGCCTATATGCTGCTCGCCCGGCGCTATTGGTTCGCGGTGCCGTTGCTCGGCATTTCGCTCTCGCTGGGATTTTTTCTTGCGGGGATTTCGGCGGCCTATAACGGCGGCTGAGGCCCTTTTTCAGCGCATCCGCCCGCCCAGCCGGAAGCCGGGGGCGGGGCGTTCGCGCAGCACATCGCGGCGGAAGCGAAAGAGTTCTGCGGGGCGGCCGCGCGCGGGCGTGCTGGTTTTGCCCGTGCCTTCCACCAAGCCCTGATCTTCAACCAGGCGGCGGAAATTCTGCTTGTGCAGGCGCTCGCCGGAAATCGCCTCCACCGTGCGCTGCAATTCGAGCAGGGTGAAGGTGGGCGGCATGAGTTCGAAGACCACGGGGCGATATTTTATCTTGCCGCGCAGCCGCGCGATGGCGGTGGCGAGGATGCGGCGGCCATCGAACATCATGGCGGCGCCAAGCTGGGCGCTGGCGGGAGAGGCGGGGGCGCGGCCATCGCGTACCGCTTCCTCGATCAGCCCGGCTTCATAAAGCAGTTCATAGCGGTCCAGCACTTTTTCTTCGTCCCATGGCAGGCCGTCGAGCCCGAAGCAAAGGCGCGCGCGGTCCCGCCGCGTTTCGCTTTCGCGTTTTTCCGCCGCCTTGATGAAGGATTTGAGGGCGGGAACAATCACCGCATCCAGCACGCGGGGGCGCTCGTCACGCCAGTCTTCCCAGGGGAAGAAGGGATACCATTCACGCCATTGCGTATCCGGTGTTTTGGGTTCGCCGCGGGTCAGTGCGAGATAGCCGACCGAAAGCACGCGATGATCTTCGGCCGCCTTCAGCATCACATGGCGGCCGCGATCTCCAAATGTATAAAGCTGTTCGACATAGCCCAGATCGAGCGAGGTTTGCTCGCCCACCCAGCTACGCAGCCCGCTTTCCAGCGTGCGATGGTGCAGCGGATCGAACGGGCCGAAGGGCAGGGCATCCACCGTTTCGCCGGTGCGGTGCACCACCAGAACGCGCGGGCGTTCTTCCGCGACCGAAACAATGGCCGCACTCAAACCCATACTGACGCTGTGCGATGCGCCGGTTTGTTTCATGTAATGCCGAAAGCAAGCGGGAAATGCACGGGTGGCCCTTCTTCGGCGGGCTCACCGGGAGCCAGGGCTTCAATCGCGTCCACCATTCGTCCGTTCCTGTCGAGCATGGTATCGGCCAATTGTACCATAAGACGGTTGGGGTGGGCGTGGGGCGCGCGCTTGCGCAAGGCGGCGGCGATTTCACTTTCCCGCACATGGTCCAGCCGGTCACACATCAGGATGAAAGCGGCCGCGGTCGAGCGGCTGATGCCAGCCCAGCAATGCACCACCAGCGGGGCGGTTGCATCCCAGTCCCGCGCAAAGTCCAACAGGTCTTTAATGTGATCGTCATGCGGCGGCGCATCGCCCAGCGTGGAATCGGTGATGTCGTTCATGCCGAGTTTCAGATGCCGCTCGACGGCCACGCCGTCCGGCGTCGCGATCATGTGTTCAGGCGACAGCAGGGTGACCACATGCGAGGGGCTGTGGTCACGAATGACATCGGCAAGTCCTGAAAGCGGCGTAATGATGATCTTCGGCATAGCCTCGCCTGTGATGATTTGCGGGAACGTAGCACGTTCACGCAAATCTCAAACCGTAAGTCTCTGAAATCGGCTAACGAACTGGGCCTGCGCCTCTCCGGCTGCAACCGGTAGAAGGCGTGGTATGCGCAAAATGCCGGGCGGCGCACCGAAAAACTTGCGGGCTTCCTCGCGTTCAAAGCCTGCAAGCTGGGTTGCTTCGAAATATGCGGCAATATGATCCGCTTTCTTGATGAGAGTGCCTGCCTGGGCAGGGGTCTTTGCCGGCAGCCCAAAACGCAGATGAATCGCCGAGAGCAGACGCAATTCGAAATCCTTGTAATCGAGCCCGACAGCGGCCTTGAACGGGCTGATGAGATCGCCAACCACATATTCGGACGCATCGTGCAAAAGCGCCATCAACCGCACGGTGCGATCCGCGCGAGGTGTCAGTTCGTGCACGATCCGCTCGACCAGCAGGCAATGTTGCGCCACCGAAAAGGCATGGGCGCCCTTTGTCTGCCCGTTCCAGCGCGCGACGCGGGCAAGGCCATGGGCAATATCCTCAATCTCGATGTCGAAAGGCGAGGGGTCGAGAAGGTCGAGTCGGCGCCCGCTCAACATGCGTTGCCAGGCGCGGGGCTTTTTGGTGCTCTCTGTCATCTTTGGAATCCAGCAATGCCGTGGATATTTACCTTAATTTCAGGTTGCCAGCGGAACGCATAGTGTGCGGCGCGGCAATTGATAAACTTACTCAACAGTTAACAAAGGACCGGACCAGTTTGGCCGGCTCGTGGTTGGGTTATGGCGGTCAAGCCTCTGACGGTGGACAATTTCCGCCTGAAGACCGATCCGGCGCGTCTGCCGTTTCAGTCTACGGCGGAATTGCCGGATGCCGATGCGCCGCCGGGCCAGGATCGCGCGGGGCGTGCCCTGTCCTTCGGCGCACGAATGCGCGAGCCCGGATACAACATTTATGCGATGGGCGCCAAAGGCAGCGGCCTGCATGTGGCCGTGCAGCGTGCATTGGAGCGTATTGCCGCCGCCGCGCCGCCCGCGCCTGACTGGTGTTATGCCTATAATTTCGAGGCCCCGCAGCATCCCATGGCGTTGTGTCTGCCAGCGGGCGACGGCGCGGCGTTCAAACAGGCGATGGCGACGCTGGTGGCGTCCTTGCGCCCTGCCATGCGCGAGCTGTTCGCCAGCGCGCCCTATGCCGCGCGAAAGGCGGCGCTGGAGGCAGATTTTCACGCCACGTCGCAAAATGCCTTTCAGGCGCTGCGCCGGGCCGCACATGCGCGCAGCCTTGTTCTGGTGGAGCCGCATGAGGGCCGCTTCGAGCTGAAGCCGCAGCGCGATGGTGTGGTGTTGAGCGAGGCGACGCTGGCGGCACTGTCTGCGGAAAATCGCGAACGCTTCGCAAAAGCCCGGCGCGAACTGCACACGCTGCTCAACCAGACGTTGACGGCGCTGTCCACCTTGCGCGCGCGCAAAGAGGCCGATCTGCGCAACCTCGACGCCAAGCTGGGGGAGGCGCGTCTGCGCGATCTCCTTCAACCCCTGTATCAGCGCTTTGGCGGGCAGGACAGCGTGCGGGCCTATCTCAACGGGTTGTCGCGCGATCTGGTGAAAAATCTCAGCCTGTTGCACGCCATCGTGCGCGGGCAGGCCGATGTGAAGGCGGCGGCCTTTCATCGCTATGAGGTGAATCTGTTCATCGACAATACGGGTGCAAAGGGCGCGCCGGTGGTGGCGGTGGGCCTGCCGCTGCTCTCGCGGCTGGTAGGCAAGGTGGAGCGTGTGCCGCTGGTCACCAACACCATCACCGATTTTCTGCATATTTCGCCGGGCGCGCTACACCGCGCCAATGGCGGCTTTCTGCTGATCGAGGCGCTGGAGCTTTTGCAGCAGGAGGAATCGTGGAACGCGTTGAAACGCGCGCTGCGTGACCGGCTGGTGCGGATTGAGAGCCTGTCGGACATTCGCGAACAGGCGCAGACCATGATGATTGCGCCGGAGCCGATTGCGCTGGACGTGAAGGTGGTGTTGCTGGGCGAGCCATGGGTATTTGAGCGCGTGCGCGCGCTGGATCCGGATTTCGCCGAACTGTTCAAAGTGCAGGCCGAATTTTCCAACACCACCGAACGCAACGATGTGCATTGCCTGGCGCTTTTGCGCAGCATCGCCGCAAGAGCGCGGCGGGACCGCACGCGCCATCTGGATCGCAGTGGGGCCGCGCGGCTGATTGATGAAGCCTGCCGCATGGCGGGCGATGCGGAGCGCATCTCCCTGCGCATCGGGCATATTTACGATCTGGTGTGCGAGGCCAATACCTTTGCCGCCGATGCTGGACGGCTGCTGATTACCGCGTGGGACATTGATCGCGCACTCGCTGGCAAGGAAGAACGCGCAGGCCGGATGAAGGCGCTGGAGCATGATCTGATCCGCCGCCGTCTGGTGTTCATCGAAACCGATGGCACGCGTAAGGGACAGGTGAATGCGCTCACGGTGATCCGCGCAGGCACTCATGATTTTGGCGCACCGGCGCGCATCACCGCCAGCGTCGGGCCGGGGCTGGGGCAGGGCGTGCGGATTGACAGGTTGGCGAATTATAGCGGCGGTTCGCACCGGCGCGGCGCGCAGACCTTGATGGGCTATCTCAACACCACCTATTCGCCGTTTGTGCCGTTGTCGCTCACCGCCAGCGTGGCCTTTGAACAATGTTACGGCCCGATTGATGGAGACAGCGCCAGCGCCGCTGAACTCATCGCCATTCTGTCCGCCATTGCTCAGCTGCCAATGGCGCAAGGGATTGGCGTCACCGGCTCCATCGACCAGCATGGCGCGATGTTGCCGGTGGGCGGCATCAACCAGAAGATCGAAGGATTTTTCGATGTCTGCCAGATGCGAGGGCTGGGGCCGCGTCATGGTGTGATTATCCCCAAAGCCAATGCAATCAATCTGATGTTGCGCGATGATGTGGCAGAGGCTGCGCGTCGTGCGGTGTTCTCCATCTATGCCGTTGATACGGTGGGTGAAGCGATTGAAGTGTTGAGCGGGCTTGCGCTCGGCGTGAAGGGCGCGCGCAATTACGCACGCGGCAGCTTCCATCGCGCGGTGGTGGATGGGCTCACAAACTTCGCGCGGCCAAGGGTTTTGCGCTCTTTGCAGCTTGATGGCTGGTGGTGACGCGTTAAACGCGGCATACTGCGCAAGGGTAACCTCTCAAACCGGGAGATACTATCGCGATGTCCATTCGGTTTATTCTTGCTCCGTTGACGGGCGGCAAGCGCGATGCGCTCACGCTTGAAACAGCCTTTCGTGTCGCCGAACCGTTGAAGGCGCATGTGCGAGCGCTGTTTGTGCGGCCCAATCCATCGGATGCGTTGCCGTTTTTTGGCGATGAAGTGGCCCCCGCAATGGCGGAGGAAATCGTCAACACCGCGCGCGAGGCGAGCGATAATGCGAGCGCCTCTGCAAAGGCTGCGTTTGCCACGGGGGCTGCGGCTGCTTCATTTTCGGTTGTCGAGAATCCGGCGCCCGGCCCCAGCGCCTCCTTTGCGGAGATGGATGGTAATTTTGCCGATTGCATTGCGCGGGCGGGCCAGCTTGCCGATCTCATTGTCTTCGGGCCGCTGAGCGAAGCGGATCATCCGGGGCTTGTAGAAGCGTTTGAGGGCGCGTTGCTGAAATCGGGCGGCCCGGTGCTGCTGGGCGGCCAACTTCAACCACCGCTGTTTTCCCGCATCGCCATTGGCTGGAACGGCAGCGCGGGCAATGCGCGGGCGGTCAGCGCGGCCTTGCCCTATCTGGTGGCGGCGTCCTCGGTGCGTATCATCACGGTGGAGAGCGCCGCGCAACCTGCCGCCGAAGTGCGCGGCTTGCAGGATTATTTGCGCGTGCACGGCATCGAGGCCGATATTCTGCGCGGCCACGGCGAACCGCGCGCCGTTGGCGATGTGCTGCTGGAAACCGCCGTTGCGAGCGGCGCGAACCTGCTGGTGGCCGGTGGCTACGGTCATGGCCGTTTACGCGACTGGTTTGTCGGCGGCGTAACACGGCGCATCGTCGCCCAGGCGACGCTGCCGTTGTTTTTGGTGCATTAGCGCGCTTTAGCGGCGCCGGTTACGTCAGCAGGCGAATGGCGACGACGAACAGCGTCCCCGCGAGGAGCAGGCGCAACACCACATCGGGCACTTTGGGCGCGATGAAGCTCGACAGCATGATCCCCGGCAGCGAGCCGATCAGGAGCGAGGTCAGAAGCGACACATCTATCGGCCCCAGAATGAGCGAATGACCGAGGCCCGCCAGCAGCGTCAGCGGCACGGCGTGGGCGATGTCCGAGCCTGCAATGCGCACGATGGGGATTCTCGGGTACAGCAAAATCAGCGCCGTCACTCCCAGCGCGCCCGCGCCGACGCTGGAGAGCGAGACGAGCACGCCCAGCACGAAGCCGGTGATGATGGTCGCCTTGCGCGTCACCCGGTCGTCCAGCGTACCGACGCGGCGCACATAGGTTTCTGTCAGCCATTTACGGAAGACCAGCGCAAGTGATGTGAGCAGCAGCGCAATCGCCAATACATTGGTGAGCAGGCTGTTGATACGGCTGGAATCTACCTGCAAAAAATAGAGCGTGCCCATCATCAGCAAGACACCTGGTATGCTGCCGGAGGCAAGGCGCAGCACAATCCGCCAGTCGATGGTCTTGTTCAGCCCGTGAATGAACGAGCCACCGGTCTTGGTGATTGAGGCGTAGATGAGATCGGTCGCCACCGCTTTTTCAGGCGAGATGCCAAACAGCAGGATGAGCATCGGCGTCATCAGCGAGCCGCCGCCAACCCCCGTCATCCCGACGAGAAAGCCGACCGCAAAGCCCGAGATCACATAGGCAAGCCGAATACCTTCGATAAAATCAAACATGCCGCTCGCGTCAGATGGTGATCGACACGAGACGAATAAAACCCGTATGTGCCGGTGTGAAATAGGTCAGCTTAATTTCCGTAAGATAACACTACCCGCAGAATATCCTGCACCAAAAGAACACAGCAGGCCCAATGAGTCTTTTGGCAGGTCTGCACTGTATTTATGGAAGGCAATCACCGATCCGGCTGAGCTGGTATTGGCATATTCGTCCAGAATATTGGGCGCTTCGCCGGGCAGCGGATCGCGGCCCAGCACCCGCCGGGCGATGAAATCGTTCATGTTAATGTTGGCCTGATGCAGCCACATGCGGCGCAATTGCGCAGGCTCGATGGCATTGGCGGCCAGATGGTCGACAATCATTTCCGAAACCATCGGCACCACTTCGCGGAAGACTTTGCGGCCCTCCTGCACAAACAGCTTGTCTGGCTGGCCGATGCCTTCGGGCGCGGCGCGGTTGAGGAAGCCGAAATTGTTGCGAATATTGTTGGAGAATTTGGTGGAGAGTTTGGTCGACACCACTTCCCACGCATTGGCGCCGCGCGAATCTTCGCTGCGCTCGATGACGAAGGCGGTTGCCACATCGCCAAAAATAAAATGGCTGTCACGGTCGCGGAAATTCAGATGGCCCGAACAGATTTCGGGGCTGCACACAAGAATGGCGCGCGCATGGCCCGCTGTCACCATGTCGGCGGCGGCCTGTAACCCGAAGGTGGCGGACGAGCAGGCGACATTCATGTCGAAGCCAAAACCTTCGATGCCGAGCGCGTTCTGCACTTCTACGGCCATGGCGGGATAGGCCCGCTGCATGTTGGAGGCGGCGACCAGCACCGCATCAATCTCGCTCGCGCTGCGCCCTGCTGCGGCCATCGCCTCTTGCGCGGCAGTCACCGCCATTTCGGCGAGGATGGAGATTTGCTCATTGGGCCGTTCGGCAATGCGCGGCGCCATGATTTCGGGATCGAGAATGCCTTCCTTGTCCATCACAAAGCGGCTTTTGATGCCGGAGGCCTTGACGATGAAATCGGTCGAGGAATGGGAGAGGGCCGCCACCGTGCCACCGGCAATTGCCTCGGCGTGGCGGGCGTTGTGGCGGTCCACGAAGGTGTTGAACGCGACCACGAGTTCGTCGTTGGAGATGGAGTTCGGCGGGGTGAAAAGGCCCGTCCCGCTGATCGCGATGGAAGCCAAGATGGCCATCCTCTTGTTTTGGTTGGTCTCAGGCTGGCCCAGCCGAGCCCCGAAGGCAAGAAACTGCCAGTCCTCAACCCGCCGTTTAGACATATTCGGCTATTCCAACAACGGGTTTACCGCATTGCGGGAACTGGGGCGGTCGATGACAGCAGCAAACAGGGCTTTTCTGGCGCAAAAGCAGGGCGGCGAAGGGCTTTTGGTCACAGGTCTGGCGGTTCTGATTCTGGGCGCCGGGCTGTTCTCGACCGAATTGGCCGGGCAGCCGCGGGTGCTGGGTGGGGGGCTGTGTCTGGTCGGGGCGCTGTTGTCGGCCCTGTTCCTGCTCTCCCGCACCTCTTCGGGCAGCGCGACGCGGGTGACCGCCGCCGAGCGCACCTATCGCGCCTTTTTCGACCACGCCATCGAGGGGATTTTCCGCTCAACGCCCGAAGGCTTCTATATCGACGCCAACCCCGCGCTTGCGCGTATCTACGGCTATGCCGATGTGGATGCGCTGATGCTTGGCCTGACCGACATTGCGCAACAGCTTTATGTGGACACTGATCGGCGCGGCGAATTTGCGGCTTTGATGGCCAAGGACGATCAGGTGACCGATTTTGTCTCCCAGATCCGCCGCCATGACGGATCGGTCATCTGGATTTCGGAAAATGCCCGCGCGGTGCGCGACTGGACCGGCAAGCTCGTCTTCTACGAAGGCACAGTCGAGGATGTGACACCGAAAATCGAAGCCCAGAACACGCTGCGCCGCGCGCTTGCCGAAATGGAAGAAGCCGCCCGCGCTAAAAGCGCCTTTCTCGCCGCCATGAGTCATGAGTTAAAAACCCCGCTCAATGCGGTGCTGGGCTTTGCGGAGATCATGCAGGGGGAGATGTTCGGGCCGCTCGGCAACCCGCTCTATCGCGAGTATGCGGGCGATATTCGTGCAAGTGGCGGACGGCTGCTCGCCATCATCAACGATCTTCTGGATACTGCGCGCATCGAAGGCGGTGCGCTGACGCTGGCCACGCATGAGGCGAGCGTGGATGTGCTGATCGAAGGTGGCATTGCGCTTGGAAAGGCGCGCGGTTGCGCGGGTTGCGCGATTGCCGTGAACATTCAGCCCGGCCTGCCGGTGCTGGAGGTCGATCCCTCACGGCTGACGCAGGCGATTGGGGCACTGGTGGCCAATGCTCTCAAATTCACCCCCGAAAACGGGGCCATTGCGGTGGGCGGCGCGCGCGACAACGAAGGCGGCATTCGCATAGCCGTGTCCGACACTGGCATCGGCATGAGCCGGGAGAATATTGCGGCAGCCTTCCAGCCCTTTCACCAGATCGATAATTCGCTGGCCCGCCGGTTTGAGGGGGCGGGGCTCGGCCTTTCCATCGCCAAGGCGCTGGTGGAGCTGCATGGCGGTACGCTTTCGATTGAGAGCGTGGAGGGCAGGGGCACGACTGTTTCAATCCACCTGCCGCCCGCACGCGTAAAATTGCGCGGCCTGGTGGCGGCGGAATAGTCTGGCGGGCAGTTTCAATTCGCGGCCAAAATGCCGTATCCCTCCCCCATGAACGATCAACACGCACTTGTCCTGTTCTCTGGCGGACAGGATTCCACCACCTGTCTGGCCTGGGCGCTGGACCGTTTTGCCCATGTGGAGACGGTGGGCTTTGCCTATGGTCAGCGCCATGCGGTGGAGCTGGAAGCGCGGCCCCGCATTCTGCAACGGCTGGGCGAAATGTCCGGCTGGAAGGGACGGCTTGGGGCCGACCATCTGCTCTCCCTTGACGTGTTGAAGGAGATCGGCGGCACCGCGCTGACCGATGATCGCACCATTGAAATGGGCAAGAACGGCCTGCCCAACACCTTTGTGCCGGGGCGAAATATTCTGTTTCTCACCACGGCAGCGGCGCTTGGCTATCGGCGGGATTGTCGGCATCTGGTGGGCGGCATGTGTGAGACCGATTTTTCCGGCTATCCCGATTGCCGCAACGATACCGTGCAGGCGACAGCGCAAGCGCTGAACCTTGGGATGGATGCGGATTTCATCATTCACACGCCGCTGATGTGGATCGACAAGGCTGCCACATGGAAACTGGCGGAAGACTTAGGCGGCGGGGCACTGGTCGATCTCATTATTGAAGATACGGTGACGTGTTATCTGGGAGACCGTACCCATCGCCATGCGTGGGGTTATGGCTGCGGCGTGTGCCCGGCTTGCGATCTGCGGGCCAAGGGCTATGCGGGTTTTACGGCATGACCTATGCGGTGAAGGAAATCTATTACACGCTGCAAGGCGAGGGTGCCCAGGTGGGGCGCGCGGCGGTGTTCTTACGTTTCGCGGGCTGCAATTTGTGGAGCGGGCTTGAGCGGGACCGCGAAACGGCAACCTGCCAATTCTGCGATACCGATTTCATCGGCACCAATGGGCCGGGCGGAGGCAAGTTTGCGACTGCCGAAGCCTTGGCCGAAGCGGTGCGCGCGCTATGGCCGAAAAGCTCCCGCGCGCAGCCTTATGTTGTGTGCACCGGCGGCGAGCCGCTGTTGCAACTGGATGACGCGCTGGTGGCGGCGCTACATGCGTACAGTTTCGAGGTCGGAGTCGAAACAAACGGCACGCTGCTGCCGCCGCCGAATGTTGACTGGATTTGCGTTAGCCCCAAAGCGGGCGCCGATTTTCAGTTGACGCGCGGCAGCGAGTTGAAACTGGTTTTCCCGCAAGATGGCGCGCCGCCGGAAAATTATGCGGCGCTGGAATTTGCGCATTTCTTCTTGCAGCCGATGGATGGGCCGGAGCGGGAAGCCAATATGCGCGCTGCTATCGCCTATTGCCTCGCGCATCCGCAATGGCGGCTATCGCTGCAAACGCACAAGCTGACCGGGATTCCTTAAACCGAGGCCACGCGGCTGCGGTGTTCATGCACTTTTGGCATCCGGCTGCGCAAATCATCCAGCAGATCGGCTTTCATTGCGGCGGCGGATGGTTCGTTCCACAGATTGCGCCATTGCTTCGGATCGTTCGCCAGATCGTAAAGCTCACCTTCGCTGCCCTCGTAAAGCGAGGTCTTATTATACGCCGTCACTACCCAGCCATCGCGATAGAGCGTGCGCAACGACACCGAAATGCCGTTGAATTCGGAATCCCATTCGGTGAACACCGCTTCGCGCGTGTCAGCTTCGGCCTGTGTGTGGGGCAGGGCGTGGCCTTCCATCCACTCCGCCGCTTCCACGCCTGCAATTTCGCAGAAGGTGGGTGCCAGATCGACCTGACCGACCGGCGCATCGAAACTTTGTGCGGCGATTTTTGCGTTGGGCGCGGGCCGCCAGATCATCGGCAGGCGCATCAGACTGTCGACATGGTGGGGGCCTTTGAACAATAGCCCGAAATCGCCCTGAAACTCGCCGTGATCGGTGGTGAAAATGACATCGGTATCGTCATCCCAGCCACGCTGTTTGATTTTTGCCATCACGCTGCCAATGGCTTCGTCGATCAATTCGTTCTTCACATGGGTCAGTGCATCAATCTCGCGCAATTGATCGGTAGTCAGCGTGTTCGGCACCCAATCGGGCGGGGCTTCAAAACAGGTGATGCGTTCGCCAGTCCACCATTCGCGCCAGTGGCGTGGTTTGCCGGAAAGGATTTCGTCAATTTTTTCGGCACTGCCGGGATAACCCGCAGGCACATCCAGCTCGCGCCAATTGACGCGGTGGATTTCACTTTCCGGCGGATCCCACGGGTGATGCGGATCGGGAAAACTCATCCAGACAAACCAGTCATCTTCCGACGACAGCGAATCCAGATAAGCGTTAGTGCGCTGCGCCACCCAATCGGTGTGATAAAGTTCGCGCGGCACTGCATTGTGCTTCACCTGCACCGCACCCGTATCGCCCGCGCCAAAAGAATTTTGCGCCATCGTGGCGGGGTTGAGGACCGGATAAAAGAAATCCATCACTTCGGGGTGGTTCTCCATCAGGAAGCGCGGATAGTGCAGCAACCCCCGCGCGCCATGGGCCGCAAGCTCCATATGATCGAAACCGCGATGCGGCCCAAATTCATGCAGCATCGCCATGCGGTTTTCATAGGCGGAGATGTCGAGAAACGGCTCGAAATGCGCCTTGCCGATCAGCGCGGTTTTATAATCTTTCTGTTCTTTCAGATAGCGCGCGACAGACGGTGCATCCGCCGGTAGCGGCACGCCGTTCATCCAGACGCCATGGGTGGAAACATATTGTCCGGTAATCATGGTGGAGCGGGCGGGCATGCACACCACGTTCTGCGCGTGGCAGCGGGTGAAGTTGATCCCCGCTTTCGCCAGCCCGTCGATCACCGGCGTGCGGGCGATTTTTTGCCCGTTCACGCCAATCGCATCGAACCGCATCTGATCGGTGGTGATGAAAAGGATTTTCCGGCCCATGGTGCTCGCCTTGAAAATATCTGGGCGCTATCAGGCATCATCTTGTTCGGTGGCGCAACGAGAAATGGGTGGGCTCCCATTTCGTTTGGAGGTTCGCTGGAAGACCCCTCCCCGAAAAATCTTTCGCTGCGCTCCAGATTTATTCGACCCTCCCTCAAGGGGAGGGTTATTATGAACAACCCTCCCCTTGAGGGAGGGTCGATAATTTGCGAAGCAAATTTCGGGGAGGGGTCATCCAGCCAGCCTCCCGAGCACCCCGCCTAAAACCAGCTCACAATCTCATCCATCTTCGGGCGGGGCCGTTCTTCCAGCTTCACGCCGGTCGTGCCGATATAGATGTATCCGGCAATCCGCTCGCCGGGCTTCAACCCCAGTCCTTCTTTCACATGGCCGTCATAGGCGCACCACTCTGTCAGCCAGTTGGCGACAAAGCCAAAAGCGTGCGCGGCGACCAGCATATTTTGGCATACCGCACCTGCGGAGAGCACCTGCTCCCATTCGGGGATTTTGATGTTCTCGGTGACGCGGCTCACCACCGCCACAATCACCGGCGCGCGCAGAAAGCGTTCGCGTTCGGCATCCTGTTGTTTGCTGCTTTCGCCTGCCGCCTTTTGCGCTTCGGCCAAGAGATCGCCCATGCGTTTGCGGCTCTTGCCTTCGAACACGATGAAGCGCCAGGGGAACAGTTTGCCATGGTCCGGCGTGCGGGCGGCAGCTTCCAGAATTTGCGCGAGTTCGTCCTTGCCGGGGCCGGGTTCCTTCATCGCCTTGGCGCTGCCGGAGCGGCGGGAAAGCAGCAAATCCAGCGTGGTGGGTGAGGGCCGGTTCAGGGCGCGGGCGTCATGCGAAGATGTGCTCAAGGGCAAATGCCTTCCGGGGGTTTGCGAAGTACCTGTCGCGTCTTATGTAAGGCTGGCACCTTAGGGCAAAAGACCTACCTCCTCCAAACCTGCGCTGGCACTGAAATTGTGCCTAAACCAATGATCGGCCTTGTGTATTGCCGTAAACTGCCAGGCTGGATTAGGAATTTTCATCTTCCGCCTCTAAACTGAAGGTCGATCAAGGAACAGCCCATGTCCGCTCCGCACGAAAAACTTGCTACCTGCGATCCAATCTGGAGCGCGCTGCGTCAGGAAGCCGAGCAATTGGCCGAACGCGAACCGGCGATGGCCAGCTTCGTGCACGGTACGGTGCTGAAGCATGAGCGGCTGGAAGGCTCGCTCTCTTATCTGCTCGCCAAGAAAATCGGCGGCGAGGATTTGAGCCCCATGCTGGCGCGCGAAATTTTTGAAGATGCCATCAATGCCGATCCGGGCATCGGGGCCGCGGTGCGGGCCGATCTCTCCGCCGTCTATGAGCGCGATCCGGCCTGTCACTCTTATCTGGAAGCGTTTTTGTTCTACAAAGGCTTCCTCGCGATTCAGAGCTATCGCATGGCGCATTGGCTGTGGCATCAGGGCCGCCGCCCGATAGCGCGCTTCGTGCAGAGCCGCGTGTCTGAATTGTTCGATGTCGATATTCATCCCGCCGCGGTCCTCGGTCGTGGCATCATGATCGACCATGCGACCGGCGTGGTGATTGGCGAAACCGCCGTGGTGGAAGACGATGTGTCGATGCTGCATGGCGTAACGCTGGGTGGCACCGGCAAGGAGCAGGGGGATCGTCACCCCAAAATTCGCCGTGGTGTGCTTATTTCGGTGGGCGCGAAAATCCTTGGCAACATCGAAGTGGGGGAATATTCCCGCGTTGGCGCGGGCTCGGTGGTGCTGAAAAACGTGCCCCCCGGCTGCACCGCTGTCGGCGTGCCAGCCCGCATCACCGGCTGCGCGGGCTGTAAAAATCCGTCGCAGGAAATGAATCAGGTGATTGAGGATTCAGGGTCTGAGTTTCAGATCTAAAGTTTAGCCAAATTTTGTCATGGCCCGCCTAGTGCAGGCCACCCAGCTGACACGCGCGCTGTTGTGGCAAAATAAAACTCAGACATTTTCTGGAAGAGCGAACCGGCATCACCTGGGTGGCCCGCACTAAGCGGGCCATGACAATGTGGTGCGGGGCCTATAACGAATCCTGCCACTTGTAGAAAAGCAGCCCAGCGGCGACGAGCGGTTTGCGCAAAAGTGCGCCACCAGGAAACTTCCGCGCCGGGACTTTGGCGAAGACATCGAATTTCTCCGGCCGTCCCAACACCGCTTCCGCCAGCAGCTTGCCGCCTAGCGTTGCCAGCGCGACGCCGTGGCCGGAATAGCCATGGGCGAACAGCACGCGCTCTCCCAGCCGTCCGAAATGCGGCATCCGTGTGCGGGTGATGCCGACGGTGCCATGCCAGCCAAATTCAATCGGCACGTCGCGCAGCATGGGGAACACCTTCAACATGCGCGGGCGCACCAGCGCCGGAATGTCTTTGGGAATGGAAAAATAACTTTCGCGCCCGGCAAAGAGCAGCCGTCCATCCGGGCTTTTGCGATAATAATCGAGGACATGGCGCGTATCAGCCACCGCCGCGTTGGAGGGAATGATGCGGCGGCTCAAAAACTCCCCCAGCGGCGCAGTGGCAATGATGAAGCTCTCCACATGCGCGATATAGGGCGCAAGCTCAGGCGCCACGCTGGCCGAAAACGCATCGCAAGCGAGAAGGACATGATCCGCCGTCACCGTGCCTTTGGCGCAGGTGACGCGCGTGCCGTCCACATCAAGCGCGCGCGATTGTTCAAACAGGTGTGCCCCGGCTTTTTCCGCCGCCGTCGCCAGCCCGCGCGCATAGTCCAGCGGCTGTAAATGGCCGCCGCCCGCATCGAACTGGCCGCCCGCATAAAGACTGGTGCTCAATTGGGCCGCTGTTTCGCCCGCATCCATCATCCGCGCGGCGGCGTAAGCATAATCGGCGTGGAGATGGGCGGTATCTTCCGCCAGCGCGGCCAGCGCCTTTTCGTTGTGGGCGGCAATTACCAACCCGTCTTTCAGCGCGCAAGTGATGGCGTGGCGCTCGATCAGGCCGCGTACCAATGCCTTGCCGTCTTCCGCCAAATCCCAGAGTGCGCGCGCATGGGTCTTGCCGAGCCAGGATTCCAACTGGCTTTGCGTCTGGCGGTGGCCGGAATGGATTTGCCCGCCATTGCGGCCAGAGGCGGCAAAGCCGATCTCCTCGGCCTCCAGCAGCACCACCCGCGCCCCCGCCTCGGCCAGATGCAGCGCCGCCGACAGGCCGGTATAGCCGCCGCCCACTATGCAGACATCGGCGCGCACCTCCCCCGTCAGCGCCGGCCGAGGCGGGGCTGGCTGGGCGGCGGCAGCGTAATAGCCCTGGGGGGCGGACGCGTTCATGGGTTTGGAGTGGCGCGCCTGAGGGAACAGGTCAAGGACGATCTTGACCATGGGAGTGCCTCATGCGATTGGATTTGCCTCTCCCCATAGGACTAGAGCTTTGACCCGTAGCGAAATCTGGCGCATTGAAAAATATCTGCGCAATCTCTTCCGCCTCGATACCATCACCATTATCGAGCGCCCGAAGCAGGCCGATTCTGTCGAGGTTCAGGTCAACGGCGAATTTATCGGCGTGATCTTCAAGGACGAGGAAGACGGCGAGACGTCTTATGCCTTCAACATGGCGATCCTCGAAATGGATCTGCCGCCGCCGCCCACCACGCGCTGAGTTTTCAGTTTTTACGCTGCATGAAGGCGCGGACCATTGTGTCTGCGCCTTCGTCTATCCTGTGCCACTGTGAAAGATGGGCGCGCTTGAAGCGATAGCTCAGCGCCACGCCCGGCATCAGCGGTGTTTCCCGCAGGCAGCTTGGGCTCGGCACTTCGGCGCTAAAGCGCACACAGCGGAACACGGCAGGCCCGCGCGCCGTCTCCCCGACAAACAGGTCTTCGCCGCGATACCCCGAATCGTCGCGGAAGACATATTGCGTCAGGCCATAGGGGCCGGGCGTGCCCGCCGGATTATCGACATAGCCCATATAGATGCGCTTCAGCCGCTCATCCTCGGTGAGGTTCAGCCGGTCGGCGCGGATCAGCAGGAAAATCGCGGCAGCATCCGGCGCGTTGCTGGAAAAACGCTGGGCATCCGCCAGCGAATAGCCACGAAAATCCGGCAGCAGCGCAAACAGCGCCACATCGCTCTGCTCCCCGCCGCGCTGGGCGGCGCGATAGACAATGTGGTTGGCCGGTATGGTGAGCTCCAGCCCGTTCACGGTCAGTCTGACGGGGGCGGTATCCACGGTCGGGGAGGGCGCGTCGCGCGTCAGCCCGGCAGGGCGCGGCCCCAGATAATAGTAAAGAACCGCGCCGGAGAGCGCCGCCGTCACCACGAAAACGACAAGCGGAACAAGCCAGGCCGAACGCTTGTGGATCGGTTCTCCCGTGTTGTCGGCAGTATCGGTCATAGCCATCGTCCGGGGGCCTTCAAGGGCCGCAAAGGCGGCGCATTCGCTGCTCTTAGCATGAGCAACGGCGATGCAACCCCGCGCGAACCGGAACCCTGTCGATTGTTTTAATCCGTGATGTCTTTGCCGCATGCGCGGTGGGCGGGCACGGCCCGCATGGTTAGCAGCGGCCCGGATTGCATCATCCCGGCACAGAATTTCGCTATTGCCGGGCATGATGTCTGCAAGGCAGGCAGCGGGGCGCCTCGCGGTGATACATGCTGCATGATCTGTATGTCGTAGCTTTTTCCATGGCCACGGGTTTCACCGCGTCCGGCATCATTGCCGCCATCTACAAGCTCCTCCTGCCGGATGCGGAAAGCGGCGCCGCGCGCAAAACCTATATCGGCGTGATGGTTTTTGCCGGACCCAGCATCTTGTTCGGCACCTATTACAAAGCGCTGCGAGAACAGCGCAGCTCGCGCGGCGCGTTCTGGCTGGCGGCGGGTGTCTCGGCCTATTGGAGCCTGGTGATCGGGCTGATTGTACTCAGAATCGCCTTCGCGGTTTGAGCAAGGAGAATACGGCGCGGATGGTTGTTCCACCCGCGCCGCACTGATGTCTAAAGCACCGTCAACATGCCCGCGACGAGCGGGTGACGCACAATGTCCGCCTCTCCAAGCCGGATGACCGCGATTTCCGGCACCTGTTCCAGCCGGTTCGCAATGTCCCAAAGGCCGGAAAGCCCGCTCAGCAAATCGGTCTGGTCGGGATCGCCGGTGAGCACCATGGTCGAACGCCAACCGAGCCGCGTGAGCAGCATTTTCAACTGGCCATAGGTGCAGTTCTGCGCTTCGTCGATCACGATGTAGCAATCGTTCAGCGTGCGTCCGCGCATATAGGCGACCGGCGCAATCTCAATCACGCCTTCCGCCAGCAACGCCTTCAGCCGTTTGGTGCCCAGCCTTTCGGTGAGTGCGTCATAGAGAGGGCGCAGATAGGGGGCGAGCTTGTCCTGCAAATCGCCGGGGAGGAAACCAAGGCTCTCTCCGGCCTCCACCGCCGGGCGCGAGAGCACGATGCGCGAGGCGCTTCCTTTCTCCAGCGCCTCCACCGCCTTGGCGATGGCCAGATAGGTTTTGCCGGTGCCCGCGGGCCCCAGCGCCAGGACCACGGCGCGTTGCTCCACCGCGTCTATCAGAGCCTGTTGCAACGGGCTCATCGCGCGGATGTTTTTGACGTATTTGCGATCTCTGTTTTCGCCGTCCAGCGGGCTCCAGCCGCCGCCGGTTGGGAAGAGTGGATGGACATTACCCTCGCGATAATTGCTGTCGCGGGATTTCTGACGCACAAAACGCTTGGCCATGGATGCTCCCTGGTCAAAGACACGATGATGGATGGATGTGGGATGGATGATGTGGGCATTGGTCGGCGCGAGTTCGGAACGCTGGGTAACCTGTCTGTCGGTACCGGTGCAAAGCTGCACTTTAGTGCCCCGCAAACGACTCACTGCGACGTCTCAAGCCTAATCCGATTTATCCCCATCCCGCATGAAGATTTGACGTCACGCGGGGGAAGCCTTCACATTGGGCCGCAGATCATAACGGAACTTGACCATGCCGCTTTACGCCATTGATGGAATCGCGCCTGAATTGCCGCCGGACAACGAATGCTGGGTTGCGCCCAACGCAACGCTGATCGGTCGCGTGCGGCTGATGAAAAACGCCAGCGTCTGGTTTGGCGCCGTCATGCGCGGGGATACCGACTGGCTGATCGTCGGGGAAAATTCCAATATTCAGGATAACTCAGTGGTCCATGCCGATCCGGGCCAGCCCTGCACAATCGGTTCCGGCGTCACCGTGGGTCACAATGTTATTCTCCATTCCGCGACCGTGGGCGACAACACGCTGATCGGCATGGGCTCGACGCTGCTCAACCGCTGCAAGATCGGGAGCGAATGTATTGTCGGCGCCAATTCACTGGTGACCGAGGGCAAGGAATTTCCCGATGGCTCGATGATCGTGGGCTCGCCCGCGCGCGCCGTGCGCCAGCTCACCGATGGGGAGCGCGCAGGTTTGCGCATGTCCGCACAAGGTTATGTGCACAACCATCAGCGCTTCCGCAAAGATCTGAAACAGGTTTAGAGCGTTTTCCGCCGAAGTGGAGCCGGTTCGGCGCTGGAAAGAGCGACAATTCAAGACTCTAGAGCGCGAATCCGATTCAATTCAAATAAAGCGCGCTCTAGATGGATTGCTGCGCCTTGTGGGCTTCGCTGGTGCGCGCCCACAGGCGGCGGATGCGTGCGTCCGCTTCGGGGCCGAAATTGAACCAGGCGGCGCGGTCGCGCGTGGCATCCACCACAAACAGCATGTCGAGCTTGCCGAGTTTCTGCACCAGCGTATTGCGCACCACATTGATGCCGAGTCCGCAGGTCAGAAGCCAGACCTGCGGCAGCACCGCATAGGCCGGGCCGAGATTGAACACCTCTTCCTCCAGCCCAGCGGCGGAGCGCGATTTCATGTCGGCCATGATGATGTAATGCGAAAGCTCGCCGGGCTCATCATCGTCCTTGCGGCCAAAGCCGCGCGGCTGCTCGGCCCGCAGCGCCTGCGCGACGGCGGTGGCCGATTGGCCCGAACGGAACAGGCTGGAAAGCTCAGGGTCTTCGCTGGCGGCGCGGAAGGTTTGCTCGCCCGTCCGCGCGACAAGCGAATGGGGCGCAAGACGGCCCTCTGAAACAAAGGACTGAAGTTGCGTCACCGTATAGGGGCCATAGGTGCGGTCCCCGGTATTCACGGTCCAGGTTTCGGGCATTCTAAATCCGTTGTGCTGGTGGCTGACATGCTAGATTTAAATGGTTACGCAACTCTTGAAGATTGCCACAAAACGCGGCGAAGGTTGAGCCGGGTCAGCGAGGAGACAGTAAAAATGGGCTATGAATTCTGTAAGGTCGAACGTGAGGGCCACCTCACCATCGTCACCCTCAACCGTCCGGAGGTGATGAATGCCATCCACGCCCCCGCGAGCGAGGAACTGTCAGGCGTTTTCGACGCCTTTGCGAGCGACCCGGAACAATGGGTCGCCATCGTCACCGGGGCAGGGGAGCGTGCCTTTTCCGCCGGAAACGACCTCAAATATCAGGCAGCGGGTGGCAAGATGAGCTGGCCTGCCAGCGGCTTTGCCGGGCTGACCAACCGCTTCGACCTCGACAAGCCGCTGATCGCGGCGGTCAACGGCATCGCCATGGGCGGCGGCTTCGAGATCGCGCTGGCCTGCGACATCATTCTGGCCTCGCAGACGGCCATATTCGCCCTGCCGGAGCCCCGTGTGGGCCTTGCGGCCCTTGCGGGCGGCCTGCACAGGCTACCCCGCGAGATTGGCGCCAAACAGGCCATGGGGATGATCCTGACCGGCCGCCGGGTCAGTGCGGAGGAGGCAAGGAACTGGGCTTTGTGAACGCGGTGGTGCCCGCCGAGCAGTTGCTGGCCACGGCGAAGGCATGGGCGGCGCAGATTCTCGACCTCAGCCCCATGTCGGTGCGCGCTTCCAAACAGGCCGTGACGCGCGGGCTGGCCGAGCCTTCGGTGAAGGCGGCGATGGAGGCCCAGCGCAATTACCCCGCCATTTCGGCGATGTTCAAAAGCGAGGATTTTGTGGAAGGGCCAATGGCCTTTGCCCAGAAGCGCAGCCCCCAATGGAAGGGCAAATAGCGCGTCAGGCGTTTGCCGCCTTCGGGTCCAGCCGAAAGGCGCAGACGCAGCCGAACACCGCCAGCGGAAATGCCGCCGCGAACAGCCAGACGCTGATCGTGGCGGCATCCAGCCGGTTGATCCCATCGGCCAGTCCCAGCCCGTTTGCAAGGATGCCCGCGCCCGCTGCACCCACCGCATTGCCCACCATCTGCATGGCGGGTACGGCGGAGGAGCCGACCGCGCGCTCGCTTTCCGGCAGGCTTTCCAGAATGGCGCGCGTGACATAAGCCCAGCACGCGCCAAAGCCCGCGCCCATCACGATTGCCGACCCGATCACCAGCCACAACATATCGCTGACAAGGGTAAAGCTGAGTGAGCCCAGCCCGAAGGTGATGAGCAGCGCGCCGACGCGGATGGAAATCTTTTCCCGCTTTTGCGAAAATTCGCCCACGATCAGGGCCGCGACCGTCCAGCCCATCGCCTCCGCGCCGACCACATAACCGGCCTCAAGCGGCGAGAGATCGTAAAGCGTCTGAAGGATCGCCGCGCCATAAACGCCAAAGCCGACAGCGCCTGCGCAGAACATGAACAGCGCCACATATCCGCGCCCCGCATCGTGGCGCAGATCCGCGACTTGGCGCGGAAACAGCCGCACCGGCGCTGCCGCATCCGCCCGCAACGCAGCCGCGAACAACACGATGCCGATCACAATCGCGACAGCGGCGATGACGCTGGATGTGGTCACGCCCGCGATCATAAAACCCAAAATCGCCGCGCCGAGAATAAGCAGGGTCCGCACCGGCACGCGCGCGCGCACCGTATCTGCCACATGCGCCGGAACAAGTTTCAGCGCGGCAAACGCAAACACCAATGCCTGCACGGCGAACATCCAGAACAGCCAGCGCCAATGGGCATGTTCGGAAAACACCCCGCCCAGCAACGGGCCGAGCAATGTCGCGATGCCCCACACGCCGGAAATCGCGCCCAATACCCGCCGCCATAACTCTTTCGGAAACAACACGCCCATGGCGACGTAACAGGCCCCGACGATCAGCCCCGCGCCCACGCCCTGCAACACCCGCCCCGCCAGAAACAGCGCAATACCCGGCGCTACGGCGCTGACCACACAGCCGATGAGATAGAGCCCGGACGACAGCGACAACGCCCATCGCAAGCCCCCGCGCTCGGTCAGGCGGCCTGCGCTCGCACCGCCGACAATCGCCCCCAGCAGATAGGTGGCGACCGGCCAGGCGAAATAGGCATAGCCGCCAATATCGCGCACAATGCTGGGCATGGCGGTGGCGGTGACCAGCGCATCGGCGGCATTGAGCCAAATGCCCAGACAGATTAGCGCCAGCCGCGCGACGCGATCCGTCCGCAGCAGATCACGCCATGTCCCGTCAATGGGGCCGGATGCGGCGGCACTATCCAATTTCAAATCCATCCTTAAAACGGCAAGAACCGGATTCCATACTGTTGGAATCCGGTTCTGCCAAACAACCTGACGTTAAGGCCGCCAGACTTTAGTATGTATGCCAGTTGCCGTCACGTTCGCGGCAAGCGCGGCCTTCACGGACAAAACGCTGACCATGACGATAGGTCGTGGTCTTGAAGGTACGGCAGGACATGCCACGGCTGCGATATTCGCGCACCGGAACGAAGCTGCCATAGCCGTCATTGCCGCGCCAGTCATAGGAGCGGCCAATCGGGCCGTTGAAGCCATCGTCATACGCGCGAATCGCATAGCGGCGGTCGTTGCAATCCACATCACGCCCAATGGCGTTGCCCGCGATGCCGCCAATAATGACACCGCCGATGGCAGCGCCCGCATTGCCATTGCTCACGCCCGCGCCAAGCAGGCCACCGGCAATCGCGCCGATCACCGCGCCGGTCGTGCCGCCGTCATTGCGCTTCTGCTGGCAGTCCTGGCCCCAGCTGTAATGGCGCCGGTCATAACGATTGTCTTTGTAACGTCCGCCATAGGGCTGGGCTATCGCACCGGCCGTCGTGACGGCGAATGCGAGAAGCGTTGTCGCCAATATCGCCTTTGTTCTTTTCATTCTGTGTCTCCTGATTGACCTTGCGATGAAATCCATTCTTGTGGTCATGCGCTGAACTGGCTCTGAACAAAATTGGGCCGGAATGGGGCAGGCCTGACCATTCATAATGTCACAAAACGCCAAACCGGCCCATTGGTTCCCACATTATGCGCCGACAGCCTGTCTACATGAAACGAAAACGGCGCCTCGCGGGCGCCGTTTTACAAATTGGTTATTGCGTATCAACCATCAATAGACGCGCGCCTTGGGCTGAATGTACTCAACCTCATCGGTCAGCGTGTAGGTGTGCACCGGGCGATAATCGAGCTTCACGCCGCCCGTTTCCGGGTTGAGCCATGCCAGCGTGTGCTTCATCCAGTTCACATCGTCGCGATTGGGGAAGTCTTCGCGCGCATGTGCGCCGCGTGATTCCTCGCGTGTCACCGCGCCGGTGATCGTCACCACGGCCTGCTGTAACAGATTTTCCAGTTCCAGCGTTTCCACCAGATCGCTGTTCCAGATCATCGAACGGTCGGCGACCGAAACATCACCCAGCGTCTGATAGACGGCATCAATGCGCTTGCGGCCCTGTTCCAGCGTCTCGCCGGTGCGGAAGACGGCGGCGTCTTCCTGCATCGCGCGCTGCATGGCAAGGCGGATTTGCGCGGTCGATGTGTTGCCTTTGGCGTAGCGGAATTTGTCGAGCCGTGCGAGCGCAGAGTCTCCCGCATCCTTCGGCAGCTCGGCCTGACGTTCGCCAGCGGTGATGGTTTTTGCGGCCTGTATACCCGCCGCACGGCCAAACACCACAAGGTCGATCAGCGAGTTCGAACCCAGACGGTTGGCGCCATGCACCGACACGCAGGCCGCTTCCCCCACAGCCATCAGGCCGGGAACCACAGTATCGGGATTGCCATCCTTCAACGTCACCGCTTCGCCGGTATAGAGGCAGGGAATGCCGCCCATATTGTAATGCACCGTCGGCAGAACCGGGATCGGCTCCTTGGTCACGTCGACGCCCGCGAAAATGCGCGCGCTTTCCGAAATGCCGGGCAGGCGTTCGTGAATGATCTTCGGGTCCAGATGCGAAAGATGCAGGTGGATATGGTCCTTGTTCGGCCCAACGCCGCGCCCTTCGCGAATTTCAATTGTCATCGCGCGGCTCACAACATCGCGCGAGGCAAGGTCTTTGGCGCTCGGCGCATACCGCTCCATAAAGCGCTCGCCTTCGGAATTGGTGAGATAGCCGCCTTCGCCGCGCACACCTTCGGTAATCAGCACGCCCGCGCCAAAAATGCCGGTGGGGTGGAATTGCACGAATTCCATATCCTGCAAGGGCAGGCCCGCGCGCAGCACCATGGCATTGCCGTCACCCGTCTGGGTGTGCGCGCCGGTGCAGGAGAGATAGGAGCGCCCATAGCCGCCGGTCGCCAGAATAACCTTCTGCGCGCGGAAGCGATGGATCGTGCCATCATCCAAATTCCACACCATCACACCGCGCACCGCCCCATCTTCCATGATGAGGTCGAGGGCGAGATATTCGATGAAGAAGTTCACATCATGCTTCACGCACTGGCCATAGAGCGTGTGCAGCATCGCATGGCCAGTACGGTCGGCGGCGGCGCAAGTGCGCTGCGCAATGCCCTTGCCATAATGCGAGGTCATGCCGCCAAAAGCGCGCTGATAAATTTTGCCTTCTTCGGTGCGCGAGAACGGCACGCCAAAATGTTCCAGCTCATACACAGCTTCGGGCGCATGACTGCAGAGATATTCAATCGCGTCCTGATCGCCCAGCCAGTCCGACCCTTTCACGGTGTCGTACATGTGCCAGCGCCAGTCATCCTCGCCCATATTGCCGAGCGCGGCGGCAACGCCGCCTTGGGCGGCCACAGTATGGCTGCGGGTGGGGAAGACTTTGGTGATGCAGGCGGTGCGCAAGCCGTTGGCGGCACATTCGAGCGTAGCGCGTAACCCTGCGCCGCCCGCGCCGACAACAACGACATCAAACGTATGATCTGTAATCGGATAAGCGGTCATGTCTCTCAACTCAAAGGGCAATGCGCAGGATTGCGAAAACGGAAGCGACGCCGACGATCCAGCCGAACGCCTTGTTCGCAAGCAGGCAACCGAGCTTCAGACCTTCGGTGTGGACATAGTCCTCAATCACCACCTGAAGGCCGAGCATCATGTGGAACACCGCGGTCACCACGAACAGCAGCAGCGCAATCGCGTTGAACGGCGCATGTAAAAAGGCGAACGCCTGCTCGTAAGGCGCGCCGACAAGCTGAATTGCGGCATAGACAAACCATGCCAGCAGCGGGATCAGCCCAACAGCGCTCGCCCGTTGCAGCCAGAAATGTTCAGTGCCCTTATGGGAAGCGCCCAGGCCCTGAACGCGGGAGAATGGTGTGCGCACGCTCATAGCAGCCCCGCTTTGCAATAGGCGAGGGCGAAGATGGCAATCGCGCCGACGACAGACAGCACATAAATGACAAAGCTGGTGGCAAGCGCGG
>Ga0164241_10000256_pt1 | contig 119226 bp, 121 predicted proteins | sample OricomyardsoilBY_FD_108780 | JGI IMG/M metagenome (GOLD analysis project Ga0164241, IMG submission 108780) | Backyard soil microbial communities from Emeryville, California, USA - Original compost - Back yard soil (BY) | ecosystem: Environmental > Terrestrial > Soil > Unclassified | place... | reverse complement strand
AAGGTTATAACCTTCTTCATATTTTGGAGGTGCCTTTATAGTTTGAATGATTGTTGTAAAAGAAAAGTAGAGCATCGGATTTCGATGCTCTACTTTTTTAATGTGGTAAGAATATCAATTGATAAGCAAACAAAATTCCAAATACATATACAAGTGGGTGAACAGCACGGAATTTACCTTTTGCCACTTTCATAAGTGGATATGAAATAAATCCAAGTGCGATACCTGTTGCGATACTTGATGTAAGAGGCATGCTTAAGATTACTAAAAATGCTGGGAATGCTTCATCAAATGTGTCCCAATCGATGTGGCGAACTGAACCCATCATAAGACTACCAACGATAATTAATGATGGAGCAGTAATAGCTGATACACCAGAGACAGCACTTACTAATGGTCCGAAGAATGCTGCTAGTGCGAATAGAACAGCTACTGTAACAGTTGTTAAACCAGTACGACCACCAGCTGCAACACCAGCAGATGATTCAATGTAAGCTGTTGATGGTGTCGTTCCGAACATAGAACCAATAGTTGCTGAGAATGAGTCAGATAGAAGAGCTCGTCCAGCTTTTGGGAGTTTTCCGTCTTTCATAAATCCACCTTGTTGAGCTACCCCAAGTAATGTACCTGTTGTATCAAATAATGTAACAAGGAAGAATGAAAATACAACGCCGTATAATCCGTAGTTAATTACGTCAGATACAGCAGTAATTGGATTTGAAACGATAATTCCTTCTGGTAATCCAGGCATTGATGTAACACCGTTTGAGAATGTTAATTGTCCTGTGAAGAAAGCGATAATACCAGTTAATAGCATACCGATAAATAGTGCGCCATTTACATTTAAAGACATAAGGATAATAGTAATTCCAAGTCCAGCTAATGCTAGTAGAACTGGAGCAGAGTGAAGATCACCAAGTCCAACTAAGTTTGCATCATTTTTTGTAACGATACCTGTTAAACGTAAACCGATAAAGGCGATAAATAGCCCGATACCAGCAGTAATTGCATGTTTTAAGTTTTCAGGAATTGCTTCCATTAATTTTGTACGGAAAGATGTAAATGATAGCAAAATTAAAATCATACCTGCTACGAATACAGCAGAGAATGCAATTGCGAAAGTCATGCCTTCATGCGCTTTTACAACAGAGTAAGAGAAGTAAGCATTTAATCCCATACCTGGCGCGATTGCGATTGGTAAGTTTGTAAAGATTGCCATAAATAATGTTCCGACAACAGCAGCAATAATTGTTGCTGTAAATGCTTGTTCAAATGGAACACCTGCATCTCCAAGGATAACAGGGTTTACGACAATGATATATGCCATTGTTAAGAAGGTAATAATACCTGCCATAATTTCAGTTTTAATAGAAGTTTTATGTTTTGAAAGGTTAAACATATAAACATCCTTTCTGTTTACGAATAATTTTCACAACAGTTATATATAATATTCGTTTTTTATCTATTTTGCAATAGTTTTGCATAAAAAGTTTATAACAATTCATATTTTGTGTCTTAAATTCGAATATTAATCGTAAACCGATGTGTGAATTTCAGCTTTTTATTGTGCACATGCTAAGGAAAAGGAGTTGAAAGCAGCTATGCCACAGCAAAAAAACTTTATAACAATGCCTGCGCAACATCAAAATAAGCAGCCTGGTATTGAATCATTAATGAGCCCCCTTCCGCAGTTTGAAGATCCAAATTATCAAGGAAGTGAAAAGTTAAAAGGGAAGAATGTGTTAATTACGGGAGGAGATAGCGGAATTGGACGAGCAGTTTCCATCGCTTTTGCAAAAGAAGGAGCAAATGTTGCGATTGCTTATTTAGATGAGGAAGAAGATGCAAAAGAGACGAAACAACGTGTTGAAAAAGAAGGTGTAAAGTGTGTATTGTTGCCGGGGGATTTGAGTAATGAACAGCATTGTAAAGATATTGTGGAAGAGACCGCCCGGCAGTTAGGTAGTTTAAATATTTTAGTGAATAACGTTGCACAGCAATATCCGCAGCAAGGGCTAGAGTATATTACAGCAGAACAGCTAGAAAAAACATTTCGTATTAATATTTTTTCTTATTTTCACGTTACGAAAGCAGCCCTTTCTCATTTGAAGAAAGGGGATGTCATTATAAATACGGCATCTATCGTTGCATATGAAGGAAATGAAACGTTAATTGATTATTCCGCAACGAAAGGAGCAATCGTAGCTTTTACAAGATCACTTTCTCAATCGTTAGTGCAAAAAGGGATTCGGGTAAATGGTGTTGCACCAGGACCGATTTGGACACCGCTTATTCCATCGAGCTTTGATGAGAAGAAAGTCTCTCAGTTTGGGAGCAATGTCCCAATGCAAAGGCCTGGTCAACCATATGAGTTAGCGCCGGCATACGTATATTTAGCGTCTGGTGATTCTTCTTATGTTACTGGACAAATGATACATGTAAATGGGGGCGTTATTGTAAATGGATAGTTTTCATTTATAAGAGCAAAGTAATGTTAATTCCACTTATTATAGTGAGCGCTAGGGGGGATATAGCTGAAAAAGTTATGTTTCGTCATACTATTATTTTTCATCCTACCGGTTAGTGCTTTTGCTAATACAGATCATTTAATATTAGTGAATCTTACGACAAATCAGTTGTCTTTTTTTGAGAATGGAAATTATACAAAAACATTTCCAGTAACGACTGGAAGAGATCGTACACCTACGCCTGAAGGTAACTTTTGTATTATAACTAAATTTAAAAATAAAGAATACCATCGAAAAAAAATACCTGGGGGTGCACCGAATAACCCTCTCGGTACGAGGTGGCTTGGACTAGATAAGAATGAATATGCGATTCACGGGACGAACCGGGAATGGACGATTGGAAGTAGGGAATCAAATGGTTGTATTCGCATGCATGACAGGGATATACAATGGTTATATGACAGAGTACAATTACAAACAAAAGTAATCATTTCTCGTTTTCATACGAGCCCCGAATATGAAGCGAATAAGCTTGGTTATCGCGTTGTGAGCTGGAATGGTCGAAAAATAGAAGAAGAACAAATTGGAGTACTAACGCTAGTAGACCGCGCGGATATATATTGGCAAGAACCAAATGGACAGTTAACGAAAGTGAAAACGGTATTGCCAAATGAAAGATATCCAGTGTACTCAAAACGAAAAGATGGAATATATTATATAGGAAACAATTCGTATATTATAGATGAAACAGGAGAGAAAATTCGTTACGAGCAAATTCCTTCTTCGATTTTAAGTAATATATATAAACGGAAATACAATGTTCCGTAATGGCTACCGTATTATAGACGGTAGCTTATTTATACTTGGAGTTTAACTGCAACTATTGTATTTTGCTGAATATAATACAGTACAGATAGGGGGCGGTTATATTATGAAAAGTGAATTTGCGTTTAAAGTTTTTTTAGTAACGACCTGTTTATTTATCGTGTATTTATATGCGTTTCTCGTCTTTTCTTTTTATGTTCCATATGTTGATTTAATATTGTTCTTCGGATTTATTTGGGCGTTTGTGAAAGCGAGGGAAGGAGAGAAGAGTATATATCGGCGCATTACCTTATGCGGGACGGCCGTTCTCGTTATTTTGTACTTTTTTATTATGCATGATTTTTGGAGGGGAATGTAAAAAAGCATACGATTAATCGTATGCTTTTATATCTGTTAATGATGGAAGAGAGGCAATTGCACCGTAATTTGTACATGTGATAGCGCCTACTTTATTTGCAAAGGAGATAAACGCTGTTAAGTCTTTGAAATGATACGAAAGTGTATGTTCACTTTGGGCAATCTGATATAACATTGCTCCAACGAAAGCATCACCAGCACCAGTTGTATCGACTTGTTGAATGGAAATAGAAGAGACAATGGTTTGACCTTCATTTGTCGCAAGAAGTGTACCGTCTTTTCCAAGTGTAATAGCTACTACTTTTGCGCCATAATTTAATAATTTGAGTGCAGCTTGTTGTAAATCACTCTCTTTAGAGAGCATAGTAGCTTCCTCTTGACTTACTTTTACGAAGTGTGCATGTTTTATAAAGGTTAGACAATCTTGAGAGAATTGTTCTGTATTTGTAATGAGTGCACTTCGATAATTTGGATCAAAAGAAATAAAATGGCCGTTATCTTTCGCATATTGTAACAACTGAAAATACGTTTCTTTTAATGGGCTTGATAGTAAAGCTGTCGCTGAACCGAAATGTATTAAATCATTCGTTTGTATTTTTGATAAATCAATGCTATTGAATTGATATTCACCATCTGCACCACGCATAAAAGTAAAATCACGTTCGCCATCTTGATCGATGGATACGAATGCAAGTGTTGTTTGTTTATCTTTTATGAGCATGGATGTATCGACTTGCGCACGCTGTAAAGTTTGTTCAAGAAACTCACCAAATGGGTCATTTCCTACTTGTCCCATAAATGTAGCGTGTCCACCTAATTTTGTAATCGCAGCAGCAACGTTAGCGGGTGCTCCACCAGCTTTTTTTTCGAAATCTGAACCGTTTACTAAAGAAACGTTAGTATTTCGGCACACAAAATCAATTAATAGTTCACCTATACAAAAGACATTTCTCATACAATCCCTCTTTTCAGCTTATATTGTGTGATGATAAAGTTTAGTTTTGCATCTGAAAAGATTGCGATATGATGTTTCATGTCTTTTCGAGGAAAAACTCGGGACGTAAAGACTGTTGAACCATCGTATAAGAAAATTTCCACGATGCTTTTATCTACAAATATTTGTAGTTCTATCGTATCTTGAATATCGATTTTTTTACAGCGTTCAAATCCATATTCTCCGCCAAATTGATGGTAGAAGTTGCCCCTGTCTATAGAAATAGTACCTTGTTCCCGATTAAATGTAATGGGGAAACATTCCTCCTCATTGTGGAAGAGAGAAAGCCCAAAACGCTTTGCATCTTCTGTTTTAAGTGTAACAATTAATTCATAGGAGCCTTTATCATCAAGCGTTGATAATACATTTAATCCAGCTGTTATATCTCCTGAAATTTCTTTTTTTGTTGTTCGTAGTTTTGTTAATTCTGAAACTGGTTTTTGTTTTAAGATGTTATCTTCTAATGTTAATTCACGTGGAAGTGTTAGGCAATGAGCCCACATATAATCATCAGAAGGATATGTGATTTCACTTGATCCTGCCCAAGCAAACAATAGGCGACGACTAGTAGAGTCTTCTAAAGTTTGAGGGGCATAAAAATCGAATCCTTTATCAGCTTCGTAATAGGAATCAACATGGAAATATAAATTTTTAATATCGAAATGGCCTATGGCATAAACGACATTGTATATATTGTGAAAGTTTTCGCCGTCTTTTTCAATTCCTTGCGGTGAAAAGAGAAGTACATCTTTCCCTGATAATTGGAAGTAATCGGGGCATTCCCACATAAATCCGAATTCTTTTAAATTTGTTGTAATTTCGCCTTGGAAATGCCAATTGTATAGGTCTTGTGATTTGTATAGTAATAGAGTTCCTGTTTTATTTTCACGTTGGGCACCGAGTAACATATAGTACATATCATTATGTTTCCAGACTTTTGGATCACGTACATGTTTTGTATATCCGTCAGGAATTATATCAATAACAGGATTATTACTATATTTCGTCATCGTATATTGTGAATCCATTGTTGCCATACATTGTTTTGCATCACGGGAATCATCAGGCTTTTTTATATTCCCTGTATAAAGTAAATGAAGAAGGCCATCTTTTACGATAGCACTACCAGAATATGCACCGTGTGATTCATAGCTTTCAGTAGGGATGATGGCTACAGGCATACGCTCCCAGTTAATAAGGTCTTTTGACTTCACATGCCCCCAATGCTTCATTCCATGAATGGGACCAAATGGATACCACTGATAAAAAACGTGATATTCATCATTGTAGTAGGATACACCGTTAGGATCATTCATTAATCCAAATGGTGGGTGGATATGATAAATTGGTTTCCATGAATCTTGGTTTGCAATTTCATATAAAGAATGTAATTCGTCTTTATTAGATTGCAGTATTGTTTTATATTTTGACATAGGTTTTCACCCCGTTATTATTTACTTTCTTTATATAAAATGAATGTGGCAACAAAAGCAGTGATAACTGCAATAGCGAAACCAATTATATAGTGAATCATGTTCATCATGCCAAGAGGTGCAACAATTGTAAGCATCGGAATACCTGTTAAACCGTATGCATTAGCCGCCACTTGCATCCAAACAACGTAAGCGCCTCCAATTGCGCCGCCAATAGCTGCTGCAATAAATGGTTTACCAAGTTTTAAATTGACACCAAAAATAGCTGGTTCTGTAATTCCTAAAAATGCTGAAGCTGCGGCCGGAATTGCAATTTCTTTCGTTTTTTTGTTTTTTGTTTTGAAATAGACAGCTAAAGTAGCACCGCCCTGTGCAACGTTCGCCATTGACCAAATAGGGAGTAAGAAATTGACACCGATATCTTTATTTGCGAGTAAGCCTGCTTCAATAGCGTGGAAGCTATGGTGTAAGCCAGTAAGAACGATTGTTGAATACAATCCGCCGAATATAAGTCCAGCTACTGGTCCTGCAAATTGATAGATTGTATTTAAAAGGTACGTAATGCCGTCACCGATTTTATATCCAATTGGTCCGATAATAATAAGTGATAAAAAGCCAGTTATAATAATTGTTAAGAATGGTGTAACTAATAAATCTAAAGAGTTCGGAACACGTTTTCGAAGTTCTTTTTCAATTGTACTCATAACATATACGCATAATAAAATAGGTAAAACAGTACCTTGATAGCCAATCATATCAATATCCATACCAAAGAAATGTAAAACAGTTGGTTTTGCATTTGAAAGAGTCCAAGGATTTGTTAAGCTTGGGTGAGTTAATATACCACCAACAACTGCACCTAAGAAAATGTTTCCACCAAATTCTTTAGCGGCACTAACTCCAATTAAAATAGGTAAAATAATGAAAGCTGCACTTGAGAACATATCAAGTAATTGGATAAGTGAGTGATCTCCAGGAACTAATTTAAACGCTTTCAACATTCCGAGTAGACCCATAAGTAAACCGCTTGCGACGATAGCTGGAATAATTGGAACAAAAATATTAGATAGTGTCTTTGCTAGGCGGGCGATAGGATTCATTTTTTTCTTAGGTATATCGTTTGATGTTGTAGAATCTAGTTCGGCTATTCCAATTAGTTTTGAGAATTCATCATATACTTTGTTTACTATGCCAGTTCCAAAAATAATTTGATATTGCTCGGTCGTTGCGAAAGCACCTTTTACTCCATCGATGTTTTCGATTTCTGCAGCGTTTATTTTCGTATCATCCTTTAATATAAGACGAAGGCGAGTCGCGCAATGTGTGGCACGGACAATGTTTTCCTTTCCACCAATGTTCTGTATTACTTGAGTTGCAATTTGTTTCATATCCATAAAAATTCCCCCTTACTATAAATTTTCTTATATGGAACCGGTTCCTTAAGGAACTAAAATAAAAAACAGGGAAATGATGTTGAAAATCCTGTTTTTAAAATGTGGAACCGGTTTTAATTTTATTATAGAGCGCCTTTATATTTTGTCAACGCTTTCTTGGATTTTTAATGTATAACGAGAGTGTAATATTTTTGGTATAGTTTTGTTTTCAACAAGCTGTGAAAGAGAAGTGGCAGCAAGCTTTCCAGCATACTCATAGTCAAACGCAATTGTCGTTAAACTAGGGTGTACCATTTCTGAAATATCATATCCACCGAATCCTGTTACAGAAATATCACCTGGTACAGAAAGGGAGTGGGAGTGAATGACTTTCATTGCGCCAAGAGCGATGTTATCTGTAGCACATACGATAAGAGTTGGGCGATTATTATCTAAAATATGTTGTACTTGTTTCATGGCATCTTCTATGCGGAAAGTTGTTTCGTAATATGAAACGTTGCAAGTTGGTTCTAAATTTTCAATTGCTTTTTGAAAACCATTTTTTCGATTTATTCCAACAGAAATATCATCTTTTCCTATCCCTAAATAGGCAATATGTCGATGGCCTTGTGATAAAACGTATGCCCCTAACTCATACGCTGCATCATAATCATCGTGAACGAGGCAATATTGATTTTTATATTCTTGCCCGACGAATAAAATAGGGATGTTTGAATTAGCCATAATTTTTTGATGTTCATTCGTTAATGTTTTTGTTAATAAAATAATGCCAGCTACCTTTTGTTTTATAAAGTTTTCAATTGCTTGTATTTCAGTTTCGGTTGTTTGATTTGCATTTGCTACAAGCATTTGATAGTTATTTTCCTGTAATGTTTTATCGATCCCGATAAGTGTTTTCATTGTAGCGAAGGAGTCTAATCGGGGGATGATGACACCAATTAAATTTGTTGTTTTTGCTTTTAAACTTTGAGCAAATGTATTGGGAGAGAAATTTGTTTCCTGAATAATACCTTCGATTTTAAGTTTTGTTTTATCACTTACATATCCGCCGTTTAAGTAACGAGAGACTGTGCTTTTTGCAACTCCAGCCAATTTGGCGATATCTGCAATTGTTTTAGCCATAGTATTTCACCTTCGTATTCATAAAAATGTTAACTTTATTATAGGGAGAATTAGAGATGACGTAAACAAGAAGAGGGAAAGAAAAAACCACCTCACGTATATGAGGTGGAATAATTGTTAATATTTAGGCTTAAATGTATGACAACAAGTCTCTACACTCGTTGCTACAGAACTTTCTAGTGTCTCGTTTGTTAAAACAGCAGCTGTATATGAATCATTTTCAGTTTGACCAGTTTCATCTGCATCAGGCTGAACGATGATCGCACTTGCTTGACAAAAGTTACCTTGTCCCCAAAAAGAACAGTTGGAAACAGAACATCTTACTTCTGGCATAAAACCCCCTCCTTATACATTAGTGTGGGATTTTACACCCATTTCATGTGTAGAAGGAGTTTCCTTTTCTCGTTACTTTTTCGTTTGCTCAAGCCATTCTTTTAATTTATCTTTCGGCTGTTCACCGCTAATACGGCTCACTTCTTTGCCATCTTTAAAATGAATGATTGTTGGTGTTCCTTGAATTTTATATTCATCCCAAGGAGCATCTAATTTTTCAATATCCATAACTTTCATATCAACGTTTAAGTCTTTAGCCATTGGCACTAGGACAGGAGATAATTTTTGGCAATGAACGCAGGATGTTTGATAAAAGTATACTGTTTCTTCTTTTTTCTCTTTTAAGTTCTTTTGAAGATCTGAAAGAGAAATTTTATTTGTGTAGTAGTCAGGACCGTTTGTCTTACTTTCAGTAGGATTATCAATCTTTTGGCTAGTAGCATTTTTTTCTTCCATTTGTGTGACCGCGAAAATTGCTACGAACAAGGCGATAATAATACCACCAAATATAAGCATTTTTTTCATTCTTTCATCTCCTTATTTGTTTTTGATGACAATAAAGCTACAAACAGCGATTGTAATAAAGCCGATAAGTGCTAAAAACGGGATTGTAATAAAACCAAACCAGTTTATAAATTCTCCGGTGCAGGGTACACGACCGCAAGCTGCTCCAGCAGCTGAAAACGCTGCGACTTTTTGAATTGCATAGTGATATAAAGAAATACAAGCACCAATACTTGCAATTGGTAAAGAATAACTTGCGATGCGATAATCTTTTTTTGCTACAGCGATACCGAGCCATAAAACGAATGGATACATAAAAATACGTTGATACCAACAAAGAACACAAGGCTCAAATTTCATGATTTCGGAAAAGTACAGACTTCCTAGTGTAGCGATAAAAGAAGCTCCCCATGCGGTAAGTAAAGCATATTCTTGCTTTTTTTCTCGTCCCATATTTTATACCTCTCTTATAATAGTTACATACTAAATTATAGTATGAAGTGGTATGGAAAAGAAAGAAAAAATATGTTTATCAATAAAAGTTTTATAAGAGGGAACTTTTATTAGTATTAATATTAATAAAAGCGCTACCCTCCTAAAGAGAATAGCGCTATATTTTACATTTGAATTTGTTCTACTTCTTCTACATGCGACTTTTGGGATGCGTGGTCAATATATTGAAATAGGAGCTGCAATTGTTTATCAACTTCTGGTAGTTCTTTACTGTATTGATAAGCGTGTAAAAAATGCTCAATACGCTTAGAAAATAATTGATCGTTCGTTTGAACCATGAGAACGAGTAATTTATCCCAATTACAGCAATACGTGTAATAGAGAGCTTTATCATAGTCGTTATATGTTTGCACTGTATACCCTCCTTACCGAGAGTTATATATAGTGTGTGATAAGTAAGGGGAAATACACTTGAAAGAATTTGTTAAGAAAAAAAGTGAATGAAAAGAAAAAACGAGGAGTTTCCTCGTTTTTTAAGCTTTTGGCATTGGCGTAGGTGTTGGTTTGCCATAGCCTTCCTTGTATTTATTATCGATATAGTTGCGAATTTCAAGCGTTGATTTTCCTTTTTGTTTCATGGAAGCAGATTCAACTGCGATTTCTAGGCAATTGACGCAAGTCGTTGCGTGGGAATCCCAAACAACTTCACCATTCTTTTTAATTTCACGGATAAAGCAGTTTTTATTATTTTTATGTCCTACACTTTCACCGCAACCACAATAGCATGGAATCCAATCTAATAGCTCTGCATTTTGTCCAGCGACGGTGTAGATATCTTTCATTTGTGGATCAAGCTTATCTAGGAAGGTTGGAAGTGTGTCGATTCCTTTTGTTTTCTCTTGAATGTCAGCTTGCTGAGTGTGCGATGCGTGGTCATGTTCTTCTTGTTTTGATTCAGAAGATTTTTGGTCATTTGTACCTGTACTTCCGCATCCAGCAAGAATTAAGCTTAGTACTGCAAGTAAAGAAAATACATACTTTTTCATTCGCTTGTCCCCTTTACAAATGTATTAATCAAATTGTATCAGACTAAGGGACACCTAGGGAGAAGTTTTTTTTGAACGATTTTTGAAGTGCCATCTTAGTGAATGAAACAAAAATAAAATCGGGATATAAGCGTATACAATATATAAACCCGCTTGAGATAGTACGGTATTTAATGTATTGATACTTTCACGGTTTGTGAAAAACAGAGAAGCTGAAAATATGATGAAAATAAAAAACGGTAATGTAAATTTAAATGAAATATGAAAGGAACGCTTCATCGTTTGACATGATGACCAAATGGTTAAGCAAAGGTTTGGTAAAATAATTAAAAACCAAACGAAAATAATAATATATTCAAAGCGCTGAATAAAAGGAACTTTAATTATTTTTAACATCGTTAAAGTAGGCCAAATAGTACGGTGTAATTGTCCCTCGCTATAATACATAAAAGATACGATAGCTAAAATCACATAAATTAAAGTGCTAAAAGCAATTCCAGCATGGGCCCATCGCTTTAAAGATTTTCCTTTTTCAATAAAGGGATAAAAGATAAGAATTGTTTCAAATCCCAGAAATTCCAATGCGGAGTGTTTTGCAGATATAAGCATGTCAAAAGGTGAATGCGTAAAAATAGGTAAAATATTACGAAAATGTGCATACTTCATCGGATAGATTAAAAAGAACACAACGAAAATAGGCAGCACAATACCCCAAAAGCATATCCCTGTCACAGAGCGAAAGCCGCCTTTTATAATGTAGTAAGTGACTAATAAAAACATAAGCGTAAGTTTCCATAACTTAATGGTAGGGAAAATCCAAACTTGTATTACTTCCATATATGTCCGAAGAACAGTAAGGCAAAATAATAAGCAATAAAGAGTGAAAATTACAGAAAATATAGAGCCAACCCATTTTCCAAAAGTTGTTGTATGAATGCTAATTAAATCTCCGTCTTTTTCAAGCATTTTTAACATACAAAATAGTACAATATGAGTTGCAATCCCCGCAATAATAAGAGAAATCCAAGCATCATAACCTGCATTTTTCAAAATTACACGTTGATATCCGAGAATTCCTATGCCGATTTGGAGAGAATGCAATAAAATAAATGCAAAATATGGAGAGACAGTTTTTGTCTTATTCATTGTATTCATTGCTCATTTCACCTCACTATTCTCCGATTCCAGATTGTACAATATTAAGATCTAAATTTATATCTACCGCTACATTTTTATACATATTTCGAATTTGTTTTATATTCCATTTTCTCGTATGGCTTCTAATTTCATCTCGTATTCCTAACGGATCAATTTCCTTTTCTTGAAATTGTTTTATTAAATCTTCACAGTCTTTTTCGACATTTCGTTCAATTTGTTTTTTTATATAATTGATATTTGTTTTTTTTCTTAGATCAATCCAATTAGGAGAGTTTTTAATTAATCCATTTAATTTTAAATTGATTTTTACTTTTGGTATGTCGCCAGTTTGATCTATATCATACTTATTTTCTCCGGCTAAGTTTTGTATAACAACCATACCTTTATGCTTATCCTTTTTTATTGCTGCTTCGTAACGTCCATTTTTCGTAGGATTAATAAGTAATTTTGCTAAAACAGAATGTCTTTTATCCGTATACATGACGACTTTATCGCCTTTTAAAAAGGCAAGTCCTTTGACAGCGACGGAATGATTATCGTCCATTTTAATATAAGGAACATAGGCATCACATACAGAAGAGTAATAATTATATAAAAAAATGTTTAATTCAGTTTGTGGAATGTTCTCATTTCTTATATTTTGCTCGAGTAAATCAGCAATATATAAAGACCCATTTTTTTTTCCGTAATTTAAAAGCTCTTCAGCCGATCCATCTACAATTGCTAGTTGTACATCACGCCCGATATTTGGGTCACGTTGTAAGTTAGTAATAATCTCTCCCATTCCGCGTTCTCCTAGAGCCTTTCCAAATAGGACGACACGCATTTGACCTACAACAACATTGTGAGGAGATTTCGCATTCAATCGTGAAGCAATTGTTTCAAGTGAACGGGCAGATGTTGTTTGAGTCTCTGGCTTAGACTTTACACCATGTGTGTACTCTGGGAACAGAATAGTTCCTTGGAATCCTTTGTTTTTTGTGATGTCAAATCCAGCAATATGAATAATACGCTGTGCATCCACTATATACGTTTGTGTACAGCCAGTTTGTAAAACGAAGAAGATAATGATAAGGTGCAATAAAATTTTCTTCATTCATTCTCACCATCACGTTTTTGCTTCGATTTGTTTGGATTGTAGCGCCATTTTGATTTTGGTCTAAGAAAAGAAGGTCTTTGAGCCGTTTGGCTAAATGGTAATCGAAGAAAACCTTCTGCTGTACCTAAACCACGAAATGGATATAAAGGTAATAAATAAGGTGATCCAAGTGATTTTAATTTAATTAAATGAGCTAAAATAAATACAAATCCGACAGCGAGGCCTAATCCTCCGAATGCACCAGCTAAAAGAATAAGCGGAAAGCGTAACAACCGGATAGTAGAAGACATCTTTACAGTCGGTGTTGTGAAAGATGCAAGGGCGGATAAAGCAACTGCAATTAATAAAATTGTACTTGTTAAAGCTGCTTCAACAGATGCTTGTCCAATTACAATCCCCCCAACAATCCCAATCGTTTGTCCGACTTTTGTCGGTAAACGCGCTCCAGCTTCACGAAGCAATTCAATTGTAATTTCTAAAAAGAGTGCTTCTAGAATAGGAGGGAAAGGTACGTTAGCTCTCGAGAAAATAATAGGACCTAGTAAATCGGCAGGAATCATTTGATAATGATATGTTAAAGCCGCTGTATAAATAGCGGAGGAAAAAAGAGAAAATATAGCTCCGAAAAAACGAATAATACGAAAGAACGATCCAATCATCCACGGTAAATAATAATCTTCTGGTGAAATGAAAAAATCCAGTAACGTTGTTGGTCCTGATAAAGCATATGGAGAGCCATCTGTTAAAATTAAAACTTCCCCGTTAATTAATGCAAATACAGCTCGATCTAATCGTTCTGTAGGTAATAGAACAGGAAAAGGTGAATTGCTATTATCACTAATAAATTGCTCAATCATAGTTGAATCAAATGGGACATCAAAGTCAATGTCTTCTAGCCGTTGAAGTGCGGTGTTGACAAATTGTTCATTTGTAATTCCTTCTATATAAGCAACTGCTACTTTCGTTTTTGATATAGATCCGACGGTAACTTCTTTAAAAATGAGTTGCTCCGTTACGATATTTCGGCGTAATAAGTGGATATTTGTATCAAGGTTTTCAACGAAACCGATTTTAGGCCCGATTACGCTATACTCATTTTCTGTATCGTTATATAATCGTTTTCCTAAAACAGTACTTTCGGCACGAATTAAAGCATATTGATCAGGATTCGAATTGTTTTTTAAGCGTATTAAAATATATCCACCTAATAATTTTTCACGAATATCATCAATAGAAGGGGAGGTAATAATGTCTTCAATAGAGATGATATTACATAAATCAGAGATGTTTTGGATTTGTTCCGATTCCTTTTTTATAGGAGTTAAAATGAATTGTTTAATAATAAGTGCTTCCACGACAGATTTATAATAAAATAAGCACAACGTTTCATCTTTAAGTATGTTATAAGAGACAAAATCGCTTGATTCTTTCATGGTTTGTATAAATTCTGGGATAGAACAAAGTGTTTTTGTATTAGTCTTTTTTGATTTCTTAGATGATAAACCGAACATTTTCTCACCCCTAACTTACATCATTTACTTGTGTTAGTTTTTGGGAAAGACGGGAATTTATACTTAAAAATTGAAAGTTCATAAAGAAAAGGAAGAGTGGTGAATGGCTCTTCCTTTTTAGCATTTTAATTTGTTTTTTGTTCTTTAATAGACTTCACTAATTTCATCATTTCCGCTCGTATATCTTCTCTTTTTACATTTAATTTTTCGGCAATTTGTTTAATGTCCATTCCATCTTTTTTCATTTTTAATACATCATCAAGAGGGGTATTGCTTTTTTGAGAGATGATTGTTAACACAGTAAGATGACGCAATTTGATGTTATATTCTTTCATTTTTTGCTTTAGCTGATCCGGTGTGGATTTTTGCATAGTTGCTAACTGTTGTAGCAGTGCTTGCTTTGTTTCTTTACTCATATGATGCTTTTTCAGCTTACTTGGATCTACACCGAAATGCTCGGCTGTTTTCTCCCAAGATTTATTTTGCTTATAGTAAGATAAAACATCTTTTATTTCTTGTTTACTGATTCTTGCAATGTGAGCAGCTTTCCAAATTTCATGTTTGTTATAGCCGAGCTTTTCTAGCGACTGCATTTCTTCTTCTGAAATTGGTTTATGGTGATGCATTGTTACTTCTTTCGGTGTGGCAGCGGAAGCCGGGAAGATAATTGCTCCGCATAATAATGCTGTCATAGTCATACTTACCGCGATTTTTTTGTACATGTAAACTCCTCCTAGATGGATAGTGTGGAAAACTGTACACATATCATTTCCATAAAATGTGAAATACTTGTGAACAAGTTAAGTTTTTTATTCACAGCATGGAATGACGTTTTTAGAAGTTTTCCAACATAAAACATTGATTAATAGTAAAAAACTAAGGTATAATCGAAATTGAAAATCAATATCAATAATGAAGATAAAATTATACATATAGATAAAAATAAGGGAGAGATAAATATGACTACATATACTTCCATCGCTAATGTGATTAAAGAAAGGCGCTCTGTTCGTACATTTACAGACAAAGCAGTAGAAAAAGATCTATTAATTGAACTATTAAACGATGCAACATGGGCACCAAATCATAAGCACCGTGAACCATGGAATTGTAAACTATACATCGGAGAAGGCCGCAAGAAATTAGTAGATGCAGTATTAAACTCTTTCACAGAAGAAGAAAGAGCGAAACGCGGTAAAATTTTATCAGATCGTTTCTTAAACACGCCTGCACAAATCGTTGTATATATAAATGAAGATCCGCGTCAAATTCAACGTGATGAAGATTACGCTGCAACATGTGCATTTATGCAAAACTTCCAACTTCTTGCTTGGGAACGCGGATTAGGTTGCGTTTGGAAATCAGGCGGATTAAACTACAATCCATTATTTATAGAAGGAATCGGTTTAACAAGAGGTCAACGTATCGTTGGAATTCTTCACCTGGGCTATTTCGATAAAGCGCCAGAAGGAAAAGCTCGTACTCCGATTACGGAGAAGATGGAGATTATTGAAGGTTAATAGATGAGACATTCTCGTTTTTGCGGGGGTGTCTTTTTATTATGCAATCAATCCTCATGAAAGCTTGTTCTTCATCATACACTTTCTTAAGGGAAAGTGTAAGGAGGGAAAATAATGAGAGCAAGTGACGATAAAGCACTGCAATATGCGATTGCGGAAATTACGGAAATTGCGACTGGATTTGGGCTTGATTTTTATCCGATGCGTTATGAAGTATGTCCAGCGGAAATTATTTATACATTCGGTGCATATGGGATGCCGACGAGGTTTTCACATTGGAGTTTTGGAAAACAGTTTTTCAGAATGAAATTACAATACGATTTAGGTCTTAGTAAAATATACGAACTCGTTATTAACTCTGATCCATGTTACGCCTTTTTATTAGATACGAATTCTTTAATTCAAAATAAATTAATTGTAGCGCACGTTTTAGCGCACTGTGATTTCTTCAAAAATAATATTCGTTTCTCTAATACGAAACGCGATATGGTGGAGAGTATGGCAGCGACAGCAGATCGTGTGAAGGCGTATGAACATAAGTATGGAAGAGAAGAGGTAGAAACGTTCTTGGATGCAGTACTTGCCATTCAAGAACATATTGATCCATCGCTTATGCGTCCGAAACTTGCTTGGAGTATTGGAGATTTAGAAGAGGATGTAGAAAAGAAGAAGATATCACAGTACGATGATTTATGGAATTTAGATGATCGAAACAAAAAGAGGGAACGACCTAATATGCATAAAAAGAAGAAAATCCCACCGCAGCCAGAAAAAGATTTACTCCTCTTTATTGAAGAATATAGCCGTGAGCTAGAAGAGTGGCAGCGCGACATATTAACGATGATGCGCGAGGAAATGTTATATTTCTGGCCACAGCTTGAAACGAAGATTATGAATGAAGGCTGGGCTTCCTTCTGGCATCAACGCATACTCCGTGAAATGGACTTAACATCTTCTGAAGCGATTGAATTTGCAAAGCTTAATGCAGGTGTAGTTCAACCATCAAAAACAAGCATTAACCCATACTACCTCGGTATTAAAATGTTTGAAGATATAGAGGAGCGCTACAACAACCCGACAGAAGAAATGAAACGACGCGGTGTAAAACCAGGATCTGGTCGAGACAAAATTTTTGAAGTACGTGAAATTGAGTGGGACGTATCGTTCTTAAGAAACTACTTAAATAAAGATCTTGTTATGCGAGAAGATATGTACTTATTCCAGCGCCAAGGAAAAGAATATAAAGTAATAGATAAAGAATGGGAGAATGTGCGTGATCAACTCGTAAATATGCGGACAAATGGTGGGTTCCCGTACTTAGTAGTAGAAGATGGAGACTACTTAAAGAACGGAGAATTGTACATTAAACATAGTTACGAAGGAATCGAGCTCGATTTAAAATACTTAGAAAAAGTACTGCCATATCTTCATCAATTATGGGGAAGAACGGTGCATATGGAGTCCATTGTGGAGAGTAAGGGCGTTGTGTTTTCTTATGATGGGAAGATGGTGCATCGGAAGTATGTGTGAGGGGAAGAACGGACATAGGATACTGTGTCCGTTCTTTTTTATTTAAAATAGGAAAAATATGCTATTCTTGAAAAAAGGGAGTTATATAGAGAAATGGAGCGATTAAAATGAGCAAAGTAGGGGTATGCAAGGTTGATATTACGCCGCCTGTAGGTATTGATTTTGTCGGATATCATAGAGAGACAGGAATAAATAATATTGAAGAGCGTATTTATGGGACAGTTTTTGTATTTGAAAAAGATGAAATGAAAACTGTGTTTATAAGTATTGATAATATTGGAATGTTAGTAGAAGATACGAATATGATTCGTGAGCGAGTAGCAAGTAGGCTTCATGTTCCATTTGAGCGAATAACAGTTGTTTATACACATACCCACTCTGGTCCAGAAACGGTCGGTGATAATTCGCTCGTACAGTCGTATAAAACGATTTTAGTAAATAATGTGGTGCAAGGTGCTGTTACTGCTAATAAAAACTTGAAGCGATGTGAAGTTGGCTGGAGTGTTACGACAGGTGATATTGGGGTCAATCGAAGAGAGAGAACATCTGATGGAAAAGCGAAGATGGGAACAAATATAGATGGTGTTGTAGATAAACGAATTGGTATGTTAGCAATAAGAGATGCTGAAACGAAGGAGTTATCTGGGGTTTTAGTATTTTGTACTGCGCATCCGAATGTTTTAAAAGGTGATAGCGATGTATTATCAGCAGATTATCCTGGAATGACGAGAGAGATTCTTGAGAAAATCGTAAACTGTCCTGTTATTATTGTGCAAGGAGCTGCTGGTAATGTAAATGCAAAGTATCGCGGTTCAAGTGAAGCGTTAAAACAAATGGCTTACATACTTAGTGGACATATATTAACGATGTTGCCAGCAGTTACATATAGCCCAATTTTAAATTTAAGGACAGTTTCAAGTACGGTGCAAATGAAGTTGAATGATATTCCTGAAATTGATGAGATACGAAGCATGGCTCGATTAGCTGAGAAGCAGTGGGGCGTAAATACGGAAGAATGGCTTACTATCGTTTTAGAGAAATATAGGCAAGGTATTCGGCGGTTAAGTATTGATTTAGAAGTGCAACTGTTTCAAGTTAATGATGGTATGTTTTCAGGTATACCGATGGAACCTTTTTCAGAAACTGCCTTAGAAATGAAAGAGAGCCTTCAAAATGAATTGGCTTTCTTTGGTGGATATATGAACGGATATCTTGGTTATTTACCGACAAAAGACGAATATGCATATGGCGGATATGAAGTAGAATTAAGTCCTATTGTGTATGGAACAGTTACAAATTTGTTAATGCCACCGGGAGAGAATACTGCGGAGTTGATTGTGAAAAAGGTTATGGATTTATGTAATATGGTGAAACTTTAATGAGACAGATTTTTGAACGCAGAGTAAAGAATATGACTAATTGTGTGATTTTGTTAAGTCAACGTAATTAATAATGATTATCATTATTAATTACGTTGACTTTTAAAAAAAGAAAAACTAGAATTTATAAAGGGATCTTCAATTGTTCGCTATCATTTGTATAGGAGGTAAGTTATGTTGTATAGCTTTATTTCTATAAGATGTAGGTTGGCTCTTTATAGTTTTGGTGTTCTTTTTATCTTTTTTTGTATAGTATTTTTGGTGAATCAGAAGGTGTATGCAGAAGATGTACCGTGGACATCAGTTTCAAATGAGGGAGAACGTGTACTTTTTCAAGAACAATCTTTGTATAGTAATGATCGAAGGGGAGAAGATCTTGTTTCACCTTCATTTGAAGGGCGTAAACATGGTGGGGAAGATTGGGGATACTTATTAAGAGACAGTAATTTTAATTATCCATCTAATATCCTTACACATTCTATAATAGGAAGAGATGATCGAATTAGAGTTACTGATACAACTTTGTATCCTTATAGGGCTATAGTACACACAGTAATTCAATTTAATGGACAAGAGGTTTATGGGTGTACAGGAGCGCTAATTAGTAAAGATACAGTATTTACAGCTGGGCACTGTGTTTACAATAAAAAGCTTGGTGGATGGGCAAAAAATGTTATTGTGACTCCTGGTAGAAATGGAAACCAAGCACCGTATTTGCCTTATAGTTGGACAAAGCTTTATTCAGTAAGTGGATGGACTGATGATGGAGATTCGGAATTTGATTATGGAGCCATTAAATTAAATGGATCTCCTGGAGATTATACAGGGTGGTTAGGATATAGAACTACTAATGTAGAGTCTCCAAAGGGGTTACTCGCAGTAGTTCCAGGGTATCCGTGTGATAAAGTAGGAAATGAAAAATATACTATGTGGACAGATTATGGACCAATTGAAGGCACTAGTCCTAGAATTTTAACATATAGGATGGACACTTATGGATGTCAAAGTGGAGCACCCGTATATCATGACTATTCTCGCACGGGTGTAACAATAATAGCTACCCATACAGTAGGAAGTAATTCTTGGAATTCTGGAAACCGGGTGACAGACGATGTTTTTAATAATCTTAAAAAATGGTCTGAATAAATATAATAAGCTTTTATGGATTTTATGTTGTGTACTGGTCATAATCATAATGTCTAGTTCTATAGCAAATAATGAAAAGAAGTTTAGTAAGGTTGTTAATTCTGTAACTTTTCACGTAAAAAATAAAGAAAAACAGCCAATAAAAGATTTTGAAATTATACTTATGAAAGACGAATCACCTGAACCCAGTAAAGAAATTGGGATCTCAATAGGGAAAACAGACGAAGAAGGAAAAGTTATTTGGAGGAATGTGAGAACGGGAAAATATATCGTATTTTTGCCAAATAACGAGATACAGATGGTTATGATTAATGATAGAGGTGCAACGAAAAAAATAAATATATCATTGTAGAAAAAGAGTCCATTGGGATTCGTTTTCTCAGGTTGTGGCATTAAAGAATTTTACGTGGAATGGATCTAACCTTATGTGAAGAAGCTATTGATTTTGAAAATTTAAATACAGGTGTATTTAAATTTTCAAAACACGTATTTATACATTGGTTTAATCGTACAGAAAGTTATAGAACTATACGTAAAAGAACTTGGAGATATCTAAGTTCTTTTTTATCTCGCTATTTGCCGGGCAGTAAGACCCCCACCTCAAAATTCAGCGGAAGCAAAGAAGTTAGGTGGGGGATTAACTGTCCGTAAAAGCCCGATTGGTGAGGGATGATTAAAGTTTCACTTTATTTGTTTCAAATTTGTGAAAGAAAGACATATTGATTGAAATTAAATTTTTTATACTCTATCATATACCCATACAGGTATAGGTTTTTGTTTAATGCATGAGGAAATCAAATAATAAATAACATGGAGGTTTGAAATATGTCTAGAAAAATTGTTGTAGTAGGCGGAGTTGCTGGCGGGGCATCAGTAGCTGCAAGGCTTCGTCGTTTAAGTGAAGAAGATGAAATTATTATGGTGGAGCGCGGTGAATATATTTCATTTGCAAATTGTGGCTTACCATACTATATTGGCGGTGTTATTACAGAAAGACAAAAGTTATTAGTACAAACTGTTGAAAGAATGTCAAAGCGCTTTAATCTAGATATACGTGTATTGAGTGAAGTAGTAAAGATTAATAAAGAAGAGAAAACAATTACGATAAAGAATGTAACTACAAATGAAACATACAACGAGGAATATGATATTTTAATTCTTTCACCAGGGGCAAAACCAATTGTTCCACCTATTCCGGGTATTGAAGAAGCGAAGGCGATGTTTACGTTACGAAATGTACCTGATACAGATCGTATAAAAGCGTATATTGATGAGAAGAAACCACGTCATGCGACGGTTATTGGTGGCGGATTTATTGGAGTGGAAATGGTTGAAAACTTAAGAGAACGAGGAATTGATGTTACTCTTGTAGAGATGGCGAATCAAGTAATGCCACCAATCGATTATGAAATGGCAGCATACGTACATGAACATATGAGAAATCACAATGTTGAGCTTGTTTTAGAAGACGGTGTAGATGCGTTAGAAGAGCACGGGACTGTTGTACGTTTAAAAAGTGGTTCAATCATAAAGACAGATATGATTATTTTAGCAATTGGTGTGCAACCAGAGAGTAGTTTAGCGAAGGATGCAGGGTTAGCACTAGGAGTTAAAGGAACGATAAAGGTAGATGAGCGTTTTCAAACGTCGGACCCGCACATATATGCAATTGGTGATGCGATTGAAGTGAAAGATTTTGTTACAGAAACAGAGACAATGATTCCTTTAGCGTGGCCAGCTAATCGTCAAGGTCGCATGTTAGCAGATATTATTCATGGCCATACAGATTCTTTATATAAAGGTACGATGGGAACTTCTGTGGCTAAAGTTTTTGATTTAACAGTTGCTTCGACTGGAGTAAATGAGAAAATATTAAAACGATTAAATATACCCTATGAGGTAGTACATGTACAGGCGAATTCGCATGCAGGATATTATCCGAATGCTACGCCAGTGCTAATAAAATTAATTTTTAATAAAGAAAGCGGAAAAATGTATGGGGCGCAGGCGTTAGGGCGTGACGGTGTAGATAAACGTATTGATGTTATCGCAACGGCAATGAAGGCAAACTTAACTGTAATCGATTTGCCGGATTTAGAATTATCATATGCCCCGCCCTATTCTTCTGCAAAAGACCCAGTAAACATGGTGGGGTATGCAGCAAGTAATATAGTAGATGGTTTCGTGGACACAGTACAATGGCATGAAATAGATCGTATTGTTGAAAATGGTGGGTATCTTATTGATGTTCGAGAGCCGAATGAACTCAAACAAGGAATGATGAAAGGTTCTATTAATATTCCGTTAGATGAATTACGTGATCGATTGGATGAAGTGCCAATGGACAAAGAAATATATATCACTTGCCAACTTGGTATGAGAGGGTATGTTGCAGCGCGCATGTTAATGGAAAAAGGATATAAGGTAAAGAACTTAGATGGTGGCTTTAAATTATACGGAACAGTAGTACCAGAACGTGTTGTATATTAATATTTTTTCATCTTCCACTTCAAAATTTGGTGGAAGATGAAAGCCTATATAGTAAGGTTTCACTTCTTGTTTTGTGAACATATAAGATAAATATTAAAAATAGGGGTTTACAAAATACCCTATAGGGTATAATATATTGTCATAGGTTATAAATAGTGACATAATGGTAATGAGGTGATTATAGGATGGAATATAATCAAGATATGAAAAATAGATTGAAACGTATTGAAGGTCAAGTTCGTGGTGTACTTCGTATGATGGAAGAAGGAAAAGATTGCCGAGAGGTTATTACACAGTTAACGGCATCTCGTTCTGCACTTGATCGTACAATTGGACTTGTTGTTGGGACAAATTTAGAGCAATGTTTGCGTGAGCAGTTTGAAAGCGGTAATGCTTCAAATGAAGAGTTAATTAAAGAAGCTGTTCAATTACTTGTAAAAAGCCGATAATCTGTCAGACATAATTGTTGACAGATTTTCAAAAACATTTTAATATACCCCTACAGGTATATGTATATAAATTATGGAGGAATCGACTATGAATATAAAAGTGGATATGAGTTTAGATTGTAAAGGGTTGGCTTGTCCGATGCCGATTGTGAAAACGAAGAAGGCGATAGAAGGATTAGCACCAGGGCAAGTGATTGAAGTTCAGGCAACAGATAAAGGATCTACGGTAGATATAAAAAGTTGGGCGGGTAAAGTAGGACATCAATATATCGGGACGAAACACGAGGATAATGTATTGGTGCATTATGTTAGGAAAGCAAACGAGCATGAAGTGAATGAAATTGTGAAATATCCTCATACAATTACGAATGCTGAATTGGAAGAGATAGTATTAAGTGGTGAAGAGTGTATTATAGTAGATGTTCGTGAAGCGGCGGAATTCGCTTTTGGTCATATTCCATCGGCTATTTCAGTTCCATTAGGCGAACTTGGTAGTGCGGAATTAGATCAGACGAAGCAAATTTACGTCGTTTGTCGAACTGGTAACCGTAGTGATGTAGCTTGTCACATGTTGAAAGAGAAAGGTTATGCAAATGTGAAAAATGTCATCCCAGGCATGTTAGAGTGGAAAGGGAATGTGGAAAAATAAAATTTTTTAAATAAAAATATACCTACGGGGGTAATGAGATGAATGTTAAAGCATTACAAGCAAAAGATGTTGCAGAGAAAGTTTTATTCGGAGAGTTGTTTATTTTAGATGTTCGTAATGAGGCGGATTATGAAGGTTGGAAAATTGAAGGAAAAGAAGTTACTTCAATGAATGTGCCGTACTTTGATTTATTAGAGGGTGTAGATCGTATTGTCAGTGAACTACCTAAAGATAAAGATGTTTTAGTAGTATGTGCAAAAGAAGGGTCTTCTATATTTGTAGCAGAGCAATTAACAGAGGCTGGATTAGAAAATATTTACTATTTATCTGGTGGTATGAAGGCTTGGAGTGAATATGTAAAGCCTATAAAAGTGGGAGATTTAAAAGATGGCGGAAGTATGTATCAGTTTAACCGTCTTGGAAAAGGTTGCTTATCATATATGGTTATTTCAAACGGTGAAGCAGCAGTTATTGATGCAGTAAGAACAGTTGAAGCGTACGAAGAGTTTGCGAAAGAGCATGGCGTTACGATTACGAATGTAATGGATACACATTTACATGCAGACCATATTTCTGGCGGACGTAAGTTAGCGGAAAAAGTAGGTGGTACGTATTGGTTACCGCCAAAAGATGCAGAGGAAGTTGTGTTCTCATATAAACCACTTGTTGAAGGATCTGTTATTACGGTGGGGGGTACTAAAATTGAAATTGATGCATTATACTCACCGGGGCATACGATTGGAAGTACGTCATTTATTGTAGATGATTCCTATTTATTATCAGGTGATATTTTATTTGTAGATTCAATTGGACGTCCAGACCTTGCTGGGAAAGCTGAAGATTGGGTAAGTGATTTACGTACTACTTTGTATAGCAGATATAAAGAACTATCTCAAAACTTAGTTGTGTTACCGGCTCATTATTCAAAAATAAGTGAAATGGACGAGAGTGGTATTGTTAGTGCTAAATTAAAAGATTTATTTGCGTATAATGCAGGATTAAATATTGAGGATGAGGGAGAGTTTCGTAAAGTTGTAACGGAGAATTTACCACCACAACCGAATGCATATCAAGAAATTCGTCAAACAAATATGGGGCGATTAAATCCAAGTCAAGACGAAGAGCGTGAAATGGAGATTGGTCCAAACCGTTGTGCTGTTCATAATTAATTCGATTTTAAATGTAATAAAAATAGGAGGTATATAAGATGAAAGTGAAAGAAGTATTAGATGTAAAAGGATTAGCATGTCCAATGCCAATTGTAAGAACGAAGAAGGCAATGGAAGCATTACAATCGGGGGAAGTGTTAGAAGTACACTTAACAGATAAAGGTGCGATTAAAGATATTCCAGCATGGTCACAAAAAGGCGGTCATGAGGTGTTAAAGCATACAGAAGAAGAAGGCGAATTAAAGTTCTGGATTAAGAAAGCTTAATTATAAAAATAGGAGGCAAACAAGATGAAAGTGAAAGAAGTATTAGATGTAAAAGGATTAGCATGTCCAATGCCAATTGTAAAAACAAAGAAAGCAATGGAAGCATTACAATCGGGGGAAGTGTTAGAAGTACACGTAACAGATAAAGGTGCGATTAAAGATATTCCAGCATGGTCACAAAAAGGCGGTCATGAAGTGTTAAAACACACGGAAGAATCTGGTGAATTAAAGTTCTGGATCAAGAAAGCATAGCGGTTCAATAATAAGTGGAAGATTACATCCTCTGCTTATTATTGAAAGTAAAGAGGATAATCATATATGTCTTATATAGTTATATCTCTAATAGTATCGATGCTAGGAAGTTTAGTAAAACGTTACATTCCGGTTTTAAATGTTGCATATATTTCGTTAGAACAAGTAAGGAAAATGGAAAGTGTTGTTGTAGATGTACGCAATTATACAGAGAGTCACAGTGATAACACTTCTAGAATTATGTGTATACCGTATGCGTATTTAAAACGGTATTATCATGAAATACCAAATAAGCCTTTGCATCTTATTGTTCATAATAAAGTGGATCGGAATTTAAGTGTTCGTTTTTTAAGAAAGAAAGGGTTCCATATTCAAAGCTATAGTATATATTTGGACGGGAAAAAGGCATAGAAGGAGTTTAAATAGTTTTATGGATGTAAAGACAATATTGAATGTAATCTTAATTGTACTTGTATCGTGGTTTATTATTTCTCGCTTCTTACCAGTTAGAGGAGTAAAAAATATTTCAGGAAAAGATTTAAAACGTATGATGGGGCAAAAGAATAAACAATTTATCGATGTACGTACAGTAGGTGAGTATAGAGGGAATCATATGAAAGGGTTTCAAAATATCCCACTAAATGAGTTAGCGAGTAAGGCAAATCAGTTAGATAAAAATAAGGAAGTAATTGTTATTTGTCAGAGCGGGATGAGAAGTAAGCAAGCAGCAAAGGTATTAAAGAAATTAGGATTTCAGCACGTTATCAATGTTTCAGGCGGTATGAATGGTTTGTGAGGAGGGAATTTAAAATGAAAGAAATGACAGTAAAAGAATTGGAAGAAAAATTGTTACGTAAAGAAGCAGTAAATATCGTGGACGTACGTGAAGTAGAAGAAGTAGCCGAAGGGAAAATTCCAGAAGCGTGTAATATTCCACTAGGACTATTAGAGTTTCGTATGCATGAGTTGGATAAAAAGAAAGAGTATATTATCGTTTGTCGTTCTGGCGGAAGAAGTGCACGAGCAGTTCAGTTTTTAGAGAGCTACGGTTTTCAAGCAATTAATATGGTAGGTGGTATGTTAGCATGGGAAGGTAAAGTCGTATAGTACAGAGATACATGATTTGAACCTTTTTATAAATGATGAAATACCCTTATAGGTAATCGGAGGGAGAACAACATGGAACAACAGAAGAAAACAACAATCGTTTTATTTAGCGGAGATTATGATAAAGCAATGGCTGCTTATATTATTGCAAATGGTGCAGCGGCGTATGATCAAGAGGTAACTATTTTTCATACTTTTTGGGGATTAAATGCTTTAAGGAAAGATGAGCATGTGAAGGTAAAGAAAACTTTTATAGAAAAAGTGTTTGGAAAAATGATGCCACGCGGTGCGGATAAGATGGGATTATCAAAAATGAATTTTGCAGGTATGGGACCAAAGATGATTAAAGGTATTATGAAAAAACATAATGCGATGCCTTTACCAGATTTAATCGATTTGGCGAAAGAACAGGGGATTAAACTTGTCGCTTGTCAAATGACAGTAGATTTATTAGGGTTAAAAGAGGAAGAGATTATGGAAGGGGTAGAGTTTGCAGGAGTAGGAGCTTATTTAGCAGATGCTTCGGATGGAAATGTAAACTTATTCATTTAATTCATCTTCTTTCTAGAAGGGAGGGGATGTAAGATGAGCTTAGTCGTATTACTTTTTATAATTGGATTTATAGGATCGTTTATATCAGGAATGGTTGGAATTGGCGGTGCGATTATTAATTATCCGATGATCTTATACATTCCGGTATTGCTGGGATTTTCTGGCTATACATCACATGAAGTGAGCGGTATTACAGCGGTGCAAGTATTCTTTGCAACTTTTGCAGGGGCATGGGCCTATCGGAAAAGTAATGATATGGATAAAACGCTAGTTGTATATATGGGAGCTAGTATATTAATAGGAAGTTTCATAGGAAGTTTTGGTGCTAACGTATTAGCGGAACATACGGTCAATGTTGTTTATGCAGCTTTAGCCACAATTGCTGCTATTATGATGTTTGTACCGAAGAAAAATAATAGCGGAGCAGTTCATTATAATAAATGGTTAGCAAGTTTGTTAGCATTTATTGTAGGAGGTGTTTCCGGTATTATTGGGGCTGGCGGTGCATTTCTTTTAGTTCCTATTATGCTAGTTATTTTAAAATTACCATTGCGCATGACGATAGCAACATCTATCGCTATTACGTTTATTTCCTCAGTAGGGATTACGACTGGAAAAGTGATTACTGGACAAGTAGTTGTAATTCCAGCTCTAATTATTGCGGTTGCAAGTATATTTGCTGCGCCACTTGGAGCACGAGTCGGGAAGAAAATCAATCAAAAAGCGCTGCAATATATGTTATCGATTTTGATTGTAGGTACAGCTATTAAGATGTGGATTGATATGATATCGAAGTAAAAGGATGGCGCTGCTTGCAGCCCATCCTTTTATTTACGCCCAAATCACTTTCATTAAGTTTTTATATTCGTCATTTGCTAATTTATATAGCATTCTCGTATGTTCAAAGACAAGTGCTGGATTAAAGTTTGGTTCTGAGAATGCAAGAGATGTTGAAATATCAATTGCATTTTGCTTGTTTAATGTGAATTTTGCAAAGCGATAAGATGTATTTAATTCATTGATGACATGTAAAATATCATTTGTTGATGTTGCATCAGGCACGTGAGCAACATTGAAGCAGTATATATCTACCGTAGGATGTTCGTTTTGGAAAGCAGCGATAAGTTGAATTTTTGCGCCAGCTTCTGTCTCTAATCCTACTGAAAAATGAACAGAGCCATCATTTTCATCTATATTTTCTTCCATGTATATATCGTTGGATTTTAAGTAGTCTTTAAAATCTGAGATGTTATGTTTTACTGCAGCTTTCATATGTATGAGCCCCCTGATAATTGGAATAGATTGCTACTATTTATTATAATTTAAAAATATTAAAAAAGATAGTTAGAAAGTTCTGATTTTTGATTCTGAAGAAATAAAAAGAAGCAGTACTCTACCTCCATAGAGTACTGCTTCTTTACTATTCATTGTCGTTAGACGATGTTTCTGTATCTTCACTGCTATTTTTGTTCTTATTTTTCACTTCATTGTTACTTGATTCGCGTTCACTTGAATTTTCAGACTTAGATTCTTTTGTCTTTTTCGAATCAGAGTCTGAGTCAGACTTTGTATATGCAGGTAGCCCAAGATGAGTACGAAGTTCATTTGTAACATTAGCTAATTCTTTTTTATCTGGATTGTAGTAGTAAGTTCGACCACCACCAGCAGATTTGCTACATGTATCGTCACCTTTTGCCATATAGCAATCATCACCTTGGATTTGTAATTTCTCAATTTCCGAATCCGATCCATATTTATAGAATGAAAGCATATCATCAAATGTTAAGTTTGTAACGAATTGTCCGTTAATATCATCAATGATGTTGCCAACTTTTGTTACAGAACCAACACTTGTTAGTTTCTTTAAAATAGCCTCGATAACGAGTTGTTGACGTTGTCCACGCATGGCATCACTATCGATGTGTCTTGTTCTAGCAAGAGCAAGAGCTTCTTCGCCATTTAGCTTTTGAACACCTTTTTCTAGGTGAATAGCCTCAGCATTATCATTGCTATCTTGCTCAGTAAATTCAACTGGTACATCAACTTCAACACCGCCCAAGTCATCGACGATTTTTATAAATGATTTAAAGTTGAATTTTACAAAATAATCGACAGGAACATTCATTAATTTTTCAACTGCATCAATGCTTGCTTGTGGTCCACCATTTTTTCCGTTTTTAGCAGAACCGAATGCATGAGCGTGTGTAATTTTATCTTTTTTCTTTTCTATTGGAATATAAGTATATGTGTCACGTGGGATACTTAATAGTTTAACAGTTTTGCTATCTTTATTAAATGTTGCAAGCAAAAGCGCGTCTGTTCTTATAGCTTCACCATATTCTTTTCCTCGGACATCGCTTTCATCAACACCCATTATTAAAACAGAGACGTTATTTGTAATAGGTTTTACAGCTTTATCTCGTAAATCAGATTTATCACCGCGTGCTAAATCGTGTGCGGCATTGCGAACAGCAGAAGATGCTTTATTTACTAAAAACCAAGTATAACCGCCGCCTATTAATAAAACGAATAGTATAGCGCTTATAATAATTTTTATTTTTTTCTTATTTTTTTTCGGTTTATTGCGTGTATTTTCTTGCAAAGATGGGTTTTGCTCCATTTCCTGTACTCCTTCATTTGGATTGAAATACGACACTCATATCCACTTATTATAATGAAATTTAGCGAAAAAAAACATTACAAAACATTTACATTTCGTAAAAATTCAATATATTTATAAAAAGTCAGATTTTCTATATATTATTTGTCAGATGTAGAATAAGTATAAGGGCTTTTAGTAGAAATGAAAATATATATTATGAGAAAGTGATAGGGAAGTAAGATTTGTTGAAATATAGCCAAGAAGAAATGAGTAAGCTTACTTATTTCTTCTATATAATAAAGAAGAATTTGACGGATAAAGGAGAGAGCATAATGAATCATACATCATTCCGAGCAATCGTTGTGAACGAAAAGGAAAATCATCAGTTTGTAAGAAAAGTTGTTGAGAGAGAAGTAAGTAGTTTACCTGAGGGAGACGTATTTATACAAGTTCATTATTCTTCATTAAATTATAAAGATGCTCTTTCAGCTACTGGTAATAAAGGTGTTACGAGAACATATCCTCATACGCCGGGAATTGATGCTGCAGGAGAAGTTGTGAGTAGTGAAGATAACTCTTTTAAGGCAGGAGATCAAGTTATTGTAACGGGATATGACTTAGGTATGAATACCTCTGGTGGTTTCGGAGAATATATTCGCGTGCCATCATCTTGGGTCGTGCCTTTACCAGAAGGAATGTCATTAAAGGAAAGTATGATGTATGGGACAGCAGGTTTTACTGCGGCTTTGTCGGTATATAAGCTTATTGGAGCAGGAATCAAGCCTAATATGGGAGATGTTTTAGTAACGGGTGCTACAGGCGGCGTAGGGAGTGTAGCTGTTAGTATATTAAGTAAGTTGGGGTTTAACGTAGTAGGAGCGACAGGAAAAATGGAAGAGGAAGATATGCTACTACGTCTAGGAGCGAAAAAAGTGATTCATCGCGCGGAATTGAATGATGAATCAGGAAGACCGATGTTAAAAGGGATATACGCCGGAGTTATTGATACTGTAGGTGGACGTATGTTAGAAACAGCTTTAAAAACAGTAAAGTATGGTGGTTGTGTAACGACATGCGGTAATGTGGCAGGCCAGGAATTACAAACAACGGTATATCCGTTTATTTTACGAGGCATAAGCCTTTTAGGGATAGATTCTGTGCAATGTCCAGCAGATGTGAGAAGTGATGTGTGGACGCTCTTAGCAAATGAATGGAGTAATAAAGAGTTAAGATCTTATACAGGAGAATGTACATTAGAAGAATTAGAGGAGAAGTTTACACTTATATTGCAAGGAAAGTTAAAGGGAAGAACAGTTGTTAAAATATAATAAGAAAGAGACGCTTACGTTAGCGTCTCTTTCTTATTATAATGATTGTTTTAAATTGATTTTTCCTTGTTCGCCTAAAACACCGTCAGCGATATTTACAGCGTGATCGCCAATGCGCTCTAAGTTACTTACCATATCGACGAAGATGATACTTGCATCACCTGAACAGCTGCGTTCGTTTAGACGTAATACGTGACGTTTACGAAGAACACGTTCCATTTGGTCGATTTTGCGTTCTTTAGCAATAACAGTTTGAGCTAGTTCAGTATCGAAGTTTGTTAAAGCTTCAACTGAGTCTTGTAGTGTTGAAATTGTTAATTCCAGCATTTCATTTAATTCAGCTAATGCTTCGTCTGATAGTGAAACACGGTTTGAAATTTGGAAATCTACAAGTTCTACAAGGTTTTCTACATGATCACCGACACGTTCAATATCTCCAACAACACCTGCTAAAACGGAATGTTTTTCAGAATCTGTAGGCGAAAGCGGCTTTTCTGATAGTAAAACTAAATACTCGGTAATTTTTTTATCTAAATTGTTAATAGCTCCTTCTAATTGAGTAGCCATGTCAGCGTGTTTTTTGTCTTGTGTATTTAAAAATTGGTTTGCTTCTTTTAATCCATGTAATGAAAACTCAGCCATACGGATAATTTCTTTTTGAGCTTCTGTTAAAGCGATAGCTGGAGATTGCTCAATAAAAATTGGGTTTAAATGCTGCGGTTTGAAATCAATAGCAGAATCTTCGCCGCGAATAAGTTTTGTTACAATCCATGCTAATACAGCGATGAATGGGAATTGAATAACTGCATTTGTTATGTTAAATGTTCCGTGTGCAAATGCAATTGTCATTTCTGGATTTAAGTTTAATGATGTTTGGAAATATTGAATTAAGCTTGTAAATGGTACTAATAAAATCGTAAATATAATTGTACCGACGATATTAAAGATAACGTGAACTAATGCTGCACGTCTTGCGGCAATAGAAGTACCGATTGCTGCTAATACAGCTGTAATTGTTGTACCGATGTTATCACCAAATAATACAGGAAGGGCAGCTTGTAAATCGATTGCACCTTGACCGAATAGTTCTTGTAAAATACCGATAGTTGCACTTGAACTTTGTACAATTAAAGTAAAGACTGTACCGACAACAACTCCTAAAATTGGGTTATCACTCATACTAACCGTTAATTCTTGGAATGATTCTAAAGAGCGAAGAGGTTTCATACCTGTGCTCATTAATTCCAAACCGAAGAATAACATACCAAAGCCGAATATAACTTGACCTAAAGAATGTACTTTTTTATTTTTAAAGAAGAATAATAAGATAGCTCCAACCGCCATAATTGGGAGAGCGTATTCTCCGATTTTAATTCCGATAATAAATGCAGTAACTGTCGTACCGATGTTTGCACCCATAATAACACCGATTGCTTGTCTTAATGTCATAAATCCTGCACTTACAAGTCCGACTGTTAAAGCGGTTGTTCCTGAACTGGATTGGATTAATACCGTAACTAACATACCTGCTAGTACACCCATGAGTGGGTTTGTTGTAAAACGATCTAGAATATCACGAAGACGATCTCCAGCTGCTTGTTGCAGTCCATCGCCCATGTATTTAATCCCGAATAAGAAAATACCTAATCCACCAATGAACTGGAAGATCATATCTTGAACATTATATTCCACGCATTCCACTCCTTAAATTTCATGTACGATGTAATTATTAACTGAACCTTGAGTCACTGTAAACGATTTGCTAGTAAAATTTACACTAAATTTACAAAGGGTAGAAAAGTTTACAATACCTTAAAGAAACAGCTGTATTTTATTGGTTTTCATCATGTGTAAATCTTAATTTTGTAAAAAATCACACTCTTTAGAATAGTGTTTTTCATTTGAATATCAAGGAAAGCGTCTGCGAGTTCATCGTATATTTTTTGATGAAAGTTAAAAAAATATGTAGGAAAATGCATGTAGTTTTATAACAGTAACATGAGGGGAAACAATTCTTTTAACACGATAAAAAAGCCACTGAATTATCCAGCAGCTTTTTCCTTGTTTTTACCGCCATGCTTTTGTTTTCTTATGCTTGTAATGTAAATGAAGAGAAAAGCAATAAGTAATAGAGAGGAGTAACGATATACAGTTGCATAGTTTGTAAAGTGAGCAATAAATCCAAAAATAATCGCTCCAGCGCCGATTCCAAGGTCAAATGCGGAGAAGAATGTAGCCGTTGCTACACCGCGTCGATGCGGTGCTACGCGGTCAATCATCCATGCTTGTAGTGCAGGTTGGATTGCTCCAAAACCACTTCCGTAACATGCTGCAGCAATAATTAAGCTCGGAATTGTCGTCGTATACGACAATAAAATAATGCCTGTAAAAGTTATAATAACTCCCGGAATGATGACGAATGTATGGCCTTTCGCATCATATAGCTTTCCAGAGAATGGACGAGTTACAGCGATTGCTAGTGCGTTACATAAAAAGAAGAGACTAATATCAGCTATGCCGACTTCTGTAGCAAATAGAGTGATAAAACTTCCGATTCCTCCGTACATTAATGTAATACATAATATTAATAATGAAGGAAGTAAAGCTTTACGCTCAATAAATCCATCGAGAAAAGTACTAGATGATTGTTGTGGAGGCTGTTTCGATTTTTGGATTTGAAGTAGTTTCGTTAATATTAATGAAACAATTGTGCACGATAATGCACATAAAAAAAGAATTGTGAAGTTATATGTTTGCATAAGCCATAGTCCGATAAGTGGACCGAGGGCCATTGCAATTGTTCCAGAAAGGCCAAAATATCCCATGCCTTCTCCGCGGCGAGCTGAGGGAATTAAATCAGAAACGACAGTTCCATATGTAGTCGTTGTAATACCGAAACCAGCTCCGTGTAAAATACGAACAGCAAGCAAGAGAAAGATAGTTGAGGCGAAAAGGTAACTGCCCATAGCGAGTAAACAGATAGCAGTACCGATCATTAAAATGATTTTTTTATTGAATTTTTGCAAGGCATTCCCAGTTAGCGGTCTAACAAAAAGTGCCGCAACGGTAAACATGCCGACAACAAATCCGATATTGGAACTTGTGCCACCAATTTCTTTCACATAAACAGGTAAGGTTGGAATTAACATTTGAAACCCTAAAAACATACATAAGTTTGCAAAAATTAAAGCAACAAACTCTTTTGTCCATAACGGTTCTCGTTTTACGAGTATTGCTTCTCCCATATATTCATCCCCTATATAAAGTTTTCTCTTTTCTTTCGAGTATATGTATTGGCCAATGCAACAGTCAAGGAAGGTGTCTTGAAAACGGATAACAATTTTTAAGATGAAAAACTGACAAATTTGTGTAAAAGCTACACAACTATGAAAAAAAGATGTAAAGTATAGATGTATAGACTTGTAGGTGTTAAGAATGATAGAAATTGTTTTTTCTTTAAAGAAAGCGGATTCAAAAGAGTAGTGAACAAGAAGGGGATATATACTTTTTCACTACATATATTTGAAAAGGTTTACAATATGATGAAGAAAGAGGCGTGTACATATGAGACGATTAGGTATTTCTATTTATCCAGAACATTCAACAGTAGAGAAAGATAAGGAGTATTTAACATTAGCAAGTAAATATGGATTTACACGTGTGTTCACATGTTTATTATCTGTGGATGGAGAAAAAGAGAAAATTATAGAAGAATTTAAAGAAACGATCTCTCATGCGAATGCATTAGGGTTCCAAGTATTAGTTGATATTAGTCCATCTGTTTTTGAACAATTAGGTATTTCGTATAATGATTTATCATTCTTCCATGAATTAGGTGCGTACGGTATTCGTTTAGATGTCGGTTTCTCAGGATTAGAAGAATCAATTATGACTTATAATCCGTATGGTTTGAAAATTGAGATTAATATGAGCAATGGTACGAAGTATGTAGATAACATTATGAGTCATAGACCAAATCGTGAAAATTTAATTGGTTGTCATAATTTTTATCCGCATCGTTATTCAGGGTTATCATACGATCATTTCATTAAATGCTCGAAACAATTTAAAGATTACGGTATGAGAACGGCAGCTTTTATTTCATCATTTGATGCAACATACGGACCTTGGCCAGTAACAGAAGGGTTATGTACATTAGAGCAGCATCGTGAATTACCGATGACAACACAGGCGAAGCATTTATTTGCGACTGAATTAATTGATGATGTTATTATTGCAAACGCATATGCGTCAGAAGAAGAATTACAAGCACTAGGTGCATTAAATAAAGAGAAGCAAACATTTGATATAGAACTATATGATACAACGACAAAACTAGAAAGAATTATCGTATTAGACGAACCACATTTTTATCGCGGAGATGTATCTGAATATATGATTCGTTCTACACAAAGTCGTGTGAAATATAAAAAAGAAGAATTTAAACCTCATAATACGCGCGAAATTAAGCGTGGAGATTTATTAATTGATAATGAACAATATGGCCAGTATAAAGGTGAATTACAAATTGCATTAAAAGATATGGTGAATACAGGAAAAACAAATGTAGTTGGTCGAATTGTAGAAGAAGAGATTTTCTTACTAGACTATTTACAAGCATGGGATAAATTCGGATTCACATTAAAGAAATAGAGAGAATATAAAGGGGAAAAACTACTGATTTCAGCAGCTTTTCCCCCTTTATATATAAAGAGCGAGAGGAAGAGCTATGACAAAGGTGCATCAGCGATTAATTTCTATTTTAGAGGAATTTTTAGAAGAGAAATCGATGTTAAATCGAGCTTTTTTAGCGGGTCGTTTACATGTATCAACGAAGACGATTCAAAAAGATATAAAATTATTAAATGATATATTGGAAGAAAACGGAGCGAAAATCGAATCGCAAAGAGGGAATGGGTACGAATTAGAAATTATACAAAAGAAGAGATTTGAAGACTTTTGTGTGAGTCTATTTCAAAAACAGATGGAAAAGATCCCAACTTCTTATGAAGAAAGAATAGCGTACATTCTGCAGCGTGTTTTAATGATAGAGGGATATGTGAAGCTTTCAGAATTAGCGGAAGAGATGTATGTGAGCAAATCAACGGTCAATTTAATTATGAAAGATGTTACAGATATATGTGGTTGCTATGAATTACAAATTGAGAAGAGACCGTATTATGGTATACGTATTGTTGGAGAGGAATTTAATATTCGTTCTTGTTTATCACAATATGGTTTACCGCGTTATGACCATACTCCGTTTCATGAGCAATTTGAGCAGACGGAGACATATTTATCGCTACCTCATATATCACTCATTCGTTCAATTATATTAAAGTATATTGAAGGCGGAACAATATATTTATCTGATATAGAAATTGATAATTTAGTCATTCATATTGCAATCGCATTAAAGCGTTGTCAAAGTCAACATTATATAAAAGGACTGCATGCGGAGCAATCAGAACTTATACTAAAGAAAGAATATACAATTGCGAAGCAGATTTTAGGAGATTTAGAGAAAGAGTTGAAATTTTCATTTCCAGAAGAAGAAGTATTATATGTGACGATGCATTTATTAAGTACTGCTGTTACAACGAGAGATCGCTATGAAAATGTAGAAGAGCTATTAGGGAAAGATATATATGCATTTATGCAACATATTCTTTTTAAAGTAGCGGAAGAACGGAATCTTATTTTTTATTATGATGAAGAATTATTATTTGGATTTGGTATTCATTTAAAAACGTTATTAAATCGTTTGAAGTATAAGCTAAATACGAGAAATCCTCTTTTGGCAGAAGTGAAAAAGAATTATCCGTATGCTTTTGAAATTGCTGTTCTCGTTGGAGATATCATTGGTGAATATACGGGTGAATCGATCCCTGAAAGTGAAATTGGTTATATTGCAATTCACTTCGGCGGAGCGATGAGCCGTTTGCAGGAGCAAAATCAAAAGAAAAGATGCTTATTAGTTTGTGCGACTGGTCAAGGAAGTGCACAACTATTAAAATATAAAATTTTATCACAGTTCCGAGATAAATTAGAGATTGTAGGTATTACAGGCTATTATCAATTGAAAGTAGAAGATCTTTATAAAGAAAAAATAGATTGTATTATTAGTACGATTCATATACCGAGTGGCTTGCCTGTTCCAGTTATAAAAGTGAATTCAATATTTGATGATAAAGAGATTAAATCGATTGGTCAGCGATTGTTTACGCATGTGAATACTAGTGTGCAGCCTTATATTAAGGAAGATTTAATCTTTTTAAATCATAATGCTTCTACGAAAGAGGATGTTATTCAGTTTTTATGTGAAAAAGCTGCTGAGAAACGCTATGTACCAAAAAACTTTTATGCTTCTGTTATGGAGAGAGAAAATACGTCTCCGACAGCGGTTGGGAATTCAGTTGCGATTCCGCATCCGATGCAGTTATTAAGTGAGGAAACTTTTTTGATGTTTTGCACACTTGAAAAGGCTGTTGATTGGGGAGATAAAAAAGTACAAGTAATTATTTTATTTAGTGTAAAGCGCAATAATAATGAAGATTTGCAAAGGCTTTATGATTTTTTATATGATATTATGTCTAGTCAAACTACGATAGAGAAACTTACTCAGACTGAGGTAATTGAAGATTTTCAAGAAATTTTATTATCATTTTGAAAAAGTATATAAAAACTTCCGTTACATAACGGAAGTTTTTTATGTTTAATTGTATGCGTTTTCATAATAAGATAAAAATATAGAAAACATATAGCTTGGGGGAATTTAAAATGGCTGATATGCAAACTCCATTTGCGTTAATTTTACATGGTGGTAATGCGAGAAGCGCGGCGCTTGAAGCAATTGCTTTTGCAAGACAAGGAGATTTCGGGAATGCCGGTGAAAAGATGAAACTTGCTAGTGAGGAAATTTCATCAGCGCACCGTATTCAAACGGATTTAATTCAAGAAGAGGCAAGAGGAAATCATGCAGAAATTAGTTTACTGTTAGTGCACGCACAAGATCATTTAATGAATGCAATTACAGTGAAAGAACTGGCTGAAGAATTTATTGCTCTTCATAAACGAGTAGAAGAGAAAGTGACAGTATAAGATGTACATTTTATTATGTTGTGCAGCAGGTATGTCAACGAGTATGGTCGTAAGAAAAATGCAAGAAGAGGCAAAGAAACAGGGGAAGAATTATAAAATTAAGGCGGTTGATTCAGAACTTGTGAAACTGGAAATAAAAAATGCTGATGTTGTTTTAATCGGACCACAAGTGAAGTATTTGTTTCCAGCGGTACAGTTTCTTGCGAAGTCATACGATATACCGGTTGCAATAATAGAACAAAGAGATTATGGCATGTGTGACGGTTTAAAAGTACTGAAACAAGCAGAACAATTAGTTTTAGCATAATTATATCTTTTTAAATATAAACATTATAATGTTATAAAGTTTATTTCATTCTTTTATAGTAGAGAGAAAGAGGAGGGCTATTGATGAATGGGTTTATGAGTTTTATGGAACAAAAGATTATGCCAACAACGCAAAAGATTGCAGGACAACGACATTTATTAGCAATTCGAAATGGGGTTATTTCTACATTACCGTTAACGATCGTCGGATCATTTTTCGTTATCTTTTTAAATTTACCAATTGATGCATATATGGAATGGATTGCACCGTTTCGCCATATTTTAGATATTCCATTTCGATTTACAGTAGGACTAATGGCATTATACGCAGCGTTTGGTGTAGGGGCTTCGCTCGCGAACTTTTATCAGCTCAATCAGTTAAGTGCAGGGTTATTATCTGTACTCGCCTTTTTACTAGCATCAGTTGAACCAATTCAAATTACGAAAGCTGTACCAGGTGTTATTGATGCAGGTAGATATATTTCAGTAGGAACATTAAGTGCAACGTCTTTATTTGGCGCAATTGTTACAGCATTAATTGCAGTAGAAATTTATCATTTTATGATTAAGCATAATATCTCGATTAAATTACCAGATAGTGTACCACCAGCAGTTTCAAATTCGTTTGCAGCATTAATTCCAACATTAGCAGTTATTCTTTTATTCTGGGGCATTCGCTACGGTTTGAAATTTGATGTGAATACAACGATCACATATTTAATCGCACCATTAAAATCAGTATTAGTAGGAAATAATTTATTCGGTGGTTTATTAACAGTATTCTTAATCGTGTTTTTCTGGTCATTCGGTATACATGGACCAGCGATTTTAGGACCAATTATTCGTCCGATGTGGGATTCAGCAATTCTTGAAAATATGGAAGTATTCACGGCTACAGGAAATGCACATCAGTTACCAAACTTATTTACAGAGCAGTTCATTCAATGGTTCGTATGGATTGGTGGATCAGGATCAACGTTAGCTTTAGTTATTATGTTTATGTTCTCTAAATCTAAGTTCTTAAAAGAGTTAGGTAGATTATCATTCGTGCCAGGCTTATTCAATATTAACGAACCAATTATTTTCGGTGCACCAATTGTAATGAACCCAATCTTAATTATTCCATTCGTTATTACACCGTTAGTGACAACGACGGTATCATATTTCGCAGTTGTTTCAGGTATGATTCCACTTATGATGGCGAAACTGCCATTTACGATGTTAGCACCAATTGCAGCGGTGATTAGTACGGACTGGACAATTATGGCTGGTGTACTTGTACTTGTTAACTTTGTTATCTCGTTCGTTATTTACTATCCATTCTTCAAAATGTATGAGAAACAACAATTAGCAGGAGAGGAGAAAACAGAATGCTCGGAGCAATTATCATCTTAATTACATTCGTGGTCGGACAGTGTATTGCTCATTATTCGAAATGGGTACAAAGTAAATCTTTATTAGTGTTACTACTAGTATCAGTTTTGTTTATCGGTTGTTCAATGGGTGCATATGTAATGTTAAGAGTGCAATCACCGTACGTAATTATTGTACCGACAATTTTATGTGCAACATGTTTATCTGCAAAATATAGATTTACGAGCATGGCATTAATACAACGTGTGAAGGAGATGCAAAAGCATGGAGCGTAAATTAGGAATTTCACTTTATCCAGAACATTCAACGAAAGAAAAAGATATGGCTTATATTTCCGCAGCGGCACGACACGGTTTTTCAAGAATATTTACTTGTTTGTTATCTGTGAATCGTCCGAAAGAAGAAATTGTAGCTGAATTTAAAGAGATTATCAATCACGCAAAAGATAACAATATGGAAGTTATTTTAGATGTAGCTCCGGCTGTGTTTGATCAGCTTGGTATTAGTTATAGCGATTTATCATTTTTTGCAGAGTTAGGCGCAGACGGTATTCGTTTAGATGTAGGCTTCGATGGGTTAACTGAAGCGAAAATGACGAATAATCCGTACGATTTAAAAATTGAGTTAAATGTAAGTAACGATATTGCGTACTTAGAAAATATTCTTTCGCATCAAGCGAATAAATCAGCTTTAATTGGTTGTCATAATTTTTATCCGCAAAAATTCACTGGTCTTCCGTACGATTATTTCATTCGCTGTAGTGAACGCTTTAAAAAGCATGGTATTCGCAGTGCAGCTTTTATTACATCACATGCTGCAAACATCGGTCCATGGGATATTAACGACGGATTATGTACGTTAGAAGAGCATCGTAATTTACCAATTGAAGTACAAGCGAAGCATTTATGGGCAACAGGGCTAATCGATGATGTCATTATCGGAAATGCTTATGCGAGTGAGGAAGAGTTAGAAAAACTAGGAAACTTAAATCGCTACATGTTACAGCTAAAAGTGCACTTTGTAGACGAAGCGACTGAAGTAGAGAAGAGAGCTACGCTGCAAGAATTACACGTAAGGCGCGGCGACATAACAGAGTATATGGTACGTTCTACAGAAGTACGTAAAAAGTACAAAGATTATGACTTCCCAGTGCGCGAAAGTGTGCTACAGGAAAGAGGGCAAGTTGTAATTGGTAATAACTCATTCGGAAAGTATAAAGGTGAACTGCAAATCATTCTGAAAGAAATGCCGATAGATGAACGGAAAAATATTGTCGGTACAATTGCGGAAGAGGAGTTATTCTTACTAGATTATGTAGGAGCTTGGACGCAGTTTACTTGTGTGGAATAGAGAAGAGAAGGAGAGGATGCTGTGGCATCCTCTTTTTTCTGTTGAAATGAAAGTCTATCATATATAGAATGCAAAGGGATAGATTTAATTTGGACGGGAGAGAAGGAGATGGAAGGGTATATAGATAGTTTATTAAGGCGGATGGCTGATGAGGATACAGAGGTTAGACATCGTGCTTATGATGAAGCAAAAGAGCTAGATGACCTATTAACGTTTCCTTATTTACAGCAGAAGGTAACCAAAGCAAAAAAAATATCTATGAAGAAAGATATGTATTATGTAATGACGAAACTTGCTATTAATACGAAAGAGATCAGTATTGCTGATTATCTTATAGATTGTTTGGAATGTGAACAAAACCCGACTTTGTTAAGTGAACTGCTTAGTAATATTTATACATTGCCAGAAGTAAGTGATACAAATAAAATTATTCCGTATATTTACCATAAAAACGATAGTGTTCGTTATTGGGCTATTTCTTCCTTAAAGTTATGTAAATCATTAGAAGCGGAGAGTGCTTTACTAAAGTTGCTGGATACTCAAGAAAATAAAGATGAGATTACACATATTTGTTATACATTGTTTGAGATTGGAACGAAGCAATCGATTCTGCCGTTAACAAAGCTTTTATATAGTAATAGTGCCTATGTTCGTTCAACTGTTATTGAGGTGTTAGCAAAAATAGGGGGATCGGACTTACAAATAGTTTATATTGAAGCTTTACAGGATAGAAATGTGATGGTGAAATATGAAGCTGTTCGAGCTATTTATACGTATGGCGACGAAATGGCAATGAGACCAATTTGCGAACGTGTGAATAAAATTGTTGCTAGAAGACGGAAAAATGAAGCAGAGCCTACGGATGAAGCAGAGATTATCATTGCTCTTCGTTTCTTACATAAGTTTGCTAATCATGAAGAAGTTTTAAAGATATTTGATAAAGTGTATAAAAAACGTGGAAACTTGTTTATGTCGGAGAGGAAGTGGCTTCGAGACAATATTACTTACTTTCAAGAGAAAGAAAGAATGTAAGAATCATAAAAAAAGAGCCAGCCTCAACGATGAGACTGACTCTTTTTTACTAACTAGTTTAATACTTTAACTGTAACTGTTTTACGTCCCCAGCTACTTGATGTACCTTTATCTGGCATTAAAACGTCGATTTTATTACCTTTAATAGCTCCACCAGTATCACCAGCGATTGCTACTCCGTAACCTTCAACCCATACTTTTGAACCTAATGGAATTACACTTGGATCAACTGCAATAAGTTTCATGTTTGGATTAGCTGTTAAGTTATGACCTAAAGCTGATTTTACTTGGTCGCCTGCTTTATAACCATTTTCAAGTGGATCTGCTGTGTAAGCTGTTGCTACAACACGTAACTCACGAGAAGATGATGGTGCACTTGTTTCAGTTTCTTTTGCAACAGGTTGTTGTGTAGCTGGTTTTTGAGCTTTAGCCGCTTCACGAGCTTTAGCTGCTTCTTGAGCTTTAGCCGCATCACGAGCTTCAGCTGCTTCTTGAGCTTTAGCCGCTTCACGAGCTTTGGTTGCTTCTTGAGCCTTAGCCGCTGCTTGAGCTTCAGCATCTGCCTGAGCTTTAGCTGCTTCACGAGCTTTAGCCGCCTCTTGAGCTTTAACTTCTGCTTGAGCTTCAGCATCTGCCTGAGCTTTAGCTGCTTCTTGAGCCTTAGCAGTTTCACGAGCTTTAGCCGCTTCTTGAGCTTTAACTTCTGCTTGAGCTTCAGCTGCTTCGCGAGCTTTAGTTGCTTCTTGAGCTTTAGCTTTTGCTTGAGTTTCAGCTACTTCCTGAGCTTTAGCCGCTTCACGAACTTTAGCTGTATCTTGAACTGTAGTCGTTTTTTCAACTTTAGCTACTGGTTGAACTTTAACTGGTGCTTTACCTGTTAAGTAAGGAACATGAACATAAGCTGTTTTTCCGTTATATTCAAATTGAATCCAATCATTCTGTACTTGGTGTGTTGTTTCAATTACATCATCTTTTTTCAACTTACCAAGAATCTCTGAGTCTGTGTTTGCTCCAGCACGTACGTTTAATACGTTTGCTGTTACGTAGTAAGTGTCTTTTGTATAGTCAGCGCTTATGAAAGCTTCTTTACCGCTATTCAATTGAACTTTTGACCAACCATTTTCTGTATGTAAAACATTTACTTTATATCCATCTAATAATTTTCCTACAACTTTTGATTCAGTAGTTGGGTTTTCTCGTACGTTTAGTACGTCAGTCGTTACGATTGTTTCTGCTTTAGCAGATGTTGTGAAAATCCCAAGACCAAAAACCGCTGCTGTTGCTATACCCATAAATTTTTTCATAATAGCCTCCATTGCATTTGTTTTCGTTGACCTCATTATAGCAACCATTATTTTCTTATTTGCGAAAAACATAAAATTACAAAGCTTTCGTAACGGGGCATTAATATTCTGTAACAATTCCATAAATATCCTGATAGCGCTTCCTTGTTGTTTTTTGGCGTATCAGGGCATATGAAACACAAAATGAGTAGTATTTCAATTACTGTAACGTTAATAATGTTACAGTAATATTTCTAGGTGATATCTATAGGGTTACGAAAGTAGCATATTTTACTGTTTGAATGGAAATTTAGTTATAAAAAGATAATCTTTTTAGGCGTGAAAATATATAAATGAGGTGAAATTTAATAAAATATCGATATAATTGTTACAAAATCAGTCGAAGTATGGAAAAAATTACGCCTTGATTTTCGTCTGTTACATAGTATTTTTGCAATAATAGAATTAGATAATAGCCTTATTACCTATAAATAATGAAGAGTATGAGAATGATAGTTGTAACGTGAAACATATATAATAGAAGAAACTCAATTTAGTAGATAAATAAAAAACGCAGGAGTGTAAACTCCTACGTTTTTGTTTATTCATATCGTAAACATTCAATTGGATCCAGTTTGGCAGCTTTGTTAGCTGGTAGTAAACCGAATATAATACCGATTAACATTGAGATACCTACTGCAAGAAGTCCAAGTTCTTTTGAGACAACGAGTGGCCATCCAGCAAAGATTGAGACGATCCAAGCGAAGAAAATACCGAGCATGAATCCGATGAAACCACCAAGTCCTGTTAAAATACAAGATTCGATTAAGAATTGTGTTAATACTTTACCACGTGTTGCACCAAGTGCTTTACGAATACCAATCTCACGTGTACGTTCTGTTACAGATACGAGCATGATGTTCATTACACCGATACCACCAACAAGTAAGGAGATAGCAGCAATACCACCAAATACCATTTTCATCATACCAATTGATTCGTCTAGTTGTTTCGTAAATTCACCTAAATCTTGTGCTTCGAATTTGTGCTCAAATTTAGGAGCTTTCATTTCGTTTAAGACAGAAACGGCTTGTTTTTCTACACTTTTACGTTCTGTCGGAGAGGTCATTGTTAATCTTACAGAGTCATACTCATTTACTCCTGAAATGACAGGCGCATTTTCAAGTGATGTATAACCTTCAGGCATAGGCATTCCAAAGTCGTTTTTCGTTTCGTATACACCAACTATTTTATACGGCTTTCCTTTTATATCTGTGTATTGATTTGATTCCCAACCACTACTAAATAATTTGTTGAAAGCTTCTTCATTTAATATAACAGCAGGGATTGCTTGGTTTAGTTCACTGTCATTTAATTCACGACCGTGAACTAATTTTATTTTCGAATCTGTCATAAAGGCGCCTGTTCCACCTTTTAAATCAAGATTTACATCTTTTGAACCAGCAGATGCTTTTACTTTCATACTTACGTCTGGATACACATCTTTAACGCCAGGAACAGTTTGAAGGCGGTTTAGCATATCAGGTGTGATTTTGGCACTATCTGTTCCGTAATCAGGATTGTTGTAGTAAATCGTTACTTCGTTATCTTTTCCTTGGCCTAATTCTTTTTTAAACTTTGCGTTTGTACCATCACCCATTGAAATGATAGTAATAATGGCACTAATACCGATAATAATACCTAACATCGTTAAAATAGAACGCATTTTATGAGCAAAGATAGAGGAAAGGGCCATGCGTATATTTTCACTCGTATTCAAAATTAACCTCTCCAATCTTGGACGATATTTCCGTCACGAATTACAATTTGACGTGCTGCAGCTTCCCCGATTTCACGGTCATGGGTAATCATAATAATTGTTGAGCCTTGTTTATTTAATTCGTAAAAGAGGTCCATAATTTGTGTACTCGTTTTCGTATCAAGTGCCCCCGTCGGTTCATCGGCTAAAATGAACTTTGGGTTATTTACGATTGCACGTGCAACAGCGACACGCTGCTTTTGTCCACCTGATAATTCGTTCGGTAAGTGAGTAGCGCGATCAGCTAAACCGACTTTTGTTAAAGCAGCTAATGAGCGCTCGCGTCTTTCTTTTTTATCGACTCCAGCGTAAATAAGAGGTAGTTCTACATTTTGAAGCGCTGTAAGTCTCGGTAATAACATGAAGTTTTGGAATACGAATCCGATCTCTTTATTACGTACGTGTGCAAGTTCTGTTTCAGTCATGTTTGAAATATTTTGACCGGCTAGTTCGTACGTACCTGTCGTCGGTTTATCTAAGCAACCGATAATGTTCATTAATGTTGATTTACCAGAACCAGAAGGTCCCATAATAGAAGTGAATTCTCCTTGGTTCAGTGTTACGTCAATTCCGTGTAATATTTGAACGGATTCTGCACCATTTTGGAAGGATTTCGTGATGCCTTTTAAGTTAATCACTGGGCGACAACCTCCATACCATCTTTTAAGTCTTTTTCAGGTTTAGAGATAATTTCCTCTCCTTTTTTCACTCCAGAAACTTTTGCTTCGCTATCAGTCTCGAATTCAACAGTAACTGCTTGTTCTTTCGCCTTACCGTCTTTTACAACGAAGACAACATTTTTATCACCTTTTTTCACGATACTGCTTTTCGGAACAATTGTACCAGTTGCTTCGCCAGATTTACTTGTTACGTAAACGTGGAAGCCGTTTTGTAATTCGTCACTATTATCTAATGTGACAGTGAATTGATAGTTAGAAACAGTTTTATTTTCATCCATGCTCTTTAATGGTGTAGAACCGATTTCTGTTACTTTTCCTGTCCAAGTCTTACCAGCGACAGTTTTTGATGAAACAGTTACTTCTTGCCCAACTTTCATACTAGCAAGCTCATATTCAGAAAGTTGACCTTTTACTTTAAATTGACCAGCGTGACGAAGAGTAATTCCGCTCATACCTGTTTTTTCGTCAGCAGTTTTTACGATATCATCAATTACGCCATCAGCAGGACTTGTTACAGAAAGAGTGTTTACTTTCTCTTTTGCTGCTTTAATCATTTCATCAGCTTTTTCAACTTCAAACTTTTTCATTTCAAGTTGTGATTCTAATTGCCCAACTTCAACTTCTGATGCTTTTAATGCTTCAGCAGGAAGGCCTGCATTTTTATCTTTTTGTAATTTTTGTTTCGCCGCATCAATTTGTTTTTGGAACAACGTTACTTCTTTTTGTGCGATTTTCTTTTGCATTTCTGCTTCTGTTACACCTTGTTTCGCAGTCGGATCAGTGTACTTAAATAGAAGCTGACCCTTTTTCACTTCATCGCCTTTTTTAACAGCTAATTCATATGTTCCTTTTGTTGGATCGAATGAAATAGTTTCAATTCCATTTGGAATAACTTCGCCACCAAATTTTTGCGCGTTTTGGATTTGTTTTTCAGTTACTTTATATCCGCTATATGCCATTGCTACTTCTGAACCGCCACCAGCAAATGCAAAGTATGATCCAGCTGCAATTCCGATTGCTACTACACTAGTAATTAACACTTTATTTTTCTTCTTCATCTATTTATCACCTTTTCGTTCGTTTTAGTATCTACATTAAGTATAGAAGAGGTGAAGAATCTGACAAATCGTTTTAGCTTACAATAACCTTACAGTTTTGTAAGGTATGAATATGCAAATGTAAGGTAGAGGTTGTCCTAGTGTAAGCAAATGAATTGACTCGTCGTTTCTTTCTTACAATAATATTGTATGGAGGAAAGGAGGAAGGAAGATGGAAGCTTATTTTAGCGCGCACCCATTAAAACCATTTATTCCATACTCAAGGCAACACGCCCTTATATTATTTATTATGTTGGTGGGGATATTTTTTCTGTATCAATACCAAGATGTATTACGTCAAAATGAGTGGAATATAACGGTTCGATATGCGATTACATTTTTATTTATAGGTAGTGAAATTGGGCTTCATATGTGGGAATGGAAAGCAGGGATTTTTGAGTTAGCTACTTCATTACCGTTTGAATTATGTACAATTAGTTTGTTGTTAGCGTCGATTATGATTGTAACGAAAAGTTATCGAATATATGAGATTGTATTTTTTACGGGAATTATTGGTGCATCACAAGCCATTTTAACACCAAATTTGCAATATGCTTTTCCGCATTTTCGTTTCATTGAATATTTTATCGCGCATGTATTGCTCATTTGGGCACCACTCTTTATGACTTGGGTGGAAGGCTATAGACCGACCTTGCAATCTATTAAGCGTACGATGATATTTTTAAACATATTGATTCCGCTTGTTTCGTTTGTGAATTACAAAACAGGTGGTAATTATATGTTTTTAGCTCATAAGCCAGAAACAGCTTCATTACTCGATATGTTAGGGCCGCATCCTTACTATATTATTTCATTAGAAATAGCTGCGCTTATTGGATGTTTCATTTTGTATATGCCGTTTGCGAAAAGAGAAAGGCATGCGCATAAAGAATCACTAGGATCATAGCCTAGTGATTTTTTGCCTTTAAAATATTTACAATTCAGAAAATTAAGAATAAAATTAGAGGATAAATTATATATAGAGAGAAGGGAAAACGTGGTCAAAAAAGTTTTTCTAAATGGAATGGAAGTGACGATTCAATTTCTTATTTCGATTTTGGGGATTATTATTTTAGGGGCTTTGCCGAAATTATTTTATGGATTTAAGGTGGATGTATCAAAGTACATACAGAGTTTAAAAGAAGTGTTTGTGAACTTAATGGATATTTCCAATTTGCAATATGTGAAAGGTAAATTTTTATTTCCACAGTTGTTCGTCCATTATAAAGAAACGATTATTATTTTTTTGGCTGCTTTTTTCATTTCATTATTTATAGCATTTTGCATTGTTTATGTCATTATGAGTAGTTCAACGCGTATACAACATCGAATTAAATCATTTCTTATCTTCCTAGAATCCATTCCAGATATTCTTCTTATTTTAGTATCACAAATTTTAGTTGTATGGTTTTTTAAACAAACAGGTTTTTTACCTTTTCAAATTGCGTCAATTGGAGGCGAGTCGATTAGAGGGTTGCCAATATTGTGTTTGAGCATCCCGACTACGATTATGTTTGTAAAAATAGTAGTGCTTCGTTTTGAAAATGAACTAGAAAAAGATTATGTACTATTTGCTAAGGCGAAGGGTTTAGGGCGTTTTCATATTTTAAATCGTCATATTTTACGAAATGTGTTGCTTAGTACACTATTCTTTGCGAAAACGAATATCTTTTTTATGTTATCTAATTTATATATTATAGAATGGATTTTTAATACGGGTGGTATTTTTATGTTTTTGAAATCGTATGAGGGTATTAGAGTTGAGGTTTTCATCGTTAGTATGCTGCTTATATATATCCCGATATTTATTTTATTCAAGCTGTTTCATTATTTCATTCCAGCTGCGATGAAGGAGAGATTATAATATGTGGATGTATATAAAACGCGATAAAAGATTTTGGATAAGCATTGGATTTCTTCTCATATTAGTTCTTTTGAGCATCGGAAATACGTTATGGAATGATGGACACATTAGACAAGTTACATTGCAATATGATGCGGATGAAAATCCACAAGTGCCACCGTTTTCACCTTCATTCCAATTTTTACTCGGGACAGATCGGAAAGGATACGACCTTTTACATTTAGTTATTGAAGGCGCGAAGTGGACGATTGGTATATCTATTTTAATTGCGGCACTTAGAATGGTAATAGGTGTGTTCTTTGGTGTTGTACTTGGAACATATGTAAGAAGAGGTTTTTCAAAGATTGAGGCTTTTTTTGATAGTTTCACAGTTATTCCGACAGTTATGATTGCGTATTTTTTTCTTCAATTTGCAAATCTATTTGGAAGCGGAGAGGAAACAACAAGCTTTTTTGAAAGAGCTTCGTTTCAAGTTGTATTACTTGTAATGCTTGTAATGCCAGTTATTGCACTGTATGTTGCGAAGGAAGTTCGTAAATTACAAACAGAAGAATTTGTTGATGCCGCGCGCATATTAGGCGGCTCGAGAAGACGTATTGTTATAAAACATCTTTTTCCGCATCTCTATATGACTTTTATACTCGTATTTCTTCAACAGTTTACGCAGACTCTTACTATTTTACTGCACTTAGGGTTACTGGAAGTATTCTTTGGCGGAACTGTTAAGTTTTTCGGACCGGTAGAAGAAGTAGAGTCTTACACGCATGAATGGTCAGGTTTAATTGGAGTATACTTTAGGTCATTAACAGTGCATCCATGGATTCCTCTCGTACCAATTACATTTTTCGGCCTAACTATTTTTTCAGGAAATATGATTGTGAAAAGTATAGAAGAGGCGATGTTGAAAGTAAGGTTAGGAGGAGAGAGAAAGAGGAAACATGTAGAAGAGGAACAATCTGCTTTGCAGTCAAAAGAAGAGTTATTTACTTTTAAGCATACGATGTGAAGAGAAAGAAGAAGCAAGCATGGATTTCATGCTTGCTTCTTTTCTTTATTTTGTAGAAACTTCACCTGCAGCTTCTGTTTGCGGAATAAAGTATCCAATTATACCACCGATTATTGCTGGAATGATCCAGCCAATTCCTAAGTTATAAAAAGGAATGGTGTGTACGATATTAGCGATAAAATCTGGTATCATTTCCACATTATCAAGTGCGTGAATACAGCTAATAATAAATGCTGCGATCATCGCTCCGATGTAGACAGAAGGTTTGCGTTTCGTATATTTATCGATAAATGATACGAAAATTAAAATGATTGTAATTGGGTACAAAATAATTAATACAGGTAGTGTGATTTTAATTAATAAGCTTAATCCTAAGTTTGAAATAACGAAACTAAAGATACAAACGTATAGCACAAGCTTTTTGTATGAAACATTTGTTAGCACTGTTGTGAAGTAATTTGCAAATGCACTTACAACGCCAATTGCCGTTGTTAAACAAGCGAAGATAATGGCGATACTTAATAAAATATTACCGCTTGTCCCAAAGAATTGATACATAACAGTAGCTAATAGTTGACCACCGTTTTCGAATTGCCCTAAGTTTCCGTTTGAAGCTCCGATATAACCGAGTAAGAAGTAAACAATTGTTAAGAATAGAGCAGCGATACTTCCGCAAATGATTGTATATTTCGCGATAGATTTCTTCTCTTGTATACCGTTTTGACGAATTGCATTTACAACAATTGTTGATAGTACGAGAGCGCCAATTGCATCTAACGTTAAAAATCCTTCAAGAAATCCTTTGAAAAACGGGATGTCTTTATAGTCACCGATAGGCTCTGCAAACGTTCCTGGTGAAAGAATCGCTTTTGTTGCCATAATTGCAATAATTACAAGTAAAATTGGCGTTAATATTTTACCGATATGATCTACTAGCTTGGATGGATTTAATGATAAGAAGTAAACGACTGTAAAGAAAATCGCACTAAAAACTAACATAGAATACCATTGATCTGGGAAAAGTGGTGCAATCCCGATTTCATAAGATACAGATCCAGTTCGTGGAATAACAAATAGTGGGCCGATTGAAAGATAAATAATGATAGCGAATACTGCTGCGAATTTTGGATGAACACGGCTCGCTAAAGTGTTAAAACTACCACCAGCAAGGGCAACAGCAACGATAGCAAGTAAAGATAAACCGACGTCTGTAATAATAAACCCTGTAATGGAAACCCACATATTTTCTCCGGAAGAAAGACCGAGAAGGGGCGGGAAAATCATATTACCAGCACCGAAGAAAACTGCGAATAGTAATAAACTAATCGAAAGTATTTGCGCTGGTTTTAAAGTTGTATGCATATAAAGAAAATCCTCCTAATGAGTGTTTTTGTCGAAAATTCAAATAATTTGTCGAGTAACTGTTATTATTTTAAAGGTCTGATGACTAGAAAGCAATAGGGAATTTTGAAAATATTAAAAAATAATGCATTAAATCGAATAAATATACTATTTATATGTTTAATAGGAAGGATTTAACTTTTAACATAAAAAAACACATATCGCTAGGATACGTGTTTTAAAAAAATATTTTTTTATCGCGTTCTTCTTTTAAAATTTCAACTGCTTCTCGGAAACGTTGTGAATGGACAATTTCTCGTTCACGTAAGAAGCGTAGGCTGTCATTTATATCTGGATCATCTGATAAGTTAATGAGCCATTGATATGTTGCGCGTGCTTTTTCTTCAGCTGCAATATCCTCGTATAGATCGGCAATTGGATCACCTTTAGCCTGTATATAGGTTGCAGTAAATGGAACACCAGCAGCGTTATGGTAATGAAGAGCACTGTCATGATCAGCGTAATGAGGGTCAAGACCAGCAGCTTTCATTTGTTCAGGGGTCGCATCTTTCGTCAGCTTATAAACCATCGTAGCAATCATTTCAAGGTGAGCAAATTCTTCTGTACCAATATCAGTAAGTAGGCCAATGACTTTATCTGGAATTGTATAACGTTGATTTAAGTAACGTAGTGCAGCAGCTAATTCTCCATCTGCACCACCGTATTGCTCGATTAATAATTTTGCAAGTGCGGGATTGCAAGTTCCCACTTTAACTGGGTATTGTAATTTCTTTTCATAAATCCACATAGTTTCTCTCCTTTATATTTGCCATGGCCAAGGACCTTTGCTCCATTCCCAAGGGGCATTAGAATAGCTGTTTCCAAACTGTTGGAGTGGTCCGTATTTTTCTTCCATCTTTTGTTTTAATACTCTCCGTTTATAGGAAAAGTCATTAAATTGATTAATCGCAGCGGTGTCATCTGGATGTGTATCTAAATAAAGAGTGAGTTCAACTAGTACAAAGTCTAATTCTTGAAGCTCCAGTAAAAGCTGATAGTATTCTTCTGGTAGCGATTGATTCACGTCAGTAGTCACCGCCCTTTTTTATAAGGATTTTCATAATAGTCATAAAAAACAGGCCATAAAGTCCCTTTTTGTAGTGCTTCTTTTGGTGTGAATTGCGGCAAGTTTGGCGGTTGAAAGCCTAAAAATAAATTAGGAGGAGTAGAATAATATTTTTTTCCGATAGGAGGACAAGGATCGAGAGGGCTATGATAGGGCACGAATGATCTCATATATTTATTCACGAATAAACCTCCTTACATGTTCATTACTACGTATTGTATTCAGACATAATGAGCATTTATGACACATATAAAAAAGTAATAGGTACGGGGGGAATGAATGTGGAGACTGTGAAACAATTCATTGTATTGGAAGTAAAGAACTTAAAGGAAACTCTGTATTTTTATGAAGGGATTTTAGGGATAACACCTAGTTCAGAAAGGCCGCAATTAGATATTGCAGGGGTTTGGTATGATACTGATTCAACGAGAATTAGTTTTGTGATGAATCGCAGTTTGGGCGGGCGTGAGAAGAGTGTTACGGACTCAGTTGATGTTCTAACGTTTTCAATTTCTAACATAGAGAATGTAAAGAAGAGGTTAGTATTTTATAAAATCGCATATACAGAAAACAAAAGTGAGAAGAGTATTGTGGTACAAGACCCGGATGGATATAAACTTCAAGTGATAGAGAAGGATGAATAGACGGAGGGGATTTAGTGGAGAGAAATTATGAAGAAAGTGCGTTGTTTGAGCATCAATTTTGGTTAAAGGTACTTACTGATCATTCACAATTTTTACTGGATGCATTAGCCCCGAAGGAAAAAGAGGATATAAAAAAAGCTACTTACTTTGTTGAAACATTTACGAATTTGTTAAATAAAGTTCGGAATGTGAATCTGATGGCATTTTCAAAAGAGGCAGAACAAGCCGCTAAGGAGATTCGGGCGTTTAAATTAAATATTATACAGAAACAGCTGGAAGGGAAAATTACTATTCATTTTACGCCAACTTTTATTAATCATATGGTAAACGAAGTGGAAGAGTATATAACAGTTTTAGAGTTTTTGAAGAAAGGGGAAGTTCCGCCTGTTTTTCATGAATTACATTATCATCTCGTTTGGTTAACGGATGCGGCTGGTCATGCAGGCTCTATTTCTGGTGGATTAGATCTTGTTGAAAAAAGATTAAAAGAGAAAAGCGAAGAATTTACGAAGCATTTTGAACAATTTTACTTAAAGGCAGTTGAAATGACAGGGTATTTACGGACAGAGCTGCATCATTTTCCTGCATTAAAGAAGTTTACGAAAGATGTTTCACTTGAATTGAAATTATTTTCGCATTTTTTACATGAAGTGGAAGAGCTCGAGTTATCTCATGAAGTATTAAGTGCACTATCAGCTAGAATGGCAGATCATATGGCAAGAGAAGAATGTTATTACTTATTAAAACTAGCTCAATCGTCTGGACTTGAAATGCCGAAATGTAATCCGCTTTAAAGAAAAAGAGGTCAATTTTATTTGGCCTCTTTTTCTGTTTTATTTTCTCTTTTTATTTTTGCTTGTTCAATGCTTGCTTGTAATGTCTCCATAATATTAATGATGTTCGGAGCTGGAGAGATTGTTTCGGTTTTTTCCTGTTGTTCAATTTTGTTTTCGATTAGTTCGGTAAGGGCTTCTTTATACTCATCTGTATACATCTCTTGTTCAAAAGGATTTGTAAGATGGTGGATTAAATTGATTGCTGCTGTGAGTTCTTGTTTTTGAATCGGATAATTTTCGTTACTTGGTAAGTTAGGTGTATTTGTTATAGCGCGAATTTCATTAGGGTAGTGAATAGTTTGCAACATAAGACCATCTTCAAAGTTGCGGATAATAGCTAAATGTTGTTTTTTTCTAATGGAAATATGGATAAGACCAAGTTTATTCGTACGTTCAAGAGCTTCTTTTAATAATAAATATGATTTTTCATGTCCTGGGGTAGGTCCTATAAAATAAGAGCGATCATAGAGAACAGAATCAATTTCGTTATTTTGGACAAAAGATATAATACGAATGGATCGTGGTTCATGAGCTTGTTGTAATTCAGCTAATTCTTTTTCATCCATAATAATATATTTATGAGGTGCGTATTCATAGGCTTTTACAATATCGTTATCATCAATTTCTTCATCCGTACAATCGGGAGCGAACTTTTTATATTTAATAGGTGTTAAGCATTCTTTATGGAGACTTAAAAATTTTATGTCGTTTTCTTCTACGGCACTATATAGTTTGATGCCTATATTTAATAGTCCAAGTGAAAGTGCACCTTTCCATACAGTATGCAAATGAAACATCTCCTTTCGTTCAAAAATGATTATGTATATTATGAGATAGTAAGAAATTTCCTATACGTTTTTTGTTTTTTACGAAAGGGATTGGGATATAAAATATATTGACAAGCCCTCTGAAATATTTTAATGTGAGTGTATAAAATTGTGTATAAAGGGGAGTAACTTATTACAGTAAAGTCGTCATTACAGGGAGAAACCCTCGGCTTTATTGGCAACGTTTCGTTGTTAGTGAGACCTTTACCAGCAATGGTAAAGGCCCCTTTCTGTCTTTTTGAGGACCCTTACCATATTTGGTAGGGTCCTTTTCGTATACAAAGAGAGGAGATATAAAAATGAAAAAACTTATTAGTAGATTAAGAGTTGTATTTCATGTTCGCCGATTTGTTCCATTCCTATTTGACTTTTTTACTTCAAAAGAGGTTTCAATAAAGAAGAAAATTTTATCTGTTGCTTTTTTAGTTGGTTATGTTGCGATGCCGCTTGATTTAATTCCAGACTTCCTACCGTTTATCGGTATTTTAGATGATATTGGAATTGTGTTATTCATTTTGAACCGAATTGTAAAAATGGCGCCAGTTCAATTACAAGAAAAGCATAACGTAAACGTAGGATAGGAGTTAAAATATGGAGCAAATGATTTTAGATATAATCGAGTTTTTAAAGCAGTTTTCTTATTTTGGAGTTGTATTGGCTTTAACTTTCGAATTTATTCCGGCAGAAGTCGTTTTGCCTATGGTTGGGTATTGGGTATACGAGGGAGATATGAATTTTTGGCTAGCTGTATTAGCTGGAACACTTGGCGGAACGACAGGACCGTTAACGTTATACGCACTTGGTTATTATGGTGGTCGTCCGCTATTAATAAAATACGGAAAATACTTCTTTATTAAAGAAGAACAAATTCAAAAAGCAGATGACTTCTTTGAGAAATATGGACCAGTTGTAGCATTTGTGGGACGCTTTGTACCAGGAGTTCGAACACTTATCTCTGTTCCATGTGGCATGGCAAAAATGAACATATGGAAGTTTAGCATATATACATTTGTAGCAATGTTCCCGTTAACGACTTTATATGTCTATTTTGGAATGAAATTAGGTCCGCATTGGGCAAAAGCGGCGGATGTTGTTGGACAATATATGCTACCGATATTACTAGTCGTAGTTATTATTGTAGGTGGTATATTAATCTATAAATTTATGAAAAAAAGAAACAGAACGGAATCTATCTAGTCATTTGAATATTTTTTGAAAATAGATGAATCGTACAGGCAAAAGACTCTGAAGGACATACACATATAGGGAATAAAAAAAGAGAGAGGGGAAAACAACTATGTCTTGTGAGTGCTCAGGGGCTGCATTAACTTGTTGTCCAGATAAAAATTATGTACAAGATAAAGTGTGTAGTCCGTGGTCTGCTACTGTAGTTGCGACAGCAATCGATAATGTTCTTTATACAAATAATATTAACCAAAACGTAGTTGGTACTGGTTTTGTTAAATATGATGTTGGACCAGGCCCAATTACTGTAGAGGTGCTTGATTCAGCTGGTACTGTAATAGATACACAAACATTAAATCCAGGAACGAGTATCGGGTTTACGTATCGTCGTTTCGATATTATACAAGTCGTGTTACCTGCAACACCTGCTGGAACGTATCAGGGAGAATTTTGTATTACAACACGTTATCCACTTTCATAGCAGAATAGGAGAGGATCGAAATGGGAATGAGAAGTTCCAGTTTGTCTTGTTGTTCTAATAAAACACTTGTGCAAGACCAAGTATGTACAGACTGGTCTATTACAGGTGCTGGTACTCAAATTGTATATACAAATAATATCACGCAAGAAGTATATGGTTCAGGTTACGTGAAATATGATGTAGGTGCGAACCCGATTACAGTTGATTTTTTAGTTGGTGCTACAGTAATTGATACAATTACTGTACAGCCGCAAAGTAGTGGTACTTTCACTGTACGATATTTTACGACTGTTCGAATTACTACGACAGGAACAACTGTTAATCAAGGAGAGTTTTGTATTACTGTACGTTATCCGATTTCATAAAAAAAGCATACCGTAAATGGTATGCTTTTTTTATGAAATTGGTATTTTAGAAGCGACGTGTAAATTCGCAACAGTACTTACCTTCTAAATATAATGAAGGACTACTTTCTATATTAATAATACTGACAGATTGTAAGTCTTTTCCTGTGTAAGATATTGTATTACCAGGAAAAACAGTGAAAATATTAGTTACTGTTCCAACGATTTGAATTGTAACCGCTTCTGTGCTGCTAGTACTATTATAAACCGAGACGGTACCTGATATAAGTAGTATTGCATCACTTTGCCACAGTATTATTGGCTGTGATTTATGTTTGGCAGAGGAAATAATGTTATTCGTTATAAGGAAATTTCCAGCAAATTCATTTGTTACTAGTTCGTAATTTGGATTTGGAGGAGAGGGCGGTGGACAGGGATTTGGGCAAATGATAGATAAAGGAGCGAAACAGCCAATATTTTTTTTGTTCTTCAATACAACCCCTCCTTTTAAGTTATCTTTTACTATTATTAAATGTAGAAGCATGGCCGGTGTGTTAAAAAAAGAAGGAAATATTAAAAATTAAGATTGTCTAATAGGCTTAAACCTTAACTTATCATTAGTGTTATAGAAAAGATTATATGTAAATGGTCATAGGAAAAGAATGATTAGACTCTTTTAGACAAAAGGTGGTTGTATACCATAGTACGAGGAATGTTGGACTTAATTTCTAATTAACTGTATATTTACAAAAATCTAATAAAGTTCATTTGTTATTTAAACGACATTAACATATATTAGATAAAATAGCCCTTGTAATGAATCAATTATTATGAGGAGGATTCACGTGGACAGAAATGCTTTAAGAAAAGTAAAAGGCCTTATTGGATTATTAATGGTTTTTGTATTAGCATTCGTATCATTTCCGTGGAGTACATCAGTCAAGGCGGAAGAGAAAAAGCAAGAAAAGGCATCAAGTGAGAAGAAGATAGTTTTTCCAGTTGTAAGTGATGTGCATATTAAAAATAGTGGAACGGATGATACGTTTCGCTGGAAAAGAGCGATTGAACAGTTTAATACATTAGCACCAAAGCAAGATGCGTTTGTTATTGTAGGCGATTTCACAGATACAGGATCAGTGCAGCAATATGATCGTTTCATGCAAGTGTATAATGAAAATGCAAATAAAGATGCCGTGCGAATGAATTCTCTCGGTAACCATGATTATTGGAACGGTTTATCCGTAGAGGGTGCACAGAAGCGTTTCTTAGAAAAAACAGGTATGGAATCAATTTATTATCATAAAGTGGTAAAAGGTTATCACTTCCTTGTTATGTCTCCAGAGAATGGAACAACACATGGTTATTATTCGGACAAGCAAATTAATTGGTTAAAAGAAGAAATGGCAAAAGCACAAAAAGATGATCCAGAAAAACCGATTTTTGTATTTTTACATCAACATATTAAAGATACAGTGTACGGTAGTCAGGAATGGGGAACACAAGATAGCGCAAAAATTAATGCAGTGTTAAAAGAATATCCACAAGTTATTACGTTTTCAGGTCATTCACATTATCCGTTAGATGATCCGAGATCGATACATCAAAAAGACTTTACATCAGTTGGTACATCTTCAGTAAGTTATATGGAAGTTGAAGGTGGTAAAGTACAAGGGAATATCCCGCCAGGAGCTAGTACGTTAAGCCAAGGTTTATTAGTAGAAGTAGATGAAGAAGAAGTGACGATTAATCGCCGTGATTTCCATACGAATTCTTGGACAGGCGAGCCTTGGAAAATTAAATTACCAGCAAAGAAAGAAACATTTACACATGTAGAAGATCGTGATAAAGAAAAGCCTTACTTTGCTAAAGATGCAAAGCTTGCTGTATCAAATGTAACAGAAAATGCGGCAACAGTAACATTCCCGCAAGCATTGGACAACCTTCTTGTTCATTCGTATCGCGTACAAGCGAAGGATAAACAAACGGGAGAGATTAAAAACAAGTTATTAGCATTCTCAGAATTTTATCGTGATCCAGTGCCAAAAGATCTTACGTTAACGCTTGCTGGGTTAGATGGTGGGAAAACATATACACTTGAAATAGTTGCCATTGATTCATTCGGCAATGAAACCGCTCAGCCGTTAACAGCAGAAATTACTACAAAAAAAGATAATATTGACCCGAATGTGAAAGTACCGAAAGCGGATGTTTTTGATGTAAACTTTGGAGATGGTACATTTAAAGACAATTCACCATTTGGTACAAAAGGTGATGTGAAGGGCAATGTGGTTATTGAATATGATAAAGCATTGAAGAAGAATGCTATGAAGTTAAACGGAAAAGCAAATACATTTGGATACCTTCCATTTTCAGCAGCACAAAAAGAGAAAATAGCAAATACGTTTACGTTAGAAACTGTATTTTCAATGAATGAAATTCGCGGACAAGGTATTTTGCAAAATACAGAGAGCGGCGGAATTGGTTTTGAGTCTACAGGAAGTGGATATGTTGAATTATGGGCTCACATTGGCGGTAGCTACAAACGTGTTGGCGTTCAATTAGAAGCGAACAAAACGTATCATTTAACAGGAACATATAACGGAAGCGAAGTGGCAATTTACGTAGATGGTAAAAAAGTAAACAGTCAGTCAGCTCAAGGGAAAGTTTATAACCCGAACGTACCATTTGCATTTGGAGCGGATCCTGATAGTAACGGAAATGGTGGTATTCCGTTAAATGGACAAATCGCGTTAGCAAAATTATATAGTAAAGCTTTAAGTTCTTCAGAAGTATTAGCATCATACAATGAGTTTTCTAACCGTACGAAGTTAGAGCAAGTAAATGCGTTATTTGAAGAGCTTGGAAAAGTAAAAGAAGTGTTAGTTAGTACGTATGAATTTGGTGATAAGCCAGGTCAATATTCAAAGGAAGCCTTTCAAGAATTAGAGAAAAGCTATAACATTGCAAAGCAAGCATTTGAAAATGTAGGAAGTACTGGGGAACAAATTATTCAAACATATAACGAATTAAAATCAGCTAATGTAACATTCGTACAATCAAAAGTGGCAGAAGAACAACCAAAAACAACGAAAGAAAAATTACAGATCAATATTGAATCTGCAAAAGCAGTAGTGAAGAAAGCGCAAGCTGTAAATGTAACAGATGGTTCAGTGAAATCATTGCAACAAAAAATTACAGTTGCAGAAGCTGTATTACAAGATATGCAAGTAAAAGATGCACAGGTAGAAACGATGAATCGTACATTAGAGTATGCGATTTCACTTGTTGAAAAAAGTATGAACAAATAAGAGAGAAGAAAAGAAGCTTATCATGATAGGCTTCTTTTTTGTTATACTAAAAGTAGCATAGAAAGAAGGAGCGAATAATTTGGAACAGAAAAAGCTAAAAAGAATTCTTGAATATGTATGGATCGCGGTTGTGCTCCTTGTAGGATATTATTTATTAAAAGATAAAAGTATTTGGGTTTTATTCTTAATGACGTTTTTATTAGCTGGATTAGGAACGTTATTTATTAACTTCTTCTTTGATAGTTTGAATGCCTGGAAGAAGAAAAAGAAGGGGACGAAGTAAAGGAGGGAATATATGCAAAAGTGGAAGCTCATATATCAGGTGACTATTTTCTTAGTGCTTGTGGGTATTGGAATGGTCAAATATTCGACACCAATAGGAAATTGGGCATGGTTTACAGCTTGCATCGGCATATTTTTCATTTTACAATCGTTAACGAAAAAATATAATAGTACAGAAAGATAGCTCGCCGTTTTATCGGCGAGCTATTTTGTTATGCTTTTTTCTGTTCATCATCTGTTTTTTCGGTAGCTAAATGACTATGTTTCCTAGAGTAGAAGAAATAGAAGCATAAGCCGACTATAAGCCAAACTGCAAAGCTAATCCATGTTGTTTTAGACAAATTGATCATTAAATATAAGCAGCAAAGAATCGCGACAACTGGTAATACAGGTACGAAAGGTGTACGGAATCCACGTTTTAAGTCAGGGTGTGTTTTTCGTAAAATAAGTACTGCGCAGCAAACGAATGTAAAGGCTGTTAATGTGCCGATGTTTACTAAATTCGCTAGCAAATGTAAGTCTAAAAGGCCTGCTAATAAAGCGGCAACGACGCCAGTAATCCATGTATTTAATAAAGGGATTTTTACTCTTTTATTTACACGTGCTAACGCTTTTGGAAGTAGACCGTCACGGCTCATCGCATACGAAACGCGAACTTGTCCATACATCACGACTAGGAGGACGGTCGTCATTCCAGTCATCGCTCCAACAGCGAGTAGTCCTGCAATTGCATCTTCACCAACGAAGTGCAATGCAAATGCAACTGGATCAGAAACGTCTAATTGTGTATAAGGAACCATACCTGTTAAAACGAAAGATACAATCATATATAAAATAGTACAAATAAGAAGGGAACCAATAATACCAATTGGTAAATCACGCTGTGGTTTTTTCGTTTCTTCCGCAGCGGTTGCGATTGCATCAAAACCTAAAAAGGCAAAAAACACAGTGGCAGCGCCAGTAATAATACCGTCGTATCCGAATGGAATGAACGGTGTCCAGTTTTCAGGTTTTACATATTTTGCGCCTGCTACGATAAAAGCGATAATAACTGCTAGCTTGATAAGAACCATAATATTATTAATGCGAGCGCTTTCGCGTATACCGAAGCTTAAAAGACCGGTAATGATTAGTAAAATACAAACAGCGGGTAAATCGATGAGGCCACCTTTTCCTACGCCAGGGGCCGAGGCGATTATGGCGGGCAGGTGTATATTGAAACCTTGTAGTAATGATTGTAAATAACCAGACCAACCGACAGCTACTGCTGCAACGGCAAGTAAATATTCGAGCATTAAACACCATCCGACGATGAAGGCGACGACTTCTCCGACTGTCATGTATGCGTAAGTATACACACTTCCTGAGACAGGAATAGAAGAAGCAAATTCAGCATAACAAAAGGCTACACAAGCACAAGTAAATGCAGCAATAAGGAATGATAGCATAATACCAGGACCAGAATGTTTTGCTGCAACAATACCTGTTAATACAAAGATCCCTGTCCCAATTACGGCGCCGATTCCTAAAAACGTTAAATCGAGTGCAGTTAATGTTCTATCTAGTTGCTTTGGTGACTCAGTACTAAGCGCTTTTTTTCGTAATAATGACTTCACTTTGGACTCTCTCCCCCCGTTTTTTCATTTCCATAACTGCGACTATAGTATGAGCCCATTAAAAAAGAGTAAGTAAGTGGAGGTGCAGTTATGGTATGTAGTTTTTTAAAATTGCTGGATTAATCTTAATATAATTCAGAATATTTTGTCAAATAAAAATATGACAAATAAAATGCGGATCAATAGGGGAAACTACTTGCAGAAATGGACGGGGTTAACGCCCCACTGATTAAAGTTAAAGTAGGAGCAGATGCTATGTTATTTTATTTTGAACTTGTCGTCATTTTACTTTGTACGAAATTAGCTGGTGATATTAGTGTGAGACTTGGTCAGCCTTCTGTACTTGGTAAGTTAATTGTTGGTATTATTATTGGTCCGGCTGTACTCGGTATTATTAATAGTTCTGAACTGATTGATGAACTGAGTGAGATTGGTGTTTTGTTACTTATGTTTATGGCGGGACTTGAAACGGATTTAGAAGAGTTAAATCGGAATTTGAAATCTTCATTTGCAGTAGCGGCTGGTGGAATTATTTTTCCTTTCATCGGTGGTTATGTAACAGGATTGCTGTTTGGATTAATACAATCCCATGCCATTTTTTTAGGGTTATTACTTTGCGCGACATCGGTTAGTATTACGGTGCAGACGCTACGTGATCTAGGAAAAATGAATACGAGAGAAAGTACAACAATTTTAGGTGCTGCCGTATTTGATGATGTCATTGTCGTTATTTTATTAGCATTTGTAATGAGTTTTTTAGGAACACAAGATGTGAATATAACACTTGTCATTGTAAAGAAAATTATTTTCTTTGTAAGTATTGTTTTTATTGCTTGGAAAGTCGTTCCTTGGATTATGAAAATGCTTGTCCCGCTTCGTGTAACAGAAGCGTTAATTAGCGCGGCTCTTATTATTTGCTTTTCTTTTTCTTATTACAGTGAAATGATGGGAATTGCAGGTATTATTGGAGCGTTTGCGGCGGGAATTGCTATTTCTCAAACAGAGTATAAGCATGAAGTGGAACATAAAATTGAACCGATCGCTTATGCAATATTTGTTCCAGTATTCTTCGTAAGTATCGGAATGGAAATTACATTTCAAGGCATTGGAAGCCAGCTTTGGTTCATTATTATTATGACTCTCATTGCGATTTTCACAAAGTTAATCGGATCAGGTTTAGGAGCAAGGCTGACAGGGTTTAACCTCCAATCTTCTATTAGTATTGGCGCGGGGATGGTATCACGTGGTGAAGTAGCGCTTATCATCGCTGCAAATGGACTTACGGCGAATTTATTAGCGAAAGAAAATTTCACAGCGATTGTTATTGTTGTTATATTGACGACGATTATTACACCGCCACTTTTGAAGAAATATTTTGTATAGAGAGGAAGAGCTTATCTGATGTAGGTAAGCTCTTTTTTTATTCCTAAAAGCAACGATCATATAGCATGAAGGGTTTGTAATTATGGTAAAATCTATGTATGTGATATGACAAGGAGAGGGAAGTGTGAAGATTACGAAGGAGAAGGTTATCGGTGTAATCGTACTTATTGCAGTATGTATACCATTTACTGCATGGAAAGAATCAAAAGTGAAAGATTTTCCGGTTTCTATTTTTTCGGAAGAAGCAGATGGTGAGTACGGTCAGAAGCTGAAATATACTGCTTTTTTACCTGATGTTGCGATTTGGATGAACGGTTGGGAAAAGAAGTGGACAGAAGGGGAAAGAACTGTTTATCAAAAAGGGAATCGCATTGTAAATGTGTTTCATCCTCCTGGCGATGATGGTTATTACCTTCTTGAAGCAAGAGAAAATAAGTGAACGCAACCGTAAGAAGTGGAGGTTAAATAGTGAAAGCTTCAACATTACTATTTAAAATTGAAAGTAATATGGATCAATTTTCACCAGCTGAGAAGAAGGTTGCCATGTACATAATGGAGAATGCAGAGATTGTACCGAATTTAACGACGAAAGAAGTGTCAACGAATGCAGGCGCAAGTGAAGCGAGTGTCGTTCGCTTTTGTAAATCGATTGGAATCGGAAGTTTTAAAGCATTTAAGATAGCACTCGTTCGTGAATTAACGATTGCTGATTATAATATTAACGATTTTTCAGTGATGAATACAGAAGATGGACCGTATGATTTATTTAATAAAGTTACTTATGTGAATAAAGCTGCAATTGAGGCGAGCGTGACGGCGATAGATAAAAAAGAACTTGAAAAAGCTGCAGATCGTATTGTAAATGCCGATAAAATTATCTTTTATGGAGTAGGCGGATCAGCTACTCCGGCGATGGACGGAGCTTATAAATTTACAAGGCTCGGATTTACAGCGATGATGCTATCCGATTTTCATATGATGTTGCCGCTTGTGACGAATTTAAAAGAAGGCGATATATTTGTTGCGATTTCAACATCTGGTCGAACGAAAGATGTGCTTGAAATGGCGCAGTATGCAAAGAGACAAGGTGCAACTGTTATTGGAATTACGAAACTAGATCAATCATCACCGTTATATAAAGAAGCGGATATTCGCCTTTGTATGCCAGATGTAGAACAAGATCATCGTATTGCGAGTATTGCTTCGAGAATGACGCAATTGAATATGATCGATGCTTTATATGTGATTACTTTCAATCGAATTGGTAATAAAGTATTGAATCAATTTATGGAGACACGAGAAGAAGCGTTGCGGTTACGGAAGTTAAAGTAGAAGAAAAGATGAGGAGACTCATCTTTTTTTATCCCCCTATTTGCCGTGCAGTAAGACCCTCACTTCAAAATTCAGCGGAAGCAAAGAAAGTTAGGTGGGGATCAACTGCCCGTTAATGCCCGATTGGTGCGGGCTAATAATCAGTGGGGATGAACAAAACCCACACTGATTAAAGTTTCACTTTATGATCTTTGACAAAAATATGTCATGTCGTGAAATTTTATTTCATAAAATAAGAAAGAGTAATTGATTTTTAGTTTCTTGAAGTTATAATAAAAGTGTGAAATATAATTTCAAAGAGGGTGGCAATATGTTAGAAAATTTATCGACAGAACATCGTAATGAGAAAACAATGAATTTGGATGAGATGAGCATAAAAGAAGTGTTACAAAGTATGAATGAAGAAGATCGAACTGTTGCGTTAGCAGTTGAAAAAGAGATAGAACAAATTGAAAAGGTTGTACAGACTGTTATTAAATCTTTTGAAGAAGAGGGACGTTTAATTTACATTGGTGCTGGTACGAGTGGTCGTTTAGGTATTCTAGATGCAGTGGAATGTCCGCCGACATTTGGCACGGATGATAAAATGGTGCAAGGATTTATAGCAGGTGGATTGAAAGCGTTTACTAAAGCGGTGGAAGGTGCCGAAGATCGCGAAGAGTTAGCAGAAGAAGATTTAAAAAGTATTGGATTAAATGAGAAAGATACAGTGATTGGAATTGCTGCAAGTGGCAGAACTCCTTACGTAATTGGCGGCTTGAAATACGCACAGAGTGTAGGAGCGAGTACAGCGAGTATTTCTTGTAATAAAAATGCTGAAATAAGTAAATATGCAAAGTTAAATGTGGAAGTAGAGACAGGTGCAGAAATATTAACAGGATCAACGCGTTTAAAAGCTGGTACAGCACAAAAATTAGTGTTGAATATGATTTCAACAGCTTCGATGATTGGTGTAGGAAAAGTATATAAAAACTTAATGGTAGATGTTCAATCCACAAATGAAAAGTTAGTAGAACGGTCAAAACGAATTATTGTGGAAGCAACAGGCGCTAGTTATGAAGTAGCGGCAGAGTATTATGAAAAGGCAGAACGTAACGTAAAAGCTGCCATTGTTATGGTGTTGTTGCAGTGTGAATATGGGGAAGCACTGGAGAAACTAAAATACGCTAAAGGGTTTGTGAAGAAAGCACTATAAAATAATAGGGAGGGGGATTCTATTATGAAGAAAGAAGAGAGAATGGCCAAGGAAATTTCGGAGCAACTTGGAGGAATAAAAAATATTCGTAGTATTGCTCATTGTATGACGAGACTACGATTAACGCTTCATGATGAAAGTAAAGTAAACACGGACCTTTTGAAAAAGGTTGAAGGTGTTATGGGTGTTATAGAAGATGAGACGCTTCAAGTTGTCGTTGGTCCAGGAACAGTAAATAAAGTAGCAGCTGAAATGGAAGGCTTAACAGGACTACGAATTGGTGAGGTAGCAGATCATCACCTTGAAGATATTGGGCAAGAGATGAAATCAGAGATTAAGAAGAAAAATAATACACCGGTGAAAAACTTTTTACGAAAAATAGGAAGTATTTTCATTCCGTTAATTCCAGGACTTGTTGCGTCAGGAATTATAAACGGGGTTGCTAACTTTGCGAAAAACGCTGGTGCTGATCCAAATGCAACGTGGTTACAAATGTTACTACTCATTGGCGGCGGTATCTTTACATTCTTAGGAATTTTAGTTGGTTGGAATACAGCGAAAGAGTTCGGCGGGACACCGGTTCTTGGGGCAATTGCTGGCATTTTAATTTTCAACCCGGCGATGGCAAACGTAAAATTGTTTGGTGAAGCATTAGTGCCCGGACGGGGCGGATTATTCGCAGTTATTTTTGCAGCATGGCTTATGGTTGTAGTGGAAAGACAAGTTCGAAAAGCAGTGCCGAATGCAGTTGATATTATCGTGACACCACTCATTACTGTATTAGTTGTAAGTATCGTAACGATGTTAGCCATTCAGCCATTAGCAGGTTTCTTATCAGATGGTATTACGAGCGGAATTAATGCTATTTTAAATATTGGCGGAGCATTTGCTGGCGCAGTACTTGCGGGAACATTTTTACCTCTCGTTATGGTCGGATTGCATCACGGTTTAACACCAATTCATATGGAATTCATTAATCAAACACACGTAACACCTTTATTACCAGTACTCGCAATGGCTGGTGCTGGCCAAGTGGGCGCAGCAATTGCGATTTATGTGAAAACAAAAAACAAACGACTTCGAAATGTAATTAAAGGTGGATTGCCAGTTGGCTTTTTAGGAATTGGTGAGCCGTTATTATACGGGGTTACATTACCACTTGGGAAACCGTTTATTACTGCTTGTTTAGGAGCGGCTGTCGGTGGTGCATTCCAAGCAGTTATGCAAACAGCTTCTCTTGGAATTGGCGTATCAGGGCTATCTTTAATTCCGTTAATTGCTGACAATAAATATTTACTATATTTCTTAGGTTTAGTAATTGCATATGCTTTCGGATTTATCTTTACGTACTTCTTCGGATTTAAAGAAGAAATGGCAGAAAACATATAGAGAAAGGGATTCCTTTCTCTTTTTCTATTAATAGAGAGGGAGATTTATATGATCGGAGTTTCCATTTATCTTTCAAAAGAACGAGTAGAGAAACAAGAAGAGTGGCTAAAAGTAGCGAAGGAAAATGGGTTTACATCTATTTTTACATCACTGCACATTCCAGAAGATGATCCAAATACGTATAAAGAGTTAATTCAAATATTAGGGAAAAAAGCTCTTGCACATGAGATGGAGCTAATGGTTGATGTTTCTCCAAAATCGTTACACCATTTAGGGCTAACATATGAAAATGTGGAAGAGCTATTGGACTGGGGCATTACCGGTTTAAGAATGGATTACGGCATTGCGCCAAAAGAAATTACAAGCGTATCTCATAAGATGAAAGTAGCTTTAAATGCGAGTACGATTACAAAGTCATTTTGGAAAGAATTACTTGCAGAACATATAAGAGTAGAGAATGTAGAAGCATGGCATAATTTTTACCCGCGCCCAGAGACAGGACTAGCAAAGTCTTTCTTACAAAAACAAAATCAATATTTACAGAAGTGCGGAATAAAGACAATGGCATTTATTCCAGGAGATGCGGAAAAACGTGGTCCGTTATATGAAGGGTTACCAACGTTAGAAAAACATCGCAATATGCGCCCGCTTGAAGCGTACTTAGAACTTGTTCAAGATTGTGGTGTTGATAAAGTATTGATTGGAGATATAAGCGCAAGTTTAGAAAGTATGCAAGAAGTAGCTAGTGCAAGTAGAGGGATTATTCCATTGCGTTACAAATCATTTATAACTGATAAAGAAGTATTAAAAGTGGTAGAGCAAGTGCATACAAATAGACTAGATCCGGCTCGTGATGTTATTCGATCTGTAGAATCAAGGGAAGGAAATAGGGTGGTGATAAAGCCGATGCATACAATTGTAAGAAAGAAAGGGAGTATTACAATTGATAATGAATTGTACGGTAGATATGCAGGGGAGATGCAAGTTGCCATATATGATTTACCTGTAGATGAGAAAGTGAACGTTATTGGAATGGTTGTGGAAGAGGACGTGTCTTTACTGCCTTATATTGGCGCTGGAAAAATGTTTCAACTTTTTTATGCGATAGAATAAAAGCTTGAATTAGCGCTATTTTGTAAGAAAACATTATCCGTAAAACGGATAATGTTTTTTGTTTTCTTTAAAAAAGTATTTGACGAATGAAATAAAATACCGTATTGTTTTGACTTGTAAATAAAAGTTCACCATAACAAAACAAAAAGGAGAGTTCAAAATGAATCAATATATTGGGAATTTAATTATTCGTATCGTGTTAGGAGTTACGTTCTTTGCACATGGTTTAGCAAAGTTTCAATCAGGTATCGATAATGTAGCAGGATGGTTTACAAGCATCGGTTTACCAGGTGGCCTTGCATACGGCGTAGCAACAGTTGAATTAGTTGGTGGTATATTATTAATTATCGGTTTAGGTGTACGATATGTAGGATTGTTATTCGCTCTTATTTTAGGTGGGGCTATCGTAAAGGTAAATGGAGCAGCAGGTTTATTAGGAGATGGAAAGAATCCAGGATATGAATTAGATCTTGCATTATTATCAATGGGTGCGTATTTATTCGTAGTAAAAGCAGAAGGATATGTAGATCGTTTCTTAAAAGAGAAAGTAATGAAAACGAAGTAAATTTTATTTATAAATGTTGACTTGAAGAGATATTGTAACTATAATGATTACAACTAATGGATTAAGAGTAAAACAATTTAAATATTTTTTTACACAAGATGTAACTATAAAAGTTACATCTTGTGTAAAAATAAATAAACGGGAGGAAGTAATATGCCTAAATCAAATTTAGAAATTATTAAAAGCACGTATGAAGGATCAGCTTCTTCAAATGCAAAGCATTTAGCAGAAGCCCTCTCTGAAAAAGTGGAATGGACAGAGGCAGAAGGTTTTCCGTACGGCGGAACATATAAAGGCGTAGAAGCTATAATGGAAAATGTATTTAGCCGTTTAGGATCAGAATGGGATGATTATAAAGCAAGTGTAAATACATATCATGAAGTAAGCGGAAAAGATGTAATTATTGCTGAAGGTATGTATTCAGGAGTTTATAAAGAAACGGGAAAATCATTTGAAGCAGAATTTGTCCATGTATGGCAACTGGAGAACGGAAAAATCGTGAAGTTTAAGCAGTATGTAGATAGTTATATTGTTAGGGAAGCAATGAAGAGCTAATGCTTTTTAAATGGATCGTAGGTATATGCATTACAATTATAGTAATTTTCTCGTCTATAGTTGGCGGAATGAAATTGCTTGCATATGTAGAAAAAGAAAATAAAAATATTCAAACCGAGCGAGCGACAAACGAAAAAGAGAAAAAAGCTGCAGAAGAAGCTCCGCAAATTAGTGAAGGTGAAATTATTTCTACTATGCATAAAATGGTGCACCAAAAGGTAAAATCCTCTGAAAAATGGGGATTTGTAGAGATGACAAAAAAGGAAATTTCTAATGTAAAAAGAGATATTGAAAATAGTACAGGTTTTCAATATAAAATGAAGTTATTTTCTATTATAAATAGATGGGAAAAAGGAGATTTTTCTCAAACTGTTGAGGAGCATAACTTTTTATGGAGCCTTCAAGGTGGAGATACTGGCAAGGCGACGGAACGTTTATCGCCAGAAGAGGAAAAGCAGTATATAAAAGAAATGAAGAGAAAATAAAAACATCGCCAACCCAGATGACGATGTTTTTTCATTAAGAATGTTTTCGCATTAAAGGTCTAGTTGGCTGAACGGCAACAGTTTTGAAATGAGAAAATAAATAACATCCTGTTACAACGACAATTGTCCCTAAAATTTGTATCCACGTTAATTCTTCTCCGAGGAATATGAATGCTAAAATGGCTGTGAAAATTGGATTGAAGTTTAGAAAAATACCTGATGTAGTTGCGCCTAATTTTTGTACGCCAATATTCCAAAATACCATACAAAGAACTGTCGAAATAAGCCCAGTATATAAAAGTGATGTGATGAAAGAAGTATTTATATTTGAAACAGTGAAGCTACCTATGTTAAACGGTAGTAATAAAATAACGCCGAAAATACCAGAGTACAACGTTGCCATAAGTGGTGTAGTTGTTTTTGTTGCCCATTTACTACAAACAGAATAGATTCCCCAAATACAAACTGCTGCAATCATCCATAAATCACCGCTATTAAAATATAGTGAAAATAAAAGCGAGAAATCACCTTTTAATAGGACGAGGATGACCCCGAAGAATGAAAGAATCATGGATAGGATTTGAAGTGTATTTACTTTTTCTTTTAGAAATAATACTGAAAATAATGCGATTGAAATTGCATTCAATGTAGAGATAAGACCTACATTCGTAGCGGATGTTTTTTCTAATGCTAAAAATTGAAAGATGTTAAAAAGAGCGACTCCTGAAATTCCCATCAATATTAACGGAAGTATTGCGGTACGTGGTGGAAGGATTTTCTTTTCTTTAAACCATACCATTGGTAATAAACAAACAATCGCAATCAGCCACCTTAAACTTGTCAGTGTCATCGGTGATGCATGATCGACGAGTGATTTTCCAACGACGAAATTTCCTCCCCATAATAAGCTCGTTAGTAATAGTAAAAAGACGTAAAAATAAGGCATGATAAAATCCCCTTTTTTGTAATCAATACTAATTGTAAATAATTTTAGCATTTTTCTTTATTATGTAATATATTCTTTTGTATAATGGTGAAAACTCGATAAAATATTTAGTTTAAAATGATATTTACAGAAAAATATTCAGTTTTATATAAATTATAAGTTGTTTTTTCGAATAATCATCGGTAAGAAAAAAGGAGGAATTGTAATGGAGTCGTCTGTTATTAAAGTGTTGGATGATTTGGATGTACAAATTTTAGATATATTGCAGAAGGATTCACAAGTAAGTAATGCAGAGCTGGCACGTCGCGTTAATTTATCACCGGCTGCGATGCATGCAAGAATAAAAAGGTTAGATGGGGAAGGTTTCATCGATAAGCAAGTTGCAATTTTAAATCAAGAAAAGCTTGGGTTTGATTTATTATGCTTTATTTTTATGAGTACGAATATTCATCAATTTGACAAGTTGGAAGTGTTGGAGAAAGAATTAGAATCAATGCCGGAAGTGTTAGAATGTCACTGTTTAACAGGAGAGTACGATTATTTATTAAAGGTTGCAAATCGTGATCGTAAAGAACTAGAGCAGTTTATTAGAAAGCTGAATAAGCTTGGTATTACACGTATACAGACGAGTTTGGCACTTCGTGAAATTAAATATTCAACAGTATTGCCGATACGAGATGAGGAACCGAGCATCGATTAGATTGCTTGGTTTTTTGTTTGTATAAAGTGATTGACGAGGAGAAAAGAGAGCTGTATTATTATATAAAATTATGAATTAAAATTCATTTAAAGTTATAAATATTAATATCGAGGGCAAGGGGATGTAATATGAAAATCTGTAATGCGGTGACGAGTGATGTGAAAGAAATTTATAGTCTTATTGAGGTTTATGCAAAAGAGGGAGTTGTTTTACCACGTTCTCTTTTGTCTCTTTATCAATATTTGCAATGTTTATATGTTATGAAAGAAGACGAGAGAATTGTTGGAGTTGCTGGATTGCATGTATTAGGAGAAGATCTTGCAGAAATACGATCGTTAGTAGTTTCGCATACATATGCAGGGAAAGGGATAGGGCGTATGCTCGTAAATCATGTAATGGAGGAAGCTACGAAAATAAATGTAAGAAGAGTAATTTCCTTAACATATGAAACAGTATTTTTTCAAAAGTGTGGATTTGATTTTATAAATAAAGAAGCGTTGCCAGAGAAAGTATGGATTGATTGTAGACATTGTCCAAAGGTGGATTATTGTGATGAAGTGGCGATGGTGCGGTATGTTGGATGAAAAATTTATAGGGAAAAAGTTCCCACTATTATTTACATATATAGTGGGAATATATATTTCCATAAGAAATGGACAGGTTATTAAGAATTTGAATTCTTTTGTCTCACGGCAAAATTATAAAGTGGATCTTTAAGTTCATAGTTATACGTTAAACCGTCGACAATTCCTACAACTTTATCATTATCATAAAGATCGAGCATAAATTGTGCCATTTGTTTTGCAGTGTGGAATTTTGGTACAACATTATCGTATTGGAATTCATCAATATCAAATGAACGTTTCGCAAATTCTGTTTCAGTTGCAGCAGGAGCTAAAACTTTTGTTTGCAGTTTTGCGCCTTGTTCTTTCAGTTCGTGAGACAGCCCTTCTGTAAATGCACTTACATAGAATTTCGTAGCGCAATACGTAACAGCATCAGCAACAATCGTGTATCCGCCGCCCGATGAAACGTTAATAAGCTGTGTTCCATCAACCATTGAATAATCTCGAACGAAAAGAGAAGAGAGTATTGTTAGTGCTTCTATATTGACATGCAACATCGTCTCGATTTTATTTAAATTTTGTTCGGCAATTGAGGCGAAATTACCAAAACCTGCGTTATTAATCCACGTTTCAATTTGAAAAGCTTGTAGGCTTTCATAAAGTTTATAAACATCTTCAGTAACAGATAAATCAGTTCGTCGAATGACAACATCCAACTCTGGATGCATTTCGTTAATTTTCAATTTTAATCCATCTAATTCTTCTTGTCTTCGAGCTACAAGTACTAAATTTTTCCCGCGAGATGCAAATGCTAAAGCTGCTTCATAACCAATTCCGGAACTTGCACCAGTAATAACCGTATATTTCATATAAAATCCCCCTAAATTCAAATTCATTTATGGTTAGATTGTATTTGTTAGAGTATACTCTAAGTCAAATGTTTTTTATAAATTTGATACGGTCATAAAATATATGAGGGTAAGCATGTGGAGGGAGTTTTAGTATGTACACAATTAGTGAGGTAGCAAAATTATTAGGCGTGAGCACACATACACTACGTTATTATGAAAAGGAAAATATATTAATTGCAAATCGTGATACAAATGGAAATCGACTTTACGAAGAGTCACATATAAAGTGGTTGCAGTTTGTAATGAAATTAAAACAAACGCAAATGCCAATAGCGAAGATAAGAGAATACGCTAGATTATATACAGAAGGGGAGCATACAACAGGAGCTCGTTTACAGCTCCTAGAAGATCATAGGAAATCTATTCAGATTCAAAGAGAAAACTTAGAGGTTACAGAGAAGATGCTTGAGAATAAAATTATTGCATACAAGGCCTCTTTGGAAAATAAATAGAAAACAAAATCCGCTCCTTAGTTATAGGATAAATATGGATTTGATCTCATAGTGTGTTGGCAAATAAAAAAGAGCAGCTAGCAAAAGCTAACTGCTCCATTCAAGGGATCTCTCCAAGGGGGAGTGGAGAAAATATTATGTTACTAGCATTATTGACAGATTATTAGGAAATATACAAATCGGATGAAAGAAATTTTAAATAAACTTTCGGCATTGACAATTTTTAAAATGTTCATGTACAATACATATGAATGACATTCAGTCATTTTTTATGTGGCAGGATGCATTTAGCTTAGAAATGGAACAAATACAATGGTAAATGAGGATGATAGTTGTTTTTATATAGTATTGATGAAAGAGTATATTTTTTTAAAACAAAAAATGACTGATAGTCAGTCATAAGAGGTGAGAGGTATGAAAAATAGAGCTTGGTTATATGTCATATTAACATGTATCTTTGAAATTTTTTGGGTGTTTGGTTTTAATACGGCTAATACTTGGTGGCATTGGATTATTATTTTAGGAGTTATCGCTGTTGATTTTCACTTCCTTTCTAAAGCGTGTGAACATCTTGCAACAGGAACAGTATATGCTATTTTCGCTGGAGCTGGTACGGTAGGTACTTTCTTAATGGATGTATTTCTTTTCGGTGGAAGTTTCAGCGCAGGCAAACTATTCTTCATTCTTATGGTAGTAACCGGCGTTATCGGTTTAAAGTTAGCTGACAATAAAGAAGAAACTGTGGAAGGAGTTGCTTAAAAATGGGTTGGTTTTTCGTATTTTGTGCTGCAATTAGTGAAATAGTCGGTGTGATAGGACTTAAAATGTATAGTAAAGATAAGACATTAGCCAATGGTGCGATTTATATAGGTGGGTTTGCTACATCCTTCGCATTTTTGTATACTTCCTTCTTATTTTTACAAGTAAGTGTCGCGTATGCGGTTTGGATTGGTATCGGAACAGCAGGTGCAGTTTTGTTAAACATGTTCTTGTTTGGTGAGTCGAAAAGTAAAGCTCGTATCATTAGTGTGTTTCTTATTGTATGTGGAGTGACAGGATTAAAGGCACTTTCTTAAAGATATATTGTATTTTTATCTCCTAATTGTTTATTAGGAGATTTTATTATAAAAAAATGATTTCCTCTTAGAGTTCACTATCATTGACAGTACAATCGATTATCTTATAAAATGAGTGACAGTCATTCAATATGCGTGTGAAAGGGTTTAGATGATGAATAAAAAAGAGAAAATTGTCTATGCAGCTATTGAAGTGTTTCAGGAAAAGGGCGTCGAAAAAACGAAGATTTCTGATATCGTGAAATTAGCTGGCATTGCGCAAGGAACTTTCTATTTATATTTTCCTTCTAAGTTATCTGTTATGCCTGCAATAGCAGAAGTGATGGTTGAAAAGATGATACTTGCAGTGAAAGAAAAAGTGCAAAACGATGCGCCTTTCTCAAGTAAAGTGACGCAAGTAATAGATGCGGTGTTTCACTTTATAGCTGAATATCGTGAAATACAAGCTTTAATGTATGCTGGTCTTGCATCTACAGAACATATAAAAGAATGGGAAGCTGTGTATGAGCCTCTTTATATGTGGCTAAGTGAATTTTTAAATGAGGCAAAAGAAGCCGGTGAAATTCGTGATTCGGTTCACGCAGAGCGAACAGCGAAGTTATTTATCGCTCTAGTTGAATCAGCAGCGGAACAAGTGTATTTATATGATCATAAAGATGATGAGCAAGTGGATTTGCAAAAGGCAGAAGTACTAGATTTTTTAACACATGCACTACATATAAAGAAATAGTGAGATGAACCTGTCTGAAAAGGTAGGTTCATTTTTGAGGAAAACTGAATGATAGTCATTCACCTGATATTTATGTATGTGTGGAAGGATAGAGTGAAATTCTAATGAGTGGAGGCATCTTCACTCATTACTAGCCCACAAATAGCAGGATAAAGAAAAAGCTTCTTGGGCATTATTTTTGGGGAGGAGCTTACGGGAAGAGGTGTTAAAAGTGAAGAAACCGATAAAAGAACAAAAGATGGTATTGGTCATTCTTTTGAGTAATATATTTATCGCTTTTTTAGGGATTGGATTAATCATTCCGGTTATGCCGTCCTTTATGAATGACATGCATTTAACAGGGAAGACGATGGGATATCTCGTTGCAGTGTTTGCAATGGCTCAGCTCATTACTTCACCTATTACAGGCCGATGGGTTGATCTTTACGGTAGAAAGAAAATGATCATCATTGGATTATTTATTTTTGGTGTTTCAGAACTTCTTTTTGGATTAGGAAAAGATGTATGGATGCTTTATGTAGCAAGGGTGTTAGGCGGAATTAGTGCTGCTTTTATTATGCCTGGTGTTACGGCATATGTTGCGGATATTACATCTATTCAGGAACGTCCAAAGGCGATGGGATACTTATCTGCGGCTATTAGTACTGGATTCATTATAGGTCCTGGAATCGGCGGATTTATTGCAGAATACGGTATACGTGTGCCGTTTTTCGTTGCAGCAGCAATTGCCTTTATAGCATGTGTGATTTCAATCTTTATTTTAAAAGAACCGTTAACAAAAGAAGAACTTGCAGAGATTTCTTCTAATACGAAAGAATCAAGTTTTATTGGGGATTTAAAGAAATCATTACATCCAATGTATGCAATTGCATTTATTATCGTATTTGTACTCGCATTTGGATTATCAGCGTATGAAACGGTGTTTAGCTTATTCTCTGATCATAAATTTGGTTTCTCGCCGAAAGATATTGCAGCAATTATTACAATTAGTTCAATCTTTGGGGTAGTTGTACAAGTATTTATGTTTGGCAAATTGGTAGACATGTTCGGTGAGAAAGTATTAATCCAAATATGTTTAATTGTAGGTGCAGTATTAGCATTCGTCTCAACTGTAGTCTTTAATTATTGGATTGTACTTCTCGTTACTTGCTTCATTTTCTTAGCATTTGATTTACTTCGTCCAGCTTTAACAACGTTTTTATCAAAAGCAGCTGGAAAAGAGCAGGGATTCGTTGCTGGTATGAACTCGACTTATACGAGTTTAGGAAATATCGCAGGGCCAGCGATGGGCGGAATATTATTTGATATGAATATTCATTATCCATATGCATTTTCAGGAGTTGTTTTAATAGTTGGTCTCGGCATTACATTTATGTGGAGAGAGAAACAGTTGGCTGAGAGTTTTGCGAAGTAATAAAACCCCTTACGACGGTAAGGGGTTTTTGTTTTATCCTGTAAAATCCCAATTAAAGTTTCATTTTATAGACTTAATCCAAACCGTTTTAATTCAATAAAAATCCCCTCTAATTGCTTTCCTTTATCCGTTAATGTGTACTCTACACGAGGCGGAACTTCTGGATATACTTTTCTCGTTATAATGCCTTGAGACTCTAATTCTTTTAGTCGAAGCGATAATGTTTTTGGACTAATACCATCCATTGATTTTTGTAAATCACTAAAGCGTAATGTTCCTTCGATAAGAAGATCACGAATGATTAAAAACGTCCATTTTGTACTAATTACATCAAGCGTTTTAGCGATAGGACAAGGTATGCCCGGTAAACCTTTCGTTAATTCAACTGAATCTATATTGCTCATGGAACTAGCCTCCATAAAATTTTTTTAGATGAATTTGCTTTATAGTATCACAAAACTATACTTTTGGTAACTATATGAAAAAAATATCACTACTTCCATAAAGGAAGTTAGTGCATATACAATAGCAATACGAAACAAAAAGGATTTATATAAGGAGGTGGTGATTTCCATGGGGTTAAAAAAGTTACTTGGATTTCTTGGTTTGTTTGTTATTTGTATTGTGCTTGTAGCATGTGGTGTGGAACAAAAAACTGAAGTTCAGTTATTAAAAGAACTGCCAAAGCCAAAAGCAATGACAATTGATCCCTCACTAAGTAAAAAAGAAGCGACAGAAATGGTTCATGCGGCGCAGCGTTTTTATGCATTTTGGGATACAGGTAAGGAGGAACTTATTCCGCAGACTGTTACTAAAGATTTCTTCGATAATACATTGCCGAAAGGGCGACCACAAGGCATTGAAGGATTAAAGTTTGCAGCGCAAAATTTTCGTAAAGTTGTGCCTGATATACATTGCGAGATTGAAGACTTATTAGTTGTTGGTGATAAAGTAACGGCCCGTCTTTCTTTTACAGGAACGCATAATGGTAAGAAAATTAATTTTTTTGCAATTGATATTTTACATGTGAAAGACGGAAAGATAACAGACGATTGGCATTTAGAAGATAATCTTACACTACAGCAGCAACTCGGCTTAATAGCTGAAGAGTAGATCATATAGGGGAGAGAAAAACGATGAAAAATATATTTATTATAAATGGACATGAAAAATACGGTACAAAGGAAGGACGATTAAATAAAACGTTAGTAGATTATATGGTTACTGTATTAGGCGAGAATCATCATGTGAAAACAACAACGATTCAAGATGGTTACAATATTAAAGAAGAACAAGATAAGTTTTTATGGGCTGATGTTGTGATTTATCAAACACCAATTTACTGGTTTAGTGTTCCAGGCTTATTTAAAACGTATATGGATGAAGTATATGAATACGGTTTGTTCTTTAAAGGTGCAGATGAATATGGAACAGGTGGTTTATTAAAAGAGAAAGAGTATATGTTCTCTACAACTTGGAATGCACCTGAAAAAGCATTTGGAGATAAGACAAAGTTCTTTGAAGGAGAAAGTTTAGAATCAGCGCTTAGTCATTTACATCGCGTGCAAAAGTTTCTCGGTATGAGTCCGTTAAAGAGTTTTACTTGTTATGATGTGGTGAAGAATCCGAATATAGAGAAGTATTTATTGAACTTGAAAGATCACTTAGATGGAGTAATTAAATAATAGTATGTGAAGAAGGTACTACTAAGGATGTAGTACCTTCTCCTTTTATAATGAATCACATTTTAAGACATGGATGGCTGTATCCATAACTTCGCAAAATTTGCCCAACCAAATGAATCAATTGTTACGTTTTTTAAAGAAGAAGGGTATGTTTTTCTTTTTAGAACGTGATAGTTAAATAAAATGATGTGTTCTGCTTGTAAAAACTCTTCAATCTCATACATGAGTTCATAACGTTTTTCTTTATTTTCTTCTAGTAAAAATGTATCTAGTAAACAGTTAATTTGTTTTTCGTAGTGCGGGTCCATGAACCGATTTACGAAGCAACTTTTATTTTTAAATACATTTAAGAATGCAATTTCATGATTGGCAGCAAATACTTCTCCCATGAAAATAATATCAGCATGTTTATCAATAGAGCGATTCATATAATCTGAAACGGGAAATGGGTGAAGCTCTACTTGTATACCTAAACTTTCACATCGTTCTTTTAAGAAATACGCATCATTTGCACTATCTTTAAATGCGAAGAAGTAAATATGTATCGTTTCTCCATTATATGTACTCTTTTTCAAATACTCTTTTGCCTTTTCTAAAGAGTAGGATCTTCTTGTTGCAAGGCGGCTTCTATCAGGGAAAAAGCTTGATGCAGCAATTGTTCGTCTCCCCTCTATGTTACGAAGTATCATTTCAACATCATATAGTTCTCTCCAAGCTTTTCGAAAGTAAATGTCGTGATGAGGACCAGGTTTTGTAAAGTTGAAGCTAGCATAAATACAACCTATTTCTTCTATTTGTATATCATGCCTTTCATTTTCCTCTTCGTTTGGTAGTTCATAATCAGCATCTATTTGCACATGGTCAGGAATACCCCAAAATTCAATACGGTCTAATAACGCGCGCTCTTTAAAATAATGGGTGAACGCTTCGAGTACGATATTATCTTCAGAGTAATGAGCAAGTTTGAAAGGTCCAGTACCTATATAATGATGATTTTGAATACTCGTATCACGCGGTAAAATTGCGAGCTGCATTGAACTTACATAGTGTAAGAAAAATAAATTTGGTTTTGCTAAATGGAATCGAATTTGCAGTGGTGATGGTGTTTCAATTTGAACAATTTCTTCTGTTAACCATTCGAAAGGGGATTGAACTTGCTTTAGTCTTTCAAATGAAAACTGTACATCTTTAGAAGTTAAAATTGATTCATTGTGAAAATATATATCTTTTCGTAAATAAAAGGTCCACGTAAGTCCATCTTCACTTAATTCCCACGTATGCGCAATGTGAGGCTCCATTTTTTCAGTAACATCGTTATAGACGACTAACGTATCAAAAATTTGACTCGTAAGATGACTCTCTGTAGTTACAGCCACAAAAGCCGGATCTAATGGGAATATCTTTCTCGATATAGGAATCTTTAATACGTCGTACATATCATTTGAAGGTTCGTATCCAAAATGATGATGTAGTTTATTTTCTATCTTTTTTTGAAGTGCAAGGGGTAGGGGTTCTTTTAAAAGAAGAAAGATATCTTTTAATTTTTCTTGTGCTAACAGTTCATCTGTATAGGACTCAATCGCTTCTACGAAATTATGTATAAATAGAATTTCCGTTTTATTTCCGCGGCCTCGCCCTGGAGTCCAGCTAATTAATTGCTCCTCGCTCATTTTCTTTAATAAAATCTTTACGTTTTTCGTACTGCAATATAAAACATCCGCTAATTCTTGTAAGCTATTTCGCATATGTTGTTGATCTTGTGCATGTAGTCTTAGTCTAATGTAATAGTCCATAATTTTCATATATACACTTCCTTCTATCATAAAAGGGGAAATTCTTTAGAATATTCTAACCTTTTTCTTCCTTTTTTTCAAAGTAAAATAAGTAAGCATAAGGAGGGGAAACAATGGGATTTTGGAGTATGCATCGAAATATAAAAATTAGAATTATAACATCGTTTTTAACACGTACTGTGTCTACGATGATTTTTCCATTTATGGCGATTTATTTTTCCATAAAGTTAGGTAGTGCGATTGCTGGTGCATTACTACTTATTAATGTCATAGCTTCATTAGTAATTGGTTTATACGGTGGATATGTTGGAGACCGGCTTGGGCGTAAAAAGGTTATGATTATCGGTCAAAGTATACAAGTCATTTCCATTGCTTGTATGGGAGTTGCGAATTCGGATTACGTTGACTCACCGTGGTTAACATTTGTGTTTATGTTAGTGAATAGTTTAGGATCGGGACTTATGAATCCTGCGACAGAAGCGATGTTAATTGATGTGAGTACACCTGAAAATCGAAAAGTGATGTACAGCATTAATTACTGGGCTATTAATTTATCGATTGCGATTGGAGCGATATTTGGAGGATTACTATTTGAAAACTATAGACTACAATTGTTTATCGTATTAACGCTTGTTGCCATTATGACTTTATATGTGATGGCTGTGTATATGGAAGAAGTGTATGTAGCACGAAAAACGGTGGAGAAGAAAAATGTATTAAAAGATATGGCAGATAGTTATAAAGTCGTGATGAAAGATAAAGCATTTTTAATTTTTTGTGCAGCGAGTATATGTACATTATCGTTAGAGTTTCAAATTAATAATTATTTAGGGGTACGTTTGCAGAAGGAATTTGAAACGGTGCACTTTTTATTCGGGAATGGTTTTACGTTTGATTTAACAGGTATTCGCATGCTGAGCTGGATTTCTGCAGAGAATACAATTTTAGTTGTGTTATGTTCAGCACTTCTTATTAAAATGCTGAAAAGCTTCAACGATTTGAAAATCTTATATGTAGGCTTATTTATTTACACGATTGGATTTACAATACTCGGAACAAGCAATAGCTTATGGATTTTATTAATTGCAGGGCTTTTCCAAACAGTAGGCGAGATGATGTATGTGCCAGTGCGTCAATCTATTATGGCAGATATGGTGCCAAATGAGGCAAGAGGTTCTTATATGGCGATTAACGGAATGGTCTTTCAAGTGGCAAAAATGAACGGGGCATTAGGTGTTATGCTAGGTTCATTTATTGCATCTTGGGGTATGAGTGCTCTGTACTTTATCGTTGGTATGGGCAGTATTTTATTATTTATGAAGGCGATAGGGAAAGAGCAGTATGAGGATGAGAGAAATGTTTCTCAAATTGGATGAAACTATATAAAAGCGAACCAGTTATACTGGGACTCGCTTTTTATATAATTTTTAGAACGGATCAACTTCAGCTAAATTTGGAGTAGTACTAGGCTGTAGCAAAAGATTTTTTAATGTGCCTACTTCAGAAAGCGCTACTAATATGTAGCCACTAATCAGTACAATAAGCCCAATGATGCGTAACGTTTGTAAGCTCACTTCATTATTATTCGTTTCCGTTGGACTTGGGGGCGTTGAAGGTGGATTGTTATTCATAAATAAGGCTCCCATCTTTTTTTATTTATATATGTGTAAAATCATTATTTAACTTATGGATAGGAATTATATAGTCATTTTCACTATATGAGAACTGCCTATGAAAAGTGATTAGAAATTTGGGGGCAAGAAAAGAGGGGGTCTCAAAAGATTATTGAAAATGAGATTCTTTTTGTTTTTTATACAAATCAAAAGGTTAACCAAAGTAGCTAAACAGCTATTTTGGCTAACCTATAATAACTATCCCAATATACGCAACGATTCTTCAATAAACGCTGGGATGTCCTCTGGCTGTCTACTTGTTACTAGCTGATTTTGACATACGACAACCTCTTTGTCATGAAAGTTCCCGCCGGCATTTTTTAAATCGACTTCAATAGATTTATATCCAGTTACATCGCGTCCTTCAAGTGTTTGTGCAGTGATGAGTAGCTGAGGTCCGTGACAAATAGCGAAAACAGGTTTTTCCGCATCCATAAATGCTTTACTAAAGCGAACAAAACGTTCATCGGCACGAAGTATATCTGGAGAAAATCCACCCGGTATGAAGAGGGCATCAAAGTTCTCTGGAGAAACATCATCAATACTTTTATCAATCACGACTTCACTTTTTCCTTGCTTACCGTGTACCGTTTTCCCTTTTTCCATTTCAATAGTTGTGAATTCATATCCCTTTTGTTTAAAAGCTTCTACTGGCTCTGTGTATTCTGTATCCTCGAAATAATCCGTTATTAAAATAGCAATTTTTTTACTCATTCTAATCCGCTCCTTATATTATATTATCGGCTCCAGAATCTTCCTTGGGCAATGCCTTCTATAAATGATTCAATTGAAGTATTTGTTAAGTTGTAAACTCCTGCTCCATCCAGTTTAATCTTACTATGGTCCAAAGCATGAGGATTACTAAGGACATGAGCTATCGGTTTAAAATGTTTAAAAGTAGTTTCTGCAAATTCTAAAACAGGGGGTTGAATGACAGACTCACTACTAAACACTAATACTGCATCAAAAAGGGAGGAGTCTGTTGTTGTATAAGTATCAGTTACTTTAATGGAATCATTGAACTGATAAATTTTATTATCTATGATGCTATAGTTAATTCGGTGTTGTACAAAAGCTTGAATCCATTCGGACAGAAGTGAGACGCTTGGGTCACCATTTAATAGAATTGCAACATTTTTGGAATCAGATTTAAAAATAGTATTGGACATACTTAGTGCAGGTGATTTTGCATCTGAATTTACTTCGTGATTTTCCTTAGGTAAAGGAGCTCCAATAATGTTAGCGACTTCTTGTGCTAATTGACGATCGACGTGGTTTAGAAGAGCAATTACATTTGCCTTCACCATGTCTGATTTACACTTCCCAACTTCAAAGCAAAAAGCTTCTTTTATGTGCTGCTTTTCAATAGGGCTCATACTATTGTAGAAAAGTTTAGCCTGAGAATAGAAGTTAAGAAAGCTTTTACTGCGACCTCTAATTTTATGCCCATCAATCTTTTCTTGATAATGTTCATATCCTCCTTGTTCGGCTTGGACGGTTGCAGGTTGATTGTTATTTAATCCATTAGGATGATAGCTTGTTTGACCGCGATGAATCTGCATTTGATGCATACCATCACGTTGATTATTATGAAAAGGACATACAGGCTGATTAATAGGAATTTGATGGAAATTAGGGCCCCCTAAACGAGATAATTGTGTATCTGTATAGGAGAATAATCTTCCTTGCAGAAGAGGGTCATTTGAAAAATCAATACCTGGTACGACATGACCAGGGTGAAAAGCTACCTGCTCTGTTTCAGCAAAGAAGTTATCAACATTTTTGTTCAGTGTCATTTTACCAACTAATTTTACGGGAACTTCTTCTTCTGGCCATAATTTCGTTGGATCTAAAATATCAAAATCAAATTTATGTTCATCTTCTTCTGGAATTAGCTGTAATCCAAGCTCCCATTCAGGATAATCCCCTTTTTCAATTGCTTCGTATAAATCTTGACGATGAAAATCAGGATTTTTCCCAGCAATCTTTTGAGCTTCATCCCATACTAATGAATGAACCCCGAGGGTAGGTTTCCAGTGAAACTTTACGAAATGGGCTTTTCCTTCTGCGTTAATGAGTCGAAATGTGTGAACTCCAAAACCTTCCATCATTCGTAAACTACGCGGAATAGCTCGGTCGCTCATTTGCCACATGACCATATGAGTGGACTCAGGATTATGCGCAACAAAGTCCCAAAAGGTATCATGAGCGCTAGCTCCTTGAGGAATATCATTATGTGGTTCTGGTTTAACTGCATGGACAAAATCAGGAAATTTAATAGCATCTTGGATAAAGAATACTGGCATATTATTACCCACTAAATCATAGTTTCCTTCATCTGTATAAAATTTTGTGGCGAATCCGCGTACATCTCTTACTGTGTCGTTGGATCCTTTAGAACCTTGAACGGTTGAGAACCGTACAAATACAGGTGTTTTCTTTGAAGGATTAGTAAGAAAATCTGCTTTCGTATATGTTTCTAAAGATTCATAAAGCTGAAAATAACCATGAGCGCCAACCCCGCGTGCATGAACAATCCTTTCGGGAATTCGTTCGTGATCAAAATGGGTCATTTTCTCGCGAAAGTGGAAATCCTCCATTAAGGTTGGGCCTCTTAAGCCCATCTTTAAAGAAAATTCATCTTCAGCTATTTTTACCCCTTGATTTGTTGTTAAAGCATGTTTGCATTGATTGTCAGTAACGTGATGCTTCAATTGTTCCGTTTTTTTATTCACAATATAGGCCCCTCCTTTACTCTGTTAATTAATAGATACCCTTTTTATTAGGTCGTAAACATGTATTATCGTTTTTGTATGTAAAAATCATAAAATATCGGTTGTTTCAGTGATTCTTGTTTGAGGAAGCAAAATAAAAACGCCAAGGATAATTTATTTTCTCCTTGGCGTTTAAGATATTTCTTTTCGTTAAAACGAAGAAACGCGTTGCTTCGTTTTTGATACAATAATAAATTTGATCCAGAGTAACCCGACAATCATAATGATAAGGCTATGTAAAAATTGACCTGTAGCAATGAGTATAACAATCGAAAATACAATGAGTTGAATGCTTAGCAATATAAAGATTAAGCTAAGAAATTGCTTCATTCTTTCTGCAGTACCAATCGGATATAATGTTGCAATAATATTTCCCGAAAAATATTTCCACAGTGAACGGAGCTGCATAGAAATCATATATAGAATGATGTAAGCGATAGCGCCTTTTACGTATATATTTGGTATAAAATATAATGCGAAGGCACCAATTAATCCTAAGCGAATATATATACCGAAATAATCATTCCCACGTAAAAATGCGAGTGTATGTAAATAGAAGAAAGTTGCTTGTTTTTTATGTAATAAAGGTTCAATCCAATTTGTAAGCCATTTTCTTTTATTTACTTGTTTATTCAGTTGCGGAACATCGGTAAAAATGCTAGCAAATTGATAAAAACGAACGTTCATTTTTTCTTCTTGCTCGATTATGTAATCCCACGGTATTCGTTTTGTAGGCTGTTTTTTCGTGTATAGAAGTAGGAAAGCAAGTAGTAAGAGTAGTCCGCCCAATATGAGAACATTTGCGGAATAAAACAGCATGTAAATGATTAGGGCGTTACAAGTAATACGGATGATCAGCCATATATTTTTTTCATGACTATCGCGCCACATCCAATGTATGTACATGTTCCAAGCTTTCGTAACCATTAAAACGATAAAGATTGTACATAAGAAAGGAACCGTTAATTGCAATGATTGCAGTGCAAGTGGTACGAGAATAAGGAACGTAAATAATAATGGGAAAAGCTGAATGATGTAATTATATAGAAGAGATTTTTTGAAATAAGATGTTAATTTCTCTTCTAGTGCTAGTAAATAGACAGCGTCAGGTTTCTGAATAAATGTACGGATAGGGCATCTCGTTATAATGAACGTAAGTACAATCGTTATAATTATTAAAGATATTCCTTTAGAAGGAGATGCTTTTAGAAACTGAGCATAATAATATGCACCAACACATGAAATAAAGATAAAGCTATATAGTAAACCGTTAATCATACGTGCAAAGTATGTAATGATATTTTGAATATGTTGTTGGAAGCGACTGCTCCATAGCGATTCGATTGACATGTTTTTCACCTCTTTGTTCTATTATATATGTTTTACAAAAGAAAAAACGAGCAAATTGCGTTATGCAACTTGCCCGTTTTTCTTTTCGTTATTTTTTTTCTGATCACGATTCATTAATGGATAGAAAGCAAATCCAATTACGAATAAACCAATTCCGAGAAGGAACGTTTTTATATCGGATGCGCCGGTTTTAATAACCCATAGTGCGTAGCAAAGTGCGATAACTGCGACTATGCCATCTGTAATTCTTGCCCGCATTTCATTTTTATATGTTTCACCAGTTGCGACTAGTTTTAACTGGAAGATTGGTGAAACGAGATATGGAATGAGGTAGGCCAGTGTCGATACGGTAATAACGAATGTATAAGCTTCCGCAATGGTTCCTGATAATGTTGAGAATAGGAATACTTGCGACATAATGTTTGTTAATCGTAATGAGTAAATTGGACTTCCTTTTTTATTTGTTTTCGTGAAGAAGGAAGGGAAGAAACCTTCTTTTGCTGCTTGATAAGGTACTTCTGAGCTTAATAAAATCCAGCCTAAGATAGAACCAAACAGGGAAGTAAGAGCAAGTAATGCCATCAGTTTCCCGCCGCCATGACCCATTGCAGCATTTAGTGCATCTGCTAATGGACGTTCAGAAGCTTGTAATTTATCAACGTGAAGTACACCCATTGTTAAAATTGTGATTCCTAAGTAAATTGCAACTGTAATAAGTAATCCCGCAACTGTTGCACGTTTTACCGTTTTTGGAGAAACAGCACGGTTTGATAAAAGAACGGCTGACTCAATTCCGATAAACGCCCAAAGCGTTGTAAGAGCAGCTAAATTTACTTGTGAAAGAAGACCGTGTGATGCACCTGATTTATCAATCATCGGTGTGTACCATTGTCCAAACTTAGAAGCTTCGAATGCAAATAACGTAACGACGATGAATAAAAGGAATCCAGTTACTTTCGTTGTTGTTGCTAAGAAGTTTAGTTTTCCAGCTCCGCTTACACCGTTCGTTAATATAATATGAGTTCCCCAAAGTAAGATGGAACAAATCGTAAATGTAATTAGTTTTCCGACTTCTACGTTAAACGAGCCGATTGAAAATAGTAGTCGCGTATCTTTCATAATTGGGAAGAAGAGTGATAAATATCCCGCAAATGATGTAATGATGGCAACGTTACTTGCCCAGTTTGCAACCCAATATCCCCATACCATACTGAATCCAGCCATTTTTTTCTTTTTTGGTGTTGAGAATAAAGCATATGCATGACTTTGTGGTCCTGTCGTTAAATCAGGACGACGAATTGCTAAATTACCGAAAACAAGAGCTAGCATTAAAACACCAAACCCTGTAGTTAACCAAGCTAAAGTGACACCGAGTGGGCTTGCTGTTTGTGCCAACGTACTTGGCACCATGAAAATACCAGCGCCAACCATGTTACCGACAACGAAAGCTGTTAGTACCCAAAAGCCCCATTTTTTTTGTTGCATAGAAAATACCTCCAAAGTTAGTATAACCAAGTCAAGCGAGGAGATATGTATGTCTTCCTAAGTCAGGAAGAGAAGTCCCAAACAAAACAAAAAAAGCACGTAATTTGCCGCTACATGCTTTCTATCTTATAAGAAACCCACGACATACCTCTCGATAGCTCTCCACAAACGAAACGTTTGTGACAGTTCTGCACTTATTAAATGCAGACCCAGCAAGCGTGCATGGTGGACACGACTTACTTCGGCAAACATTCCTTTCTCATTCCTTCATCAATGCCACTACATCTCCTGAAATGATACTCTTAATGATTGCAACCTCTACCTCACCGAGATACGAATGAGGATTTAAATATTAAATTAACGTCTTTAAGAGTAACAAATGAATTTTTATACGTCAATGGATATAGTAATAATCAGATTATAGAGAAGAGTTTGTGATTAAAAGTGAGTTAGGAGAAGATGTAACGATTATTAGTTCTGCAGAAGAAACAGCGATAGAGTTAAGTACCATTTTACAGCACAAAGGAATTTTGTCTGACAATCTGAATCCGAAGCATCGCTTTTTTACAACGGGATCTGTTTTATCATTTGAACATATCGCTGAGCGATGGCTAGGGTATCAAATTTCTGTAGAATGTGTACATTTGCCTATGAAAAATGCGTGTATACATAATTAAGATTTAGTAAATTACTTTTTTTAATAAATGAGGTTCGTTTCATAAGAAGGAAAGAATAAGCTTTTAATTGAAGTGTTTAAGGGCAGTTCAATTAAAGGGGAGATTGGATTATGGAATTATTAAGATCTCAATTATTTGCTTTAGAGTATATTTCAAAATATGCAGAGAACGAAAAACGTGGGGCTAAAGCAACGATTAATCATATACTTAAAATGTCTAATATTACAGATGAAATATTTGAAGAAGCTGTCGCTAATTTAAAATCTCATGCAAGGATTGCTTTACACTTTCATCCAGACAGACTAGATTCGAATATGAAAAGTGTTGCTGAAGCACTGTTTGAGCAAGGAGTATATAAAAGTCAGTTTGAAACATTGCTATCTAATGGAAGCGTATCTGCTTATCCTGGTGGTGAACGTGACCTTTGGGAAAAGAGAATATTTGGAGGGGCATATCAATTAGAAGGCGTAACGAATGATCAACGGCCAAAATACGGAGCGCTAAATTTAATGTTACATCCAGATGGGCCGGCTCCGCGTTTTGGTTCATGTTATTTTCTTTTATCTCCAAAAGTTTCTTCGCGCTCTACATATACGTATTTAGATTCGCATCAAGATCCGAAAGAAAAGGGGACTTATGAGGAGTTTGATATGATTTTAGCTGCTCTTTTGGAAGAGACATTCGTAAGAGATTTTGCAATTGGTGAAGGGAATTTGACGCCAACAATATTAATTAATCATTTACTAGCTAACCTGAAAAGGCCGTTTATAGATTTAGTAAGCAAAGAGCCAGCCCGTAATCTTAATCATTATATTGAAGCGCAGATTCATGGAGAGATTTCTCTTAAAGAAGACGTGGAGGCGCTTGTTGCAGATCCTTCATTTAAGGGTACGGATGTAGGGAAAGTTTTAGAAGAAATTTGCCTGAAGTATGCTATAGATTTGTATTGGCACATCGGTTTTGTACTTATGGTAGACGAAGTTCCGATGGATTTTAGAGGTTCAAAAATGCCATCTTTAGCAAGACGTATTGCACGGAATCATTGCATCGATGCAAATATAATTGGCTCTGCTGTAGTGGATTTGAAACGCAATCCATTATCTTGGAGTGATCGTGGAACTTATGAAGAAGTGCTTCAGGAATTAAAATTATTATGGCATGTTTTAGTTCGATTTGGAAAACCAAATCGGAAGTAGAACGAAATACTCCGTTTTTTGGAAGTATTTATATAGAAAAGAAGCTGATCTATAAATAGATCAGCTTCTTTTTATAAGATTAAACTAAGTTTAATACAGTTACTTTTTCACGTGTCATAGACTCAAGGCTCTTACGAATACCTTGTGCACCCATACCTGAACCTTTTACACCGATGAATGGGAAGTGATCAGGGCCGCGCTCTGTGCGTCCGTTAATTTGTACAGAACCAGTTTCGATTTTGTTAGCAATTGCAAATGCTTTGTTAATGTCTTTAGTGAAGACACTTGCTTGCAGACCGAACTCTGATTTGTTAGCAATTTCAATTGCTTGCTCATCTGAAGAAACACGGATGATTGGAAGGATTGGGCCAAATGGCTCTTCCCAAGCAACTTTCATTTCTTCAGTTACGTGGTCGATTAATGTTGGGTAAATTAAGTTACGCTCACGTTTGTTACCGATAACAATCGTAGCACCTTTTTCTACAGCGTCGTCAACTAAACCTTGAACGAAGTCAGCAGATTTATCGTCGATTAATGGAACGATTGTGCTGTCTTGTTCTGGAGATCCAACTGAGAGTTCAGCTACTTGCGCTTTTAATAAGCCAACAAGCTCGTCCGCTACGTTTTCGTGTACAAGTACACGCTTAATAGCTGTACAACGTTGACCAGAGTAAGAGAATGCACCGCTTACGATATGGTTTGCAGCATCTTGTAAGTCAGCATCTTCACGAACGATACCAGGATCTTTACCACCAAGTTCTAATACAAGTGGAATCATGGAAGCTTTTTTCGCTAAATGTTTACCTGTGTTTGTACCACCTGTGAACGATACCATATTGATGCCTTCGTGTTCTACTAAGTAGTCACCAATTACAGAACCGCGTCCTGTAGCTACGTTTACAAGACCTTTTGGAAGGCCAGCTTTATGAAGTGCTTCAACCATTTTAATACCACTAATTGCACCTTGAGTGGCTGGTTTGAAAATAACAGCGTTACCCATAATTAATGCTGGTGCAAGTTTTGCAGCAGATAAATTTACTGGGTAGTTAAATGGTGCGATTGCTAATACAACACCAAGTGGTGCGCGTTGGATAATCGCAAGTTTAGATTTTGTACCGCCCGGGAAGCTATCGCCCATCATGCTTTCTCCGTGCATATGTAAAGCTTCTTCGATCGTGTAACGAATGAAATCAGCCGTACGAACAACTTCTTTCTTCGCATCTTTATATCCTTTACCGACTTCTTTCATAATGATATCGGCAATTTCATCTTGCATATTTACGAGCTCATCAGCCCATTTATATAAATACTTTGCGCGATCTTGTAGAGAAGCTTCCGCCCATGATTTTTGAGCTTCTTTTGCAGATGCAATTGCTTCATCTACTTCTCCGCGAGTAATTGCTTGTACTTGTCCAATTACTTCGTGTAAGTATGGAGATGGAATTTCGATTGTTTCTCCTGAAGAGCTTTCTCTCCATTCTCCGTTTAAATAAAATTTGTACGTATTGCTAGTTGTCATGATTAGTCCTCCTAAAATAGCAACTTGTAAGAGTGAGTATAAGGTGATTGTAGGGGGTTTGATAACATTTTTCAAATGAAATGTTTGTGAAAACGATTTCTTATTCCTTTTTTATTTTGTATGCCCTTTCTTGCAGAACATTCTCTTATTTCAAAATGATGCATCATATATTTTTATTCCATGTGTAAAAAAACAATTGACAGAATACTCAATAAAGTTGTAAGATTATAAATGGAAAATAAATGAAGGGGGTGTGCGTAATGATTGTAATCGTAAATGTAATGGGCTTAGCTCTGTTAAATGGCAGAAAACATTCATATCATTACGCAACCCGTGCGGATATATAGGGCATCTTTGTCTTATAAAAAGCGTACGTTGCGTATATCGTAACGTACGCTTTTTATGCATTTTTGTGCATATCGTCAAGCGGCGGTATGCTTTTTTTTGTTTATTTTCCATGCTACTATATAAAACTTTGGAAGGTGGAAAAATGTGATGAGATTGTATGGGTTACGAAATGTAAATGTGATGGGTCTGGATAGTGGATAAAGAAATGAGAGGTAAACGAGAACGAGAAGGGAGAGGTTACATTGTTATCAGTATTACTAAAGTTAAAATGGTTTTTTAAAGAGCATTGGAAGAGATATAGTATCGCCATTGGAGCTCTTTTAATTGTGAATATAGTTGAAGTTATTCCCCCGAAAGTGTTAGGGGTTACGATTGATAATATAAAAACAGGAACGTTATCAAACGAAGCTATTATACAGTCTATTCTTATTTTAATTGGGGTTACCATAGTTGGATATGGTCTCACTTTCGTATGGCAACATCAATTGTTTGGTGGTGCATTCGTACTGGAGAAGACGATGCGCTCTAAATTTATGGGGCATTTACTTAAGATGACGCCGACTTTTTATCAAAAAAATCGTACTGGCGACTTAATGGCGAGAGCGACAAATGATTTGAAAGCAATCGCTATGACAGCTGGTTTTGGTATATTAACGCTCGTGGATTCGAGTTTATATATGCTTACGATTGTCTTTATGATGGGATTTACAATTAGTTGGGAGCTTACATTTGCGGCGCTTATTCCGCTTCCAATTATGGCGTATGCGATGAATATATATGGAAAGAAATTGCATGAAAGATTTACAGTTGCGCAAGAAGCGTTTGGTGATATGAACGATAAAGTGCTTGAATCAATCGCTGGCGTACGCGTTATTCGTGCATACGTACAAGAGAATGCAGACGAGGAAAGATTTCATCACTTAGGAGATGACGTCTACGAAAAAAATATGAAAGTAGCGAGAATTGACGCATTATTCCAACCAACTGTGAAAATGCTTGTTGGCCTTAGTTATTTAATCGGTTTAGTGTACGGGGCATATCTTGTATTTCAATCAAAGGTAACACTTGGTGAACTTGTTTCATTTAACGTGTATTTAGGGATGATGATTTGGCCGATGTTTGCAATTGGTGAATTAATTAATGTTATGCAAAGAGGAAATGCTTCGCTTGACCGTGTGAATGAAACGTTAGCGTATGAGCCAGATGTAAAGAATCCGAAACATCCAAAGCTTGTGCAAGAGCCGGATTATATTCAGTTTGATGACGTTACCTTCTCATATCCTTCATCAACTGAAACAAATTTAAAGAAGGTTTCATTTACATTAAAACAAGGGGAAACGCTTGGGGTTGTCGGGAAAACAGGAAGTGGAAAAACGACGCTTGTCCGTCAGCTTCTTCGTCAATATCCACTTGGAGATGGGGATATTGCAGTTTCTGATGTGACATTAGATAAAATGACGAATGAAAATGTACTCGGCTGGATTGGTTATGTACCGCAGGAGCATATTTTATTCTCAAAAACAGCGCGAGAAAATATTTTATTCGGAAATAGGGAAGCGACTGAAGAAGAACTAGAGAAAGCAATTGAAATTGCTGCGTTTAAAAAGGATTTAGAGTTTTTGCCAGAAGGATTAGAAACGCTCGTTGGAGAGAAGGGTGTTTCTTTATCAGGAGGGCAAAAACAAAGGATTTCAATTGCGCGAGCTGTTATTCAAAATCCGGAAATATTAATTTTGGATGATTCTTTATCAGCTGTAGATGCTCGTACGGAAGCAGCGATCATTGAAAATATAAGAACGGAAAGAAGCGGAAAGACGACGATTATTACGACGCATCGTTTATCTGCAGTGCAACATGCGGATTGGATTCTCGTTATGGATGAAGGTGCAGTTATAGAAGAAGGTACGCATGCTCAGCTTATCCAAAAGGGAGGCTGGTATGCTGAGCAGTTTGAAAGACAACAAGGTGAAAGTGAAAGTGCGGATAGTGGGGTGAAAATATGAGCGTTTCAAAACGATTGTTTCAATACGCGATGAAAGTGAAAGGGACGATTTTTGCTGCGATGTTAATGTTATTTATTTTCGTCATCGCAGAGCTTGCTGGTCCTTTCGTCGCTAAAACGATGATTGACGATCATATCGTCGGGATAGAGAAACCTTGGTATGAAACAGAACAGAGTGAAGATGCTGTTTCGTATAATGGGGCTTTTTATAAGCGAAGTGATCGCTTTGAACAAGGCGAGAAAAAAGGAAAAGAAGTACGCGTGATGCAAGTCGGTTTTCAATATTATTTTGTACCGAATAAAGTAAATGCGGAAGGGTCACGGACTGTAAAAGGTGATATGATTACCGTTCAAAATGGTAAGGCGGTGCAAGTGTATAAAGCGAAAGCATTGACGAAAGAAGAAGTATTTGCATTTTATAAGCCAGAAATAAACCGTCTATTATTACTTGGTGGTGGCTATTTCGCTTTATTAGTAGTCGTATCATTATTTGCATACGGAAAGCAGTTCTTCTTGCAAAAGGCAGCGAACAAAATTATTCAAATTATGAGGGAAGATGTTTTTTCTCATATTCAAACGTTGCCAATTCGTTACTTTGATCATTTACCGGCGGGGAAAATTGTTTCGCGTGTGACGAATGATACAGAGGCCATTCGTGATTTATATGTAACGGTGCTGGCAACATTCGTTTCTAGTATCATCTATATTATTGGGATATTCGCTGCGTTATTTTTATTAGATGTGAAGCTCGCTTCATTATGTTTATTAATTATCCCAATTTTAATTGTTTGGGCGATTCTTTATAGAAAGTACGCGTCTGTATACAATCATAAAATGCGTTCGCGTTTATCTGATATTAACGGAACAGTAAATGAATCCATTCAAGGGATGCCAATTATTCAAGCGTTCCGTCAAGAGCGTGAAACGAAAAAAGAGTTTGAAGAATTAAATGGCGATTATTTTAAGTATCAAAATAAAATTTTGAATTTAAATGCAGCAACTTCGCATAACTTAGTATCCGTATTAAGAAATATCGCTTTCACAGGTGTGATTTGGTATTTCGGTGGAGCTTCATTAAGTGCTACAGGCGTCATTTCTCTAGGGATACTGTATGCGTTCGTTGATTATTTAACACGATTGTTCTCACCGATTACAAATATGGTGAATCAGCTTGCTAACTTAGAACAATCGCGTGTTGCATCAGAGCGTGTTTTTGAATTGTTAGAGGAAAAAGGAGAAGCAGTAGAAGAAGAGCGTATGCCTCGCTTACAAGGAAATGTGAAGTTTGATAATGTATCGTTTTCTTATAATGGGAAAGATGAAGTGCTAAAAAATATTTCTTTTGAAGCGAAACAAGGCGAGACCGTGGCACTTGTCGGTCATACTGGATCAGGAAAAAGTTCTATTATGAACGTACTCTTTCAGTTTTACGAGTTTGAAAAAGGAAAGCTTACGATTGATGGTCATGATGTAAAAGAGATGCCGAAACAAGCAACTCGTGAACATATGGGAATTGTACTGCAAGATCCGTTTTTATTTAGCGGAACAGTAGCATCTAATGTAAGTTTAGAAAATGAAAAAATTTCAAAAGAGCGCATCGTAAAAGCATTGCGTGATGTTGGTGCTGAAAGATTTGCGAACAATATAAATGAAGAAATTACAGAAAAGGGAAGTACGCTTTCCACTGGAGAACGTCAGCTTATTTCGTTTGCTAGGGCGCTCGCTTTTGATCCGGCTATTTTAATTTTAGATGAAGCAACGTCTAGTATTGATACAGAAACAGAGGCGATGATTCAACAAGCACTAGAAGTTGTAAAAAAAGGAAGAACGACATTTATTATCGCTCACCGCCTTTCAACGATTAAAAGCGCAGATCAAATTATTGTGCTCGATAGAGGAACCATTTTAGAAAAAGGCTCTCATGATGAGCTAATGAAAAAGCGCGGGCGTTATTACGATATGTACAAAACGCAAATGGAAGGGAACCAGAGCGCTTAATAGGTAAGGTGGAGAACTTGTGATTTTCACAAGTTCTTTTTTTAGTGAATCAGGGCAGTTAAATAAGAAGTATTATTTTACCTTTCGTACAATAAATGCTATATTAAAAAATGTTACTTATTTTTTGTATGTAGCATTATTTTTCCCTTTTGTTTGATTATGAAGAAAAAGGATAAACTAAATAAGAACATTTTCATTGAAAAATTGTTCAAGATTGCATACAATCAATATAGTTTTTAAATTCCTATCAGAATACTTGGAGGATTACTATCATGAAGAAATTATTTTCAGTGCTTGCAGTAACTACATTAGCGATTGGGATTGTAGCCGGCTGCGGTAAAGAAGAGAAAAAAGATACAGCTAGTCAAGACGCGTTACAAAAGATTAAACAAAGCGGTGAACTTGTAATTGGTACAGAAGGTACATATCCACCATTTACGTTCCACGATTCAAGCAATAAATTAACTGGATTTGACGTTGAATTAGCAGAAGAAGTTGCAAAACGTTTAGGTGTAAAACCTGTATTTAAAGAAACACAATGGGATAGCTTACTTGCTGGCCTAGACGCAAAACGTTTCGATATGGTTGCAAACGAAGTTGGTATTCGTGAAGATCGTCAAAAGAAATACGATTTCTCTAAGCCATACGTTTCATCTTCAGCGGCATTAGTTATTGCAAAAGATAAAGATAAGCCTGCTACATTTGCTGATGTAAAAGGTTTAAAAGGAGCACAATCTTTAACGAGTAACTATGCAGATATTGCTAAGAAAAACGGTGCGGAAATTATTGGTGTAGAAGGATTTAGCCAAGCGGCAGAATTATTAGCTTCAGGACGCGTTGATTTTACAATTAATGATAAGTTATCAGTATTAAATTATTTAGAAACGAAAAAAGATGCAAAAATTAAAATTGTAGATACTGAAAAAGAAGCTTCAGAAAGTGGATTCTTATTCCGTAAAGGTAGCGATAAGCTTGTACAAGAAGTAGATAAAGCGTTAGAAGATATGAAAAAAGACGGTACGTATGACAAAATAACGAAAAAATGGTTCGGTGAAAATGTATCTAAGTAGTGCATTGGTTTCAGATCGATTGTCTACTTGGATAGATATTATGCAGACTTCCTTCATGCCTATGCTGAAGGAAGCTGTTTTTACAACAATTCCATTAACGCTTATTACATTTATTATCGGGATTATACTGGCAACGTTAACAGCGCTCGCACGTATTTCTGGTAGTCGTATTTTACAATGGATTGCTCGTATCTATGTATCTATCATTCGCGGAACGCCACTTCTTGTACAATTATTTATTATTTTCTATGGTCTTCCAACTCTTAATATTGAAGTTGAGCCATATACAGCAGCAGTTGTTGGATTTTCATTAAATGTCGGTGCATATGCATCTGAAATTATTCGTGCTTCTATCCTTTCCATTCCGAAAGGGCAGTGGGAAGCAGCTTATACAATTGGGATGACATATCCACAAGCATTAAAACGTGTTATTTTACCACAAGCAACGCGCGTATCAATCCCGCCGCTTTCGAATACATTTATTAGCTTAGTGAAAGATACTTCGTTAGCATCGTTAATTTTAGTAACAGAAATGTTCCGAAAAGCGCAGGAAATTGCGGCGATGAACTACGAGTTTTTAATTGTTTATTTTGAAGCAGGTCTTATTTATTGGGTTATTTGTTTCTTATTATCAATCGTACAACAGATGTTAGAAAAGCGTTCAGAACGCTACACATTAAAATAATCCTTTTACAAAAGGAGTTTTTGTTTTTATGATTTCAATTCAGCACTTACAAAAAAGTTTCGGAGATAATACCGTACTAAAGCATATAGATTTAACAGTTGAGAAGGGCGAGGTTGTTGTTATTATTGGGCCGTCTGGATCTGGTAAAACGACATTCTTACGTTGTCTCAATGTATTAGAAACGCCAAACACTGGTAATATTCGTATCGGTAATAAAGAGCTTAACTTCTCTCAAAAAGTAACGAAGAAAGATATTGTTAATCTTCGTACGCAAACAGGTATGGTATTCCAGCACCATAATTTATTCCCGCATTTAACAGCACTTCAAAATGTAATGGAAGGGCTCGTTACAGTGAAAAAGATGGGGAAAGAAGAAGCGAAGAAAAAAGCAAACTATTTCCTTGAAAAAGTTGGTTTAGCAGATAAAGTGGATTTATATCCGTTCCAATTATCAGGCGGACAGCAACAGCGCGTTGGAATTGCGCGCGCGCTTGCGATGGAGCCGGAAGTGTTACTATTTGATGAGCCGACGTCAGCGCTTGATCCTGAACTCGTTCAAGAAGTTCTGAAAGTAATGAAAGAACTTGCTAAAGAAGGCATGACGATGGTTATTGTAACGCACGAAATGCGTTTTGCACATCAAATTGCGAACCGTGTTATTTTCATGGATGGTGGTGTCGTTGTCGAACAAGGTACACCAGAAGAAGTATTTACAAATCCAAAAGAAGAACGTACGAAGAAGTTTTTACAAATGTTGCAATAAATTAAGGAAGGTCTCAAGGCATATGCCTTGAGACCTTTTTGCCATATATATTTATTTGTGGAATCCGCCAAGGCTTTGCTCAGCCATTGCAACTAGACGTTTTGTGATTTCTCCACCAACTGAACCGTTAGCGCGAGCCGTAGAATCTGCTCCTAATTGTACACCAAATTCTTGAGCGATTTCGTACTTCATTTGATCGATTGCAGCTGTTGCACCTGGTACTACTAATTGATTTGAAGAATTTTGGTTTGCCATAGGAATATATCCTCCTTAGAGTTATAAAAGTTTTTTGGTTGGACTAGCTGGAGTTGAACCAGATTATCGCCCCGATTGGCGCTAATCCATCGGTAATTAAGTTTGTACTCATAGTATGGATGTTACCTAGAAAGATATACAAAATAATAATTTGTAAATTTTGTCAAAAAACTTATTGATTTCGTAAATTATGAAATAAGAGTAATCGTTGTATTTTTAAGAAAACAGGCCAAACTAAGGAGGATATTAAATATAATTTTCTCATTGTAGCCTGCTACTTGTAGGCTAATTATTAGCTTCTTATTTATCCCACACTAACGGGCAGCCCGATTGGTGAGGGCTGATTAAAGTTTCACTTTATGGTTTGTTGAAATGAAAATGAAATCGGTAGCAACTTCATAGTTCTATTTTTAAGTAGAGATGGAGTGACCGCGGATAGGTGGTGCTCTCTTCACTCTAAAAAAGAGAGGCTTTAAACGATAACGTATGGAGGAATCATGATGGGAATTTGCCCGCTTTGCAACGCATTAGAATCACAAACATATTCTTGTCAAAATTGCCAAAGTATACTCCAAGATTATGGGAAGTCTGTAGATTACATAGACGATTATAGTGCCTATATGGATCAAGAATTATTAAGTGCAGTAGATGGTTTAACGCATAATAATTCAAATGAATATTGCAATCATATTTTTTATTGCGGAGTATGTAACGTGGAAACTGAGGTTGTAGTAAAACTTGTGTAAATAGAAAACTTCCACCTTATTATCTAGGTGGAAGTTTTTGTTTTTGTATTTGTGAGTGAATCATAGGAGAAGGGATACATTCGGTGTTTGATGATGCCCCTGATTTTATTTGAGACATTTTTTCTTTTGTATCACGTAAAGAATGTTCAGTTAAGTAGATGGCATATTCGTAAAATAACTGGCGCGTCAGTTCACTTTGTTCTTTTAATTTTTCATCTTGGAATACAGTTCGCCCAGGTTTAGAGTTGGCTTCAAATAACCACGGATTTTCCTTTGTGTCTAAACCGATATCAAAACCGATTTCTCCAATATTTCCGGTTACTTGTTCATCGAGCGCGTAACTTATTTGTAAGGCAGTATGTTTTAATTTATTTTCAATTTGAACTTGTTTCGTTGAATCTGGAAAAAGCTCTTGTAGCAATTTTGTATTACCGCCACTATTTACGTGCGTTGTTAAACTGCCTTTGCCGGCGATTTTGGCGACGATTGCACTAACTATCCAATTACCGAAATGATTTTTATTTGTATGAATGCGGAAATCAACAGGTTGCCCATCGAAGCGAAGTAACGAAATACCTTGCTGTACGATAAACTTTTTTAAATCATGCCCTTTTAGTACATGGTTTAGAAGAGTTTCTAATGATTGATACTTTCTCAGTTTGTTTTCTTCATTTTCGCGATAACGACAGTAGTAGCAATTTTCTGTTTGAGAATAAAATATTTGATGAATATTTCTACCAAAGCTCCCGTGTATTGGTTTCATGTACACTGATTTATATGTGCCAAGAAACCGTTCTACTTGTTCAAAATGCTGAAATGCTTCTGTATTTGGTAATAAGGGTTTAATTGATTCGTCTTTCATAAGAAGTTGATGAACTTCCCATTTATTGAAAAACCCTGGGTTAAACCATGGAATGGAGTAGTCTTGTTCTAATTTTCTTTTTGCCCTGACAATCGGTTTATAATTTTCCGCTTGTCGATTCGGTAGTCGATCGTAAATGACGTTTGGTAAAGGAACCTTTTTCTTTATCCATTGTTTCTCTCGAAAGAAATATCCTTCAATTGTTTCTTCTTCCCAGTGTATATGTTGAACGCCAAAGACGAATACGAACGGTCGTAATGAGAATGGTGGTGTTAACAACTCACTGAGAGCAATTGAACGATTTCCTAAAGGGGTAGAAGAATCATCGTTAAAGCCAGTTGTAAAAATGCCGATTAATGGTCCGAAAATAATTGTTTGGTTTTGTGTGAATGCATGAATAGTAGTTGATTGAGGCAGTAAAAGTTTTTCGGCAATATGCTTTCCGATAATAATTTCGCGAGTAAAGGAATAATGAATTTTTACTTCTTCACTTGCTATATGACGTATGCCGAAGGAGAGGGATGTAATAGGTGGTGTAATAGAAAAAACGTAAGGTAAAGTAATGCTATTTGGATGTTCATCTGAAATATTTAATGTATATATATGTTCTTTCAAAATAGGTTTACCTCCTTTCATTATGGTGTAAAGCGACTGAATTTAAGTGGTCCGTGAAATATCTTTTCAGCTAATGAATCACTATGACGAATGTATTGTTCGTAAGGAGGGATCGTGTTGACATACATAAGCCAGATTGCACCTTTTTGATCCATAATTGTGGAAAGTTCTAGTTCAAATAACGAAGAATAAGACTGATCTAGTGTTTGGAATACTTCATTTATAATGTCGTGTAAAGCGTCGTGCAATAGTTGCACACCTGTACTAGATAGTACGTATTTAATTTTTGAAAATGAATGTAATGAATCATCGTCCGTTGTTGAGGGTAAAAGCTGATTAGGAAATGAGCTTTTTTGTATAAATTGACCGATAACATTCCAAGTTTGTTCTTTGTTTTTTTGCAAAATGGTTCGAATGTGCAGTGGATATGTTAATTGATTTGGTGGTTGTAGCATAGTGTGCGCTATGTAACGTGATGAACGTATGTTAGATTTACACCAAGATATAAATTCGTCTGTGCGTTTGATTGGAATAGAAGTATGGTATTTTTCATTTACTGTATCGATCTGAAACGTTTTATTTTTGTAAGCGACTCGATATAAGTTATCTTTAGAATGTATATTAGTGGGGCGTATAATAATATCTTTAGTTTTTAACAACAGTTTGAAAATGTTTTGTATCGTCGCAATTTCAAATTTTGGTATATAAGGAGACAGTTTTTTATTAGTGAGAAATAAATCATGTAGTTCACTTGAATTAATAAGTGTGTTATTTAAAAAGGTAGTGGAAGGACGATTGTGCAAAGAGTGAATAATTGATTTTACTTTTTCAAAGTCTGTTTCCTCTTGAAAAGAATAACGATCATATATATAAGAAGGAATAGGGAATGTTTGCTTTTTCCATTTTCCTGTATCTGTATCGTAAATAAGACCAGAAACAAGGTCTGTTTTAGGATCAATACAAAATGGCGTAAACTGGGCAACGACATTATGATAAAGCCGAGCGCGTTTAGCGATTTCGGTGTAATACGTTTGCTCATAATGAAGTTTAGAAGTTAAAAGGCCGAGAACCAACGAAATCACTCCTTTACTACTATTTGCATAATAGGCGAAGCTATATATTGCAAATACGTTTTTATACTATTATACTTTTGTCCGTATGATGATATGCTATAGTTTTGGAGAAGTGAAAGGTTGATTGTAATGAATATATGGTTAAATATGTTAACGACGACAGGACTCGGAGCAATTATTGGAGGATATACGAATCATTTAGCGATAAAAATGTTATTTCGTCCTCATCGTCCTATTTATATCGGAAAGTTTCAAGTTCCATTTACACCAGGGTTAATTCCGAAGCGGCGTGATGAACTTGCTGTTCAATTAGGAAAAATGGTTGTAGAACATTTGTTAACACCAGAAGGAATCGGAAAAAAGCTAACAAATGAAGAGTTTCAAAAAGGTTTAATTCACTGGGCGCAAGTGGAAGTGGATAAAGTAATTACGAATGAACAATCACTGCGATATATGTTAGAAAAATGGAATATAGCACATGTAGAAGAAGAAGCGACTCGAAAAATCGAACATGTGATTACAGAAAAAATTCATGCATTTTTAGCAGAGTATTATACATATACATGGGAACAGGCTTTACCTCATTCTGTACATGAAAAGATAGAGAATGCGATTCCGAATGCCTCGGCGTTTATTTTAGAGCGAGGAATTAGCTTTTTTGAAAGTGAAGAAGGGAAAGCGCGTCTTTCAAAAATGATTGATGATTTCTTTGCTTCTCGTGGAACGCTACTTAACTTAGTTGGGATGTTTTTAGGAAATGTAAGTGTTGTGGATCGTGTGCAGCCAGAAGTTATTAAGTTTTTAGGGCAAGATGCTACAAAGCAGCTTTTAACTGACGTACTGCAAAAAGAGTGGGAAAAGTTAAAAGGAAGAGATGTAAAAGAATTAGAAGCATTTGTAGAGAAAGAAATGATTGTAAGCTCCGTGCTGTCAGCAGTTAAAGTAGAGGAAACAGTGAGTAAGTTTTTAAATCAATCGGTTCAGCAAGTATGTGAACCAGTTCGAGAAACAATTATTGAAAAAGTGGTTCCAAGTGCAGTAACGAAAGGCTTAAAGTGGGGAACAGAAAACGTAGAGAGTATACTAAATAATCTACACCTTGCGGAAATTGTCCAGCAAGAAGTGTCTACATTCTCAACAGAAAGATTAGAAGACTTAGTTCTGTCTATTACGAAAAACGAATTAAAAATGATTACGTATTTAGGAGCGTTATTAGGCGGAATGATCGGGCTCGTACAAGGATTGTTACTATTGTTTCTTAGATAATAAGGTGAGTACATAGAAATAAAAGTGAAATTTCTTCACATCTCTTGCATAGTTTGATATGGTAAGAAGAGGTGCGTATGTAAATGCACTGAAAAGGCAGTGCGTATGAAAAGCGCTAGCCTCTAAAGGAGGAAAAATAAAATGACAAAGAACATTCATGATGTTGCATATGAATTACAAAAAGCAATCGCTGAAAACGATGACTTCAAAACTTTAAAAGAGAGCTACGCAGCAGTTCAAGCTGACACAGCTTCAAAGAATTTATTCGATGAGTTCCGTACAATGCAACTTAGCCTACAACAAAAAATGATGCAAGGCCAAGAAATCACTGAAGAAGACAACCAACAAGCACAAGAAGTTGTAGCTCGCATTCAACAAGATGCTAAAATTACAAAATTAATGGAAACTGAGCAACGCCTAAACGTTGTAATCGGTGACGTTAACAAAATTATCATGAAGCCACTTGAAGAATTATATAGCGCGCAACAACAAGCGTAATAGTGGAAGACGCTCCTAGGGGAGCGTCTTTTGTTGTTTTTATCCCGCTATTTGCTGGGCAGTAAGGCCCCCACTGATTAAAGTTTCACTTTAGGGAACTTTTAATTTAAATTTATATACATATAAAATACACTATATATAACAGTCAGGATATTGATTTTTCGTTTACGCGCATTTATATTGTCGTGAACTGTATTCCGTGATTAATAAAAGAATAAATTAGTCAGGGAGTTATATGCATAAGAAGTATATTAAGGGAATTCTCTTTCGGCAATCGCTTATCTATTTCGGGATAGCGCATTAGTATTTCGGTGAAAAGGATGTAATTTTTACATATAATGTATTTAATAATGAGCTAATTAATAGAGAGAAATGGAAGAGGTTAGTATAGATGGAGACCCTTATAGATTTAAATAGTTTTAAAACGGAAATATTAGCGAAACATGTACTTCATATGATGATAGAAAATGACTTTTTTTATCAAGGATCGCAATTGGTTGAAAATATTTGGGTAAATGATTCAACTATTTTTATAAATAATGTAAAGATACTTACAAAAGGTATTGAGATTTATAAAAAGAATAATGAATTTTATTTAACACGTCACCCAGATAGTACTAAAGTTATATTATATTAATATAATGAACAGAACAAGAAAGTAGCTTATAATTTATTTAACTTTGTGTTATAATTTTTTCCTAATCTCATGATGGTGAGTATATATTTTTATGGGGGTTCTAATTTTTTAGAAGTATGCTTAATTTACTTTTGAAAAATATAGAGCTATTTTTAATGTTTTAAGTGTAAGATAAATAATCCTATCTTTATTGAGGAATGAAAATCAAAAAGCTTTCCTTTCAAGAATATCTAGGGAGGGTAATACATATTTAATTTACCTTTAAAAAATGCGGATTTATTTTTAATGTTAAAAATATAAGGTGAATAATTTTATCTTTATTGAGGAATGAAAATCGAAAAATTATTCTAAGAATACCTAGGTAGAGCAATATATTTAATTTACCTTTTAAAAAATGCGGATTTATTTTTAATGTTAAAAATATAAGGTAAATAATTCTATCTTTATTTAGGAATGAAGATAAAAAAATTTCTCTTAAGAATACCTAGGGGGGGCAATGTATATGGTTGCGTTTGCAAAAGGATTTATGCAATGATAGCAAGAATGTGGAAATCTAAGTGGCAGTTGTTGATTCTGTTATTTTCACTTATAGTTAGTGGTTATTTCTCTTATTTAATAAAAGAATATCCTGAGATAGGTATATCTGTAAAATATGAATCTAATCAATATGTTATATATGAATTATCAAAATATAGTTGGGCGGGAAAAAGAGATTTCCAAATAGGAGATATTATTGTGAAAATTGATGACGATTCACCATCTAAACATTTTACAGTTGAACCGTATCATTCAATTGAACAAGCTAAAAAAATTACTTTAAATAGGAACGGGGAAATAAAAGAGTATGAGATAAAATATACACCTTATAGCAAGCAATTATTTTATCATTTGCTCATTCCAGTTGGATTTTATATAGTATGCTCCTTGATGGCATTATATCTTTTAATTTTTGTTCCTGAAATGAATCGTAGTACCATTAATCTAGTATATTTTTTAATTTCTCTTGGAGTGAATTTTATTAGTATTATGGCTGTTGAAAGAGAGGATATATTATCTTTTATTGTGGCCTCAATTTCATTAGTATGTTCATTTACTTTCTTTATTCGATTCATGATGTTGTATTTCTTGAATAATCAAATAAAATTTTTAATACCAAAGCAATCAAAAGTTTTAGATGCAATATCTGTATTCCTTATTATAGTGAGTATTTTTGTGTATATAAAACATAATGAATGGGCTAATTTGTTTACAATCATTTTAAGTTTGATATTATTTTGTTGTACAGTATACCTATTAGTAAGATTTTATTTTAAAAGTAAAAATAGTAGTTACATTAAATATTTAAAGATTATTATTATTAGTTTTTTTGTGTCAGCAACCCCATTTGTTTGTTTATATTTAATTCCAAATTTATATTATGGGGAAGAATTTATAAGTAGTGAAACGACGGGGATTTTCTTTTTATTTATCCCAGTGTGCTTGTTTTATTTAGTAATTGCAGGGAAGTTGTTTAATTTTAGGTTTATCGTTCAGCGATTACCACATTATATTATTTTATCTGTAGGGATTAACATATTTTTGGCAGTATTAACTATGGTAGTTTTTGAAGATAGTGAGGAAAGTTTATTAGATTGGATAAAATTTAGAATTATTGCTATTATTATTTGTATTTGTTTTTTATATATTAAGGATTATATAGATTTTAAGCTGAGAAAAAGTTTATACCATCATCAAAAAAATTATCAATTCAGCTTGCATCGATTTTTACACCAAGCGAAAAATGAATATAAACTATCAAATTTAATTTATAGTATGCGAAGAGAGATAGCGGATATTTTAAAACTCGAAGAGACGTGCTGTGTAGAAATAAATAAAATTGAGAAGTCTGTCCGTGTTTTGGATAGTGAATATGTTCCGCACCGGACGATAGAAACGTTATTTAATCATCAACTGGATACCTACAAGGTTGGTTCAAACATACAGTTAGAAAAACACTTTGGATTTGTTTTATCTGCTTCAGCAGAAAAAATGCTTATTTTATTGTGTAATTCTAATGGGAAAGAAATTTTAAGTGTAGATGAAGTAGTTTGGATTGAAACATTATGTAATTATGCAGATTTATTATTAGAGTGTTCTAATCAAATTGAAGACTTATTAAATCAATTACAAGAGATAAAAAATTTAGAGCAACCACCGATATGGTTGGCGAGACTTATGTTCAAACTATCAGAAAAAGAACGAACAAATCTTGCAAGTGATATACATGATGGAGTTTTGCAAGATCAAATACGTTTAACTAGAAAATTTGAAAGTTATAATGAACGTGTTAAAGATGAGGAAATGAAAGATATACTTAATGAAATATATGAAGAACTATTAGATCATATTTATACAATTCGTGAAACTTGTAATAATTTGAGGCCACCATTCTTATATGAGTTAGGTTTAAAACAAGCACTACTGAATTTATTTAAGCAAATTAATTTAAAAGCGACCTTTTTCTTCTACTATGATATTCCTGAAAGAATTGTTGTTCCTAGTATTGAACATGAACAAGCGATTTATCGAATTATACAAGAACTATTAAACAACGCAATGAAACATTCAAAAGCGACAAATGTAACGATAAGATTATTTCACAAAAACGATCACCTGTATTTAACTTATGTAGATAATGGGGTAGGCGTTAAGTTAGATGAAGTAAACCGTTCTTACAACACGTTAGGCTTGTCTGGGATTGTCACTAGGATACAAAGCCTGAATGGAGAGATGTCTGTTGAATCAAAACCTAATCTCGGTTTGCAAATAATTATTAAATTTAAAGATAATTAATTTCCAGCGAGTCATCAGATGATGGGATGATGTTGTGTATAATGATATTGAAGGGGTGAGAAGATGATTTCAGTACTTGTAGTAGATGATCATGTTGCAGTAGGATTAGGGACGAAGGCGTTAATTGAAAAATACGATGATATGAATGTAGATGTAGTACATGATAGTATGGAAGTAGAAAAAATAATTAAGGGTCAAAAATATGATGTTTACTTAATTGATCTACAAATGCCAAATATAAACGGTTTAGAGTTATCTAAAAAAATATTAAGGATACATTCAGAGGCATCAATCCTTATTTTTACAGGTTTTGATGTGCTTTCGCACTATAACCTACTTATAGAGAGTGGAGTTTTAGGGGTTTTAAGTAAAACATCGTCAGAGGAGCAAGTAATTACTTCGATTCGTCATGCAGTAAAAAAAGAAGTAGTTCTATCCCAGCAATTTGTTAAGCAGTTAAGAATAAAAGAAGCGATTTCGAATATAGCTACCGAACATGGAGAGGTTTCGAATAGAGTTTCATTAAATGAAGATGAAAAACAAATTCTAATAGAAGTGAGTAAAGGGAAAACAAATAAAGAGCTTGCTGGAATTTTGAATTTAAGTCAGCGTTCTATTGAGTATAAATTGACAGATATATTTCATAAATTAAAAGTTTCTTCTCGGATGGAAGCTGTTCAGAAAGCGAAGGAGCTGTGGCTTATTCCTTCTCTTGATTTATAACCTTAAATGGTACTTAGTGACATAAGCTCGGAAATAAAATATTTGATAAGAGGTTCTTTTCCAATTTCGTTTGGGAAGGAACCTTTTTTTGTTAGCAAGGAGATTTACTTGCGTTGTAAGCGCAAGTGTTTTTGCGTGGCATTACTTTGTTTTTTCGTTTCGGGATTTGGAAAAAATAGTTAATATAAGAATGGGATTGGGTGTCCTTTAATATTAGTGTAGATAACAGAAGCGATAATGAAGTGACACGGAGAGAAAGATAATCAAGTTAGGGAATTGTACAACAATAATCCCATAAAATTTAGGTATCTTTTAATAAGAAAGAAAGGGGGAGTAAATTGAGAGGAAGAACAAAGAAATTTGGGGAAATATGTTTAGCTAGTGGAATTCTATTTACTCAGGTTAGTACTTTGGGTGTTTTTTCGACCACCACTTATGCTGTTACAGGTGATGAGATATCAACTTTTATTATGCAAGCAAATAAAAGTAAGGTAAAGGTAGATGAGGACATCGTTTTAGAAATCGAAAACTCAGGAAATCAAGATGATAAGGTTGAGTTGCAATTACCTGAAGGCGTAAATTTCAATGAAGAAGCTACAAAAAAGCTGAATGAAACTAATGAAGCAATTGAAACAATCCATGTGGTAGAGCATTCAACAATTCAAATTCAAAGAAAATCGCAAAGTAGTGGTTTAGGTAAGGTGTTTTTATCAATTAAGGGAAATAAGCCAGGGGACTTTGCATTTGTGGCAAAGGTTCAATATGGGGACACTGAGGTAAAAACGAAAGCAGTTAATCTGAATGTTTCAGAAAATGTTCAGGAAGCTATTCAGGAACCAGATAATCTTTTGATAGAGAAAACAGAGGAATTGAATGAAGAGACGAGAGTAGTTGAAAAGACTACTAGTGATGGAAAAGTAGATGTTCAGCCAACTGAGGGAATGTCTGGTCAGATAGATGAAAATGCCCAAGAGGAAGAAAAATCAGAGGCTACATCAAATGGGAGATCTAAAGAAGGTAATAACGTAACTAGTAATGGAGAAGAACTAAATGCTGCCAAAGATACGAACACAGAAATAGTAAAGGTAGAGGAAGAAAATCAGACTGCTACTGCCTTGGTAGAACATGCAGATGAAACTCATCAGAGTATAATTCAGTATCCAAATGTTAATGTAATTAGTTCAAAGGATGGTACGGGATCTATGATTCCAGGAGAATATGCCCTTCAATGGAGATGGAGTACACAAGTAAAGTATAAAATTGTTGGGAGTACAACAGATACTAACTCAACATACCAGTCTTATGACTTTACAAACGTAAATCCCGATAAGGAATCGTATGTTCATATAGAGAAAGCTGGAATTTATATGGGCAGATGGCTAGATATACGTGTCAATATTATAAAGTTCGATGGAGTCACCAAAGTTAATGTAGCCACTCCGCGTAAAGTAAGTGGTAAAAAGGATTTCTTGCAAATGAGGTATTGGGGGCGAGTTGGATCTTCGGCTGATATTTCTTATGAATTTTATGACCATGAAACGGGAGAGTTAGTGCCTGTATCTGGTATGTGGAACATTAATAAATTGAATAGTCATAAGGCTATAGACTTAAATGTAGATAAAAAGCATTTCAATTCTTTATACACGTATGACAATACGACAATAACATATAAAGATAATGGTGATGGCACTGCTAATTTTGTGGGAACTGCTGGTGGTGCAGCTGGAAAAGATACAAATATGACATTCACTTATACGGGGATAACAGAATTACCAATGCGTATCCATCGATTAGGAGACTCAACATCACGGGTAAGGTATGAATATGAAGCTATGTCCAAGATTGGTATACCGCATCCTGAAGTAATAGGTGAAGTGACGGAGGGAGCTGATAGAGAACTATATTATCATGTATATCAAGATATGCCTCCGCAAGCCATTGCATCTTCTAATCCAACTTCATTTGTACTTGAGAGTAAAGTAAATCCAGATTTCAATGTAAAAAATGTAAAGATTTTAGATGAAGATGAAAAGGATATAAGTAGTTATTTTGATATTACACGTGAAAATAATAAGGTTACAGCTACTGCCAAAGCTAATATTGTAAATAAGTCAGAGTTCGGTGGTAAATTTTATGATATGCAAATTCGAGGCTCCTTGAAAGAAGAGGCTGACTTTAAGAAGTATTATAAAAAGGGCTATCTAGAGGTCCCTGTTTCTGCCAAAAACTATATTGATGGAGATAAAAAGGGACAAGAAGGTAATCAAGGTATTGCGAAAATACAGTACAAAGGTACCCCTACAGGAAAAGCGGTTCCACAAACTGTAAGGATTAACACAGATTTATCAAAGATGGATATTTCGAACTTTGTAACAGGATTATCTGTAGATACGGATGATAATATTGATAAACCAATATCTGTAGTTCGTTTGGAGAACATTCCAAAAACAAATGTTATAGGAGAGTATTCTGTTACAGTTGTAATTCGCACTGCACAAGGAGTAGAGGAAAGAATACAAGTACCTATAAAAGTAGTGGTGGGAACGTTGAAATTAGTGAATGTTCCACAAACGATCTCTTTTGAAAATTTGCTTATTCCATCCAAACCAACGATATATAATCCTACTTCTATGAATGGGAAATTGACGGTAGCAGATGAAAGGATGAAGAGACAGAAATGGCGTGTGGATGTAAAGGAAACAAAACCACTTACGTCTCGTACTAACGATAAATTAGAAGGTGCGATGATCTATACAACAAAGGATGGAACTGATCTTACGTTAAGTAAAGAGGGCGTAGAAGTAATTTCACATACACCGACAGATGATAAGAGTATTGAAGTGAACTGGGAACAAAATGAGGGAATTAGACTTCAAGTAGTACCAGGGCCGAATGTGAAAATGAATACAAAATATCAAGGTGAATTAACATGGACACTAACGGATGCTCCTAATTAAGATGATATATCTAAGAGAAATATAGATATAAATTTTAGAAAGGAGAGAATGTAATGCTAAAAAAATGTTTATTCTTGATGTTGTTTATGCTTGCTTTAATACCAATATTCTCATTTCATGAAAAGATATTAGCAGACAAGGTGAATTCAAAAGCAGGAATTACTTTTTCAAATAGTTACGTTCCCACTACAATTATCGATTCATTGATACCGGATGGATCTAATTTAGTAATCGATACATCTGATGACCAGATAAATAAGAAGGAGCTACCGAAAACAGGTGGACAATCTTTTTATCTGTTTCAATATTTAGGTTTAAGTAGTATTATAGCGGCTTTTGTTATGTTACTAACACTAGCCAGAAGTAAAAATAGGAAAAATAGAAACGCAAGTTTTTATTTAAATAAATAGAACTATATAAATGGAGGCCAATTATGAAATTAACGAAATTAGCATTAGCAGGAGCAGTATCATTTTCAACGGTATTAGCAGCAGGAGCACCAGCATTTGCAGAAGAAGCTGCAACAATGAAATCAGTTACAGATGTTTCATTTACAGAAAGTGAAGAAATTACGAACCCAGTTAACCCACTTAATCCAGATGAAACAGTAGAATCGAAAGATCCTAATGATAAAGAGGATCCACACGAGCCAGGAACACAAGGTCCATTAAGTATTGATTATGTATCAAATTTCCATTTTGGCAAGCAAGTTATGTCAGGTAATGATCAAGTATATAACGCAAAACTTGATACATTGAAAGTAAAAGGTGCAACAGAATCAACAGAAGTACCAAACTACGTACAAGTAACAGATAACCGTGGAACAAACAAAGGATGGAAATTGACAGTAAAACAAAATGGTCAGTTTATAGCCGATGATAAAGATAAAGCAGTATTAGATGGTGCTGAACTGAAGTTAAGCAATCCAGTTGCAAAGTCTGCAACAAATCAGAAATATGCTCCAGAAGTAAAAGAAGTAACATTAAATCCAAACGGAGATACACAAGAAGTAGCAATTGCTGCAGCTGAAAAAGGTATGGGAACATGGGTAACTATGTATGGTGAAGATGCTAAAAAAGGAATAGAAAGTGTTACATTATCTGTACCAGGTTCAACTGCAAAAATAAAAGATGCGAAATACCAAACATCATTAACTTGGACTTTAGAAGATACACCACAATAATTCATCGCAAATAATCATGAAACGAAAAACGAGATAAAAGGGGATAAATTATATGAAATTAACGAAATTAGCATTAGCAGGAGCGGTATCATTTTCAACAGTATTAGCAGCAGGAGCACCAACGTTTGCAGCTGAAGATGGTGGAACACTAAACTCAAAAGCATTTATCAAATTTGAGAAAAATACTGAAATTGTAAATCCAGTTAGTCCACTAGATCCAAATGTTGAAGTAGAAACAAAAGATCCAAACGATCCAAAAGACCCACATGAGCCAGGAACACAAGGTCCATTAAGTATTGATTATGTATCAAACTTCCAATTTGAAAAACATAAAGCTTCTGGTAACAACGAAATTTACCACGCTAGTTTAGATTCAGTAACAAAAAAAGATACAACTGAGACAATGAAAGTACAAAACTACGTACAAGTAACGGATAACCGTGGTACAAACGCAGGATGGAAGTTATCAGTAACACAAAACGACCAATTTAAAACTGCAGAAGGCAGGGATTTAACAGGAGCAGCTTTAACGTTGAAAAATGGAACGTTACATTCAGCATCTGGAAGTGAGGCACCAAAAGCTGCACAAGATATTACGTTAACTCCAGGTCAAGCATCTGATGTTGTAACTGCGCAAGAAGAGCAAGGTATGGGAACATGGGTAAACACATTTGGTAAATCAGTAGAAGATGCGGAGAAGAGTGTGGAGCTAAGTGTTCCAGGTAAAACAAAGAAAGAACAAGCTGAGTACACAACTTCTCTAACTTGGGAATTAAAAGACGCACCTATGTAATATAACTTTGTAAAGATTAATCATATAGGGCATAGAAAGAGATAAGGATAGATTTAATATCTTTATCTCTTTCGTTTGTATATCAAATTATTGAATATGAGAGGAATATAGTATGAAATCTATTAAAAAAATATTGAGTAGTTTATTAGCCATTGTATTTATTTTAAATATTGCTAGTGTTACAATGCACGCAGCAGAAATGAAATTTGCGGTAACAGCAGTAATTCCAGAAAACCAAGTTGACAAGAATCAAACATATTTCGATTTAAAGATGGAACCAGGTAAAAAGCAAACAATTCAAGTGCAAATGAAAAATGATACGGATAAAGAGGTTATAGTAGAAACTCATGCGAATACAGCTATTACAAATAGCAATGGTATTACTGACTATAGCATGATTGATCCTCAATTAGACTCTACACTTAAAACCCCATTTTCTAAAATTGCTAAAGTACAAAAAGAAACAAAAATTCCAGCGAAAGGTAAAGTTACATTAGATGTGAGTATTGAAATGCCAGCTGAATCATTTGATGGTGTTATTTTAGGTGGATTGTATTTTAAAGAAAAAGAAGATGAAAAAGAAAAAGGAACATCTGATAATGTACAGATTGAAAACAAATATGCATACGCAATTGGTGTTGTCTTAAGAGAAACGGACGCCCAAGTAAAACCAGATATGAAATTAAATGAAGTAAAGCCAGGACAAGTGAATGCACGTAATGTAGTGACAGCAAATTTACAAAATATAAAACCAGCAATGTTAAAGAATTTAAGCGTAGACGCAAAGGTGTACACTGAAAAAGGTAAAGATATACTACATGAAACGAAAAAAGAAAATTTAAGAATGGCACCAAATTCTAACTTTGATTATGCAATTAGTTGGGACAATAAAGCTTTAGAGCCAGGAACATACCGTCTAGAAATGAAGGCAACGGATGGTGATCAGAAATGGGAGTGGACCAAGAAATTTACGATTGAAGGAAAAGAAGCACAGAAGTTAAATGATACAGCTGTAGAGGCCAAAAAGGATTATACTCTGTACTATATTATAGGTGGAATTTTATTACTTGTAACATTACTAGTTTTAGTATTCTTACTAGGAAGACGCTCTAAGAAAAAAGGTGACGAACAAGAATAGTAAACGACATATGTTGATTAAGTACTATTAAGAAGATGATAGCATGATACAAAACACTGTTAAGAAATAGTGTTTTGTATTTTTTTATAAAGTATTTGAAAGAAAGAGAATATTAGTCAGAATGGCAAATTTACAGATTCACAAGGTCGTGAATTGACGGGTGCGAAAAGTACGTTTCATAAATGAAGTGCCTTAAGAAATATATATGCAAATCTATATTTTATAAATATTACATGATTTTAGAAAGCGTGTATCATATACGGGTGTGAAAGAGAAGGGTATGTAAAGGGCAGTCAACAATATATGTTAGGTGAAACAGCTGTAGAAGTAGCTACGTCTATTTCAACGAATAACGAACCGACTGAAGTATTTTGGAATGATGAATCGAATGGTATCCGATTATTTGTTGAGCCTAGTCCGCTTATTAAAGTCGGACTAGAATATAAAGGAAAGTTAGAGTGGGTGTTAGCGGATACGCCGATGTAATGCGGTATTCACGCAAGAAAAATGCGTGAATACGAGAGGAATGTTCGGTGATATAAATGGAAGAATATAGTATAGTTACATTAAAGGCAAAATAAACTCGCGAGGACTAACAGCTTAATATATTGCCTTTTATTAGGGTGTATAGTCGTATTCAAGTATATACTAATTAATAACAATCAATATAAATAGAATTATTTGAAAGACAGTCAATTATTTTAAGACACGGTAAAAAATTGCTGTAATAAGTTATTAGTATTGCATTGTTAAAAGAGTAATTTAGGGTTGAGTTACTCCAATTGATAAAAATCCTATACTTTGTCAATATAGTGATTTTATCGTCCATTATTTGTTGTTATTTTGCGTTTGTTGTTTTTGCTTGGGCCTCCTTTAAGGAGGCCTTTTTTTATGGGAAACGGATGAAGTGCATCCTTACACATAATAAAGTCTCTTTAAAATTTCCATATGTTGGTGAATGTTTTAAAGAGGAATGTATTATCACTTACTGAAATACTCAGTTTTAATGTTTTTTTCCTTCAAAAACTCTTCAATTTCTTTTTGCTTCCTACCATTAACTTTCTCAAAGCGCTTTGTAAAAGAGAAATCAGTTTTGAATAAGTTACCATCTTGAGAGAGTTTGTCTAACTCTTGCTCTAGTTCTACTGAAAGTGCTGTAGATGATGAAATAAATTCATATATTTCTTTTGAAGGCTTTTTGTAATCATCGGGGATCGTATTGTTGCTAATAAAATTATGGAAGTTCGCGTCGTTTTGTTGTGCTAAATCTACTAGTTGTTTTAATTTCTCTTGGTCAGATTTCGTGGCATTCTCATCAGACATGGCTGATGAGAATGCCACGATATTTTCGTCTAACTCTCCGCTATAATTTAAATAATTTTTTATATTTTGTTTCATTTCGTCTTCACTAATAGTTTCATTTTTCTTTGAGGAACTAAATATATTTTCTGGAACTTTAATAGCAACATCTTTGATAGATTGTACATCATTTTTTTCCTTAGGCTGTACACTGTTTGAACAAGCTGATAGAAATAACATTGTAAGTAACATGAATGGGTATAAAATATAATTTTTCATCTTAATCTCCTTTTGCATTAGTGTCGTTGCAAAATAGCTACATTCCATTTCAAATACTTAACTAAAGCTACGTATAGATGTTTTATTATTTGATAACATATGACTGATATTAGTAAGCCGATGCAAAAAGCTATGAATACATTGTAAACATCGGAATAACTGATTTGGTGAAACCCTTTAAAGAATCCTAACCCTATTAATAATATAGGTGAAATAATTAATAACGGTGTAGCAATTATAAGTGCTAGAAGAAGCGGTAATAGAAAGAGTAATACGAAAAAGGCGATAATGATAAATATAAAGTTTAAAAGACTTAAGCTCATAACAGAAAACAGTGCTGTCATAATATTTTTTAGGCTGCGCCTATTGTCAGCGTTGCTTATTGCATATGAAACGTTAAGTTCTTTAGCGATAGTTTTAGGGTTTCCTAGTTTTTTAGAAATTTCCTCTTCAGATATTCCATCTTGTTTACCACTAATAAAATGAGTTTCGTACTCCGAGATAATATCCTCCTTTTCTAAATTAGGCATATTCTGCAGAGAGGAACTAAGTTGTTCCAAAAATTCATTTTTGTTCATAACAATCACTTTCCTTTATAGAATGATGAATTACAGTTGAGAATCTTATCTTCTTTCTAAACAGCACAATCTATATCTACCTTTTGAAGGGTATATATAAATTATAAAAAGGATTCCAAATAATGGTTATTCCATTATTTACAAATATATCATTTGCTATTATTCTTTGCAAGGTACTATAAAATTTTTAATAATGTAAACGGATGGAAATATTTTTGCGCATTTTTAGAAGAGATATAAAAATGTTATTTTAAGATAAACAAAAGGTTGTAAGCGTATTCTTTGAATTTTGTCAAAATAATGTCGAATTCATATTGTTGGAAAAATAATGCATTTGTAATATAATGATAAATGATACTTCACCACATTAATTAACTAGGTGAAATTAAAATCTTTATTACACAAATTATGAAACAAAGGAATGATTAGTTTGAGTACAGGTGTAAAAGCAAACGACGTGAAGACAAAAACAAAAGGAGCAGATCTTGTTGTTGATTGTTTAATTAAACAAGGTGTTACACATGTTTTCGGTATTCCAGGAGCAAAGATTGACTCTGTATTTGATGTATTGCAAGAAAGAGGACCAGAGTTAATTGTTTGTCGTCATGAACAAAATGCAGCATTTATGGCAGCTGCTATTGGTAGATTAACAGGGAAACCGGGCGTATGTCTTGTAACTTCAGGACCAGGGACATCAAATTTAGCGACAGGTCTTGTTACTGCGAATGCGGAGAGTGATCCCGTTGTTGCTTTAGCTGGTGCAGTACCGCGTACGGATCGATTAAAACGCACGCATCAATCTATGGATAATGCTGCACTATTCGAACCAATCACAAAATATAGCGTAGAAGTAGAGCATCCTGATAATGTGCCAGAAGCACTTAGTAATGCATTTCGAAGTGCGACTTCCACAAATCCGGGAGCTACTTTAGTAAGTCTTCCGCAAGACGTTATGACTGCGGAAACGACTGTAGAGTCTATCGGTGCGCTTTCTAAGCCACAGCTTGGAATCGCTCCCACAAATGATATTACATATGTAGTAGAAAAAATAAAATCAGCGAAATTACCAGTTATTTTACTCGGTATGAGAGCGAGCACAAATGAAGTGACGAAAGCCGTTCGTGAATTAATCGCGGATACAGAACTTCCTGTCGTTGAAACATATCAAGCGGCTGGTGCCATTTCACGTGAGTTAGAAGATCATTTCTTCGGCCGCGTTGGATTATTCCGTAACCAACCAGGTGATATTTTACTAGAAGAAGCAGACCTTGTTATTTCTATCGGTTATGATCCAATCGAGTATGATCCAAAGTTCTGGAATAAACTTGGCGACAGAACGATTATTCATCTTGACGACCATCAAGCAGATATCGACCATGATTACCAACCAGAGCGTGAATTAATTGGTGATATTGCCTTAACGGTAAATAGCATCGCGGAGAAATTACCGAAACTAGTATTAAGTACGAAATCAGAAGCGGTATTAGAACGATTACGTGCGAAATTATCAGAACAAGCAGAAGTTCCAAATCGTCCTGCAGAAGGTGTTACGCATCCACTTCAAGTGATTCGTACACTTCGTTCTTTAATTAGTGACGATACAACTGTTACATGTGACATCGGTTCCCATTCTATTTGGATGGCGAGATGTTTCCGTTCTTATGAACCACGTAGATTATTATTTAGTAACGGTATGCAAACGTTAGGTGTTGCACTTCCTTGGGCAATCGCAGCTACTTTAGTAGAACCAGGTAAAAAAGTAGTTTCCGTATCAGGTGACGGTGGTTTCTTATTCTCAGCGATGGAGTTAGAAACGGCGGTACGTTTAAATTCTCCAATCGTCCATCTTGTTTGGAGAGACGGCACATATGATATGGTTGCATTCCAACAAATGATGAAATACGGTAGAACATCAGCTACAGAGTTTGGTGATGTTGATCTTGTGAAATATGCGGAAAGTTTCGGAGCGTTAGGTCTTCGTGTTAACACGCCTGATGAATTAGAAGGGGTATTAAAAGAAGCATTAGCAGCAGATGGTCCTGTCATTATTGATATTCCAATTGACTATCGTGACAACATTAAATTAAGCGAAAAATTATTACCAAACCAATTAAACTAATGGAGGCAGATTTGAGATGACTGTTGCGCAATTAATTGATATTGATGCAAAAAAAACGAAAATGAGTAATGAAGTATATCAAACATCTACAATGCTTGCGCTATTAGATGGTATATATGATGGTGTGATTAGCTTTGAAGATTTGAAAAAACATGGTGATTTCGGCATCGGCACATTTGATCAATTAGACGGTGAAATGATTGCATTTGATAATGGATTTTATCATTTACGTTCAGACGGTTCAGCGGAAAAAGTAGAGCCAGAAGAAACAACGCCATTTGCAACTGTAACGTTTTTTGAAAAAGAAATGAGTTATACGGTAGAGCGTCCGATGAATCGTGAAGAAGTTGAAGCGTTATTACATGAATTAATGCCAAGTAAAAACTTATTTTACGCTATTCGAATGGACGGTACGTTCCGTGAAGTAAGAACGAGAACTGTTCCAAGACAAGAAAAACCGTATACACCACTCGTTGAAGTGACGAAATCGCAACCAATCTTTTCGTTTGAGAATACAGAAGGTACGCTTGCTGGATTTTGGACACCAGATTACGCACAAGGTATTGGAGTAGCTGGATTCCACTTACATTACATTGATGATGAAAGAAGCGGAGGCGGACATGTTTTCGACTATGTTGTAGAAAACTGCACGATCCAAATTTGTCAAAAAGCTCATATGCATTTAGCACTTCCAGAAACAGCAGATTTTATGGCGGCTGAATTATCAAGAGAAAATTTAGAGGATAATATTGCAACTGCGGAAGGTGCAGAGTAAGAGGGAAAGACTGTTCCATTTTGGAACAGTCTTCTTTTATTCGTAATGTTATTATTTATCGATAAATCGATATTTCTTGTCGAACCGTTGATATCGCTTATTTCTTTGAAACAAACGGATGCCCCTCATAATAAAAACGCCACGGATAATGTACAGCTTCTTCTGCATAGTCGATATTAATACGAGGTCCTGCTGTTATTTTATATTGTGATGATATGTGTTCTTCTTTTGGAACTAATTCAATATGTAACGTATCACTTTGTAACGATACACCGCGTTCTTTTAAAGTGATGCCAAGTGCACGGCATAGTTTGCCAGGACCGTTCGTTAAATTTTTGTACTGCGCTTTTGTAATTTCTGTCTTATTGTAGCGCGCTAGTTTTATTTCTTCTATTCCATCTACCGGCTCAAGAGCTCGAATGAGAACACCTTGCGGGGTGCCCACTGGCGCTGTAATAACGTTAAAGCAATGATACATACCGTAAATTAAATATACGTAAGCATGCCCTGGTGCACCAAACATAACTTCTGTGCGATCTGTCCGTCTGCCTCCGTAACTATGTGCGGCCTTATCATCTGGGCCTTTATATGCTTCTACTTCTACAATGATTCCGCTTCGCTTTATTCCGTCTACAATATGAACAAGTTTTTGCCCGAGTAATTTTTTTGCGACTTCTAACGTATCGCCTTCATAAAAGGAAGGAGGTGCCTGCATTGTACTATCTCCTTT